>Ga0068714_10002958_pt1 | contig 20838 bp, 24 predicted proteins | sample MTBNYHSulfiMetaG_FD_62988 | JGI IMG/M metagenome (GOLD analysis project Ga0068714, IMG submission 62988) | Enrichment culture microbial communities from rom New York Harbor, USA that are MTBE-degrading - MTBE-NYH (New York Harbor Sulfidogenic)... | ecosystem: Environmental > Aquatic > Marine >... | reverse complement strand
TGGTTTTCATCGACCTATAATTTCTCCTTTTAAGGTTTACCCTTATCTCCATAAAAGCATGTAGCAAAAACACACTCTTTCCTTATTATTTGGAGAAAGGGTTATGTTTCATAGTTTTTCGGCTTTTGCACCCTTCTTGTAAGGGGCATCTTTCCCATCGGGAAGGTAAGTAGAGATATATCCCTCCGGGCTATCTACATCGGCATCACCTCCTTTCATGTTGTTATACGAATCCATTGTTATTATATCACACATTGTCAATAGGTTTGAATGGGTATTTTTACGTATTTATAAAAAAATATTTTCTATTTATCTTCATCGAAGGCCTTATTGGCCAGGGCATCGGCCCGGGAATTCTTTCGCCGGGGGACGTGGGTTACCGTAAAGCCGTTAAAGAGGGTGGCAAGGTTCATGACCTTGTGATACAGGGGCTTAAGACCTGCGTTTTTCACCCGGTAGGCGCCGTTAAGCTGCCTTACGAGAAGCTCGGAATCGAGATATACCTCGACGGTGCGGGCATCGAGCCGCACGGCCTCTTCAAGCGCCGCGATAAGGGCGCGGTACTCGGCCTGGTTGTTGGTGGCAAGGCCGATGCGCTGGGATATCGCGGCAAGGAGGGTCCTGCCATCCTTAATGGTTGCGCCGATCGCGGCCTCACCGGGGTTACCCCGGGACGCGCCGTCGGCATGGATTACGAGCTTTTCCCTGACCATCGCGCTATATGTAAATGTCCTTTCTCAATATTAACGGTAAAAGGGTGTACCCTGTCAGGCAAGGAAGAGGATGCGCCCGCAGCTTGCGCACTCGATTAGGTCGCCGCTTCTAACCTTCTGCATCTGGGCGCTCGAGAGCGAGAGGCGGCAGCCCCGGCAGATGCCCCGATCCACCCGGGAGACGGCCGTGCCTTTGGCCAGCCTCAGGTGCTCGTAGAGCGCAAGGGCGTCACCCTCGATGCCCCCAGCAATTACCGCGCGCTTTTCCCTGAGCGCATCGAGCCTCTCCTCGAGGCCCGATATATCTTCCTTTAATCTTTTCTGTTCGGCCTGCCAGTTCTTTTCCAGCCTTTCCTGGCGGGCGGAAAGGTCATTTACTTTCGCAGCGGCTGATTCGGCATCCTCCATAAACTGGATGGCGCGGTCCTCAAGCTCGCTTCTTTTAGCACGGAGGAGCTTGGCCTCCTGCTCGAGGCCGGAAAGCTCCTTGGGGTTAGAGGTGCGGCCGCTATACATCTCGTCCTCGGTGCGCTTTATCTTGGCGCTTGCGTCCTCGATCTCGCCCTCGAGTGAGCGCTGGTCGCGCTCAAGTGAGGAAAGCCTGTCCTTTTCGGCGGAGAGCTCGTCTTCGGCCCTGGCAACCTCGGCCCTGTCGCCGAGGCGAGCCTTCATGGCGGCAAGGGAGCCTGATTTTGAGGCGATCTCGAGGTCAACTTCCTGGAGCTCAAAGAGCCTTTTTGCGATGTTCACGACCCCTATTCTATAACGGGAAGGGTGGGAAGAGCAAAAAGGTTCATTTAGGGAACCTCACCCCCTCTGTCCCCCTCTCCTTGGATAAGGAGAGGGGGAAGTTACTTAATAATGAAGGGGCTTCGCCCCTTCAAACTTACCTTTTATTTTAACTGACAGTAACCGCTGGCAGGGGGTAGAACAAATGTGCTAATATGTATCCTCCGTTACATAAAAAGATAAAAAATGGAGAGAGAAAGGGAAAGGATGAGCGAGGGAAAGAGGGGCGCCCCGATCGGGAACCAGAACGCGAGGAAGCACGGCTTCTACTCGAAGGTGCTGACAGATAGCGAGCAGTGGGACTTCGAACAGGCGACGGATGTCGAGGGACTCGACGACGAGATAGCACTCCTCCGGGTGAAGATAAAGGCCGTCGTGGCAAACGACCCGGACAATATAGCACTCATCATGCGGGCGCTGGGCACGCTTGCGCGGCTCTTGAAGACTAAGAAGAACATCGGCAAGGAAAAGCAGGGGATAAGGGAGGCGATCGGTAACGTCTTAAAGGAAATAGCGCTACCGCTCGGTATCGGCATCGCCACCTTCAACCGCTAGGGGGTATCTTTTGGCGGAGGAAAGCTCATCAAGGGGCGGTATCAACAGGCTCCGGCCCTACCAGCGGGAGGTTGCCAGGGCAGTGCTTGAAAGCGTGCTGGGCGGGAAGGGGCTCACCTTTTCCGTGGAGGTAGCGCGCCAGGGCGGGAAGAACGAGCTATCCGCCCAGCTCGAGGTGCTGCTACTCACCCTCTACATGGGGCGGCCAGAGAACCTGGTAAAGTGCTCCCCCTCTTTCAAGCCCCAGACGGTGATATCCATGACGCGTCTCAAGGACAGGCTAAACGATGCGGGCTACGGCGGCATGTGGGCAAGCGAGCTTGGCTACATCATAAGGCTGGGGAGGGCAAGGGCGGTATTTCTTTCCGCAAACGAGAGCGCAAACGTGGTGGGAAACACAGCACATATACTCCTCGAGGTGGACGAATCGCAGGACGTGGGGAAGGAAAAGTACAACAAGGAATTCCGTCCCATGTGCGCGGCGGGAAACGTGACCACGGTGCACTACGGAACGACCTGGGACGAGAGCACCCTTCTCGAGGAGGTGAAACAGGCTAACCTCGAGCTCGAAAGGAAGGACGGCTTAAGGCGGCACTTTCGCTACGACTGGGAGGAGGTGGCGCGCTTTAACCCGGCGTATGCCCGCTACGTGGAAGCAGAACGAGAGCGGCTGGGTGAGGACCACCCCTTCTTTCTCACCCAGTACCGGCTGCTGCCGGTAAGGGGAGGGGGCGGGTTCCTGGGCCGGGAGCAGATGGCAAGGCTCTACGGCGGCCACGAAAGGACGAGGTGCCCGGAGCGGGGAAGGCGGTACGTCGCCGGAATAGACCTTGCCGGTGAGGCCGAGGAGGAAGAGGGTGCCCGCCTTCGGGCCCTTGAGCCGATGCGGGACTCGACGGTGGTCACCATCGGGGAGGTCGAGGCCAGGGCTTCTGGCGGTGAGGCGAAGGAGCCGTCCATAAGGGTGGTCGAGCACTACCGCTGGACGGGCACGAGGCACACCGACCTCTACCCGGCGCTTGTCGACATCCTCAAGAACGTGTGGGGCTGCCGGCGGGTGGTGGTCGATGCGACAGGGATCGGCCAGCCGGTCGCCTCTTTTTTGAGGAAGGCGCTGGGTTCCAGGGTTTGCCCGCTTGTGTTTACACCGGCATCGAAGTCTATGCTCGGCTTCAACCTGCTCTCCGCGGTCAACTCCGGAAGGCTCAAGATCTACCGGGGCGACGGTTCCCCGGAGTACGGTGAGCTGATGCGGGAGCTGAAAGCGGCAAAGAGCCGCTACCGCCCCAACCGCACCATGGACTTCTACGTCGACCCCGCGGAGGGCCACGACGACTTTTTAATGAGCCTTGCCCTCCTCGTGGAGGCGGCGGGTCGAACAGCACACCGGGGGGCGAGGGGAAGGGTGGAATAATATAAATAAATAATATAAATAAAGATAAAAAAATCCCTATTGAAATATGGTATCAATAATGATACCATTATTTTTATGATTAAAATGGGAACAGGAACAAAAGTAGCAGGCGATCGCTATACCTACAGGGTTACCTGGTCCGAGGAAGACCAGGAATACGTGGGTCTGTGTGCGGAATTTCCCAGTTTGAGCTGGTTAGCCCCTACCCAGGAAGAAGCCCTGAAAGGAATAAGGGAAGTCGTGGCAGGGATCATCACGGACATGCAGTCCAGCGGTGAGTCCGTCCCCGAGCCGCTTGCGTTGAGGGGTTATTCCGGAAGGTTTACCGTCCGCATACCGCCGGAACTGCACAGAAATCTCCATATACAGGCTGCCGAGGCCAGGGTCAGCTTTAACCGCCTGGTAAGCAACAAGCTTTCCTCATAAATAATATATAAAAAATTCCCCCTCTCCTTTTTAAAGGAGAGGGGGATAAAAGGGGGAGTGGTAACATCTCCCTATAGCATCAGTAGTAGTAGGCCCTTCGCTTACCCAGGTAGTAGCCAAGGAAGCCTGCGCCAACCGCCCCGAGGCCCCACCACAGGTGTATCAGCCAGCCACTTCCGCTCGGCAGCGAGAACCACCCGCCAACGTGGAAGGTATCGGGCTCGGACCAGTCGCCCATGTTGGAGGCGGCATCGGTTGCCCTTACCCGCCAGTAGTAGGGGTTTTCCTCATCGACATCGGGTAGCTCGGTGCCCTCGGGAAGGGTGTACTCCGAATCGGGCAGGTTAACCACCTCGAGGATGAGGACGTCGAATGTCGGGGTGTCGGATACCTGGAGCGAATAGGTAACCGGCTTACTCTGGTCGGTAACGTCGCCCCAGTCGAACTCGGTGCGGCCCGGCGCCTTTGTGCCGTCCTCGGGAAGAATGAGGGCGGGAACAGACGGCTTCACGGACTCGATGTAGAAGGGCACGGTCATCATGTTGGTGCCGTCGCTTGCCGTAATGGTGTGGTCACCGCTCTCGCTTTTCGGTATGTTGAAGGTGGCAACGAAGTCGCCGTTGGCATCGCTCGTGGTGGTGGCGACTACCTCGGGCGTAGAGGCAAAGCTTATGGTTATGGCGGCATTCTCGTTAAAGCCGCCGCCGGTGAGGGTAACGCTCTGGCCCACGTAGCCCGGCGAGGCCGCGTTTGTAACCGGCGCGATGCTCACCTCGGTGCCGATATCGACGGTGAACTCTATATCAACCGCGTTGCTTCCGTCATCGGCCTCAAGATCGTAGTCGCCCTGCTCGAACTCGGGTATGGTCACCTCTACGGTAAAGCTACCGTCGCTATCGGTCCTCTTTTCACCGATCTCGTCGCCGTCGAGACTGATGGTGACATCCTCGGAAGCGTCGAAGCCGTTTCCGCTCACCTCAACCTTATCGCCCGGCGGGGCGTGGTTGGGGCTCACCTCTATCGAGGGCTCCACGGTGAACTCGGCCTCGGCCTCGGAGATGGACTCGTCGGTAACCATTATGATGTGGTCCCCGGCGGCACCCGGCGGGATGATGATGGTGCAGGTCATGTCGCCGCCGTTATCCGTCTCCTCGTCACAGTCGACGATGTAATCGCTATCAAGCTCGTCGCCGTCCCAGTAGATGGTTATCTCTTCCTCTTCGGCGAAGTTTTCGCCGTCGATATCCACCTCGGTGCCGACGACGCCGTTATCCGGGCTAAGGGTTATCTGGCCCGCGATGACGGTATACTCTGCAACTGCCTTGATGTCTTCGTCGCCACCCATAGTCACACAGACGTAGTAGATGCCCCCGACGACATCTTCATCATCGTCGCCGTCGGTAAGCTCGGTGGGCACCCTGAAACGTGAGCTGAAGTCGCCGTCGGTATCGACCTGTATCTCCTCCTCGACGAGCTCGTAAATTGTAATCTCGTCGTCAATGTCGTCTCCCGTGGATGCATCCTGCGACGTGAAGTAAACGTCAACGAACGACTCGAATGGCGGTTCTTCAGACGGCACGCTGGGCGGGAAGTCCACCCCATCGACATCTATGTAATCTCCTATCTGTCCCTCTTCCTCATCCAGTTCAATCGAACGGGCGGCCATCGCCGTTCCGGCCGGGATTGCCATCGCCAGCACTCCGGCTATGCCCACCGCCGTGAACAATCGAAAAATCTTACTCATATGCTTCACCTTGTAAAATACCTCCCTGTCTTTTTGTGGTGAACCCCCATTTATATTAATAACGTCTTGCGACGGTTAAAGGTTATTCACCGCCCGGAAACCCCCGGGGCTTTTACGGTTAAACATCTTATTATTATACAACATAGCTAAAAACTATTAAAAACCTGTTAACATTCGCTTAATAATTACGCTGCCGTTTGTAGGCGGTTCTCCTCCCCAGCCAGAAGCCGAAGAAAACGGCCGCGCCAACCCCGATGCCGATGAGGACGTTCCTCACCGTGGGCGAGATGACAAACGACGAGCTGACATAGAACGAGGCAGGTTCGGACCATTCGCTGCTGTTACCGGCGCTATCGGTCGCCTTCACCCGCCAGTAGTGGGGGGCCTCCTTCGTGCTGGGGGAAAGCTCCTCCTCCTCGGTAAGGGCGTACCCGGGTTCCTCGAGGCCGTCCTTTTCAAGCACGATGGATGCGGGGGTGAAGCCATCGCTTTCGGCTACCTGGAGGGTATAGGTGACGCCGCTCGGGTCGGGAGATTCCTCCCATTCGAAAGAGGTCAAGGCCTCGGCCTTATCCCCGTCCTCGGGGAAGACGAGCTCCGGAACGGGCGGTGCCTCGGACTCCATGGTAAAGATGGCCTGCGCCGTGTGGCTACCGTCGGTAACCGCTATGGTATGATTGCCGCCGCTCGATGCCGGCACGTTAAAGGCGGCGGAAAAGGCGCCGTTTTCGTCGGACACGGTGGTGGCCACCTCGGTATTGTCATAGGTGACGGTAATGAGCACCGCCCCATTGAAGCCGACACCGTGCACGATGAGGGGGGTACCCACGTCGCCGTGCGACTGGTTGAGGCTTATGCCCGCGGAAAGGTTGAAGGCCGCCTTGGCCCAGTTATCGTCCTCGTCCTCGGCCTCGACCGCGTAGCTACCCGATTCCAGAACGGGGACCTTGAAGGTGACCTTGAAGCTCCCGTACTTAGTGATGGTGTCCGTTGCGGCGTCGAAGCCGCCGAAGCTAACCTCAACCTCGCTCAGGCCGGCAAAGCCGCTGCCGCTCACGGTAAGGTTATTCTCAACGGCGCCGGAGTATGCGCTCAGGACGATGGCGGGGAGCACCTCGAAGTCCGCCTCTGCGGTGTTACCCAGCTCGTCCTCGGCCGTGATCCTGTGCACGCCGGCGGCGCTCTCGGGTACGGTGAGGGTGTAGCTGAAGGAGCCCTCATCCGAGGCCGGTTCGCTTGCCATGTTGACCTTGCTATCCTTGCTGTGGTAGTAGATATCCACCTCGCCCCCGGCGTAGAATCCGCTGCCCTCTATCTCGACCTCGGTCCCCACCGGTCCCTCGTCGGTGTTGATCTCGATCTCCGGCCCCATGACGAGGAAAGACTTTCTTATCTCGCCGCCGAGTATCGTCTTAACCGTGACGTAGGCGGTGCCTTCTTCGGCATCGTCGGGCACGGCGAAGGTGGTGGTGAAGTCGCCGCTCACCGGTACGGTGAGGGGGCTGCTTTCAATCTCGACGCCGTCGAACATGATGACAAGGGCGGTATTTTTGAAGGAACTGAAGTCGGTGCCGGATACGGTAACCTCGGTCCCGATCGAGCCGGAGGTGGGGGAGAGGTTTATCTCGGGCTGGGCAAAGGCGGGCCTTGCCGTTACGGTAAGTGCCGCCACGGAAAGGAGGGCGGAGACGGCTATAGCGGTAAGTAAACTGTGCTTAATGTTCCATATTTTCATATTCGTTATATCACTCTCCGGTTTTCATACTAGCCGATCAGCCTTCTTCTTGCACCGCGCCTGGGGATGTAGGTTGCGGCGAAGCTATCCAGGGTGTCCCTCCTTATGAGCCAGGTGTTGTGGAGCTTGGAGGCGGGAAGGTCTCCCTGGCGGCAGAGCCGCTTCACCGTCTCGGGGTGGATGTTGAGGCGGCGGCCCGCTTCGATCACGTTGAAATAGTCGTCCAGTAGTTCCATTTTTATTTATTGCTTTATTAAAGCAATAAATCATATATTACAGTTTTTGTCAAGTACGGGATTTTTTAACGACAGAAAACCGTTGACGGGCTTAGAACAAATGTGCTATTTTTTACCTCGTTAAGAAATTTTTGGGGAGAAAAGGATTTGAGCGATGATGAAGAGCAGCAGAAAGACTTTAGAAAGGAGACAGGCGGAACCAGCGGCTGGGGCGACGATACCGACCCCCTGCCCGAGTACTTCCAGTACCGGGACGAGGGCTGCGAGTTTGCCCCCTCGTGCCTGGGCTGCCCCTACGAGATGTGCATCTACGAGGAGCCGGGCGGGAGAAAGCGTTTCGCCAGAAAGATGAGGGACATGGAGATGATGAGGCTTTTTAGCGAGGAAAAGAAAGGCGTCGGGGAGATAGCCCTGCGCTTTGCCGTGAGCGAGCGTACGGTACAGCGGGCGCTCAAGAGGTCCGGAAATGGCGGATAACGTGACCATGCCGGCACGGATATCCCGGATGGACCGGGAAAGGCTCAAAGGGTACCGGGGGCTACTCGACTTCTACCACGGAAGCCAGTGGGAGGGACGGCCGGTGCGGGGTGAAAAACGGCTTACATTCAACTACACCCGGACGCTAATCGACAAGGTGACAAGCTATTTAATGAGCGGGATGAGCTTTGCCGTTGACCCGCTGGATTCCGGGGAGGGGGCCGGGGACGATGCCCGCGCCGCCGAGGAGGCGCTCTACCGGGTTCACGAGGAAAACCGCCTCGACCAGCTCGACTTCGATACCGAGGTGGACTGCGCGGTGCTGGGCGACGGCTGCTACAAGGTGACCTGGGATACATGCGAGAAGAGGGTGCGCATAACCTCGCCCGACGTTCAGGGGATATACGCGTGGTGGCCGGGTGACGATACGTCGCGCATCTACCGGGTGGCCTCGCGCTACAGCCTGCAGGGCGAGGAGGTCGAGATGCTCCACGGCATAAGGCCGAAGGGCAAGGTGGCATCTATTTTAGAGGTCTGGACGGATGCGGAGTTTGCGCTTTGGCTTGATAACGAAACGGTCGAGCGGAAGGAAAACCCCTACGGGTTCATCCCCTTTATCATCTACCCCAACCTGAGGGAGCCGAAGCGGTTCTGGGGGATATCCGACATAAACGCCATCCGCGAAAGCCAGCGCGAGCTTAACCGGGCGATGAGCCAGCTATCGCGGATACGCGAGCTCTCCGGTAACCCGGTAGCGGTGCTCGAGAACATCGAGGAGAGCGAGGACATCGCGGTGAGGCCCGGAGCGGTATGGAACATCCCCGAGGATGCCAAGGCCTACCTCCTCGACCTTTTGCAGGGAGGGGGCGTACGCATGCACCTCGAGTACATCGAGCTAATCTACCGTAGCCTTCACGATATTGCAGAGTCGCCGCGGGCATCCTTCGGCGGCGTGGAGCGGGACCTTTCCGGGGTGGCGCTCGAGATCGAGCTTCATCCCCTTCTTCAAAAGGTGAAGCGAAAAAGGGCGATACGGAGTTCGGTCTACCGGGCGCGGAGCGAGATGGTGCTCCGGCTGCTCGAGCGTTTCGGCGGCTGCCGCTTCGGTAGCGTTTCGCCCCGCATCGTGTGGGGGCCGGTGCTACCCCAGGACATGCAGCGGCAGGTGGCAAACGAGCAGGCCATGGTGCAGACGGGGATACACTCGCGGAAGCGCGCCATGGATAACCTTGGTATACGCGACCCGGATGCCGAGTTCGGTCGGTGGCTAAGCGAGCGGGAGACCATCCTGAGGATGAACAGGGATATAAACCGCGGCCCTTCGCGGGGCAGTGCGAGAGAGGGTGCTTATAGCGTCCCCGGCGAGGAAGGGCCGAAAGGAATAAATAAATTAGAGGAGTGAAAAGGAACTTTGGACGAAAACGAGAACACGGAAGCCCTGGAGGGCGAAAGGCTGAAGAAGGAAAACGATGCGATGGCAGGTGAGCTTAACGACCTCAGGGAGAGGCTTGCCGGGCGGGATGCGGCATTTGCCCCTTTACGCGACGAGGTTGAGGGCCTGAAGGCCAGGCTTTTAGAAAAGGACGAGGAGCTAAAGACGCTCGGCGAGAACGCTTCGGGGCTTGAAAGGAGCCTCGAGGAGGCGGTAGCCGCCTACCGGGAGATGGTGGTAAGGGCCAATACCGGCGTAACTGCGGAGCTTGTAAGCGGCGGGACCGTGGAAGAGGTAAACGCGTCCCTGGAGAGGGCGAGGGGAATCGTCGAGGGGGTGAGAAAATCGCTCGAAGCAGAGAGGGCGGAGGCGAGAATACCGGCGGGCTCCCCGCCGAGGACGGCGCCAGACCTTTCTTCCCTTTCCCCGATTGAAAAGATAAAACACGCGATAGGAGGTAAATAATAGATGAGTCTGTCACTGGCCGAGGCGGCCAAGCTATCAAACGATATACTTTTACAGGGGGTGGTCGAGACCATCGTCAAGGACTCGCCGGTACTTCAGCGGCTACCCTTCATCGAGATCGTGGGTAACGGGCTAACCTACAACCGGGAAAACGCCCTCCCCACCATCGATTTCTATGACGTGGGCGATACGTGGGCCGAGAGCACGCCCACCTTCAGCCAGTTTACGGCAACACTGAAGATAATGGGCGGCGACGCCGACGTGGACAATTTCTTAAGGGCGACCCGGAGCAACATCCAGGACGTTGAGGCGGCGGTGATCGAGCTAAAGGCGAAGGCTCTACGGCACAAGTTCGAGGAGACCTTCATCTACGGCGACAGCGCAACGAGCGCGAAGCAGTTCGACGGCATAAGGAAGCTCATCGATACCGCTACGGCCTCCGACCAGGTGATCGCTGCCGGGGCAACCGGGGCGACCCTCACCCTCACCAAGATCGACGAGCTCGTCGACGCGGTGAAGGGTGGTAAGCCGGATCTACTTCTCATGAGCCGGCGCTCCCGGCGCAAGATAAAGCAGCTCACCCGCGCCGCCGGCTTCAACCTGGAAAGCGACCGGAACGATTTCGGCATGATGCTGGAATGGTATAACGGCATCCCCATGGCGGCAAGCGACTGGGTGCTCGATACCCATGCCGTTTCAGCAAGCCTCGAGACGGCGACGACCGGGGGCACCTGTTCCACCATCTATGCCCTCTCGCTGGGGGAGGGAGCGCTATGCGGCCTGACCGGGCCCGGCCACATAACCGTCGAGCCGGTGGGGGCGCTCGAGACCAAGGACGCCACCCGGACGCGAATAAAGTGGTACTGCTCGCTCGCGCTCTTTTCCAGCCTGAAGGCGGCTGCCCTGGTCGGGGTAAAGGACTAGCATTATGGGGCATGAAACATTCGACGAGTCGGGAAGACCCAAGCCGGGCTACAGCGGGAAGGTCTACGTGAAGAGCGATACGGCGTTATCGGACACGCCGCGGCGCTTCGAGGCGGTGGAGAGGAAGCTGCGGGACATAATCATCCGGGTGGAAGGTTACGGGCAGGTGTTCGGGACGGCGGTGGAGCAGACCTTCCCCGTGGAAGCGGGCGAGTGGATGGGTCTCACCAGCGTGGACCTTGGCACCCTCTACTTCAAAAACGCGGCTGCGGGACAGAACGGAACGGTGCATATCATCGGGGTGGAGGACTAGGGATGGGCTTCATATCGGATGCAGCAAGGAAGATCGCCATGCACGCGGAAAATGCGGATGCCCACACCTACAACCCGCTATCCTCGGTGAGGACCGGGGAGTACTACGGTGGCGGCTGCGGCTCGCCACGGAGCTGGACGGTGCCGCTTGTTTCCGGGAGGCTGTACGCGGTGCCCTTCGCCGCGGCAAGGGCGGTGAGCGTGGACAGGATAGCGGTCTACGTATCTTCGCCGCAGGCGGACAGATCGCTAAGGCTGGGCATCTACGGAAGCGGGGCCAACGTGTGCCCGGACACCCTGCTTATCGACGGCGGGGAGGTATCCGCGGCGACCGGGGGCCTTAAGGAGGTCGCCATCAACATTGCGCTGGGGCGGGGGCTCTACTGGATGGCTCTCGTCTCCGACGGGACGCCCGCGGTGAGGGGGTATGGGCAGAGCGCCTGCACCGTATCGGCGCTAACCAGCATGTCGGACGGGCTGGAATACGAGATAGGGTGGTACGCCGACAGCGGGTACGCTGTGCTGCCGGACCCGTTCGGTCCGGCCTCGAAGCATGCCGGGACATCGCTCCCGGGGATATCGCTACGGGTGTCGGGCCTCGGTTAGCTTGACATAAAGCTCATTTTCATGTTGCGAAGGTACCCCATCTATTTTCGATAAGAGACGTTTTTTAAGGGCCGGCATGCCGGCGGGGTAACGGCAAAAAAATCATAGACATGGTAAGAAAAAAGGACAGAGGAAGTTGAGGTTACATAAAGAATGAACCTGGCCGAGATGATAGCGGTGGTGCGCGCAGAGCTAAAGGATGAAACCGGTGAGCTCTGGGACGACAGCGAACTTACCCGGCATATCGGGCGCGCCGTTAACGAGCTTTCCATGGCCATACCCCTGGCGGCGGCGGCGACCGTTGCCACAACGGCAGGTTCAAGGGAGATAGACGTATCCGGCCTGAGCGGCCGGGTGATGATAGAGGCCGTCGAGTACCCCGCCGGGGCCTACCCCGGAAACTACGTGCGCTTTTCTCTGTGGGGGGAAAGCCTTACGCTCGTCGGAGAAGACGTGCCGGACGGGTCGGACTGCCGCATTTACTACGGGCGGCTCCACAGCATTGATGCGGCGGGATCGACCGTCCCCGAGAGATATCATGAGCTTATCGCCTGCGGGGCGTCGGGATATGCGGCTACGGCCTGGAGCGTATATGCCATAAACCGGGTAAACGTGGGCACGGCATCGGTTCCCGGCGATTACCTCGCGTGGGGAAGGGAGCGGCTCCGCTTCTTTTACCGGGAGCTGGGGCGGCTGGGGAGGAAAAACCGGGTGCGGTGCTCGAGGCTCTACAGCCCAGGAGGTGAAAGGCCTTCAGGGGTAACGGACTACGGTCCGTAATATAACGAGGAAGATGAAAACGGGGAATTTGAAAATGGAAAACAGCGAACTATTAAGGAGCATGGTAAGGCCGTTTATCGCCATTTTTCTCATCGTGATATGGGGTGTACTCGTCGTTGCGATCACCCTTGGCGGGGGCGATGCCATGGATGCGGTGCCCAAGGAGCTGACCGTGGCCGCGCTATCCTACGTTACCGCCTATAGCTACATCCGCTCGAAGGAGAAAGAAAAGAGGGAAAAGGAGGGTGTCTCGTGAGGGCGCTTTCCGAGGGGCTTCTTTTAGCGCAACAGGGGTCGAGCATAAGCCCGGCGGTGCGGCTTACGCTCTCCCACGGGGTGGACGAGGTTGTGCTCGGGAGAGAGAACATCCTTCCCATAAGGCATAGCGAGGCGTCGTATAGCCACAGGGCGGATGTAGTCCTTGATGGAAGCGGAGACCTCGCCGCTACGGACTACAGGGGCTGGGGGGCCTCGATCGGCTACGGGGCAGTTACGCCTTCGGGGGACGAGTACTCGAGTAGCGCTCCGCTCCGGGTAACCGGGCAGGAGGTGCTGTCGAGCGGGGGGAAGCTCGCCTTGAGGCTCGAGATGCGGGGCATCCCGGACATGCTTTCCCACGACCGCGCCTCGGAGGCGTACCTTCCCGCCGATACCGATACGAAGACGGTGGCGGAACTGGTACGCGCGGTGCTCGGGGATAGCGGGGTGAGCATGCTGGGGTGCTTTTCACACGGCCAGCCGTACGAGGTAGTCTTCGAGGGCACCGATGACCTCATGACGGGATACCGGCCTCGCGATGGATTTCGTATATACATGAACGGCTCCCGCCTTTCGGCACTAAAGCGCCTGCTCGATTTCACCCGGTGCGTCGCGCGCTTCGGGGGAGACGGGGCGGTGCATATCTACGTGCCCGCTACTGAAGGCGCCGTTTATGACTACGAGTACAGCCTCCAGGGAGGGCATACCTTTTTCTCCCACGCCTCTCGGGACAGCCTGGTCGTGCCGAACTATGTCGTGGTGAGGTCGCACCCCGGCGACAGCCCCCAGTATTACGGTTATGCAAGCGACGCGGAGGGAATCTCCGCCTACCGCGAGGTGCGGTACCAGAAGTATGCGCGCCTCGAAAGCGATACGCAGGCGGGGGATATCGCCGGGGCCATCCTTTCCGGCTTCCGGCTCGAAGCACAAAAGGGGGAGGCCGTCGTACCCTTGAACTGCGGCGCCGAGGTGTTCGACTACGTGAGGGTAACCGACGGAAGGAGCGGAAAATCCCGCTCGGGTAATATCGGCTCGCTTACCCGGAAATACGAGGCGGGGCAGTACACGATGGATTTCTCCTTCGGCGGATGGCTTAAGGAAAGGGAGCTGATAGCCCGGCTCGAGGTAGCGAGCGATATGGGTCTCGATTTCTATCGCCTGGGCGTAAAGAACCTCCATGCCGAGCGCATCCGTGCCGAGAACATGGATGTAGCCGAGCTTTCGGCCATCTCGGCGGATATCGGAACCGTATCGGCGGGCACGATAAAGGGGGTCACCTTCCGGGTGTATGGGGACAGGCTCGAGATATACAGCTATGATGGGGATACCCTGAGGGGCTACCTCGAGGGCATCGTGGGCGGTGTCGCCCTTCGCTCGGTGGACGGGGGAGACGTAACGCTCGATTCATCAGACGACATAAACCTGGACCCGGCTTCGGGAAGCCCGGTACGGATGAACGGGGACATGAGGATGAATACCGGATGTGCCGTCCAGTCTACCGGGGATCTCGAGATCGACCCGGACGGCGGTGACGTTATCCCGCTCCTTACGAGCTACGACCTGGGGAACGCCACCTACTACTGGGACAACATAGAGTACTCCGACCTCATCGACCGCACCCCCTCGCCGTACTTCATCGAAGGGGCGGTGGCAAAGCTCGATTCGCTCACCACGCACACCTCGGTGAAGAAGCGCGAGGGACACCCGGACAGGGTGGTGCGGACCTTCGACAGGGAGAGCCTGCCGCCGGAGGTGATGGTACCGGTTACGCAGTACGACCGGGATCGGGCCGTGGCTCTTCAAAACGGGCACCTGGAACGGCTGGCGCGGCTAAAGGAGGCCCGGGAGCGGTACCGGGCAAAGCTCGGCGAGCCATCCTTTGCCGGGGAGAGGGATAGGATCATGGCAGGGTTAGAGGAGGTCGAGGCCACCATCGGAAAGCTCGAAGAACTCACCGCGCGGAACCCGCAGCCGGAGCCGGGGATCAGCATGAACGCAACCGTCGGGCTTCTCATGTCGGCGGTGAGGGAGCTGAGCGCAAGGGTGGCAAGCCTCGAAGGGAAGACGGGCGGGTGAAGAAAATTGCGGAAAAGCCATAGATATATATAAATTATGTAAGCAGGTGCTGTTTTAGCGCCTTGCCGAGCCGATGAGCTGGTTAACTTCGCGTATGCCCTTTTCCTTCATGAAGGCCTCTATCCCCTCCAGCACCTCGATGGGGGCTTCGGGGTTACTGAGACACGCGGTGCCGACCTGGACGGCGCTTGCCCCGGCCATGAGAAACTCGAGGGCATCTCCGGTAGAGGCGATCCCGCCGCAGCCGATAACGGGAATATCTACTGAACCCGCCACGCGGTAGACCATGTAGAGGGCTACCGGCTTTACCGCCGGGCCGGAAAGCCCGCCGGAAACGCCCCCGAGGAGGGGGCGGGAACACTTGATATCGATGACCATCCCCTTAAGCGTGTTTATAAGCGATATGGCATCGGCGCCGGCACGTTCAACCGCAACGGCAACGGCCACGATGTCGCCGGTATTGGGGGTGAGCTTTACGATGACCGGTAGCGAGGTCGCCTGCTTCACCTTTTTGGTGACGGTTGCAGCGGAGTCCGGCAACACGCCAAACTCGCAGCCGCCCGCCCGGATGTTGGGGCAGCCTATGTTAACCTCGAGGGCGCTTACCCCGGGCGTACCGTCCAGCCTGCGGGCCACCTGCACGTACTCGTCGATTGTCTCCCCGGCTATGTTGACGATTACGGGCACACGCCATTTCGCCCAGACGGGGGCCTTTTCCCTTATGAGCGCGTCCACGCCGATATTCTGGAGGCCGATGGAATTGAGTACGCCGCAGGGTGTCTCGGTTATCCTGGGCTGGGGGTTACCGTCCCAGGGAACGAGGGTGGTGCCCTTGCTCACTATGGCGCCCAGCCTCTGGATATCGACGAGCTCGCCGTACTCGGTGCCGTAGCCGCAGGTCCCCGAGGCGGTCATTACCGGGTTGGCCAGCCTGAGGCCCTGCCTGTTGCGGGGTGCTAACTCGACGCTAAGGTCCGTAGGAAACTCCTTTAAGCTCTAATCTATATCGGTAACTGTGCCGGCGGTGTTGTAGAAGAAACGCCCGCCGAACTCCTGCGCCATGACGCCGGCCGCGGGAAGGCCGGTGCAGTGGGATACACCGAGTTTTGCGACATCCATCTCTTTGAGCGCGGCGATAGTTTTCTCGATGCGCTCCCTGGGGGCACCGATGAGGTGGCAGCCGCCCATGACGGAGTGTATTCTGTCCACCCCGGTGAGCCTGCGGGCGTGGTTTACGGTGTTTATGATGCCGCGGTGGGCGCAGCCAAGGAGAATAACCAGCCCGTGGGCGGAACGTATGATAAGCGCCTGGTCGTCGAGGAGGCTATCGGGGCGGAAGGTACCGTTTTCCTTTACCTGGAGGTTCGGCGATATTTCCTCGAAGGGGGTGGTCATGGGTATTTCCCCGCTCGTCATTATGTCCTCGCTTATATTAAGCGGGCCCTTCCTCAGGGTGAACCTGGCACCGAGGCTTTCAAGTTCCTCCCGCCGGTATGGAATACCGATGTAGCGGTCGGCCTCGCCTTTTCGGCGTGCATACTTTGCCTCCCAGATGTGGGCGTGCGCTATTATCTCGACCGGTTTAGCCATCCTTTTTAGCAGGGGGCGAAGGCCGCCGGTATGGTCGTAGTGGCCGTGGCTGAGGACGATCTTATCTATCTTTCCCGGGTCGATACCCAGGATATCTGCATTATGCACGGCCGAGATGCCCTGGCCGCTATCGAGGAGGACTTTCAGGCCGTCCTTTTCTACCAGCATGCTTATTCCCCACTCGCCGAGGAAGCCACCCATGCCGGCTGTATTTTCGCTTAAAGTGGTTATCCTTATAGCCATCTTATTGACCTAGATTATATGCCATGTATTGTGATGTGGCAACCGGGATACATGTCGGGGCGAAATCTTGAGCAATTGAAAAAAGAAAGGGCTGTTGCTTCTCGAGAAGCAACAGCCCTGTAAGGTCATATTAAACCGGGGATTAGCGTCGGCCCAGTTTCCGGAACAGGAACACGAGGCCGGTAATGACCGCGGCGATGATGGCGATACCGGCACCGCCCCAGGTGGTCGATGTCTGTACGCTTGCCCTGAGGGCGACGTTATCGAAGGCATTACCGCTGCCACGCGCGGTAAGGGTGACGCTGTAATCGCCGGCGATGGTGCGGCCGGGCGGGGTTATGGTTACCTCGACCTCCTGTGACTGGCCGGGTTCGAGGGAATCTATGCTGCTGGGATCGTAGGTTATGCCCCATCCCTCGGCCTTGTTGGAGGTAAAACTGATATCTTCGACGGGCCCGGTGCCCGTACTTGTGAGCTCCAGGGTAACGACATTATCCTCTCCGGCATTGACCGTGGTGTTCAGCATACCGGAGGTGGTTATCAGCTTAAGACGGGGGTCGGGGGGTATCTCGGTTACGACGGCCTTGAGGTCTATGGCGCCTGTCACGTCACCGGAAGCTGCTTCCACGGTAAGGGTATATTCGCCGGGCTCCGGCTCTATGCCCGGAAGGGGTTTCAGGGTGATCTTGAGCCTGTCGGGGTAGGGCATGTTGGGATTTAACCGCATCGCGCGTATATTCTCGCTCATGTCGCCATACTGCTTCTTGACCGTTGCCTCCCAGCCCTCGGGCTCGGAAAGGGAGATATCGAAGACCTTTTCCTCCTCTTCCTCGGAATCGTTCTTGTAGTCGAAAACGACCACATATTCGAAGCTATCGCCCGATTCCCCGTTCACCACCGGGTACTCAGAGTTGAGGTCGATGCTCTCGACCGGCTGGGTGTCGGTTTCTTCAGCGGCAAAGGCTAACTGTGCGCCGGCAAGGCCGCTCACCATTCCGCAAAGTAAAGTAAGACAGGTTATTAACTTGACTCCGCGAACCTTCATAGATTATCTCTCCTTCTGTTCGGCTGAATATGTCTTTAAGTCCTATATACCAGTCAAGCGGGTTAGAAGTTATCACGGTTCTGCCCGCTATCGATGGTAAGTAACGAGGACCTGAAATTTTAGTTGTAGTATAGCCCGTATGACGATATAAATCAAGTTTTACGGGCGCGCCTGAAGTTAAAACTGGTAGAGAGGATGGTCCGGGACGGGTAGCAATAACTATTTGTTATCGATGAATTTTATACAGGCATCGCGGGCTACAGCCAGGCCGGCCTCCGCTTCCACCGCCTTTAGAATGGCGGTGGGCACGGGGCATGCGGCGCAGAGGCGTAGCTCGCGAGCGTACTGGCAGACCCTGGATTCACCCCGGGGCTTAATGGGGTCCCATTCATCCACCACTTCCTCGTCGACTTCGGTTAGCTGGCCGACCATTTTAACCACCCTCTCGCAATCGCACTGAACCCTGATCCTCACCTTGCCTTTGCCTGCTGCCGACTCCCTGCTGCTTGTCGACCTCTCGGCCTCTATTATGGCCGGCATGCCGCATACGCCCGGGTCACACTCAACTTTTTTCATGGCTTATCCTCTCTCCAGATTATTCTTTCCGGCTACAATTATAATGAAACCGGCGCCGGGATGAAAACCCTTCCTTGCTTTTTCCGTGTGTTTTACCCTGTCCGGATCCTGAAAGAGGGTAGATAACGTTTTTTCGACCGAAAATCCTGCCTGGTGGAGCATTCCTTCTACTTCGCCGTAGCTATAGAAGGTGGCGTGGCTGTACAAGGGGTGTCCCTTGGTTTTCTTTTCCTGGTAGTATCTTCCCCAGGAGCTTTGCCGGGGTACGAAACCGATGACAAGCTTGCCACCGGGGTAAAGAACGCGGTATGTTTCCCCGAGCACGACCGGGGCCGAGTCCACGAAGCAGAGTGCAAGGATGATGAAGACGGTGCCGAAGGATCCGCTATAGAAAAACTGCTCCTCGCCCCTGTCAGCATATACCGTGAGCCCTCTTTCCCGGGCGATCCGTAGCATTTCCCCGGAGGGGTCAATGCCCTGGTCTATGCCAAGGGCAAGGGCAAAACGGCCGGTGCCGACACCCACCTCAAGCCATGGCCGGGGAAGCGCCGGGATGGCTTCCCTCAGGGCCTCGAGTTCGATGTTAAATATAAGCCTTCCCTCACCGTCGAACCAGGTGTCATATACCTTTGCGAGCGAATCGAAAGGGGAAGACGTGCTTTTATCCTCTTTTTCCATAATGCCCGGTATATTCCACCACCAAAGCTTAGCCATGTCAAGCGGGATCGCTGCCTTAAGAGGTTGAGGCCAAGAGTGAAAGGAGGATATAATCGGGTTAACCTTTAGTAAAAACAATCCGGAGGCGCGATGCATTATATCGGTGTCGATATTGTCGAGATAGCGCGTATCGAAGAGGCTATAGCCCGGTGGGGAGAGCTTTTCCTCCGCCGCGTTTATACCGGGACCGAAATAGAGATTTACCGCGGAAGGACCCATTCCCTTGCAGCGCGCTTTGCCGCCAAGGAGGCGGTTATCAAGGCGCTCGGCGGATTTAAGGGCGGTGCCTTCAGGGAGATAGAGGTAGTCTCCGAGACTTCGGGAAAACCCGTGTTACGGCTCTACGGCCAGATGAAGAAGAATGCGGAAGAGATGGGCATCGGCGGGTTTACCGTAAGCCTCTCCCACTGCCACGACTACGCGGTGGCCATGGTGCTGGGCCCGGAACAGTAAGATATTTGTACGCTAAAGGCACAGAACGGCATTTATCATGTTGAAAAGGGCTTTACTCGTATTCCTCGGCTTTCTACTTTTTTCATCGTTATTCGGCCTCGGCCTGATATTCACGGCCGAGCGCACCATACTGAGCCCCGATTTCATTATCTCGCGGCTAGATCGGCTTGATATGACCTCTCTTTCGACGGGAATGCTACGTTCCCAGCTTCCCGACGAGGTCGCATCGATGATCTCTCACCGCTATGCCGAAGCGGTTATGGAGAGTGTGGTTACCGACCTCGAGCCGTGGATAAGGGAACAGGCCGAGACGGCGGTGAGCGAGGGTTACGATTATCTCTCAGGGAAGAGCGAAGGGCTGAATTTTGCCATAAACCTGGAACCGGCAAAGGATATCCTCAAGGACAGCCTGTGGGATTATGTATCCCGGTCTCCGCCTGTAAACCCCGATATACTGCCGCCGGGGGCCCTTGAGGCATACTTCAATGACTTCTACGGCGATGTTGCCCGTCGGATGCCTTCCGCCATTACAGTAGACGAGGAGATGATAAACAGCATGAGCCCCGGCATGATGGGGATTCTAGAACAGGCCCGGCAGTATATCCATTACATGGTAATAGCCCGCGGGGCACTGATCGCGGCCACCGCGGGACTTGTAACCGGAATTATCTTCATGAAACGAAATGTAAGGGGTGCCACCCTCTGGCTGGGAATACCGTTCCTCGTGTGCGGCGTTTCGGCCTTTATTATGACCTTTTTCGTGGGGCACCTCTTTTACTCGGTGCTTGCCGGGCTAAGCCTGCCGGCGGAGATAAAGATGTGGCTTCCGCAGCTTTTCAGCGATGTCACCACAACACTTTCGCTATTCGGCATCATTACGGCGTCGACAGGCGCCGCGCTACTTATAGTGTCGGCTGCATACCATCGTAGTGCCACCTGAGTTGATCCGGGTAAAATCGCCGGGTGAAAATATTGCCGGTATTTTGACCCTGTAAGGGGTCGGTGATAGAATTAAGCAGGTTGATGAGTGCCAGGAGGTGGTTGAAAAATGTCAGGACATTCAAAGTGGGCTTCGATCAAGCACCAGAAAGGTGTCACCGATGCCAGAAGGGGCAAACTTTTTACCAAACTCACCCGTGAGATAATAGTGGCGGTACGTGAAGGCGGAAGCAGCCCGGAGACAAATTTCAGGCTGAGGCTTGCCGTGCAGAAGGCCCGTGATAACAGCATGCCACTCGACAATATCGATAGGGCCATCAAGAGGGGCAGCGG
>Ga0068714_10002957_pt1 | contig 20842 bp, 19 predicted proteins | sample MTBNYHSulfiMetaG_FD_62988 | JGI IMG/M metagenome (GOLD analysis project Ga0068714, IMG submission 62988) | Enrichment culture microbial communities from rom New York Harbor, USA that are MTBE-degrading - MTBE-NYH (New York Harbor Sulfidogenic)... | ecosystem: Environmental > Aquatic > Marine >... | reverse complement strand
TTCGCCGGAATATCCCCTGAGGTTCCGGGCCAGCCGATCGAGGTCAGGAGTCACGTCCACGCAACGCCCCTTGTTCTCGTCCACGTAGCGGCCGTAAACGCGCATCTCCGCCACACGGCCGCCCATGTCCAATCCCAGCTCCCGGAAGAGTGCAGACGTCGCGTCCTGCGGCCGGTGGCCCATGAGGAAATGGATGCCGCCGTCGATGAGATAGTCCCCGCGCTTCCAGCAGGAGGCGACGCCTCCCGGAGCGCTGTGCTGCTCCAGGATGAGGCAAGAGGAGCCGGCCAATCGGGCGTGGATGCCGGCCGACAAACCGGACAGACCGGCGCCGATGACGATAATTTCCCCTTCCGACAACATAAGACTTTTTTTGTTTTTCCCTTTTGCTTAAAAGAGAAACATATTTTACAGAAAATGAAAGCCGGAATCAATCCCCCCCGAGGATCGAGACCGCCGGTGGAATCGGCCTACAGGACTTCAGCGTTGAACGTATCCCCCTGGCCGACATCGCCGGTTCGATATCCCATGAGGAACCATTTCATGCGCTGTTCGGAGGTTCCGTGGGTGAATGAGTCGGGCACCGCGGCTCCCCGGGTCATCCGCTGGATGCGGTCATCGCCCACGGCGGCCGCGGCGTTCACGGCCTCCTCGATATCCCCCTCCTCGAGGATGCCCTTCAGGCGCTGGGCATGGTGCGCCCAGACACCGGCCAGAAAATCGGCTTGAAGCTCCATGCAGACCGAAAGACGGTTGGCCTCCCGCTCTCCGAGCTGCGGCTTCATGGAGTTCACCTGGTCGATGATGCCCAGGAGGTTCTGGACATGGTGTCCGACCTCGTGGGCGATGACATAGGCCATGGCGAAATCCCCCGAAGCGCCGAGTTGCGACTGAAGCTCCTGAAAGAATCCGAGGTCGATATAGACCTTCTCGTCAGGGGGGCAATAAAACGGGCCCGAGGCGCCGGAGGCGTAGCCGCAGGTCGAGGTTGTCTGGTCGGTGAACAGAACAAGGCTCGGCTCTCGGTACGTCTTGCCGGCCTGGCGGAAGAGCGCGTTCCAGACATCCTCGGTATCGGCCAGAACCACGGAAACGAATTCGCCCAGCTCCCGGTCTTCCGCGGAAAGGGAGCCGGGCGATAAAGTCGATTCCATCGCCGGGCCGGTGCCCTGGAAGTTCTGAAGAACTTCATCCGGATTTCCCCCCAGCAAAAGAAATATGGCGGCTATGATGACGGCGCCGATTCCGCCGCCGACGGCGATGCCCCGGCCGCCGAGTCCGCGGCGGTCTTCGACGTTCGCGCTCCGGCGTCTCCCCTTCCACAGCATGATCTTCTCTCCTTGATAAGCTTTTCCTCCGCCGGCCGTTCTTCACGACCGACGGTTTTAAATCTAGCAGCTTTCCCCAAAGGCATCAACCGCCTGCGTCTCTCGGCGGTCGGATCAAGGGCGGCCGCGGCTTGAGTTGACAATGACGAGAGATTCTGCTAAAAAATCTCTGGGTCGAAAGGAGGATCGCATGGCCGCTATCATTAAAAGAGACGTGCTCGTCGTCTATCTCCTGGGAATCGTCACATTTGGGATTTACTTCATTGTTTGGATGGTCAAGACCAAAACCGAGATGAACAGCCTGGGAGCCCAGATTCCGACCGCCTGGCTGATCATCGTCCCCATCGCCAACATCTATTGGTTGTACAAGTACTCCGAGGCCTTCTCCCTCTACGTCAAGAAAGACAACAACGCCGTTATGTGGTTCCTGCTCTTCTGGTTCATCAGCATCATCACGCCGGCCATCGTCCAGAGCGAACTCAACAAGCTGGCGGGCTGAACGCCGCGCTGTTCGAGTCTTCTCCGCCGGGAGAGGATGTCGGGCGGTTCCGTTTTCGCCTAGAAGATATCGATTTCCCGTGAATCGAAGGCGGCGTTCTGTTCCTCGAGGGCTTCCAAGTACGACTGGATCGCCAGCCTGATTTTGTCCAGGGCCTCGCCCTCGGTCCGGCCGAAAGAGCGGCAACCGGGCAGGGCCGGCACCCAGACGACATAGCTCTTCCCCGTGTCGATCAATCGGACCTTGTATTTCACGGATGCTCCCTGTTCGATCGCGTCGAAGGGCCGAAAGACGCCGCCCGCGGCGCCGGCGGGCCAAACACGCACCCAAGCCCGCCGGACCGGAAAAAAGCCCTCTGATCGGTCTCTCGCGCCCAAGAGGGGTGCGCGCCCGCCGACCGTTTCATGATAGAGACGACGGCAACGGCTTTAAATTCTCACTCAGTCGATGATGTTCGAAGGCTTGACTTTGACGAGAACGACGGCATGGGGAGGGACATCGGCCGCGTAGCCGCTTAGAAAACGCCCCCGTTCCTGTCTTCTCCACAGATCGCGCACGTAGCAGGTCGACGTTTCAATCTCCAGCTCCGGCCAGGCGACGGAAATCCGTTCTTTGTCCTGTCCCCGGTTGAAGAGGGCCACGGCCTGAGACCCGTCGGCCAGAGGCTTGACCCAGACCTCCAGTTCGCCCTCCTTCCGGATCCTCCGTCCCTGGATCCCCAGTTCGTCCTGATCGACGGCGATGACGTCGGGATTGGTCAGGATGAAGGCCGTCTCCCGAGACATCGTTCGCAGGTCGTTTCCGGCCATGAGGGGCGCGGCCAGGATGCACCACAGGCTGAAATGGGCCCGGTATTCATCCGGCGTCATGCCTCCGTTCCCGACCTCGAGCATGTCCGGATCGTTCCAACCGCCCGGACCGGCATAGTCCTCGAGACCGATCTGGAGGTCCAGGATCTTGACGACGCTCTCCCAGTTGTCCCTGATGTCGCCCGTCGTCCGCCACAGATGGCCGACTCCCCGGGCCCACAGCCAGGGTTGGCTCCGTCCCCACTCGCAGATGCTGAAAACGATGGGGCGGCCGGCGGCCTCGAGGGCGGCGCGCATTTTCCTGTAGGCCGGCTCCGCCTGGAGGCCTTCGGTGTGGCACCAGTCGTACTTGAGATAGTCCGCGCCCCAGGCGGCATATTGCCGGGCGTCCTGTTCTTCGTATCCTCGGCTCCCCGGCCGCCCCTCGCAGGTCTTGTCTCCGGCGCAGGAATAAAGCCCGAACTTCAGCCCCAAGGCATGCACGGAGTCGGCCAGGGCCTTGATGCCCGAGGGAAAGCGTTCGGGGTCGGCGACGATGTTGCCCTCGGCGTCGCGGGACGTCTGCCAGCAGTCGTCGATGACCACATACTCGTAGCCGGCGGCGGCCATGCCGCTTTGGACCATGGACTCGGCCATGCCCCGCACCAGCTCCTCGTCCACGTCGCAGCCGAACTTGTTCCAGGAATTCCACCCCATGGGCGGCCTGAGGGCCAAGGTGTCGAAATCGCTCAACTTCACGTGATCCCGCGCTTCTTGGTCCCGGCAGGAGGAGGACACAAAGGCCGTTACGACTCCGACAGCCATCCAGGCCGCAAGCGCTCCGCCGGCCGCGACGGTCCGAAGCGCTCTCAGATGTGGGCATTCAGTGGACATGACTTCACTCCTTTCCGGCTCCATTCTCCCATTTTCATCGTCCGGAATCCAGCCGTTCGGCTTCGGCCCGGCGAAGCCTCATCCCCGGGAATTCTTCGTCTCGGGCGGGGCGGCGGCCCCTTCCGGTCGCCGGCGCGCCTTGCGCCATGCCGCGGCCAGGGACAGGGCGAAGGCTTTTCGCAGCCTGTTGATGGCTTCGACGTTCGGCGTCCGGTCGGGATTTTTGTAGAGGCGCTCGTTGGTCTCCTGAATGATCGCCGGAACCCTGGCGCCCACCCGGCCGGCGGCGTTCACGGAATGAGCGGCGGCGACATGCCCGTAAACACCGTGATAATCCGAGGCGTTGACCGTTATCCGAATATCCGGCAAGCGCCTGCGGAGCTCCTCAGCGTAAGCCTCGGCGTAGGCCGGCGGCGAAAACAGAACAGGTCCGTCGTCCAGGGCGGAATGCTGGAAGTTCATGATGTCGATCTGGTCGTCCCTCATTCCGCGCGCCGACACCGTGGAGTGGCCGTCCAGGAGAAATTCCGCGCCGGCGGCGATGTGGTCCCCGATCGAGCGGTGGAAACTCCGGAGGTACTTGTCGGACAGCCTGAGGCGGAGCTCGCGGTCGGGCTCCCGGCCGTTCCGGTAGACGGGCCGCCCCTGGACGTCTCTCAGGGGAACGCAGTCGTCCAGCCGGTCCGGATGACGGTTGGCTTCCAGGATCAGGCTGCAGTAGGGAAAGACCAGATGGCGATTCTCGAGGAGATCGCGGAAATCGTAAAGCCAGTTCGTGTACCAATCCACGTTCCGCGCCAGATCGGGGAATTGTTCCGAGAGGCTGCCCAGAGAAATCTCGGCCGGAATGACGATCCCGCTGTGGGGGATGACGACCAGGAGCTCTTTCAGGGCCGGAGGCGGGGCATCGGGCATGCCGGATCACCTTATCCGGAAGGAGATCTCCAGGGAGGGAGTCAGAGTCACGAGGCCGCCGATGGGAACGGCCGGCAGGCCGTCGGTGATGTTGTGGCCGAAGTTCCGGAGGAACAGGATCGGCAGCGCCGCCTGGCGGTCGCGCCGTTTCTTCAGGACCCCGGAGAGATAGGCCAGGATGAAGGACAAGGCTTTGTCCTGGAATGCCCCCCCCTGGGGAGCGCTCAAGTCCTCGGCCAAGGATCCGATCACCAGTCCCTTGATGTTCCTGAAAACGCGGTGACGCCTCAGCGCCGCCACCAGGCGGTGCAAATCCTCAAGGTCGATGCCGATGTCTTCGATGAAAAGGACAAGATCCCGCCAACTCAGCCGCGGCGGTTTTTCCCGATTCAAAAAATTGACAAACGTGGTGAGATTTCCTCCAATGGGAATGCCGCTGATCTTTGTGGCCGGCGGGTCCGACAGCCAGGCGGAGCCGCGGTACAGGATCTCCTCTCCCCTGATCAAGGAAAGAAGATTCCCCACGTTTTCTTCGTTCAATCGAAGGGAGGGGAAAAGAATCCCCGGAACGGCGCAGCGGGAATAGACCTCATTCAAGAGGAAGGTGAAGTCAGAAAACCCGATGAACAGAGGCTTTCGCTTCCTGATCACGCGATAATCCGCCCGGTCGAGGGTTGGAACCAAGTCCTCGGCGCCCGTCCCTCCCGCGACGGAGACGATGACGTCCCCTTCCCTTACGGCCGCCTTGAATTCCCTGGCCCGCTCTCCGGTCGAAGCGGTCACATGGTCGATACTCTTGTCGCTGGTGAAAAGATAAGGGCTTAAATCGACCTTTCCCGTATCAAGCGCCCCGCTGATCAGTTTGATGGCATTCTGAAGATGGGGACGGTCATCTTCTCCCAGTTGAGTGGAAGGCGCCATAAAATATAGGCTTTTTCCGAAAGCGTCCTCTTTTTCGGACATGGGATACATCCATATTTAGGGACACATATATAGTGAGGCGCGATTGAATTGTCAACCGCCCTTGCGAGGGAGCCGCCCCCACGGCGAACGGCTCCCGCCGCCGCGCGCCGCATTCATTGGCCTGGGAATTTCGCCAGAAAACTTTCGACCGCATCCTTGTGGGTCAGGAACATCAGGCACTTGAGACGGACATAGTCCCGGCGATAGAAGAAATACCCTTCATGCTTTCCCCAGTAGGCATTTTCCCAGGAATCCTTGATCAGGAACCAGTCCCCGGAGCCCGCGCTCTTGAATCCCACACAGTGAACGGAGTGATCGTCGGTCGACGTCCCGTTCGAGAAACGGAACTCCCGGCTCGACTGATCGATTCTTTCCTCGGGGATATCGAAACTCGGAACGACGGCCACGTCGTTTTCCCCGCTGTAGCCGGGCTCCGAAAAATCAACGGCCAGGACGGCGGTGAAACCCCGTCTCAGGGCGCCTTGAAGCGCGGCGGCGAATTCCTCAAGCGGGAGGTTTAGATAATCCGCGCCGCGCCACCAGTTGTCCGGCACCGGGAATTCCCCTCGGCTGTAGAACGGAATATGCCGAAAGCTGATGAAAGAGACATAGTCGTCGGGCCGGAGGCCGAGCTCAGCCAAATATTCCAGGGGTTTGAGGATTCGCCCCTCGACGACGATCGTCTCAGGCGGCTTGCCCATATGTCTGTCGAGGATGTCCCGGACGCCGGCGAGGATGCGGTCCTCGTCCCAGTCCTGGGCCGCCGCGGCCGCTGTCAGGAATTCCTTGAATTCCTTGAAGAGGACACCGTGGTCGTGAGCCGCAATCCCCGGAAGCAGGCCGGTGTAGTCGGCCGCCCGGACAAGACCGTATTGTTTTATCCGCGCCAAGGCGGAATTCGGCTCGCTGCCCTGACCGAGGAACGAATCTCCTCTTTCCCTTACGAAACGGCGCGCTTTTTCCACGTACTCCCAGTACGCGGTGTGCATCTCGGAAAGCTTGGTCGCCTGACGGCCCATCCGTTCCAACTCCGACTCGAGGAGCGACGTCGCGGCGTACGCCCAGCACGTCCCGGTGTTGCCTTGCCTGACGGGCGGGAGGTGAAACGCGGGGGAAAAGCCCGTCGGTCCGGCCGGCGCCTCGATTCCGGAAAAATCCATGGTCAGCCGAGTCTTCCGTTCTCCTTTGTCCGCGCTTTGAACGATCAACAATTCATCCTCCGCCCCCGGGCCGCCGTCACGGCAGGCCGGCCCGGACACGAAACAGAGCGCCAGACTCGACAAACAAAAACAGAGGACAGACTTGAAGTTCATGATGCCTCCTCCCGTTAGGGCGGAATATTTTCTGCGGCAAGGCATTATAGCCGAACGGGACGTCTTTCTCGAATCCGGGCGTTTCAGTTACCTCTCGCTTCCGGCGCCTTGCGTGATCTCCCTCCCCTGGGCCCCTGGAGGCCGGGATTGTTTCTCAAATGAAAAAGCGAGAGAAAAAGAAGACCGGCGTACCTCGCCAGGGCGAGAGCGAGTCCGGCCGGAGAGGGCGCGTCGACTTCCCGTCTTGAAAGCGCCAGGCCGTAGATATAGGCGGTCAGCGGAAATCCGGCGAACACCGCCAGAGGATAAGCGCGGAATCGCGTGGCCAGAAGACCGGCTCCCGTAAGGAGCGCGGTCGTCAGCAACCAGGGAAGGCCGGTCATCTGCCAGATGCGGACGAACCTGGCCAGACTCCAGGCCTTGGAGCACAGCTTTCCCTCCGGAGTCCGGAGAAGCTCGGCGAGATAGCAGGAACCGCGTCTTCGGCGATAGTCCAGAAACTCCCCTCTCGTGCCGGGGACGCGGAGCTCCACGGCCCGCGCTTTCCGCGCCAGAACGGACTTCATCCCCTTCGCGCCGGCCATGGCGCCGAGCTGTATGTCTTCGGCCCGGGCTTCCGCATCCAGGGTGAGAAACGAAGTCCGCCGCAGGGCGTAGCACACCCCCGAGAGGCCGGAGCATGACAAGACTTCCCCCTCCAACCACCACAGCCGGTTGAGAAACATCCAGTGAAGCCGTTCCTCGGGAAGCGGCGTCTTGGGAACCACCGCCGCCGCGGCCAGCGCTGCTCCCCTCCGGCCCGCAATCTCCGTGACGAGCTCCCGGATGCAGGACGGATGGAGGCGACTGTCGGCGTCGGTGAAAACAATAATGTCTTCTTTGAGACATTTCAGGATGAACCGGACTTGATCGGCCTTGCCGAGGGCGCCGGGCAGTCTGACGAGTTCCAGCCGCTCATGGCCCACCGCTTCCCTGAGGACGATTTCCGCCGTTCGGTCGCTGGAGCCGCCGTCCACGATCACACAACGGATTTGGCGGGCCGGATAGTCGCTCCGGCGGAGGTCCTCGAGCTTGGCCAGGATTGTCTCTTCCTCGTTGAGAGTGGGCACGACGACGGCTATGGGAGGCCAGGGGGCGGGCTCGCGTTTCGGCGGAGTGCGGCGGAAAGCTCGAGCTGCCTCCAGGATAAAAAGATACCCCAGAGAGGACAACCACCCCAGGGCCGCCGCGGCCAGAAAAACAACCAGCCAGACGATCATCATGCTCAACAACCGCGGCGGATTGGACTTCCGCCCGGAACTGCGAGATAATAGGGTCGTGGCGGAGACATCCCTTGCTTCTTAGCCTGTTTATTAAGCTCTCCCGCAGTCCCTTCTGGGCCAAGGATACCTGGAAATTTTGGTACAACTTCGCTCATCTGGTGGACGGCCGAGCGGGAAACTTGAGTTTCATGAACTGGGGTTATGCCCCCCAAGACAATGAGGGCAAAATTCTCGATCTCAACCCCGAGGATGAGGCCAACCGCTTTCCGCTGCAGATGTACTATCACACCATCGGCCGCCGCGGCCTGGAAGGACTTGACGTCTTGGAAATCGGCTGCGGGCGGGGCGGCGGCGCCAAAAGCCTGATGAAATACGCGTCCCCGCGCTCCTTGACGGGCATCGACCTGTCTTCGAGGGCCATCGCCCTCAGCAACAAATCCGCCAAAATACCCGCTCTTTCCTTCCAGGTCGGCGACGCCGAAAGACTCCGCTTTCCGGACGAATCCTTCGACGCCGTGATCAACGTTGAATCGTCTCATTGCTACCCCGACATCAGGGCTTTCCTCTCCGAAACATTCCGTGTCTTAAGGCCCGAAGGAAAGTTTTTCTATGCCGATTTCAGGATCATCGAAAAAATGAATTCCTGGGAGAGAGCCGTGGAGACTTCCGAATTCGTCATCCGGGAAAAAGAAGACATCACCGCCGATGTCCTGCGCGCCCTGAACAAAGACAGCCTGAGGAAAGAACGCCTGATACGACAGCGGGTGCCGTCCTTCCTGCGGAGCTATTTCCGGAGATTCGCCTGCACGACGGATACGGAGTTCTACCTGTCCTTCGTCAACGGCCGACGGTTCTATCATCGTTATCTTCTCGTCAAACCTTGAGCGCCGCCTCCGGCGCCCCGCCCTCCCTCGGCCCGGAGCGGAATCCTTCCGCCCGGCGCTCGGGGCGCGCCGGACTCCTCATTTCACCTCGAGAAGGACGCTTTCCGAATGGCTGTTGAACTCGGGGGCGTACATGCACTCGATAAAAGCCAGGCCGTTATGGTACGAACCGCGGTGAACGACCTTCTGGGAATACTCAAAGACATACGTTCCCTTGGGCAGGGCGTCGATGAAGAAATGGGTGGCCGTATCTTTCGTCGACTCGTAATACCACAGCCCGTCCTGATATGTGTAGCCTGACAGGACGTTGACCGGTTCGATCCCGCTCCCGCGATGGTCTTTCATGTGGACGTATTCCATGTCGCGGTCGGCGCGGAGCTCGATGCGCACGACAAGCGTGTCTCCGACCTCAAGCGCGCCTTGGACGGGCTCGATGACCGGGCCGCGCTTAGTCAGCCGCCTGACGAAAACCTGTTTCCTGAGCTGGAGGGGATTCTGGCCGTGGGGCGTCACCGCGCCGATGTCCTCGAAATATTGCCAGTGCAGACCGCCCCAGGCGATTCCCCTGTCCGGCTTGTCGAGGGTCACTTCGGCCATGGCCGGACGGACCTCGGAGGCGGGGAACCGTTTTTCGAAAAACCCCGTTCCGGCCTCGACCTTTTCCGGTTCGACCTTCACGCCGCCCAAACGCACCTCGACCAGGGAGTCGGAGGCCAGCAGGTTCTCGCCGCGGAGAAGCAGGCCGTAGACCGCGTCGGCCGTGGCCTTGGTCGTCTTCCAGGTCCGCGTCTGCTTCTGCTTGAGCAGCCAAATTTTGCACTCCTCGACCGCCCGGCTGTCGTTCATCACCTCGTCGAATGCTTCGATCATCAGGGCCTGGGTTTCAATGGGGGCTTCGTACCACCACCAGGAAGGCCCCCCTTCGCTCCAATACCGCCCCATTTCCTCATCCGCCTGGCTGCGTTCCTTGATCGACCGCATTATCTTGCGCGCCTCCTCGGCGAATCCGAAGCGATTCAGGCCCAGGGCAAGGTGTCCCTGGCTCTGGCGGGAACGGAGCGTCAGCCAGTGCGCTTTCGCCTGCGCCAGAAAATAATCGACCGCCTTCCCGGACTGGGCGGGGAGGGGCTTTTCCTCCAGGAAGAAACTGCGGCCGTAGAGGTACAGCGCCGTGGTCGGGTCGAGATTGTTTTCGTCCTGGATTTTGCGCCGCATAAGATCCTGATAACGTTCGACGATCCACCCGTCGAGATCATCCAGGGCGTTGAGGGCCAGGTCGTGGGGCACCGATTCGATCCCCATGTTTTTCAGGCGGCCGAAACCGGTGATGATATACAGGCTTATGAAACGGTTCGGCCTGCCGCCCGGGAACCAGGGCCAGGAACCCGCCTCCATCATCTCCTCGAGTTTGCGGTAGGCGGATTTGATCTCCGAATCCAGCCGGTTCGCCTCGAACAGCAGCCCGACGCGCCGCTTGGCCTGACTTTCGGACCGGGCCTCCAACACCCAGGGCGTCTCGCGGAGGAGGACGCTTTTCAATTCCTCATTCTTTTCCAGGTTGGAGTCCAGCGCCTCCGTCCCCCTCCAGAGGTCGAACACCCTGCGGATCTTCGGTTCGGAGAGGGCGATGTGCCTCGCCAGGCTGTTGGCGTACAGCCGGTTGAAAATCTGCTCCGAGCACTCGTAGGGAAACTCCATCAGGTACGGGAGCGCCTGGACGGCGTACCAAGCGGGTTGAGAGGCCATCTGCACGGTCAGGCCGTGATGGGCGAGCGTCTGGGACTCGGCCGAGCGGGCCAGCTTGTCGAAGACGAAGGTTTTCCGTCCGCGGTCGCTGATCCAGAGAGGCATGGATTCCTGGATGAAAAGCCTGCGGCTGAGAACCGGAAGCCAGCCCTCTTCCCCGTCCGAATGCCTGTCCGTCGCGGCCACGGCTTTGAACGCCGCGACCTGGAGGCCGTCCGGCACTTTGATCGCCCAGGCGAGAGTGCGCGACTGTTTCGCGGGAACGACGAAGTCCTTCTTCGCCTCCCGGTTGCCCAGCTCCTCGTCGAGCGATTTTTCGGTTACCGGATCGCTGAAGCTGAGCGCCGCCTCGCCCCGAATTTCCTCGGCGGTCATGTTCGTGACCTTGACCGTGAATTCCAAGGCGTCCCCCTCGCGCAAAAACCGCGGCGGATTGGGCTGGACCATAAGATCTTTCTGGGTCACGGTCCTCCCCTCCAGAGCGCCGCTGGCCAGTTCTCGTGTGTGCGCCAGACCAAGAAAACGCCATTCGGTCAGCGCCTCGGGCATGCTGAATTCCATGGAGACCGACCCGTCTTTGTCGGCGAGGAGGTGCGGGAAGAAAAAGGCCGTTTCATTGAGGTTCCGACGGGCCTGGATCCGGGACAGATCCGGAGCGGCGGGGACTTCAGGCCCGCTTTCAGGCTCCTCGGCTTCGGCCAGACTCGCCTCCGCCATCCCTATCTCCTCGGCTAGGGTTTCTCTGGCGGCGGAAGGCGCGGTCATGGACTTCATCGCGAATCCTTCGTCGTAATATTCGAATCCGAACAGATCCCTCCTCACCGCCTCCGGGAATCCGGGATATGTCGGCCTGGGTATGGGAGGGATGACGTTCAATCCCCGGCCGTAAGAGGAAAGGGAGAGCGCGCTGTTGGCGTATGCGGCGTCAACGGACGTCCGGTCGCGGGCGAAAATTCCGGCCAGGGAGGGAAAACCATGCGGAGTGAACTGGTCGAGGGCAGCGTCATACATCGCCGCCACAAGCTCCGCGGCGGCCGGAAGGGCGTTTGGCCCCAGGATTTCCAGCGCCCAACGCTCTTTCTGGCCGGGGAGAAGCTTGGAACGGAACGACGTCCACCTGAGGTCGAGCACCTTGTCCGACCAGGGGACGGACACCTTGATCTCGCTCCGATAGAAACGGTTTTCCTTGACCAGGGAGCAGACGACCGTGAACCCGCCCTTGAGGGAGGAGGGAACGGAAATGCGCAGCAGCCCCTGAGTTTGGCCGGCATCGGTCCAAAACCTCTGCAGGTGGCGGTCGTCCCGCAGGACTTCGATGAGCAGCGGCCCCCGCTCATAGCCCGTGGCCCACAGCAGCTCGAAGTTCTGGCCGACCTCCACCAGGTTGGATCGGGTGACGACGTGAAAAGGAACGGGAATGCCCAGGCGGTTTTCCGACGGGGCCAGGACGATGAAGAATCCCACGGCTTCGACATTCGAACCGTACCGGTCTTTGGTCGTGAGCCTGGCCTTGTAAGCGCCCGCAGGGAGATCGAAGCTCAGAACGGATGAAGACTCCTCCTCATCGGTCGTCCGGAAATTCTTGCCTGCGGCCAAGCCGGCAACGGGCCATTTCCGCCAATCCGGCGTCCCGGCGAAACCCGGCTTTCCGGAGACCATGGCTTCGCGTTCACGGACGGCCACCTCGCCGATCAAGTCGGCGGGAACGGGCTTGTCCGGTCCCCGGAGATTGAAAATCTCGACCTTGCCCTCGGCGCCGGCCGGTCGGCCGTTCAAGTTGGCGGTCGATATTTTCACCTCCACCGGCCGGCCGGATTCCTGCCAATCCGCGATTGCGATTCCCGCCTGCAGAGAGACCGCCCCGACCCTCACCCGGCCGGCGGCGCTTCGCGTTTCGCCCGAACCGTCCGTGACGTCGACGCTGATCTCGTAGGTGAAGACCGGCTGTGATTCCCGGGGAACGGAAAGATCCGGCCGGGCCCTGAACCGGATGAGGAACCTCCCCTCGGAGTCCGTGCGGACCTTTCCATGGGCGATTTCCTGGCTTTCCCCCCAATCCCCGATACCGTGCCAATAAGACCACCAATAGGGAACGTTCACCTCACGGACCACGCGGAAGCGGACCAGAGCGTCGTCCACCGGAGCGCCGGTGTAGGCCGTGGCCTCGCCGCCCGCTTCCACCTCGTCGTCCAGCCGGAATTCCTTGTCCGGGACTTCGACCTTGACCTGAAACTTGGGCCGCTTGTATTCCTCCACACGAACGACGGCCTCCCCCTCGGGCGCCCGGCAGACGATCGTCATCTCTCCCGTGAGCCGGTCGGAGGGCGCAACGAAGGTCCCGCTGAAAGATCCGTAGTCATTGGTCCTCAGTTTCAGATCGGCGACGGCTTCATCGTTCACGTCGCGCAGTTCGACCGTGACCGCCCGCCCGGGGAGCGTCCGGTAGACGTTCTTGTTCTGGTCCAGGCTCAGGCACATGCCCTTGAAATGAATCATCTGGCCGGGGCGATAGAGGGACCGGTCGGTGAACAGAACGGCCCGCTCTTCGACCAAAGGCTCCCGGCGGTAGCCGTAAGGGATGCGCGATGAGGCTAAGACGTCCCCGTTCTTTTCCCGGGCGACCAGGAGAAATTGGGAATGCCGCCCGGGCTTCGTCAGCCGGAAATGACCCGCCTCATCGCTCGCGGTCCGGCTGCGCTCCGCGTAGACCCTTCGGCCGCGCTGCCAATCGTAGAGGGACACTTCGACGCCGGGCCGGGGCTCCCCCCTCTCGCTGCTCACAACGGTGCCCGAAACGCTGTTTTCGTCGTCGGCGCCGAGAACGAGACCCAACCGGCTCACCCAGAAAGAGGCGGCTTCGATCTTGTTGGCCTCGAAAGTGAACTTCGGGTTGAGGCTGGCAAAAATCTGGTAATAGCCGGCTTCGAGCGGGGGAACCTCGATCAGGGCCTCCCGGGGCCGGTAATCTTCGGTCGGCGCGAGCTCGGCCGTCCATTCCGCCGCCGGCGGCCGGTCGAGGAGGGCTTTCACGTCGGCTTCCGAAAGACCGGAATAAGAGAGGCCTTCTTCGCCGTCCTCAAGAAGCTCTTCGAAATTCCGCCGGACGATGCGCACGTTCAGGCGGGCGATGTTCCGGTAGCCCACCACGAGTTTCGAGGCGCGCCCGGGAAGGACGGCCGACTCGGCTTGGAGCTCGAATTCCTTGACCAGAATCCGGGCTTTGAGAACCCGGCAACTCCGTCCGCCCGCGGAATCCGGATAAGACTTCTCGCCGCGGCCCGCAATCTCCAGAGCGGAAACCAGATCGCCCCGGTCGTGCAGCTCCTCGGCCCAGAGATGGTAGGCCTCGCTGGAAAGCTCGGACCCGGGGTGGTTTTCCGCCAGATCCCTAAGCCGGAGGATGTAGAGTTCGGAAACGTTCTCGCCGGCGGCCTCGTTGCGCGCCCACCGAAGCCGGCCGAGGTCGGCGTGAAGTAGCGCGTCGGGGAGGATGTCCCCGCGGTGAAATTCAAGGAGCGACTGGAATACGGCCAGAGCCTTGAGTTTCGGGGATTCCGGGTCCGTGGTCTCCGGCTTGAAGGCCAGGAATTCCGCGACCGGGGATAGGACCGGAGAGTCGGCCCGGATTTCGAAGGCGTCTTCAGGCTTGGCGGCCGCCTGCTCGGCGGAGGTGTAAAACTCCAGGGCTTCCCAGGCGGCGAAATCGAAGAGCGTCGGTCTGAAGGCCGGGGGTTGGTTTCCGGGCTGAAGAAAGTCGGCGAGATCGGACAGGTTTATCGTCTTGAGATACGTGTCCGCCTTGAGAACGTCGTCATAAAGGGAATCGATCTCCCTGTAGATGCGGGGAAGATCCCAAGTGGTGAAGTCCTCTTCGTCAAGGGCCGTTGTCTGCGAGCGCTGGAGAAACCGCCAGCGGTTGCGCTCGAAATAGTGCCAGTACCACCGGGCCAGAACGAGCTTCATGACGGGCTGAAGATCCGCCGGCAAATCGGACATCTCCTCCATCAAGCGCTTGATGCGCTCCTCCGGCCGATTGCCCTTGACCACGGACTCCATGGCCAGCTGGTGGGTCAGGGCCTTGAGCGCCATCCCCTTCTCCCCGATTTCGAGCGCCAAACCGGTGATCTCCTTGAAATGCGCCGCGGCCGTTTGGGGAAGACCGTCCTTCTGGGCCTGCCCGGCCTTCTCCCACAGCTCCTGGATTTGGGCCCGGGTCTCTTTATCCTTCCGGCTCTGTATCATCGTCACGCCCAGGATGGAAATAACGCTTACGGCCACCAGGCTCAAAAGGACCAACCGGAATGTCTTCATATCCCCTCTCCCTCATGAAGTTTGATTTTACCACACTTTCCGGACCGGCAAGCCTTGATTTGCCCGGCGCCCATAGGAAGCTCCGTCCCTTTATCGACAGGCCCGCCGGTCTTTCGTTCGGCTCCGCTTCACGACTGAGAAAATACCGGCAACGCCTTCGTCCACCATGATGTCGATGAATTCAAGGAGGTGCATCATGAAAGAGTTGAAATCGAACGGAAGGCGCGGATTCTTGAAAACGGCCGCGGCATTGACGCTGGTCGTCTTGGGCGTGGCTCTCCTCGCTCCGCACGCCGAGGCGGGAGCGTGCGATACGGCCCTTCTCAGCTGCCTGGGTGACGCCGTCGGGCTGGCCGGAGAGGGAAGCCTGTTCCTGGGCATGGCCTACGCCGCTTTTTGTCTTGAAGGCTACGCTTTCTGCAGGGAATTTTTGCAGGAATGAAGGGCAAAGGAGAAAAAGCATGCTGAAAAAAAACTCTTCGGCGCTGAAACCCGCGGCCGGCGCGCTCCTTCTCGCGGCGGCTCTTCTGCTCCTGGGCGGAATTTCCGGCCTGACGGCCGAAGACGTTGATTGCGGCGCGGCCCTGACCCGTTGCCTGAATGAGCAGACATGGTTGGAAAAGATCTTCAACGCCGATTACTGCTTCATCGGCTTTCTTTTCTGCCTGCTTTACATGCAGTAAGCGGGGAAGACACATGGCCGCATCCTCACCGACTCCCTTCCTGATCCGAACGACGCGCAGGACGGGGCGCGCGCGCCCCGTCCTTCTCATCCCGGCCGCGGTCTTGGCTCTGGCGGCCTGTTTGCCGGCGGAGTCCGGCGAGAAATTCCGACTCGAGGAAATCCTGTCCGTCGGCGGCCCGAAAAGCGATCTGCTGTCGATGTGGGTCGGCGTCGCGGCCGACAGGGCGGGATTTTTGTACGTTACCGACGCCCTGGAAGCTTCGCTCAAAAAATTCGATCCGGACGGACGCCTGATGAAAAGCGCGAACTGGACAGGAATCGGGAACGGAGCCGGGGGATATGGCGTGCGCCGTTACCCCGTTGACGTCTCGAACGGGCGCGTCTATGTCGTGGTTTCGGAGCCTTTCCGGTCCTCGATCAAGGAGTTCGACACCAACCTCAACCTCAAAGCCTCGATCCCCCTCCCGGGCCCGGCCGATGACCTTCAGGCCTTGCCCGACGGCCGCCTGGCCTATTCCGGAGTCTCGATAACCGAGGACAACGCAGGCACGGTCCGGGTCATCGACCGGTCGGGGCGTCTTGACCGCTTCTTTTCCTGCCGCCAGAAGGACGACCCATCCCTCCTGTCCCTGATCGATTTTCGTTTCGGCGCCGACGGGTCGCTCTTCGTGGTCTTCAACTACCTGGACCGCATCTTGAGGTTCGACGGACACGGGCGTCTCCTGTGGGCCAAAAGCCTGCTGGGCGTCTCCAAGGTCAGGACGAAAAAGATCCTCTTCCATACCGTTCCGGAAACGCCGACATTCAAAGACCTCGCTCTCGACGGGCAAGGACGCCTGTTCGTCCTGGGCGGAGGATTTTCGACACACCGGAGCCGCGACATCTACGTGCTCGACTCCGAGGGGCGCCTCCTCGACACGTTGACCCTCCCCCAGCCCAGTCATTGCCTCATGATCGACCAGCGGGGTCACCTCTATGCCCGGGCCGACCAGGGCATGACGCTCAAAAAATACAAGATCATTGGACCCGGGCCCGCCGATGCGCGTCGTTGACCGCGCGATGGCCATCGCCGTCATCCCGGCCCTGGCCTTCTTCGTTTCGACGTCCGGATCATTCTCCGGCTTCCCCCCGAAATCGCCGTCTTTAGGCCGTCAGACGCTGGTCGTCATTTTCGCCGACCAGAGCCTCTATCTCTGTCCGTTGTGCGGTGAACGGTTCATGGCCGACTACCGTCTCCTGGCTTCCCGCCATGGACAGGAAAGGATTTGGGTGGTCTTCTCTCCCGAATCCGATGAGGAGTCCGCCGGAATCTCTCCGGAAGCCGCGGCCAAAAGAATCCGAGTTTATCTCAGATTGAAAGGATGCCCCTCTCCCGTCCTTGTGGATAGAAGCGGCGTCTTCCGGGCCGTGGGGAGCCGGGCGACGAGTTCCGGCCTCGTGCTCGACGCCGCCGCAGGCTCGGTGGAGAATCTCCCTGCCGCGCGCATGGGCATAACGGGAAAAAGGCCATGAGCTTCGCCGGAACGGCACCCTACGCCCTCGCCTTCTTCCTGGTTTTCGCGTTGGCGGCGTCGAATCTGGCGGCCTACAGGCGTCTCAAAGCCAAAGCCGGAGCCCTCTATGCCTCCTGGTCCGGGCTGTTTCACCTGGGTTTCGTCGAGAACCTCGTTGTCCTGGGACTGCTTCTGGCCGTGGGCGTCTGGAGCCTGGCCCTCATCGCCCTCAATCCCGAAAGCCCGGAGGGATATCGAAAACTTCTGCTTCTGGCCTTCGGCCTGTCTTTGGCGCCCCGCCGGAACGCCGTCATCGGCAATCGGGGGATCGTCTACCGGATGCGTTTCATACCCTGGTCGAGCATCCGGAATCTGTCTTATGCCTCCAAAAAATCTCGGATCAAGCTCCGCCTTCTCTTCGAAACCTCGCCCGGATCCAAAACAATCGAGACCATGACCATCCCCCTTCCCCGGGACATCGACTTCAACCGCCCTCCAAGCCCCTTGTGATGGCGGTCAACGGAAATGGAACGGGGAATCCTTGAGAGAAAAGTGAGACACTTAAGTGGCGGAGAGGGTGGGATTCGAACCCACGGTCCCAGCTTTAACTAGGACAAGCGCTTAGCAGGCGCTCCTGATCGGCCACTCCAGCACCTCTCCGCGCCCGATGCGACGGTGGGCATTGTAGCATTTTTGGCCGGGGATGGGAATTCCGCGCCGCCCATCCCGCCCGGCGGCTCGGCGTTTTCGCAGAGGGCGGTGGCGGAGGGAGAGGGATTCGAACCCCCGTTCCGGTCACCCGGAAAGCGGTTTTCAAGACCGCCGCCTTCAACCACTCGGCCATCCCTCCGACCTTTCCGAAAACGCCTTCCTGTTCCCCCCTTAATTCCCTAAGGGGGGCTGGGGGGATTAATATTATTAAAATATAAAAAGGCGTTTTCGGCAATCAATGCCTTCCTGTTCCCCCCTTATGATCCAATCTTCTCCAACCCGTCCATGTAGGGCCGCAGCGCGGCCGGAATGCGGACGGTGCCGTCCTTCTGTTGGCCGCACTCGAGCAGCGCGGCCACGGTCCGGCCGACGGCCACTCCCGAGCCGTTCAGGGTGTGAGCGTATTCCGGCCGCGCTTTCGGTCCGCGCCGAAAACGGATGTTCGCCCGGCGCGACTGAAAGTCCGTGCAGTTGGAGCACGAGGAGATCTCCACATACCCCCCCCTCTCGGGCATCCAGACCTCGAGATCGTAGGTTTTGGCGCTGGCGAAGCCGAGGTCGCCGGCGCACAGCTCCACCACCCGATAGGGCAGCTCCAGACGGCGCAACACCTCCTCGGCCGAGGCCGTCATCCTCTCCAGCTCATCGAACGATTTCTCCGGAAGCGAGAAAACCATGATCTCCACCTTGTTGAACTGGTGCTGCCGTATCAGGCCCCGGATGTCCTTGCCGTAGGATCCGGCCTCGCTGCGAAAGCAGGGCGTGTAGGCGGCGAAACGGCGCGGCAGGGAGGCCTCTTCCAGAATCTCGTCCCGGAAGTAGTTGGTCAAAGGAACCTCGGCCGTAGGGATCAGATACCACTTGAAACCTTCGATCTTGAAAAGGTCCTCGGCGAACTTGGGCAGGTTGCCCGTACCGATCAGGCTGTCTTCGTTGGCGATGAACGGGGGAAGGACTTCCGTGAAACCGGACTCCCGGGTATGAATGTCGAGCATGAAATTGATGAGCGCCCGCTCAAGCCTCGCCCCTTCGGCGAGCGACACCGCGAATCTGGCCCCGGCTATCTTGGCCGCCCGATCGAAATCGAAGAGGCCGAGGCGGCGGCCGATTTCCCAGTGCGGCTCCGGCCGGAAGGCGAAACGGGGCGGCTCGCCGATGCGCCTGACCTCGACATTGTCTTCCGCGGCGCCGCCCTCGGGCACGGCGTCTTGGGGAAGATTGGGGATGTTCAATAGATCCGCGCCAAGCCTCGCTTCCAGAACGCGGATTCTCTCCTCCAAGGAGGCAATATCATCGCCGACCTTCTTCATCGCGGCGATCACTTCCGCGGCGTCCCGGCCCTCCTTCTTGGCCCGGGCGACGTCTTCCGAGGCCCTGTTGCGCGCGGCTCGGAGGTCTTCGGCCCGCTTCTGGAGCGCCTTCCGTTCATCGTTCAGCCGGGCCAAATTCTCGGCATCGAGCTCGAATCCGCGGCGCGCCAGCCGACGGCGCGCCTCCGGAACATTCTCCAAGACCCATTTCAGGTCGAGCATCACAAGACCTCCTTTCCGCTTCTCTCTTCCCCGCTTTCCGGCCTGATAAAACCGCGCCTTCAAATATATGTGTTTCCGGGACAAAAATAAACTCCGGAAATCGGCATTCTCTTTCCGTGATTTCCCCCCGGGACGCCGCGCCCGGATCCGAAAGGCGCAATTGACCTCCCGCCGCCGATCCCCTATAGTGGTCATGAACGCCAAACGATGAGCGACAAAACGGACGGCAAAGCATTCCGCGGATACATCCAGGTCTACACCGGAACCGGCAAGGGAAAAACAACGGCCGCCCTGGGATTGGCTCTTCGGGCCGCGGGCCACGGTCTGCGCACCTATATCGGCCAATTCCTGAAAGGCCAGGAGTACGGAGAGCTTCGGGCCCTGGCTTGCCTTTCCCCGCTCATCACCATAGAGCAATTCGGCCGCCGGGGCTTCATTCATGTCGGCCGGGACCCGGACGAGGAAGATTACGAACGCGCCCGGTCGGGGCTGAAAAAGTGCCGCGACGCCATGCTTTCCGGAAAATACAGCCTGGTGGTCTTGGACGAGGTTTGCGTCGCCCTTCATTTCCGGCTCCTGACGGAGAAGGACATCCTGGATTTTCTCGACCGGAAGCCCGAGAACGTGGAGGTCGTCCTCACCGGTCGTTTCGCCCCCCAAGCCGTTCTGGACCGGGCCGACCTGGTGACCGACATGGCCGGACTCAAGCATTACTACGATCGCGGCGTCCAGGCGCGCGACGGAATCGAGCGCTGAAACGGACGGGAGAGAGGGGCTTTGGAAAGGCGGCGGTTCGAGACGCTGGTTGAGCAAGCTCTGCAAGGCCTGCCCCGAAGGTTCAAGAGGCATCTGAAGAACATCGCCGTGCTGGTCGAGGACTCCCCTCCCCAAGGAGAGCGCGGCCGCTGTTCCGGAACGCTTTTGGGACTCTATCACGGCCTTCCCTATCCGGAAAGAGGCGCGACTTACGGCAGCGCGCTGCCGGACGTCATTGTCATCTACAGGAAGCCCATCGAGAGCCTTTGCCGGACCGAGGAAGACATCCGCCGTCGGGTGCGCGAGGTCGTTCTCCACGAGGTGGGACATTACTTCGGGCTGAGCGAGGAGGATCTGCGGGACATCGAAAACGAGGAGTCATGAGCGGGAAATTCACGGGCATCTTCGCTGCGCTGACGACCCCGTTCGAAAACGACGGGGACGTCTCCCTCCCGGATCTCCGGCACAACATCGGCCTCTACAACCGTTTCGGACTGGCCGGCTACGTCGTCTTGGGATCCACGGGGGAAAGCGTTTTTCTGACCGATGATGAGTCGGAATCCCTGGTCGCGACCGCCGTGGAGACCGCGGCGCCCGGCCGGACGGTTATCGCCGGGACGGCTCGCGAATCCACGCGCCTAACCTTGGCCTTCACCAACCGGCTGGCTTCCCTGGGAATCGAAGCCGCCCTGGTCCGCACTCCTTCTTTTTACAAGTCCAGAATGACGGCCGAAGCCCAGAAAGCGTTTTATCTGGCCGTGG
>Ga0068714_10002953_pt1 | contig 20852 bp, 9 predicted proteins | sample MTBNYHSulfiMetaG_FD_62988 | JGI IMG/M metagenome (GOLD analysis project Ga0068714, IMG submission 62988) | Enrichment culture microbial communities from rom New York Harbor, USA that are MTBE-degrading - MTBE-NYH (New York Harbor Sulfidogenic)... | ecosystem: Environmental > Aquatic > Marine >... | reverse complement strand
GATCATCCGGCCGAGAGCGTCGTATTGATATCGGATGGAGCGCCCACTGGCATCGGTGACGACGGTCGGGTTGCCAGTATCGGCATATTCCAGAGCGGTCTGCTTGCCCAGTGCATCGGTTACCGCCACCAGCCGGTTCAACGGGTCGTAGCTATAGGTGGTAGAATGGCCGTTCGCATCGGTCACGGAGATCACGTTACCATCGCTGTCGTAAGCATACTCGGTCCGCGCCACACCGTTCTCCGTAATTGCCGTCGGGAGATTGCGCTCATCGTACTCGATGACCGTACTCTGCCCCAGCGCGTTCGTGATCTGGGTGAGATTCCCCGACGCATCGTAAGAATAGTCGGTACGCACGTCTTCATCTGCACCCGGCCCTCTGGTTCCATCCTGGTAATTGAAGATGGCCGCCTCGAGCAGCCCGGCCGGATCGTAGTCATAGACAGTGTGCCGCCCGGCCGGATCCATTACGTCCGTTGGCCGTCCGGCTACATCGTAAGTAAGCGCAGTCTGATTCCCGAGCGCATCGGTTACCAAAGAGGTGTAGCCCAGGGTGTCATAGCCCAAGCGCACCGTGTTTCCTTCCGCATCGGTTACCGCTGTCGGCTGGCCGCGAGCATTGCTGTCTAGCAGCGTCGTCTGGTTATCGGCATTGGTGATCTCGTCCAGACTGGTAGCAGTAAGGTCGATGGACGCGACAAAGGGGACGCCTCCTGTTTCGACGCTATGTGTGATGGTCTGTGTAGTCACCGCATAGTGGAAGGAAGTCACCCGATCGAGCGGATCGGTGGTTTGTAGCAGGTCGTGAGCGGGACTGGTATTGTAGATGAAGGAGGCATTGAAACCCAGGGTGTCGGTGATTTGTTTCAAGCGGCTGCCGCAGGTATCGCCATCGTATTCGAAATAGGACCAGTCCCCGTTGGCGTTCTGCACACTGGTCGGGTTCTCCCATGCATCGTAAGCGCCGATGATGGTCGTCAGTTCGTTGTCCAACGCATCATATTCCGTCACCTGGATGAGCCGTCCGTCGCTATATTTGTCTTGACGGTACCAACGCGGCGCAATGATCCAATGGTAGGTGTCATCCGGGTATTGATAGGAGATGACGTTGTTAGCGGCATCGGTTTGCTGGCCCACACGTCCCAGCTCATCGTAGCTATTGCGCAAAGCATAATGCCCTCTGGGGTCGACGACCGCAGTCAGCCGGTTCAGCGTATCGTATTCGTACGTGGTCACCTCGCCACGCAGGTCGGTGACTGTCTCCAGACAGCCGTCAGCATCGTAACCATACTGCACACTCATGTCCCCGGGGCCGTCTACCAGCGCTACTCGCCCATTGCCGTCGTAAGTCAGACTGAGCGTCAGACCATTCGAGTGGCTCACTGATAGCAGTCGATCCCAAACATTGTGGTAGTACTCGAACGTGAGTGTATTGCCATACTGATCGCCCATTTTCTCCAGCCGAGCGCCGGTAAAGCCATTGAATAGATACCATTTGCCATCACAAGTGGTCCACAGATAGGTCCGGTTGTTATCCAGGCTGATCAGTTGTGCGCGCACCCCGCTCGTGTTGTATGGAGCGTAGGCTCTTCGGCCCTGCCCATCGTACCCCGACTCAACGTATTCCAGGCGAGTGCCCCGTCCCGTGACGATTGCTACGCCAATCGCGGCTCCATTGACATCGAAGTAGTCCACGTGGTAGTCATACCCATGAGACCAGTTGTACCCCATCCGGCGATTGCTGTCATCCAACACGTTGTAGGATCGTGTCCACTCCAGTGGCAAACCTGGCGCCGGAACATAGAGGTCTTGCTGCTCGTAGTGCAGATTGCCGGTGTAGGTATTCACCGGGTCACCTTCGAAATTCTGAGGGTTGGCCGCCACACACGGATCATCTTTGGCGTTGGTGCGGCGCGTGTCGTCGCCAACGGGTGTGCCGTGAATGAAGATGGCATCTGCCGTTCCGCTGGTAGTCTCCGGATTTCCGTTATGGAAATACAGACGAACGTACCGTACCGGACGGGACCAGAACCAGACGCTGACGAGCTCCCAGTTCGCATCGTCATCAGGGTCCAAACCATGCGTCGTTGCCGCAGTGGTCCATGTCGCCCCGTCGTCCGAGTAGGCAATCTGGTTGAAGCTCGCGCTCGCCAGTGGCGGATAGTGCTCGTTGTCGACACGCGCCGTCACCGCACTGGCCATGTACATGCGTCCCATATCGAACGTCACCTGCACTGTTCCATGGGGACCAGCGATGAACGTCGCAGTCATCCCATCCTTGACCAGTAACGCACGGCTGTTAGACACACTACCACCTCCGCTGATTCCCATGACGCGCATCGGATAGTAGTCCGCGTCAGAAACAACGATGACTGAACCAGCGCGCTCAGTCGCTGGTGACGCGGGTGTGGGAGCCGGCATTGTGGGTGCCGGTACGGGTGGTAATGGCAGCAGAGACGGCTGGGAGCCACCCGGAAAGACAGGGATTGGGGTCGCCTGGGGAGATGTTGGCTGAAGCACAACAGCACTCTTGCCGGAATCTGACTCCGGTAAAATGTACGCACTGCACGCGGCAGAACGTGGGTCTCCTGGGACACTGCTTCCATGGATCTCACCCGATTCGAACGGTTGTACATGACCGGTCTTCACAGCCGGTTGTGCTGCAATTGGCTGTTGCCCAGAAGCCGTGGCGATGATAACAGCCATACCCAACTGAAATACCGACCTGATGAGGAGCCGATATTGGCCCATGAGTCATCCTCCTCTCACAGACTATTGGGACCGCCCTCTACCTTATTTGACTAAAGACAATCCAGGCATATTCCCAGCTCGTTTTGTATCCGGGGACGCACAGGTTCCTACCATGAGGATCTGTATTAGAGGACCGCTTCTCGTTATGCACAGGATCGTCACCGTGGTAAGCGACTCGCGGCGACGTTCTTCAGGCTTACGACAACCTGGTTGCTTCAATTACTATATCACAAATCGTGGCGTTTGTCTGTAGGGAATTCTTGACACTTCGTGTAGGGAATTCTTGACACTTTGTGTAGGGAATTCTAAACAATATGTGAGGAGAGTCCTTGCAACGTGACCACCATTGCAGGTAACGACCCATCGAAATATTCCCAGCCGTCGGTTGGCCACCGGTTCCCTGTGCCCGAAATACATGATGCTTCCTCGGGCACAGGGAAGTCGTTTCTGAGGAAGCTTCGCAGTTTGCGACGAGGGGGTTATTACAGGCGTCTCTCCCCCCTACCTCCGTTCCGGCTGCACCGCCTCCAGGAGATCGGCGAGGCGATAGCCGGAGTCCTCCGCCGCGGCGTGGAGCCGCGCGACGATGTCGTAGCAGGCGTAGATGCGCTTGACGAGCGCGTCGGCGGCTGCGGGGGCGGGCTCGGCCAGGATTTCGACCGTGGCGACGAGCAGCATATCGTGCAGCAGCTCGTCGAACGATTCCTTGTTGAACCAGAGCACGTCAGCGAAGCGGTTGACGCCGATGAATTGCTGTACATCGCGGCTCTGCAGCCAGGCGCTGAGCGCTTGGTGCGCGCGCGCCTGCCCGGTGCCGCGGGTGTTCGCCCACTGCCGGAACACCGTCATGCATTCGATCGCTGCAACCGCTCGCTCCGCTGCCGGCGCATCCAGCTCGAACTGCTGCAAAGTGTCAGCAAGGACCTTGCCCAGCAGCCACTCGTCGATCCACGCGCGGCTCCGCTCTTCGTAACCGCTCTCGTCGACGACCTGACCCAGCGCATGGGTAAACGCCCAGCCCAACAGCGTGCCCCATACCGCCGGGTGGCCGTCCAGAATCGCCTGCACGTGTGCGAGGGCCTCACGATACTGCGCGGGGTCGGTCTTCGCCACGCGAGCGGACAGCCCGGGCAGCCGCAAGACCACCTCGAGTGTGCGCTGTATCGTGCCCGCAGCAAGCGTCACGTCGACGGCGTCCGCCTCGTGCTGCACGATCGCCTGCAACAGCGCGTCGACGCGGCGGGTCACCTCGTCCGACAGCTCCGCATCGATCCGGCCAGCCGGGTCATCCGTCCGTGCGTCCAGCAGACGCCGGAACATCGCCGGGTTCACCAACGCGCGGTACGGCTCCAGAATCGGCCGGTAGAGCATCTCGCGCAGCTCCGCTTCAACGCTGGCGACGCCCCGCCCGCCCAGGTAGGCCACGAGGGCGGCGTAGTGCTGTTGCGCATTGTCACGCACCTCACGGAAATCGAGGAATACGTGAGATTTGTAGGCGCCCAGCTCGACGTACAGCCCGCGCTCGAACAACTCCTTGCTGCTGCGGATGAACTCCAGGTTGCTCACGTGATCGCGGAAGATGCAGAAGTAGTCCGCATCGTCGTGCAGCGCGAGACCCTGCCCGAGCACCTCTTGCACCAGGGTTCGGTCCTGACTGAGGCCATCCCTCTGCGAGTAGGCAGCCGACCGGTGGATCCAGCCCTTGGCTGTCGCGAACTTGTTGTGGTAGATGACCAGTGAGCGCCGCCCACCGGCCTGATTCGAGTACGCGAACACGTCCTCGTTGACATGCCCTTCCGCCGTGAAGAAATCGTACAACAGGAAACGTCCCACGTCGGCGAAGAGATAGCGCTCGTGCAGCAACGGCGCGATCTCGCGCTCGTGCCGCTCGACCATGTGCGGGTCCGGTTGCTCGGCCCACTGCGCACGGTGGAACTCCATGCCGTATTTCTCGGTCAACCCTTCGATCTGTCCGTGCCCGAACATCGGGAGTCCGGGCAACGTCGCCATCATCGTGCAGATGCCGAAGTACTTATCGTCCTTGCCGAACTGGTCCACCGCCGTCCGTTCATCCGGGTTGTTCATGAAGTTGACGTAGCGCTTCATGATTTCGGGGTCGAACTCCAGCGTATTCTTGAGCACTGAGCGGTACTTAGCGTTTTCTTCGTCACGCAGCATGTTCATGAACGCGCTGTTGTACACGCGGTGCATGCCGAGCGTGCGCACGAAATAGCCCTCCATCAGCCAGAACGCTTCCGCCAACAGCAGCGTGTCCGGCATTTCCTGCGCGACGCGATCGACTACTTCACGCCAGAACTCGTTGGGCATTGCCCGGTCGAATTTCGCCTTGCTCAGTCCGAATTCCGCGCGCGTGGGGATATCCCCGCCGGTGCCCGGCTGTGGAAACCACAGCCGCTGAAAATGCCGCTTCGCCAGCGTCATCGCCGCGTCGAAACGGATGATCGGGAATTGCCGCGCGACGTGAAGGATCGTCTGGATCACCGCTTCGCGCACCGCCGGGTTCAGGTAATCGAGTTGCGCGGTATCGTTCCACGGCATGCTGGTGCCGTCGTTGCCGTGGTAGACGTACTTCTCGGAGCCCGTCCAATGGTCGACACGCTTGAAGACGACTGCGGCATCGCTATGATCGTAATAGTGGTCTTCCAGATAGATGCCGACCCGCCCATCTTCCGACAAGTTGGGACCGTTGAAGGTGTAGGTCGGATACGGGCTGTAGTCCAGGCTGATGAACCAGTCGGGATGCTCGACGATCCAGCGGGAATAGATGCCGACGTGATTCGGCACCATGTCGCTGGCGAGGCGAATGCCCCGCCGCCAGGCGCGGTCTTTCAGGTCCTGCAGGGCCGCGTCGCCACCGAGATCCGCCGCGATCTGATAGTCGTACAACGAGTACGCCGAGGCGCCCGCGTCGGGATTGCCGCAGAGCTGCTTGATGCGCCGCGATGCCGGGCTGCGCTCCCACAGCCCAATCAGCCACAGGCCCGAGAAGCCCCAGCGCGCGAGCTGATCCAGCTCTTCGTCCGGCACTTCGTTCAGCGTCGTGATCGGGCGCTGGTATTTGTCGGAAAGCTGCCCCAGCCACACGTGGGTGTTCTTGGCGAGCAACACCAGCCGCGGCATCCAGTCGCGGTCCGGGCTGAACGCTTCCGGCTCATCGTGCGCTTGCTCCCCGAACTCGGGCACCAACGCCGGACCTGGGCCAAAGAACACCGGCTTCTCCTCTTCGGCAATCATGTCCAGGCTACCCAGCAAGCGTACGATGAAGTCGCCCAGCAACGTGACCCACCGGCTGCGCATGTAGGCCAACTGCGCGGACAGCGAGTCCGGCGCCGCCAGTGCGGGACTGCGCAACACGTCGATCAGATTCTGGCTGTCGGGGCCGAACGGCGGCTGAGTGTCGAAGAAATCGTGCAGGTTCGACATGATCTGCGGATAGGCCGATCGTGCTTCCAGGTTGGCATCGTCGAATAGCTCCAGAAACGGCGCAAACGCCGGGTTCGCGTTCGCCAGCCACAGCATGAGCATCTCTTCGAACACGATCTCACGGTTCGGCGTTCCGCCAGTCTCACCGTCCAGGTAGACGTCGACCGGCACCTGCCCGTGGTAGACCGCCACCGTCGGGAACTCCGCAGCGAACTGGCGCAGGGCGGCGTCCGTAGCCCGCTCACCCAGGCGCTCATACATCCAACCCAGCGCCTGCCGCACCACGCCGGGATTGACTTGCCGGCGGTAAGCGGCGACGACGTGATGCAGGATTTCGTCGATCAAGCCCATTGCGTTGATCTGTCCGGCCCTCACTGCCTGTTCCGGATGGGTAAGCAGATCGCGCTGTTCGTTCATCTTCTGGGCAAACACACGCGCGGCGTGAAAATTGGCGAACACGACGTTGCCGGTCAGCATGAAGAGCGCATCGTCGAACTGGTAGCGCTCCCTGGCGTGCCGCGCCACGTGGAACTCTACTCGTGCCGAAACTGGGTTGAACGCTCGCGTATGTCGATCCATCATGTTGTCTGCATTCTCCTCGCTCGTCTGCTCGTCCTGGCGCGCAGGAATTTCCCTTGATCGTCATTTTGATTATAGCACACTTCAGGTCGAATGCCCATATCGCAAGGGGCTAATAGTCCTGGATGTACCCGTGCATATCTCCATTTTGACGCCAACCCGTGTTGTGTGCTATTATTAAGTAAACATAGCCGCAACAGCCATGCGATCTATTTGTCGTTCTGGATGGTGCCGTTCGGACAACAGGGACATTTCCGCACATCAGTTGGTGCAGCACGACAGTGCCGTCGTCTGCCAAGCGTGCCGCCTGTACGGGAAGGCCTCTCACGTAGCTGTAGCTTGTTGCTATAGCCGGCAGAGAAAGGGTTCCCCCAATGGACCGAATATCTTCTCCAAAGATGGCGAGAAGGCTTTGGCGCAGCTCACTGCGGATAACTGTTCTGGTTGCCGGCCTGACAGTTGCCGCCTGCCTGGGTATAGTGGGCACCGGCGGCGATGCGGCCCTGGGTGACAGCAGACAACACGCTCTGGCGCAAGCCACCATCCTCACCCCACCAGAATTCCCAAATCCACAGACCGCACCCACAGACGCGGACGCCGGAATTGAAGTCCACGCCGCTGTAACACGCGAAGCACCCCTCCCAGTGATTGCTCTCGATCCGCGACAGTCCGCGCCAGGCGAAGTGGTCACGGTGAGAGGTGCGCACTGGCCGGCGAACGAAGAGATCCGCCTGACTCTGTCCGAGTTCCCGGAACACGAGCAGATTCTCAACGTCGATGGTGAACATTACCTCCGCAGTACCACAGCGGATGCGACAGGGGAGTTTCTGACGGAGATACGGGTACCCGATGGACAAGCCTGGGAAAGCGCTCACCGCGCTCTGGTCATCGCGTTCACAGCAGATCTCGCCGTGAATGCCGTGCAGGACTTGTCTCTGCTCGGCGGCTCACGGACTCCCGATGTCATCCAGCCCAGCGCTTCTGGCTCCCCGCAGCCGACGCCAGAGCGCGTCGTCGCCGTCGTCATGGTGAAAGGCGACTCATCCGCCATACGGTTGCCCACAGACAGAGCCTCGCGGTCCGCCCCCTTCAGCTACCCGCAAAACGGACTCTTTCTCGCTGCATCACTTGTCATCGCGCTTGGCGCAGCCGGTCTCGTCGCGCTGGCCAGCACCCGGTTCACACAGAGGCGAACTGCGGAATCGGTCCACCGTCTGGATTCACTGGAAGCAAAACTCGAGGAGCTGGCTCAACATCTGGACAGCCTCCGTGACGGAGTGCAGGAACAACTGAGTCTGATGGATACGACGCTTAGAGAAGCTGTGCTGAACATGAATGACAGCAAAGAACTGCTGGCCTTGAAGCTGGACAAATTCCGGCGCGAAGACGTAGCGCAGAAGGTGGAACGGCTGGAAGCGTTGGACCGGCGTCAGAGGCAGTTCTGGGATGGATTGGATGTCTTCATGGATGAGCACAGCGACCGCGCCGGCATATTGCGCGAGTTTGCAGACTTCCTGCACCAAGGCGAGGAGCCGGAGCAGACGGCTGAACCGGACGAAGACAACGACTGACAGATGGAGCCTCCGCCAGGTCCATGACGGGCACGTCGCGTATCCCCGCTCCACGGCCGTCTCGTTCCCGCGCCGCCGTGTGCCAGCTCAGCAATTCGAATCCTCCCATCTTTCGGTCTACGGCTCAGTAGCAGAGCGCCCACAAACGCGCTCTGACCCGATCTCTCGTCTTGCGCTCTCTGCGCGCGCCGCCCCGGTGCCCTCCGGAGATCATCCTCGCGGCCTGCAGCGGTCCTCCTCCTCCGCGTGCCCGCACTCCGGCGGTCCTCGCGTGGGCAGCAATGCTCATCCCGTGCACACCCGTCTACTTTTACCCAACCCCTTCGTATCAGAGTGCAACCCAATTCTCGGCCGCTCGGCGATTGCATCGGGTGCACGAGCCAGCCACGAAGGCACACGATGCCCACTTGTGGCGGCCCGGGTACCCGAATGATGAACCCGAAAGGCTCGCCGCAAACCAACGGGCGCGAAAGAGCGGTTTCGACCGTCTGCTAGGGCCACGACCCGGCAGCCTGTGAGACCGGGCACTCGCCCAGACGTTCGCGTGCTTGCCTGCGCGAACCTGATTCGCGGACGGCTGGTACTGGTGCTATGCTCGTGTGGCGGCGGCACGACGGTCTCGTCCGCGCCATGCTATTGGGGCAGCCACTTCCAGGTCCACACGAATATCTTCGTGGCGGTCAAGACTGTGCCAATCTTGGCCGCGTTCCGTTTGCGTGGAGACCCACGGGAACGGGCCACCAGGCCCCCGCATGGCCTGTGCGGAGCTTGGCCCAGTCTGCTCCAGTGGACGTGCTCTCCAACGCATTGGTCGTGTCAAAAGCGCTACACTTGTCGCCCAAAATTCCGGCTGCACCCCACTCATACGACAGGCTTGACAAACGGGCGTTTTCGTGATATAAAGAAATCTGAAATTTCAGATATCAAATCTCACATCCCAGATCGAATAACCGACTCGCTTAGTTTGAAACCACATCCACAGAAAAAACGTGTGAGGGGGCACCTATGCAAAGCAAGCAGGATGACAACCGTTTCATTGGCTCAAGCTCTACCACCACGCTCGGGCACCTCTGGCGAAAAATCATTTCCTTTCGTGAACTCGGCATCTTGATTCCACTTGTCCTCATCTGTCTGGCAACCTACATCATCAACCCGGTGTTCTTGACGGCGTTCAACATCGCTTCGGTATTGCGTGCGATATCGCTGACCGCCATCGTCGCCATCTCCATGACGTTCGTGCTGATCACCGGCGGATTGGACCTATCCATTGGCTCCATCGTGGCGATGGCCGGTATGGCAACGGCCGGTGTGCTCAAGGCATGGGAGCCCGCACTCCCCGAAGGCATCCTCATTGTCATTGCAGTCCTGATGGGTCTCGTAGCCGGGCTGCTCGTGGGCCTTTTCAACGGCTCACTGATCTCGTTCTTCAAGATTCCGCCGCTGATCGTTACACTGGGGTCCCTGTACGCGGTACGCGGCCTGGTGGAAGTCGCCACCGGCGGCGTTCCCATCTATCCCCTACCTGCCGGATTTCTGACACTCGGCCAGGGCAATTTCCTCGGCCTGCCGATACCTTTCTACGTGATGGTCGCGCTGGCGGTCATCGCCCATCTCGTGCTCAACCACACGACGTACGGACGCAGTGTCTACGCGGTCGGCGGCAACGAAGAGACCGCCCGCCTGTCGGGCATCAACGTGGAACGTGTGAAACTCTCCGTGTACATGTTGAGCGGCCTGTTCAGCGCCATCGGTGGGATCCTCCTCACATCGCGCATCAGCACGCTCCAGCCGGGACAGGGCAAGGGCTGGGAGCTCACGGTGATCGCCGCTGTCATCATCGGCGGCACTAGCTTGATGGGCGGATCCGGAACGATTCTGGGGACGCTCATCGGCACAGCGATCACCGGCGTGCTGGTCAACGCGATGGTGCTGACAAAGGTCAATGCCTACTGGCAAAACGTCGTTGTTGGCCTGATTATCATCTTTGCGGTTGGAATCGACATGTTCCAGCGCTCCAAACTGCTCAGCGGGGGGAAACAGTAACAGCCTGCGACGATTTCTGAGCTTCACGTATTGCGCTGACGACCGGTTGAGAGACGAGTAGGCAACGGGTGGATATTCCAGGAAGGGGGGGACGAAGGAGGTGATACGCGGGCAGATCTCGCTCCATCTGACATAGTGGCGTATGGCTGTAAACAGTTCAACGGTAAGAACCTGGCAGCACGAATCTGAATCAAGCAATGAGAGGATTGACAAGGAGAGTAGTCAAAATGAGAAAGCACGAGAAGCATCTGTCGATGTGGATGGTTTTGCTGCTGATTGCCGCGATGTTGATCGGCACCACCGGCATAGTCGGAGCGGCAGAGCCTGTGGAGTACCCGGCCAATCTGTCTCGTCCGGACAAAGCCCTGAGCGACCTGACCTTCTATTTCGCCTCGCCACTGGTCGCCAATCCATTCTGGGACGAAGTGCAGTCCGGCTGGGAAGATGCCTGCGCATACTACGGCGTCAACTGTGAGTTCATCGGTCCGACGGTGGTAGACATCAACGAGCAACTCAAGTACTTCGAAGCAGCAATGGCGCAGGGTGTGGATGGTATCGTCACCGATCCGTTGAATCCGGCCCAATTCCAGACGATTTTCCAGCAAGCGACAGAGATGGGCATCCCGGTGGTCGCCATGGACAGCGATGCGCCCGAGTCCGCGCGCATTGCCTACTACGGCAGTGAGAATAAGGCCGCCGGCAAGCTGCTGGCTGAGACGCTGGTCACACTGACCGATGGGAACGGGAAGATCGGCATCCTGACGGGTGTGCTGGACGCGGAGAACCTCCACGAGCGCATCGCGGGGATGGAGGAAGTCTTCGCGAATCATCCGGACATGGAGATTGTGGCGATGGAAGGCGACGACTACCTGATCGACGTCGGCATTCAGAAGGTGACCGCGATGTTCCAGGCACACCCGGAGATGAACACCATCGTTGGCCTGCACTCGCAGACCCCGCAAGCCATTGGTGCCGCGCTGAAAGAACTGGGGTTGGTCGGCAAAGTCAAGGCAACCGGTTGGGATGCCTCCCCCGAAGGGATCGACTACGTGAAAGAAGGGGTGCTGGATGCGCTGTTGGTACAACGTCCTTACGACATGGGTTGGCGCAGTCTGTACGGTCTGTTGACCATTGCCGAAGGGTATCCCGAGTACGTGGCAGGTGTCAATGACACCGGGATGTCGGTAGTGACCAGGGACAACGTCGATACGTATGACCAGAAGAACGATCCCCTGGCACGGCCCGGCAAGCAGTTGGCGGACATGAGCTACTACTTCGCGTCGCCACTCGTTGCCAACCCGTTCTGGGATGATGTGCAGGCCGGCTGGGAAGACGCCTGCGCTTTCTACGGCGTTAACTGCGAGTTCGCCGGCCCGACAGTGGTCGATATCAACGAACAACTCAAGTATTTCGAGGCTGCGATGGCACAGAATGTGGATGGGATTGTCACCGATCCGTTGAATCCGGCGCAGTTCCAGACCACATTCCAGCAGTCAACAGACATGGGCATCCCGGTAGTCGCGATGGACAGCGATGCGCCCGATTCGGCACGCGTAGCTTACTATGGTAGCGACAACACCAACGCGGGCAAGCTGCTCGCACGGACACTGGTCAAGCTGACCGCTGAGAAAGGGAAGATCGGCATTTTGACCGGTGTGTTGGATGCGGAGAACCTCCACGAACGCATCAACGGCATGGAAGAGGTCTTCGCCGAATATCCCGAGATGGAAATCGTCGCGATGGAAGGGGATGACTACCTGATCGATGTCGGCATCCAGAAAGTCACCGCGATGTTCCAGGCACACCCCGAAATGAACTCGATCGCCGGTCTCCACTCGCAGACGCCGCAGGCGGTGGGTGCCGCGCTGAAGGAGCTCGGTCTGGTTGGTAAGGTCACCGCTACCGCATGGGATGCCGCTCCCGAGGGCATCGACTACGTGAAGGAGGGTGTTCTTCAGGCATTGCTGACCCAGAAGCCATACGCCATGGGTTACTGGAGTGCGAAAGCGCTGATCGCGATCTCCTCCGGGTTCAAGCAGGACGTTGTGGGCGTGCACGACACCGGCATGCTGGTGGTCGACCAGAGCAACGTCGCGCAGTTCGAGGAGTGATGTGCTGATTCAGAGTGAATGGGAGAGAGCTGCATGCGCGGCTCTCTCCACTACCCAGACGAACTGGCGCTATTCTGAGCGAAGTCGACCCGCCGAACGCTTCGTTCAGCATGGTGTCAATTCCTGACTGCGGGCAGCACTCATGGAAAGGGTAACAGTGAGAACATGGAAAAAGGGATAGAACCACGGCTGCGCATGGAACACATCACCAAACGGTTTTCGGGTGTCGTGGCACTGAGCGATGTGTCGTTCGAAGCGTATCCCAGCGAAATCGTCGGTTTGATCGGAGAGAACGGCGCGGGCAAGTCCACGCTGATGAAGATCCTGAGTGGCGCGTGGCCAGCCGGCACGTACGAAGGCAAACTCTTCATCGAAGGGGTACTCAGCGCGTTCGGCAGCCCGCAAGACTCGGAAAACGCCGGCGTGGCGATGATCTACCAGGAGGCGCACCTCCTGCAGGACATCAGCGTCATGGAGAACATCCTCCTCGGGCGGTTGCCGCACAACCGCTGGGGCTGGGTGGACTGGAAGGAGGCGCGCAACCGGGCCGTACAATTGCTGGACCGCCTGGAGATCGATATTCCGCCCAATGAAGATACCCGGCGGCTCAGCGCCAGCCAGCAGCAGATGGTGGCCATCGCCAAAGCGCTGGGGCGCGATGCCAGGATCCTCGTGTTGGATGAACCCACGGCGGCTTTGACCGACACAGAGACGCAGACGCTGTTTCGTGTGCTACGCCGCCTGCGCGAAGACGGCGTCACCTGCATCTACATTTCGCATCGGATCGAAGAAGTCCTCGATCTGGTCGATCGCGTGACCGTTCTACGCGATGGGCGCGTAGTCGACACCATCCCCGTTGCTGCGGAGGTCGAGTACAGCGATCTGGTCCACATGATGGTCGGGCGTGCACTCACCGACATGTACCCGAAGAAAGCGGCAGCGATTGGTCAAGCGGTGCTGCGTGTGGAGCATCTATCACTGGACCACCCATTCATCAATGGACGCAAATCGCTGCAAGATGTGTCATTCGCGGTCCATCGCGGTGAGATTCTGGGCATCGGCGGTTTGGTCGGGTCCGGACGTAGTGAAATCGTCACGTCGTTGTTTGGCATGAACGGAAAGCGCGTCCAGGGGCAGGTCTTCATCGATGGCGAACCGGTTGACATCCGGACCCCACTCGATGCAAAAAGACATGGAATGGGCTTGCTGACCGAAAATCGTCGCAAGAACGGGTTGATTGTCACGTTCCCTATCGTACAGAACGTCACCCTCGCAAACCTGAACCGTGTCTCTCGGCACCATATCCTTAATCACGGTCAGGAACGCCGGCTGGCTCGCGAGCAGATCGATGTTTTGAACATCGTTGCTCCGTCGATTGATGCGATCGTCAACAACCTGAGCGGTGGCAACCAACAGAAGGTAATCATTTCCAAATGGCTGCTCACCGACTTGCACATCCTCCTGCTAGATGAGCCCACCCAGGGGATCGATGTAGGCGCGAAAGCGGAGATCTACAAACTAATGGAACATCTCTCGCAGCAAGGCATGGCCATCATCTGGATTTCTTCGGAGTTGCCGGAATTGCTGGCGATGAGTGACCGGATCATGGTACTTGCAGATGGGCGCGTGCAGGGCACCCTATCTCGCGAAGAGGCAACGCAGGTCCGTGTGATGGAACTGGCGACCCACTTCCGTTAGGCATCGCGCACGTTGGAACGAGAACAACCACTGAAAACAGCGAAGGGAATCGTTTAGTATGGCCGAAATGACGCCGCGCCGCCGTATCCTGACTGCATTTGATCACCAAGAAACTGATGCCGTACCGTTCGACATCGGTGGCACCAAGACTACAAGCCTGAACGTGAACGCCTATCGGAATCTCTACCGCTGCCTGGGCTGGGCGGAAACTCCATTGCAGTGGGGCAACTACCTGAGCCAACGAACGCACATGGCGGAGGAAATGAGCACCTTCCTGGGTGGCGATGTCCGCCGCGTTCACGTGCCACATCCCGAGGTGCTACCCAAGGAGAAGCAGACACCGGTACAGCTCGATGCGTGGGGAACTGAATGGACCCAGGAGTCTGGCGGGCTGTTTTACGTCACCAGGCCCGCTCTGGCGGAAGCGCGAAGCATCATGGACTTGCAACAGTTCGCCTGGCCCGAGCCGCAATCGTTGTTCCATGCCCCAGAGGAAGTTGACCTGTACGCACGCAAACTACGCGAGTCGACCGATTGCGCGATCTGCCTCGACCTGCCTGACGCTGTGGTCCATTCCTCACAGAACATCCGTGGCTACGAACAATGGTTGCTGGACAGTGCACTGGACACGCCATTCTTTGAGGCCTTATTGGATCACATCGTCGAGCTTTACTGCGCGATGGTCTGCCCGGTATTGGCGGCCGCCGGGGATAACATCGATCTGGTCATGATCTGCGACGACATCGCCGTGCAGAACGGTCCGCTGATCTCGCCACGTGCCTACCGCAAACTGATCAAGCCGCGCCATGCCAGAATAGTGGAGACGATCAAGTCGTGTTCCCGCGCCAAGATCGTATTCCACAGTTGCGGGTCGGTCCGCTGGGCGCTGCCCGATCTGATCGATGTCGGCATCGATGGGCTGAATCCCGTGCAGTGTTCTGCAGCAGGTATGGAACCGGCGGAACTGAAACGCGATTTTGGACGCGATGTCCTGTTCTGGGGCAGCATAGATACCCAGCATGTATTGCCCTTCGGCGCGCCGGATGAGGTCCGCGAAGAAGTCCGGAGGAAGATCGAAACACTTCATCACGATGGCGGGTTTGTGGTCGGTTCGGTCCACATCATCCAGGGCGATGTCCCACCACAGAATGTGTTGGCGCTGACCGAAGCAGCCCATGTTTACGGCAGGCGCTCGGATGGACATGCGTTCCGCATCACATGCACAGGCCGGTCGTAGTAAGCAAGCTACGCACGTGACGATATCACGTACACACATCTTGGTAGTTGTCTCGAAAATCAGTATAATATACGGCAGATTTCGAGTTGAGAGAGACGGATGAGAGCACGAGAAGCCCACACGAATGGTCTGATCAGCCAGATGAATATCCGCGATGAAGTCTACCACATCTTGCGCCGCGGTATTATCAATCAGGAATATCCGCCGGGTTTCCGTTTCAACTTGGCAGAACTGGAATCGCGGTTGGGAGTAAGCCGGACGCCAATCAAGGAGGCTCTACAACGGCTGGAGTCCGAGGGGCTGGTGCAAATCCGCGCGCGTCGCGGCACCTTCGTCATCAGCATTGATCCGCAAGAAGTCGAAGATACCTGGGAAATCCGCCGCGTCCTGGAAACCTATGCCGCCAGGCATATCCTGGCGAAGGCGACCGAGCAAGATCTCGCCCACCTCAAAGCAATCGTGAACGAACTGGAGCGGCTGTATCCCGAGACCGATGTCCTCGAGGTAGTCGAGAGGATCATCACATTGGACCACAATTTCCACACGCTGTTCGTCAGCCTGGCTGGAAACAAGCGGCTCAGCGAGATCTATGACACGGTCGGCCATTTCGTTCAGCTCGTGCGCGTCCAGCAGATCTTCATGCATTCCGATCTCGAACTGGCGCGTTTTGAGCACCACGAGATACTGAGCGCTCTCGACCAGCGCGATACGGAAGCGCTGATCAGGGCCGTGGACGAGCACCTGACGCTCTCGAAAGACCGCTTCTGGAAGCGATTCATGGAAGACCACGCGTTCTGAACTCTTGAGGGCCGCACGGGGGGGGGCTTTGGCATCTAGCGAACACACATCAGAGAAGACTGAGGAAGCAGCACTGGGCCGGATCATAGCATTGAGCGACGCGGTCATCGCGTTTGCCATCACACTGATGGTTCTGGACGTCCGGGTGCCCGACAACCTCCTCGCCGGGCAAGTGGGCCAGGCACTGCTGGATCTGCGTCCGAAGTACTTCGGTTGCGCCTTGAGCTTCGTGGTCATCGCAGTCTACTGGATAGAACACCATCGCATGTTTACGCGGATCATCCACTACGACCGCCGCCTCATCTGGCTCAACTTCCTGTTTCTGTTCTTCATTGCCTTCCTGCCGTTCACGACGGATATGATCGGGGAGTATGGGAATGTGCCGATCGTGGTCGTCGTGTATGCGGCCCTCGGCGCTGCGGTGGGTTTCAGCAAAGAGGCCATTTGGTGGTACGCCTCGCACAACCACCGGCTGATCGATCCCGAGATGTCACAGCAGGCCGTGAATCGTTCGCTGGTCGCCGGCCTGATCGCGCCTGTCGTGTTTCTCGCCTCGCTGGCCATCGTGCCGTTATCATCCGATGCAGCGATGTATAGCTGGCTGATGATGATGCCGCTGAAATTCCTCGCCCACCGCGCCACGTAGAGCCCGTGAACGCCGGTAGCGACGGGCACACAAGAAGACTCCCGAAGCCGGCTTCGGGAGTCGTTCGTTAGCAGCGGAACCTGATTATCCGACCGCCTGGAAGCGGTCCGCTCCCCTACGGGGTGGCCGTCAGTGCCACGGTGGCCGTAGGCTCGGGTTCCGCTGTCTTCAGTACGGTGGTCGCGGTCGACGCGGCCGGTGAAGCCTCCACCATCGCAGTGACTGTGGGAGTCGCAGCCGGTGAAGCCTCCATCGTCACCGTAATCACAGGTTCAGCGGAGGGCACCTCGCCGGTAATTTCCGGGGACTCCTGCAGCGTGGGCGACACGGTAGCACCGGGAACCATCTCGAGCGCGGTATCCAGATCGACCGGCAACACGGCCTCCGGCGTCGCTGGCACGGTGATCAGATCAGCACGTTTCTTCTGCACGAAACCGTCCCCCAGATACCCGCTTACGCGCACGTAATAGGGCGAACTGGAGACGTGAAGCACATAATAGTCCTCCTCATCCTTCGCACCTATTTCCGCCGTGTAGGTGGTGGCGACACCATCGATCTCGGTCGTGATCGTCAACACGGCCTGGGGTTTGTCCAGACCATACTCCGGTTTCAGCTCCTTGCCGAGCGGCTCCGCCATGCGCATCGTGGTTGCCTGTCCCAGCAGTGTGCTAAAAGCACTCTGATTAAACTGTTCGTCTTCTCCCAGTCCGGCCATCGTCCAGTTTTCGTCATCGCGCACGAAATCGAACGTACCATGCGCATTCTCCAGGCTTAGGGCGACGGTTGCAGTTTGCGGCACGGAGAAATAGAGTGTGTCGATCCAGTTGGAAGTCTGAACATTGGCATCCCAGGGGTCCAGGCTTGCCGTCAGGTAGACCTCCGGCTGATCGTCCGCCCGAACGTGTGTAGCGCCGGCGCCAGCCGAGCTACCGATATAGAGCCTGTGATGGCTTCCGTCCTTCATCTCGATATCCAATAGCCGGTTGAAATCGTCTTCAGCGACCTGCAACCGCTTGTGGCTGCTCGCGGTTCTCGTCACCAACCGATTGGAGTTCAACTCCCCCACCTTTTCCAGGACCGGGGAGATCTTATCTGCTTGAGCGGGAAAATCGTCCGCATCGGGCAAATTCCAACCCTCGTTGCCTTTGGCCAGGACGATGTGGTTGTCATCGTTGTCACTGATGGTCAACGCGACCACGTCACCGGCAGCAAAACCACTGAGGAGCGGCGCCTCTGGTGTGGATGCGGACGTCCGCGGCCAGAGCAAGAACACGCTCAAGACGACCTGCAGGATGAGCACTATGCCTAGAACGAAATTGAGTTTCTTCATGTCATCTCTCCATCGCTTTTCTTGGGTCCGGTCACATCTTAGCCGGCGACTGCTGCTGGTCGTGGTACAGCTCTTCTCTGGGAACAAGTTTGATCGGTCTCTCGTTACGTTGGCGCACCTGCCATACAACCCCGATGGCTACCAGACCGAGCAACGCCAGCAGATAGTTGGCCATCTCCCACACTGCGTGTTGTTGTTCCGTCAGAGGCTTCAACATCCGCGCCGAAGCGCCTCGCGCTCTGATTTCGAGCAGCTCCAGGTCCTCGACCGACCAGTCGACGGCATTCTGCACGAATTGCAGGCTATTGACAAAGCGATCCCCATTGATCGGCATGGAAAGATTGAATACGACATCATTGAGGAACTCCGAGCTGCCGATGACCACCAGGCGGGTCATCTCGGGCGACCGTTCGATCGTCCCGACTGTTTCAGGCGAAGCAGCCGTCTGCTCACCCGTCTCTTCAGCAGGCTCATTCTGCAACGGAGACGGTTTTCCCTTGAAGAAACTCTCGAACGAACCCTGTACCGACACGGCCAGCGGGTATGATTCCTGCGGACTGCCAACAGGGAAACCCAATTCCGGATACCGTTGCAGGTCAGGAGTCACATTGGTATCCGCATTGAGCCACGACTGTGGGCTGGAGTACAACAGCGTCGTGACCTGGTGGTCTGTATCCACATCGCCGGCGACGTTCACTGGCGATGCCCAGTTCAAAGTCACCGCCGACAGGTTTGCCAGAATCGGGCTTGCCTGGTCCATGCCGTCTGACCGTACATCGACGAAGTAGGGATAGCTGACTGCCTGAATCTCCCGCACCTGGAAACCACCGACGTCACGCGCAACCTGCACGGGGAAAGGCTCGTTCTGTGGGTCGAGGACCAGCGTCTCATCGACAGTGATCCCGTAGTGCGCCAACATGTCACGCAACCCTTCCGCGACAGGCGCAACCCCAATCGCTCCGGTGTATGGATCCGGATTCAGGATATAGTTGCCCGCGGCAACCACCACCGATCCGCCACGCATCAGATACTGGTCGATCGCGTACCGCTCCTTGTCCGTCATGTTCTGTGGCGCGATCACCAGCAACACATCGATTCCGGACGGAACCTGCCCGCTCGTAATATCCACCGTTTGCACGGCATAGTCGCGGCGCAGTTGCCCGGCGATCTCGTTATACCGCTTGACCGAAGCCTGCGACTGTCCAAACATATCCTGCGTTGGCGTAGCCGGCGGCACCCACAGCCCAACCGTTTTCAGGAATCCCGGCGACACCCGCTTGATCGCCGACTCGATAGCCGTGCGCACGGACGCCTCGCTGAGGTCACCGGAGGGAATCAGCAATTGCTGCTGATCGCCGACCTGCAAAACCATGTGCAGATAGTAAGACTGCTCGGAGAAAAGCCCGACGGGGATCGGCTGCATTCCATACTGGTCGATCAACGTCTGCCGTTGAATCTGACTGTTGGGTTCATCCGGATCGACAACCGTGAAAGTGAAACGGCCCGCCTTTGCCTGGTTCTGAATCTCCTGCCCTACTTTGCCGATCGTCTCCGGGGCCTGGGAGAGCCACTGCGGCAGCGTCTTTGGCGTGACGAACAGCGTCAAGTTGACCGGCTCCGCCAGGGACGCCAGCACGCTGTCGATGCTCTGGAACCCGAACACTGTCTTCTTGATCGCCCGTGTCAGGTCATATTCCAGATTGCGTAGACGCACATCGATGTCACCATTGGGATACGGCTGGATCTCGATCAAGTCGATGAAATTCAGTGTTTCGTACTGGTCGCCATAGCGAATCAACAGGTCAAAATAAGCATTGACCACCGACGCCCCATACCGGTCGCTGGCCTGTAGCGCGGTCGGGCGGATGCCGTAGGTTTGGTTCGCCTCCATCTCCAGCTCGGGATTCCGCAACGGATCGACGATCTCGACCTCCACCTTGCCACCGGACGCGATACGGTATTCCTCGAGCATGTCCCGGATGCGTGGCTCCAACGGGGCAAGCAGCGGATGGGTCCTCTCGCTGAAGTAGCCGCGGATCAGCAACGGTTCCTGCAGATTGCCGAGCAAGTCACGCGTGACCTGTGACAGACTGTATTCGTGCTGTGCGGTCAGATCGGCGCGCGCAATGCTGACAGGAAACATCCATACGTTGAACAGGATCAGGTTGAGCACGATCAGCACGGTGGCCACGACTATCGGACGGCGGTAGGGCCGCGTCTTCAAGCTCTGACTCCAACCCTTGCTGTATAGAGAAACCACGTTGAGCGCCAGAAAGGCCAGCGCCAACGAGACATAGTAGGCCAGGTCGCGCAGGTCGATTACCCCGCGCTCGATGCTCTCGAACCGGCTGCCGGAGCCGATCGCACGCAGAATCTCGGAAACATTGTCGCCGGTGAAGGCAGTGACATTCTGCGATCCGATCATATAAAACAACCCGCCGATCAACACGGTCATAATCAGCGCGACGATCTGATTATCAGTACGCGAAGATACGAACAAGCCGATTGCAATGTAGGCGCTCGCCAACAGAATCGCCGCCAGATAGCCACCCACAACCGGACCCCAGTCCAGGGCACCCAGCAACGCGACCGTGATGGGCAAGAACAGGGTCAGCGCCAGCGCGACGCTGACCAGAATCAAGGC
>Ga0068714_10002952_pt1 | contig 20860 bp, 14 predicted proteins | sample MTBNYHSulfiMetaG_FD_62988 | JGI IMG/M metagenome (GOLD analysis project Ga0068714, IMG submission 62988) | Enrichment culture microbial communities from rom New York Harbor, USA that are MTBE-degrading - MTBE-NYH (New York Harbor Sulfidogenic)... | ecosystem: Environmental > Aquatic > Marine >... | reverse complement strand
ACCTGAACGATATGCGCTGTGCAGCCAACATTAAATACTCTGGAAATAGGGCCAAACGCTTCCTGTCCCTGTTGAATTAGAACGACACCAAAGGGCTCTTTTTTTGCCAAACAACGCCGGAGCATGATTTTGTATCGGGGCTCAAATATATGTAGATAAAGCGGCGTTTCAGGAAAAAGCACTGTGTGCAAAGGAAATAAAGGCATCTCAATTATCATGCCTTGATTTTATTTGAAAGAATGCCGTAACGGAGACTAATGTATAGACTTAATTTGTGATATAAAAAAGCGTTAAAAATTGGTTGTTAGTGAGTATCAGGGCTTAAGTCTGAATACCAGCATGCCATCACTTCCATAAATGTCTGTAGGAAGTTTCTCAAACAATTCATATTTTTGCATAAATTCATCATTAGCAAGAAACGTTTTGCGCCCGTAAACCTCAAGAATGATGATCCAGTCTGGTTCTTCTTTGAGAATGAGTTCAGCAGGTATGGCATAGTTGATAACATAAGATGTGGGGTCGATCGGATAATACTGCAAGGATTGGGCCGAATTTAATCCCACTGTATCAAGTATTCTGGCGTTCGTATAAAACCCAAGAACCCCTACATCTCCAGCGGCAAGGACCTGACCAGATAATATTTTTCCATCTAGTAATTCGGCAGCCTGACGGTACAGGATCTCCAGTTTGATCCAAGCCATTTTAGGGGCGAGTTTATCCGGACCGTGATCGGGGTGTATCTCCCAAGCCGCGAATGTTGTAAAGAGAGAAATAAATATTAGCAGAGCGGCTGGCAGAAATTTTTTAAGGCCACGTGGTTTCAAATTTCCGGTGTTAAGAAGCTTAAGAAAAATTTGATATGCGCCTATCAGAATGAACAGAAAATAGGCGGGAAGTGGTGGTGTTAAATACCATCTGAAGATTAGTGGATTAGGTAAAGAGAAAATGATCAAATAAAGCAAGGGGTACAAGGCGAATGGGATGATTTTTGGGTCTTTCAAAATAGCGTGGCGGACGCCAATCACGTAGAAGAATGGAAACATAAAAATACCCGCAAGAATAGCTTTTGTACCTAAAATGTGATGCGCCATAAATGGCAACGCATAGTGCTGAATGAGCCTGATGAAAGAGTCTCCTTTTTCAAGTTGGTACACAGCGATTTTGGCAGTCACAGAGTGAGGTATTGGCGATCCAAAGTAAAGTGTGGCGAAGATTCCCCAGGCCAGACCGGGTAAAATGAAAGCTAAAATTTCGCGAGGTTGAATATTATCCATTTTACGTCTCGCGTTTAATAATCGGTCCAGAATTAATGGCCCAACCAGTATAATTGCGTCTGGACGTGTAAGGATTGATAGAGAGGCAAGCAGCGCGGTAAACACATAGCGATCTGAAAGATAAAAATATATAGAAGCAGATAAAAGCAATACGTATACACTGGTTTCCAGACCACCAATGGCAAAGGTTACGCTGTACGGGGCTACCGCCCAGATCAAGCCGGTTACAAATCCTGCCCACTCCGACTTTAATCTTTTCCCGATTTGCCACAAAACCAGACATGTTAGCGCATCCGCAAAAGTGTTGAATCCCATTGCCAGCTCAGGAAAGGGTGCGTTTACACCCCCGGTAAATGAGGCAAGGGCAACCATTGTCAGGGTGTAAAGAGGAGTTGTTGTGCCCATGACCCGTTCGCCAGGATTGTACACAAAACCCTCCCCCGACAAGATGTTGCGAGCATATCGATAGGTAATAAAAGAATCATCAATTGTGCGCGCGCCAGGGATCATGCGCGCTGTTATAGCAACAACAATGAGGATTGCAATTAAAATGAAATCCCGAGTTCGATTAGACGTTCCGAAAAGAGGGTCTTGAGAAGTATCCATGAAAAAGTCCATTTTCCATTAAGGTGGTGCCAATATCCTCATCCTCTCACTCTCGAACCGATTTTTCCCCATGCGGGATCTGTGTCTTCATCGAGAGAGATTAGATTCCGGATCTGGAAGCGTCAAGTTAACATATCTGCTTCTTGCAGGAGATTCTGAGAAAAATTATCCAGACCTATCGCTTCAACCCGACACCCTCTACTTTGAAGGGCCTGGATGACGCGCACAAAATTCCCATCTCCACTGGCTATTAAAACGCGTAGCACATCATATCTCATGGCTGCCCACCATTGCGGCACATATTGGATTCATCTGCGTAAATGCCAACTTTGGTGAACGGGCGCCGGTTTGGCATCTTATCTTGACATGAAGATTGCATATAGATAGATTCTACATCTTTCTGTTTGGTTCTAAAGATCACACAAAGAAGAGTTTATTAGAGAAACACAAATTTTTTAAGCATGTGAAGATGTTCCCTGAAGGCAAGTTCATTTTGTCAATGGAGGAAATTGAAAACATAATGATACTGCAAATAAAATCAGTATGGTTTTAATTCTCGAGTATCCCCTTTATGAGTGCTTTTATCTTCATACATCTTTTTATCTGCTCTTTTGGAGGTCATTTCCAATTTCTCACCTATTTGGGTGGTAGCTACCCCAATCGATAGTTTAATTTTTAAATTGGGGTGTGCTTTATTATGATGTTGGATTTTAGTTCGGACTCTTTTTATTGCGTTATGCACCGCATCCGCGCCTGTATTGGAGATTAAAACTCCAAATTCATCTCCACCGATTCTCGCAACAACATCCTCGGTACGAAAGGATTCTCTCAATAGATTTGCGGTTTGCCGCAATAGTTCATCGCCGGCAGAATGCCCCTGACTGTCGTTGACATATTTTAATCCATCCAGATCTGCCATTACTATGCTGATTGGGAATAAACGGCTATTTTGAAGCCGTTCCATTTCAGTCTCAAAATATGCGCGATTATAAATTCTTGTAAGAGCATCATGCGTACTTAAGTATTTTAATTGGTTTTCTGCTTCGATCTTTTCTGTTACGTCTCTTCCAAAAATGGCAACTCCATAAGCGGAAGGGTAAATATTGATTTCGATGAATGGTTCTTCCCCGTTGATCCTTAATTTCTGAACAAACTGTTTGGATTTTTGTTGTTTAAGGGCATCTTCTAAAGATTCATCTAGAGCAAAGCCTTGAATGGTCGGAAAAATTTTGTGTATGGCTTTGCCCATTGCCTGCTGTGAATTGATCCCTGTCATTTTTTCTGACGCAGTATTCCAGTAAGTAATGGTTAAGTTTTTATCAACTGCCATAAAAATGTCGGTGATGCTATTAGCCAGGGCTTTATATTTTTGTTCACTCTGGCTCAATTCCTGGTTTGCAAGCATGTAATCTGTAATATCTATGATGAGCCCTTCCAGCTCTAAGTCGACTTGATTGTTGAAACCTGGAACCACTTTACCTTGTTCCCAAACCCATTTGGTCTCAGATTCACTGGTGATGATACGATAGATCAATTGAAAAGCTTCGTCTATGGACGCGTTTTGTTTGGTTTTAGATTGAACTGATTCTCGATCTTCTGAATAGATTAGATCTTTGTAGGAAAAAGTTTTGTTGTTTAAAAATTTAGCAGGCAGATGACCAGTGAGAGCTTTCGAACCTTTGCTAACATATTTCATCTTATAAGATGGATCATTTTTTCGGCGATAAGCCAATCCGGGTAGATTAGAAAGAAGCCTTTCCAGTGATTTTTGGTTCAGCTCCAGGATCTCTTCTTTACGTTTTTGATCGGTCAAATCGCTAGTCATTATCATTTCAAAAGTGTTTATGGAACTTAATTGGAAATAGAGATAAGAGTTTTCAATAAATCGCTCCTCGCCATTTTTGGTTTTGATCCAAAATTGTATCGTATGATTTATCATAGCATTTGGATCGTGATACGCATGATCGGACAGTTTATGCTTCTCATCTGGGTGTGCCAAATCGAGAAACGTCAGATCTTTCATTTCGTCCATGGAATAGCCAGTTAATTTACAAAGCTGATCATTGATGAAGTAAAGTTCAGCGTTTTCAAAGATCAAAACACCCGTGTTGATATATTTGAGGATGCTTGAATAGGTCAAATCTCGTTTAGTAAGTAGTTCAACCTCCTTTGAATGAGTTGTTTTCAGATTAATGAGAAATTCTGAGAGAAATATGCTGATAATATCAAAAACGATCCAGTCAAGCACATCAATATTGATTGCCGGAGGATTTTTCCCAGTCAAATATAAACCGCTTAAATTCAAGGTAATGATGATGGCTAGATAGACATATCGAGGAGAAAGATAAGCCAACAGACAGATAGGCAATATTGTTGATATCAATGCAAGTTGCGCGTTTTTGTTAAGCGCGATCAAACCCGCGCTAAAGCAAATTGCGACAATTGTGGTCAATGTTAATAGCGCAGTTTTATTTTTTGATTGTGTCATTAATTTGCGGTCCGGGATCCTGTTTTGTGGAATCTATACTATATAATTTACCATGAATCGGTGCATGAAACAACATTTCTATAAATTTAGAGTTGGATATGCTAAGCGGGTGAGGGTAGTGAGTCAAATGGGGTAAATGATTGAGTTTGAATTGAAGGTACAGAGTAAAATATTACTTGATATTAGACGTGTTTTTGTACTTTAATCAATTTGTTGACACAAAAGGTTTGAAATGATTTTTAAAAATCTGCTTCGCCGAAAAGCCCGAACAATAATCACTGTGTTGGGCATCAGTATTGGGGTGATGGCTATAATTAGCCTGGGCGCATTGGCGGATGGATTGCAGGCGGGATACAATTCTATGCTTTCTGGAAGTCGGGCTGACCTTGTTCTGGGTCAGCCGGATGCTATGGATATCAGTTACAGCTCCGTGGAAGAAAAAGTTGGCAATGATCTTTTAGCCATGCCCGAAGTGGAGGCGATAAGTGGGATGCTACAGGGCATTGTTCAAACAGAAGGTACGCCATATTTCTTTGTTTTTGGTTTTCCGGAAAATAGTTTCATCCTGGACCGCTTTAACATTATTGACGGCGTGGGTCTATATGATCGAGAGGTATCAAGGCAGAAGGGTAAACCAATTCTATTAGGCTCTGCCGCCGCTGAAACATTCGAGAAAGCTCCGGGTGATACGATACGTTTAACCGGGAGTGTATATCGTATCGTTGGGATTTATCAAACTGGCGATGGTTTTGAGGATAGCGGCGCGGTTTTGACGATTTCCGAAGCACAAAATCTGTTGGGTAAGCAGCATCAAGTCAGTCTTTACTATATTAAATTGAAGAAGTCGGCAGATCGAGAACGATTAGAGCAGCGTGTAACGCGACTCTGGCCTAAACTCTCTTTATCCAGCACCTCAGAATTTGGGGATAAGCAGATACTGGATGATTCCTTACGCGGATTTGTTTGGGTAATTGCGGGTTTGGCTATTATTCTGGGGGGAGTAGGAATGATGAACGCAACACTGATGTCTATTATGGAAAGGACACGTGAGATCGGCGTATTGAGAGCAGTTGGATGGTCCAGCAGACGGATTATGCTCATGATACTTGGAGAGTCAATTGTTGTGTCTTTTATCGGTGGGGTGATCGGTGCTGTAGGGGGATGGTTGTTGATATATATGTTATCTAAGAATACGGTATTGTTTGGTGCCAATTCCGGGAGCATCCATACAGGTCTGATTTTACAAGCGTTAATCACTGTCTTTGTTTTGGGTGTTACAGGTGGGGTATATCCTGCCTGGAGAGCATCACAATTGCAACCGGTAGAAGCAATCCGTTATGAAGGGGGAAGTTCTGGCAAACATGTTCACCGGCTGCCATTTGGAGGAATGGCTTTGCAAAGTCTTTGGCAAAGAAGAGTACGAACTATACTTACTTTATCTGTAATTGCTCTGACAGTAGGCGCGATAATGGCACTGGAGGGAATAATTCAGGGTTTGTCTTCCGATTTAACAAAAATGGCAATTGGGTCGGATGCGGAAATTATGATAAGGCAAGCGGATGTTTCTGATACTTCTCTGAGCGCAATTGATGAACGAATCGGGGAGAAAATTGCTGCATTCCCAGAAATTGCCAATGTAAGTGGGATGGCGATGACAGCCATCATGCTGCCTGAAGACAATAGCTTTTTTATTATTTTGGGATTTGCTCCTAATGAAAGCGCTATTCGGAAATATCGCATGGTAGAGGGAGAGGCATTATATGGAAATCGACAAATTATTATTGGCAGAAGAATTGCCGAATCGCTAAACACGTCAGTTGGTAAAACGATAGAACTTGCTGGTAATCGATTTAAAGTGGTTGGAATTTTCGAATCTGGTATTAGCTGGGAAGAAATGGGTGGGGTTATAACGCTTCGTGACGCGCAGACTTTTATGGGACGCCCTCGAAAAGTCACCATGTATATGGTCAAGTTGGTTGATCCTCGGGATGCGCCTGAAGTGGTCGATAAAATTAACAAGCAACACCCTGATCTTCACGCTTCACTAAGCGGCGAATTTGCTGATCAAATGCCTGATATGGAAGCAACCGATTCTATGCTGGGGGCAATTTCTATTATGGCGATTTTGGTTGGTGGTCTGGGGGTGATGAATACAATGTTGATGTCTGTTTTGGAGAGGACAAGAGAAATAGGAGTCCTGCGAGCGTTAGGTTGGAGGCGCAGAATTGTTTTAAAAATGATTTTGAAAGAATCGCTTCTACTGTCTTTTATTGGAGGTATGGTTGGTGTTTTGGTTGCATTTTTTATAACTTTTTCACTGAACAATGCCCCCATGTTAGGGGGGATGATTAGTTCTCAGTGGTCAATAGGTGTTTTTGTTAGAGCAATTACGGTTTCAGTGACTTTGGGTGTGTTTGGCGGTTTGTACCCTGCGATTAGGGCTACAAATTTGCACCCGATTGAAGCACTGCGATATGAATAAATAAAATGGGTTCAGGAGAACCTGATGTATAAGTAGGAGGTGATAAAGTGAAAGGTCGATACTATTTGACATTGGCTTTGTTTATTTTTTTGTGTTTGATCTTCTCTGGTTGTTCCACCGGCAAAACAGAGGAAGCGCCTCTAGAAGAGACAATAACTTTGGAAGAGTTTACTCCAATAGTAAGTGCGACAGGCAAAGTGGTGCCATTTGAATGGGGGCAACTCAGTTTTTTAAATTCGGGCATGATACAGGATATTTTTGTGTCCGAGGGTGATTTTGTTGAAATGGATCAGGAATTGGTTCGGTTAGCGGGAAGTGGTCAATTAAAGGCTGCTGTTACCACTGCAGAATTGGAGCTGCTTTCTGCAGAAAAAGCTTTAAAAGATATTTATGAAAATGCTGAGACAGCCAGAGCTCAAGCTGAAGTTAATCTGGCTCAGGCGAGGATAGACCTGGAAGATGAAATTGAGCAGCGTGATAAAAAAGAGTATCGGAGAGTTAGCGACGCGACCCTGGATGGAATAAGGGCCGATTATATTCTGGCAGAAGATGCGCTTGACGACGCGGAAGAATATTTTGAGGCTTTCGCTGATCGGTCTGAAGATGATCCTGAAAGAGCGCAGGCGCTCAGCGCTTTATCCAACGCGCGTAAAAATCGGGATCGGGCACTTTATAATCTGAACTACGCTTTAGGGAAGCCAGATGTCGATGAAATAGCTAAAGCAGAAGCACTTGTGGAGTTGGCAAAAGCCAGACTTAACGACGCAGAAAATGTGTATCAGAAATGGGAAGACGGACCAGATCTAGAACAGGTTCGGATTGCTGAAGCAAGGGTCGAAAACGCAAAGACGCAACTGGAAGCGGCAAATGAGGTGTTAAGTCAACAAACTTTAAAAGCGCCATTTTTGGGAACGGTCAGTGAAATATATATGCGGTCTGACGAATGGGTCATGGCCGGACAACCGGTTCTGATGCTGGCCAATCTTGAGCACTTGCAGGTTGAAACAACTGATTTGAGCGAAATTGATGTTGCGCGTATCAAAGTTGGAGACAAAGCGGATGTCTCCTTTGACGCTTTACCTGAATCACAAATCGAAGGTACTGTCACAAAAATTGCACCTAAATCTGATGAGGGTGCTGGAGTGAATTACAAAGTTCTCATAGCATTGGATACAATTCCGGACGGGTTGCGTTGGGGCATGACCGCCTTTGTAGATATTGAAGTTAGCAAGTGACTTGTGTGGTCACGGACCCTGGAGGATGTAAAATGTTGGAAAAATCAAAATGGGTGGTGGAAACCAGAAATCTAACCAGAATCTATGGTGACGGCGATCCAATTTATGCTTTAGACAATATCAACTTGCGGATTGCTGCTGGTGAACTGGTTGCTGTAATGGGTCCAAGCGGCAGTGGGAAAAGCACATTGCTAAATGTGATTGGCGCGTTGGACGTTCCTACCAGCGGACAGGTTCTAATCAATGGACAGGATCTGTCTGAGCTGAAAGATAAAGATGCCTTCCGCGCTAAAATGGTTGGATTTGTTTTTCAATTGCACAATTTATTACCGACCTTATCGGCCCAGGAGAATGTTGAAGTGCCAATGGCGGGTTATGCTCCTGCAAAAGAAAAGGGGAAACGTTCAAAAGAGCTTCTGGAACTGGTTGGGTTGGGGGACAGGATGAAACACCTGCCTGGGCAACTTTCCGGAGGGCAAAGGCAAAGAGTAGCAATCGCAAGGGCGCTCGCAAATAGCCCAAAACTCATTTTAGCGGATGAACCTACTGGCTCCTTAGATTCAACCAGTGGCGAAGAGCTAATGAGATTGGTTCGAGATATCAACGCCACTCAGGGAACTACGTTTCTGGTTGTAACGCACGATCTTGCAGTGGCAAAACAGACTGATCGGGTCATTGTCATGCAGGATGGAAGAGTTACTCGTGAAGATATCATTGGTTCACCTCTGGAAGAAGATTTAAAAATGTGGAGGCATTCTGGATTAGGCAAGAAAGTGATCAGTGAAGATGTTGTGAGCCTTGAGAAAATTGGTATTTCACAAAAGCGGATGAAATCACTTCGGAAATTTTTCCTGGAGATCGGTGAGGAAGACAAAAATAAGTGACTGAATAAACGATTTCCTGATAATCTGTTAACATCATTTGAATATTTTTACGGTATTTTATAAGAGTAGCGATTTGGTTAACAAAAGTGATTTGTAAAAAGAAATTATGACAAAGATATTGATTATTGAGGATGAGAAGCGGATCGCTGAAGGTACTGCGAAATATCTGGCAAATGCAGGTTATGCGACCTGTCTTGCTTTTGATGGTGTAAATGGAATCGCCGCTTTTTTTCAAGAAAAACCGGACCTGGTTATTCTGGATTTAATGTTACCTGGTAAAGATGGTCTAGAGGTTTGCAGGGAAATTCGCAGAGAGACTAATGTCCCGATTATTATCCTGACCGCAAAAGTGGAAGAGGGGGATAAATTGATGGGGTTGGGGTTAGGGGCGGATGATTATGTTACCAAGCCATTCAGCCCCAGGGAACTAACCGCAAGGATAAAAGCGGTACTGCGTCGTATACAGGGCGAGGTTTTGGGGGAAGCTGAGGTTTTTTGCTTTGGAGAGGTGGAATTCAATGTTGTTACACGGGAATGTTTTGTGGGTGGTGTAAAAAAATCGTTGACGCCCATTGAATTTGATATGCTTTATCATATGATCAAACACGAAAACCAAGTTTTTTCGCGCAATCAACTTTTGGAAGCGGCTCATTTAGGCTATTTCGAAGGGATTGAGAGAACAGTTGATGTGCATATTCATAATCTGCGGAAAAAAGTGGAACGCGAACCTTCCAACCCCAAGCACATTCTTACTGTATTTGGGGTGGGTTATCGATTTATTGGTGATGGGAGTTGAGAATTGTTTAAACGTATGCGCGATTCTTTGCAAAATCGTTTAACGATTAGCTTTTTAATGATTGTCGCCCTGACAACCGGTTTAGTGGTGTTGTTTACCAACCGAATTATTGTAGGGAGATTTAATGATCTGGTGTTTAGTTCTGGACAAATATATGCCAGTCGAATGGCCCAGGCGTTTGGAAGATATTATGAATTGAACCAATCCTGGAATGGGGTTGATCAGTTAGTGTTTGATTCGTTTAGGCTGCCCGTGACGGCTTTTCGAGTAAACCAAAGACCGTTCCAGTTTTTCCGATTTGAGTTGGTCGAGTTGACCATTGTGCCAAGAGATGAAAGGTTGATCTTGATTGATCGGGACATTAACATCATTGCAGATAGCGATCCATTTGGCCCAGAGATACCCTCTCTCAGAGAAAATCTGGATAAGGGTGTTTCTGTTTACGCAAAGGGAGAACAAGTGGGAACAGTTTTTGTCGCTTCCAGCCTCGGGAGGTTGACAACATTGCAAAACGCATTCTTAAAACAGGTTAATAAGGTCATGATTATCGCTTTCAGTTTAGCGTTGGTTGCTGTAGTGATTGTAGGCACAATTCAATCGCGCAGAATTATTGCGCCGGTTAAAAATCTGGTTCGGGCAACAAGTCAGGTGGCTGAGGGGGATTTCACTTTAAGAATTCCGGTTACACGTACTGATGAACTGGGTGAAATGACGATTGCCTTTAATACCATGGCTGAACGTCTTGCGGCGTTGGATGGGTTAAGAAAGCGCGCCACTGAGGATATTGCCCATGAATTGAGGACGCCTTTAACTGTTCTGCAGTTAGATTTGGAGAGCATTGAAGATGGAGTGCTTGAGCCTTCGCCAGAAACCATCAGAGGATTGCAAAAGGAGGTCGAACATCTCAACAGGTTGGTGGAGGATTTGAGAACACTCTCTTTGGCAGACGCCGGTGAACTTCGAATGAATTTTGTGGATTTGGATCTGAACGCGTTGGCAAGTGAAGTCTTAAGTAGGGTGGAATTGAACGCTGAGGAGAATCAAGTCACTCTGAAGATGGTCGAATTTCCTCAACCAATATGGGTGTGTGGGGACCGTCAACGATTATCACAGGTGATTCTCAATTTGATGATTAACGCAATGCAACACACACCACATGGCGGAACCGTGACATTGCGTGTAGCAAAAAGAACGGATTCTTATGCCCAGTTGTCTGTTGAGGATACAGGAGAGGGTATTGAGACCCAACAGGTGGAGCACATATTTGAAAGGTTTTATAGGATAGATGAATCCAGAGACCGGTCTTCAGGTGGAAGTGGCCTGGGATTATCAATTGCCCGGAGTCTGATAAGGGCGCATGGGGGTGAAATATGGGCAGAAAGCATACCTGGTGAGGGAAGCAAGTTCACATTTTCCATACCATTGTCCGCGCCGACAAAATAAACGCTGATTCTCTGGAAAATCTGGCGGGTGATTATGCGTTATCAGCAATAAGCTGAAAAAGGTCTGTTTCGGTAACAATACCTGTGAGTTTTTCATTATTGTTGAGTACTGGAATACTGTGAATCTGGTATTCCAACATTCTTTTTGCGATTTCTGGTATTGGGGTATTTTCATCCACTGTAATTGGTTTGCTGGTCATGATGTATTCCAAAGTAGTTTCGTTAATGAATTGTAAATCATTTGGGGTTTGAGAAAATAGTGATGGATTGAGCATCAAGAGATCTGTGCGAGTCACGATACCAACTAAATCGCCCTTATTTAAAATTGGAATGGATCGTATAAATTCTTTCATCATAATGGTTCTCGCGTCCCATAAAGTGGCTTGTGGAGATAAAGAGATTATGGCGGTCGACATACATTTACTGACCGGAATTGAAAAAGGTAAATGGGTTGAGTTACTAAAAATGAACTCAAACAGATTTGGGGTTGTCAGCATACCTACCAGAAGTCCAGTGTCATTAATAACAGGCAAGGCGTTAAACTTATTTTCAATCATGATTCTGGCAGCGTTTCCAAGGCTGTCTTTTTCGTTAACCACGGAAACATGCTTCGTCATGATTTGTTCTACAAATTTGTATTCAGTCTTATTTTGGGGAAGAGAAAAGTCAACCGGAATTCTGGAAGCAGGATCGAATTTCAGGATATCCCGCCGGGTGATAATCCCGACAAGATTTTCGTCTTCAACAATTGCCAGGGTTCTGTGGTTCAATTTTAGCATGATGCGCTTAGCATCATCAATTCTGGTATAAGGGTCAATTGCTGGCGCTGGAACGGTCATCCAATCACTAATTGGCATTATGGTATTCTCTCCATCGAAATGAATGTAAGATCACCTTGTTAATAGTATATTGGAAAATAAAAAGGTCGCATCCATATTATTAACCGTTAGTTACATCCAGATTGATGGTAGGTTTCTTTATACTGTAATTTATGGCTTTGTGTGGACAGTATTATGATGCGAGCAATATCTGGACGGAAAATTTGAGTTGTGGTATTATTTGTGCTGCAGCGGTGGGGGTTCGTCTAACGGTAGGACAGCGGACTCTGAATCCGTATGTGGAGGTTCGAATCCTTCACCCCCAGCCATAATAAATGGCTCCAGGTACTAACTGGAGCTATTTTTATATTAAGGGAAGTCGTAGAATTAACCCGGTCTGAGGCGTTGGGCTTCGAGGACATTGGGCAGGTTTTCGATACGATTGAGAACTTTACTGAGCTGTTCAATATTGCCTATTTCCAATACTAATTTTATCGCGGCCAGGTTATGTGTTACCTTGAGATTGATGTCAGAAATATTTACACCTTCATTATTGATAACATTATAGATGTCGCCCATTAGACCCTGGCGATCGTACGCTTTTATTTGAACGTTTACCGGATAGGTTCGCTGAGGCTGACCCCAGGAGACGGATACGATCCTTTCCTTGTCGTGTTCCTGCATTCGCAGCATATTTGGACAATCTTTTCGATGAATAGTCGCTCCGCGTCCGCGAGTAATGTAACCAACAATTTCATCACCGGGAACGGGGTTGCAACATTTGGCGATATTGGTCAGTATTCCTTTCAAGCCAACTACGGTAACGGCTGTACCAAGTTCTACTGCGTCAGAGGTAGGGCGGAGTGGTGGCAAAGGTTCAATTTCTTGTTGGGCTTCTGGAAGGGCGTTTATGATCCGCTTGATGGATATATCGCCACACCCCAGCGCGGCATATAAATCTTCGCTGGCTTTGTATTCAAATTTATCAATCAGGCTTTCAAGATCGACACCTTCAATTCCAAGTCTTTGAAGTTCTTTTTCGAAGACCATTTTGCCGTGATTCATATTCTGTTCAAAGTCTTGTTTTTTGAACCACTGGCGTATTTTTGAGCGCGCTCGCTGAGTTTTTACCAGGCCAAGATTGGGGTTAAGCCAATCTCGACTGGGTCCCCCTTTTTTGGCTGTGAGAATGACAACCTGGTCACCTGTCTTAAGTGTGTATTCAAGATTTACCAGTTTTCCGTTTATTTTTGCGCCCCGACAGCGATGACCGATTTCGGTATGAACATGATAAGCAAAATCAATCGGTGTGGAGTTCGCGGGCAGGTCAATAATATCTCCGCGGGGCGTGAAAACGTAAACCCGATCATCAAAGACATCGCTCTTCATTCCATCGACAAATTCTTGAGCGTCTTCAACTTCCTGGCGCCATTCCATCAACCTTCTGAGCCAATTAACCCGCTGTTCATAAGCCTTATCTTGTTGTTTAACTTTTTCCTTGTAACGCCAGTGCGCTGCAATCCCGTACTCAGCGTTTTGATGCATTTCTTGTGTGCGGATCTGCACTTCAAGCGGTTTTCCGTCCTCATAAATCACTGCTGTGTGTAGTGATTGGTAAAAGTTATCTTTTGGGGCAGCGATGTAATCATCAAATTCCTGAGGGATAGGCCGCCAGTGTGTGTGAATGATGCCTAGGGCGGCATAGCAAGAAGGGATGTCGGGGACAATCAGGCGCACAGCGCGCAAATCCATCACCATATCAAACGCCCTGCTTTTATCCATCATTTTTCTGAAGATTGAATAAAAATGTTTAGGCCGACCAGATATTTCCGCCTGAATGCCGGCTTTGTCCATCATGGCGTGTAACTGTTCGATGATGCTAGTGATTTTGTCTTCCCGAGATGTGCGACGCTCAGCCAGATTTTCGGCGATTTCTTTGTACTCTTTTGGATTGAGGTAGCGAAATGCCAGATCTTCCAATTCCCATTTTATGTGCCAGATTCCCAGTCTATTGGCTAATGGAGCAAAAATATCTCTGGTTTCCTGGGCAATCCTTTTGCGTTTGTGCTCGGGCATATAGCCCAGGGTGCGCATATTATGCAGACGATCCGCCAGTTTTATTAGAATCACACGGATGTCTTCACCCATTGCGACGAAGGTTTTTCGAAGAGTCTCATTACGTAGATCCCTTCTGCTGGAGCGAATACTACCATCCGTCAGATCTGATTCATAAGCCTCGTCATCGTCATCTTCATCGTCTATTGGATTTCGCGGACCTGAATGTTGGTCTCCCCGAGATACCCGAGGGAGGTTGGTTAGTTTGGTAACTCCATCAACCAGCTTGGCTACTTCCTCTCCAAACTCTTGCTCAATGTCTTCCAGTGTAATTGTAGTATCTTCAACAGTATCGTGCAGTATTCCCGCGATTACTACCGCGGGGGGGACGCTAAGCTCGGCAAGAATTGAAGCAACTGCCACACAATGGGTGATATAGGGCTCGCCAGAAGCACGCAATTGGCCTTCGTGTGCTTTCTCCGCAAAATAGTAAGCGCGTTTAACCAGGTCGCGGTCAACAACACTATATTTTTCTGGAAGCGTATCCAATAGAGTTTCAATTTTCATGAGCCTGTTTCCTGGTTGGTGCAGCGGGCGATGATGTCATACTAAGATAAGTATAATCTGTCATCAGGCATTGTTTCAAGATTCTACGGACGAGTTCAACAAACTGAAACAATTTGCAGTGTATTGGGCTTGTGATGAGAAAAAAATGAGGCCGATTATTTTTTCTAAATGATCAATTGTTTCTTCCCGTACCAGTCATAATGCGCTTGATTAATTCGGTTAAAGGAATCTCGTTTATGGCTTTCAAACTGAGGCTTGCCAGACTTAAATCTAGCTGTTTGGAGACCTCGTTTGGGATAGCAACACACGAACAACCAGCTCTGCGAGCAGCCAAGATACCGTTGGGCGAGTCCTCAAAGACGATCGTTTCTTCTGGCTTAATTTTCAGATATTTCATGGCGCGCTGGAATAATTCGGGATCGGGTTTGACTCTTTCAACATCCTCGCGGGTATAGACGCACTCAAACCGGTTCAGTAAATTCAGGCGCGTGAGGTGGCCCTGTACCCAGGGCCGATCGCCACTGGAGGCCAAGCCGACCTTTAAGCCCAATGATCGCGCAGCATCTAATGTTTCTACGATACCAGGTAGCGGTGGTTGGCTAAGGATCGTTTGTAGTGCTTTTTTATAAAAGTCTTCGTAAATTGCGTCGCGATTCAGGTTTACATTCACCTCTTTCTCAAGGTTTGTGAGTGGATCAAATTCTTTGTGATCCGTACCCAAACATTTGGCCCATAAAGAAATAGAGAAATCCAATTGGTGTTTTTTGTAAATATCGTTCCAGGCATTAAATTGGGGTGTCTCTGTGTCCAAAATTAAGCCGTCAAAATCAAAAATCAAACCTTTAATTGTCATGCCTTCCTCGTTGAGAGTAATTCGATATTTAAAAGTGGCGCAAAACCAAATGCGCCACTTAATTCTTGTACAGTTATTGATTTTACCGTAACCAATGGAATATGCAATGGATGAAATTTTATTGCAACATCTCCTGTTCCGAGAAAGTGCGGTAAGGGGAGATATAATTTGAAATACTCTCGTCTTCGGTTGTGGTCTGATTTAGAATATTGCGGGTAACCAATTCTCCAACGCCAGGGCCAAGCATGAAACCCTGCCCACACATCCCTGCCGCTAGATAGAATCCCTGAACTTCGTTGCACCAGCCTACAATAGGGAAACCGTCAGGAGTCATCGGGTATAAACCTCGCCAGGTCCGTCTGATGCGAATTTGATTTAGGCGTGGCATGACATTCACCAATCTCTTGGCAACCTGAGGTAAGAAGTTGCTGGTCTCTTCGGTGTTAAACCCCCAAATTTTTGGTTCTGGCGTTATGCAGAAAAAGAATTGACCAGTCGCGTGCTGGTAAAAATAGAAGTTTGAAGATCCAGGTGCCATACGGATATCTACAACCATTGGGTCTAGAAAATGGGCGACAGGTTCTGTGACAGCAGCCTCGTGCGCGTCAGGATAGACTGGCAATTTAATCCCTGCCAGGGAGGCAATTTGACCGGCCCAGGCGCCCGCGGCATTTACTACAATTTCGGATGCGTAAGATCCACGGTTTGTGGTAACACCTGTTATTCTGTTGTTTTTAATCTCTAATCCGGTGACAGTTTCATTAAACCGAAACTCTGCTCCCTGGTGGATGGCGTGAATGTAGAAGGCGTGAGCGACAAGGAGGGGGGAAGCGCTTCCGTCCTCTGGTGAGAAAGATCCACCACGAAGTTCAACAGGATTCAGGTCTGGAACAATTTCCAATAAATCCTTTCTATCCAGCCAGGAAATGTTCAATCCAAGATTTTTTTGGGTTCGAAGCAGGTTTTTAATTTTTTGCTCTTCGATGTCATGATACGCAATAAAACAGTACCCACCCTGATACCATTCAATATCATCACCATATTCTTCTTTCCAGGTTGAAAATGTTTTTAAGCTATCCATACATAAGCGGATTTTTGCGGGGTCGGAATGTGTGGCACGTATGCCACCGATCGCCTTTTTGTTAGATCCCTGGCCTATACTGGCGTTTTGGTCAATAACCAGCACGCGCAACCCTGCTTTTGATAAATAAAAAGCCAATGGTGTGCCAATGGAACCTGCGCCAACCAGGATTACATCATAGCTTTTGCGCAGCTGTTTTTCATTCACTGTGTTCATTTTCCTTAACGGTGGATTCGCCAGCGAAAACGCTCAGCGGGACCTCAATAAACAGGGGGCGAAGGGTGTGATTCACAATATCTTTCAGGGGTATTCCTTCCTGTTTGAACAGACTGTAAATCAGGTTGGTGCAAGTTTTACCTCCACAAGCTCCCATTCCAGCGCGAGTTATGGCCTTTATCTGATTTATATCGCGATGTCCAGAGCGGATCAGTTCCCGAATTTGCCCGGCTGTGACCCGCTCACAGCGACAAAAGATGGTGTCATTTTCAATATTTTCAATATCAGAGTACAGCGGGGCAGTAATGGAGGGATCCTGCACCTGAATACCAGCGATTTTGGCTGCCCATGCTTTTGGTGCTTTGACTTCTACAATCAAAGTTTTATCCATTTTTGGAATTGCGTACACACGGGAGATAGGCAGTTTTCCTAAAAAATCCCCGGTTGTATCGAGAAGAGTAACCAATTCTTTTTCCCGCAAAACCTCAATATTAAACTCAAAGGGAATTGAGACAATCGGGTAATCCGGATCTTTGCGCGAATCAACAAGAGTGATTGCCAACCCGGGGCATCCGGCGACGCACTTTTTACAGCGAATACATTGATATGCGTTTCCCAGGAATACTGGAATGTTCCGAATGTCGTTGTCGCCAATCTCAATCAGTTCTTTAGGACACAGTGCGCTGCAGGGGTCGCAGGGAATTTGCTGGGTACAATGCAGAACAGGCAAGACCCCATCAGTTAATTCGGGTAAGAGACCCTGATCCGATTGCCCTGCTTTCGATTTTAAGATTTCCGACATTTCGTGCCAATAACCGGGGATTATTTCGCGACTTGCGTTAAGGGCGTTTGCGATTTCCAAACCGCGTATTTTTCCAGCATAGATTGCGGCAGAAGCTTCGGCGATTTCATCCGCGTCACCAGCAGCAAAAACATTCATTTGATATTGTTGTGCCTTGAGATAGAATTCATTTACTGATTCAAGGCCTACCGCGATTAATACGCAATCACATGCAAATGATTTATTAGTTCCAGGTATGATCTGGAAATTCTTATTTACTTCCGCGATGGTTACCGATTCCACCTTTTCTTTTCCATTGGCGCTCAAGATAGTGTGTGAGGTATAGACCGGAACACCGCATCGCAGTAATTTGTCTTTATGAACTTTATACCCTCCGCATTCCGGAAGCGCCTCGACCAAGCCGGCCACTTCGATACCCGCCTGTAAGGCGTGATACCCTGCAATCAACCCTACATTTCCCCCACCAACGATGAACAACTTCTTTGCCGGGATTACCAGATCGCGATTGACAAGAGTTTGAAAGGCGCCAGCACCAATTACGCCCGGCAGTGTGTTTCCCATAAAGGCTAAAGATTTTTCGCGCGCTCCTGCCGCAATAAGAAGAGCTTGCGGTTTGATGAGCTTATAAACGTTTCCATCCTTGAGAACCCCTACCCTATGGTCACTAAAAACTCCCAGGCCAGTACTGTTGAGCCAGATCTGTACAGAATGATAACGAGTTATTTCTTGCTCAAGTTTTGTGGCAATATCAATTCCACGCGTTCCGGCGTATACCGCAGCAGATGAGCCAAAAAAGCGGTGGGTTTGTAAGACTAACTTGCCCCCTAAACGATGTTTATCATCTATTAAGATCGCAGGAATCCCTCGTTTTCCCAGCTCAATACCCGCTGAAAGCCCTGCCGGGCCACCTCCAATAATTAATACTGGGATATTGATTACTTCTATTTCCTTGGTTTGAGGAATCCCGGAGATTGCTGGAAGAGCCGGAAGTCCTTCCATGGGTTCAATACGAATATCTGGTTTAATCAATGCCATACAGGCTTTAACAGGTTTTCCGTCTGCAAAAACCAGACATTGCGAGCATTGCCCATTTGCGCAGAAAATGCCCTGAGGGGATTGGTCTTTGTGGTGGTGTCCAAATATGTGGATCCCATTCGCTACAAGCGCTGAGGCGATAGTTTCGTTTTGATAGGCGGTCAACTCTTGTTCTTTCCAGTAGAAAGTGATTGGTTGCCGTTGTGGTACATTTAGAATTGGGTGTTTATTTATCCGGAAATGAGTCATGATTTTGTAAGTGGTGGTGGGCAATCCTTTGAATGGAACAAAAAGTGAAGTACAAGGTTTCAGTAGTCTAGAAATACAGGCATATTCTGATTGTATTCAATTTCCTGGATAAATTAAAGTTGCATAATGACCTAATTTAGTTACCATCTGTCATATATTTAAGTGACCGAATCGTGATAAAATTTTTTAATTGATTGATTCTATTGTGATATATCTTGAGGAGGAATTATGAAACGGGTAGCTGTATTAACCAGTGGTGGAGATGCACCCGGCATGAACGCAGCCATCCGCTCTATTGTGCGGACTGGAATTGATAAAGGATGGGAGATGTATGGAGTTCGTTTAGGCTATAAAGGCCTGATTGAAGAACGGATTGTTCCCCTCAAAGCCAGGGATGTCTCAGGAATTCTTCAACTTGGGGGAACAATGTTGGGCAGCGCTCGTTGTTTAGAATTTAAAACCCCGGAAGGGCAGGCAAAAGCCATTAGAACCTTAAACCAATTTGGCATTGAAGCTTTGATTGTGATTGGTGGCAATGGTTCACAAACCGGATCATATAAGCTCTCAGAATTGAATTTCCCCGTGGTTGGTGTCGCTTCTACAATTGATAATGATTTGTATGGTTCTGAAATCACGATTGGCGTGGATACGGCACTAAACATTGCCCTCGAATCCGTGGACCGATTAAAAACTACTGCTTCTTCGCATCAGCGAGCGTTTCTGATTGAAGTAATGGGAAGAGATTGTGGTTACCTTGCTTTGATGACAGGTATTGCTGGGGGCGCTGAAATGGTGGTGATTCCTGAAGTTGTCACAAAACCCGAAGAAGTTGCCGCTGTTATTTATCGATCTTATGAGCTTGGGAAAGCCCATGCGATTGTTGTTGTGGCTGAAGGGGCAAAATATAACGCGGAAAAGTTGATGAATTATTGCGATGAAAACAGAGATGCGCTGGGCTTTAAACTGAGGGCGACAATTTTGGGTCATGTCCAGCGTGGTGGAAACCCAGGCGCTTTTGATCGGATAATGGCCACTCGATTGGGAGCGGCAGCAATAAACTCTTTGGAAAGGGGCGAAGCCGGTGTATTGGTTGGTTGGGTTAATGGCCGTCCAGGATCAATCCCGCTGAAAGAGGTTGTGTCCAATAAGAAACAACTGGACCTGTCATTGGTAGAATTGTCAAAAACGTTGTTTTAGTAAGAAAGCGGGCGAGAGCCCGCTTTTTTACATTTTGTGGTAACACACGATCAGAAACTCTTCAAATAGGCTTCAATAAAACCATCCAAATCGCCATCCAGCACAGATTGTGTATTACCCATTTCGTAATTGGTGCGGTGATCTTTTACCATTTGATAGGGGTGAAGCACGTAAGACCGAATCTGGCTACCCCACTCTGCTTTGGTATATTCACCACGCAGTTCTGCCAGATGTTCATCCTGTTCTTCTTGTTTTTTCTCCATTAACCGGGAACGCAGAACACGCATGGCATTTTCCCGGTTTTGGAGTTGCGAACGTTCATTCTGACAGGTAACGACGATTCCGGAGGGGATATGCGTGATCCGAATAGCGGTGGCATTTTTTTGGACATTTTGCCCCCCCGCTCCAGAAGATCGGTAAATGTCGATCCTTATGTCATCAGGGCTGATTTGAATATCCGAACTGTCATCCTCAATATCCGGGAGAACTTCAATCAAGGCAAATGAAGTATGTCGTCGATGGGCTGCATCAAAGGGGGAAAGGCGAACCAAACGATGCACACCTTTTTCTGATCTTAGATAACCGTAGGCATATCGTCCGGTAATGGCTATGGTTACACTCTTAATGCCAGCTTCTTCACCCTCTGATAAGTTAAGAATGTCGGTAGAATAACCATGTGATTCAGCCCAACGCAGGTACATACGTTCAAGCATCCAGGCCCAATCCTGGGAATCAACTCCACCCGCACCAGCATGAACCTCAAGAATTGCGTTCCCGCGG
>Ga0068714_10002950_pt1 | contig 20872 bp, 20 predicted proteins | sample MTBNYHSulfiMetaG_FD_62988 | JGI IMG/M metagenome (GOLD analysis project Ga0068714, IMG submission 62988) | Enrichment culture microbial communities from rom New York Harbor, USA that are MTBE-degrading - MTBE-NYH (New York Harbor Sulfidogenic)... | ecosystem: Environmental > Aquatic > Marine >... | reverse complement strand
ACGCGGCATCGCCCCTGGCCTTGACCAGCTGCCCGGCCTTGAGCAGATTATCTATCAGGCTGATGTAGTCGGTAACCGGGGGAGGTCCTATCCCCGGTCCGGCATAATGCGGGCCGAGCAGGTCTTTGAGCAGAGCCAGGGTCTCTTGTTTCTCCCCAACATACAGTACGATAATTCTGCCGGTATTGTACCAGTGGGGCGGTGCAATATAGTCGGCATGACCGCCAACACCCTGGCTGCTGGCATCCGGGGGTCTGTAAAAATCATGGCCATCGAACTTGATAAACTTAGATTCGGTCTTGGCGGTTGCTTCATCGGGGTATTCCCAGACTACGAGATTCTCATCGTTGAGCTTGATAATTTTGGATGTTCCCGAGAAAAGCTCCGGAAGGGCAGGCTGCTCCGTGTTGCCTTTGGGTTCAACAGTGGCCCCTGATTTGTTCAGATTGCGGACAAGGCTGGCATAGTCGGTAACGGTGGCTGGCTGATTGTTACATCCGACTGCAAAAGTAGCGCATAGTAGCAGCGTGATGGTGGTTAAACTAAACAGGAGATTCATAGTGGCACTTTTCTTATTTAACCTCTCCCCCTGTATCCCCCTCTCCTTGAGGAGAGGGGGGAAGGATTAGGGAATCTGGAATCCCCCTCAATCCCCCTTTATAAAAGGGGGACGAAGGGGGATTTTTAAGTCTAAAACTCCTGCCGGCCTTCGATGGCGCGGGTGAGGGTAACGTCGTCGGCGTATTCCAGCTCGGTGCCGAAGGGCAGTCCCCGGGCCAGGCGGGTGACCCTGATACCGAGGGGAGTAATAAGCTGGTTGAGGTACATGGCGGTCTGCTCCCCCTCAAGGTTGGGGTTGGTGCCCAGTATGACCTCTGCTATCTGGCTGTTCTTCAGCCGCTCCAGAAATTCCTTGATTCTGATGTCGCTGGTGCCTACTCCTTCCGTGGGAGAGATAGCGCCGTGCAGTACGTGGTAGAGTCCCCGGTAAACCCGGGTGTGTTCCAGGGCCAGGATATCCTGCGGCTGTTCCACAACGCATATCCTGGTACGGTCGCGCTGCTCATTACAGCAGATAGGGCAGGGGTCAGAGTCGGTAACATTAAAACAACGGGAACACAGTATAATTTGCTGTTTTACGGACATGATGGCGTCGGCTAAGAGCCTGGATTGTTCTTCAGGAGCACGGAGTAGATGATAGGCGAGCCGCTGGGCGCTCTTCGGTCCGATGCCGGGTAGTTTGTTGAGTTCCTGTATCAGCTTATTTATTGGTTCAGCGGTAGGAGGAAGGCCCTGATTCAATGCTGATTCTCCTGTAGAAAGGGGATGTCGCCCTTCTTTTAATTCTTTAGGTCAGCCCCGGGATTTTCAGGCCGCCGGTCAGTCCTTTTAGTTGTTTGGCGGCTTGCTTCTGCGATTTATTCAGTGCTTCACTGACTGCCTTTAGCACCAGGCTTTCCAGTTGTTCTGCCTTGTTGGGGTCTATCACCTGTGGGGATATTTTTACCGACAGTATTTTTTGCTGGCAGTTCATGGTAACCTTAACGGCACCTCTGCCGGCATCAGCTTCCACAATGATGTTGCTTAGCTCTTTTTGAGCCTTGTCCAGCTTTGACTTCAGTTCCTGAGCCTGTTTTAACATTGAAAAGTCCATTATCCCTCCGTATCAATAATTTGAGCACCCATCTTGATGGCTTCTTTGAGTAAGTGATTCTCTTCCAAAATGCATTGCACCTGGCAGGGACGTCCCAGGAAGTTGCTGATGATTCTGGCGGCAACTCGCTGGTTCTCTATCTTCTCTATCTGTTCCTTGTGAAAGGGATGCTTGAAGACCAGGGAGATGGTATCATTTTTTACTGCCATGGGCCTGACACCGGCGCTGCGCAGAATGGCCAGAGCGGCTGACCTCTTGGTATCCGGTGGGGCCTGTTCGATGACCTGTCTCCAGTTCAGTCGGAGCCGCTCGATTTCACCATCGGCTTCTATTGGTGTCGTGGGGGAGGCTGCTATCTTTGGGGCAGCAGTGACCGGCTCAGGCTCTGGTTTTGATTCAGGTACTGGCTTGGAATCTTCCTGTTTCGGTTGGGGTGGGGCAGGAGTGGGGGTAGTTACTTTTCGGGGCTGGCGAGGTTCGTATTCCGGTGGCCTGGCGGGGCTTTCTCTTTCATCTTTTTTCATACCCAGGATGCAATCAACCAGTGCCAGCTCCAGGGGTAAGGTAGAATAGTTGTCAAACCTGAAGTCAAGCTGGCCAAAAAGCTTGGTCGCCCTGAGTATCTGGTCGAGGGACGCCCCGGCGGACAGCTCTTTCAGTTCAGCAAGGTCTTCAGGAGTGAGGTCTACGGCCTCGTTGGAGCCGCTCTTGATGAGCAATAGTGCCCTCAGGTATTCCACCAGTTCACGGTTGAACTGTTTGAGGTCAAGGCCGTCACTGTTAACGCTGTGTATTGTGGTCATCCCGGCCGAAATATCATTATTTATTATATCCTTGACCAGTTCTCTGGCTCGCCAGTCGCCGGTGATGCCAAGCGTGGCCTGGACCTGTGGTAATCCGATCTTAGAACCATAGTATGTGGTCAGCTGCTCCAGCAGGTTTTCGGCATCTCGCAAACTGCCGGTAGCGCTCTTGGCAATGAGTTGTATTGCCTCTGGCTTGGTTTTAATACCTTCGGTGCTACAAATGTGGGTCAGCTTTGAAACTATGTCTTTCTGGGAAAGGCGCCGGAAATCGAAGCGCTGGCATCGTGATAGGATGGTGGGCAGAATTTTATGGGCTTCAGTGGTGGCCAGGATAAAGATGACATGGGCAGGTGGTTCCTCAAGAGTTTTAAGCAGGGCGTTAGAGGCACTGTTGCTGAGCATATGGACTTCGTCGATGATATAGACCTTGTAACGGGCCTGATTGGGGGCGTAATTTACCTTCTCACGCAGGCTTCGAATGTCATCAACACCGGTGTTGCTGGCCGCATCAATTTCGATGACATCCAGGGCTCTGCCTTCAGATACGGCCTGGCACATGGAACAAGAATTACATGGCTCATCATTACCACCGCTGGTGAGGCAATTCACTGCCTTGGCCAGAATGCGTGCGGTGCTGGTTTTGCCTGTGCCGCGTGGGCCGCAAAAAAGATAAGCGTGAGAGATACGATGGCTGCTGAGCGCATTGTGCAGAGTCTGTGTTATCGCCTCCTGACCGACAACCTCAGTTAGAGTTTGAGGACGCCATTTGCGATAAAAGACCTGGGAAGCCATCTTGGTTTCTATTATACTCCATAATTATCTGGTTTCCAAAGGGTTGGCAGGGGTGCTTTCTGGATAATTTGATAACTAAAAGGCCAGCTTCACAGCTAAGCTAATAAAGCTGGCCAGATAAGCTCAAACTAAGCCGTTATAATAGCGATGGTATATCCTTTGAGGTGTCTTCAATGGCTTTGAGCTTGATAGCGGTTTCCTCTTCTCTCCTCTTAAACTGGGGGATAAGGCTGGTCGACTTGATGTAGTAGTCTCTGACTTTTTCGACATCACTCAATTCAGAGAGGATAACAGTAACGTCCAGTGCGCCTCTATCCCTTGGGTAGTCGCCATTTCTGATTATTGCCTCCGGGGCAATACTCCTCATATAGTCACCCAGTTCCTTAACCAGGTCAACGTTCATTTCCCTGGCCGGAGCCGAAAGGAGGTACAGTGCTCTCCTTGCATCCGCCGGGTTACATCTGAGTGATAGCTCGCTGACGGCGTTATCCATGGTCTGGATACCCTTCTGGGTTTCAGTGCCCTTTTTCCTGAAATCGCGCGCACGGTCACCGGGTAACCTGAGGAGTGGTAGTTGCGATGTCCCGTAGCCAATTACTGACCATCCAATTATGGTCTGCATGATATCGCCGGCGTCGAGTAGCTTGGCCCCGATGTGCTTGGGTTTTTTCTCTTCACCGGCACACAGTACATTGTAGAATGGGTCAGCTATGAGGGCGTTTATTTTGGATAAGTTGTTGGCCAGGGAGGAGTCTTTTCTGATGTATCTCTGGTTGTCAACGAGGAATACGGCGTCGGCTACTGAGTAGGTAGATTTGAGGCAGGTGGCGGTGTTATAGATTGTCCTGTCCTCTGTTTGTTCTTCGTGCTCAAAGGGGAGGACAATCATGGAATATACCGGCTTATCCGCGTAACGTTCCTTGACATGCTGGGTTATTACCGGGAGTGAACCGGAACCGGTACCACCGGCGGCGCCAGCGATTAGCAGGAAGGCATCAGTCTCATAAAAGCGTTTGGTCGTTCTGATAGCGTCTATGATTTTATCGGCATCTTCCTTGGCTATCTCGGCTCCGAGTTCGTTTACCTTGCCCACGCCATGACCGCCTGTCTTGCGGCCCCCGATGAGGATTCGGTGCTGATAATCACGTTTTATGGCAGTTAACCCGCTTAAATCGGCGGCATCCGTGTTGGTAGCAAAGCAACCGGTGACTATCTCGATTCCTCTTTGGCTCGTGGCTCTTTTATTTAATTTGGCAAACTCATCAGCAATCCGGCCACCACATTGACCTAGACCTATAACTACTATTTTCATTTTTCACCTCGGTTATGTTCTTAGGTTATTTTAAGCACACTCTAACGATAATGTCAATTTTTTTATAAGATTTGTGCCTGCTTGTTCCGTGCTATATCGGATATGAGGAAAGCCTATTGAAAAACTGGATAACCTATAATAAAATGGACGGAGAGGTGTGAGGCATGGCTCGTGAAGTACCGCCTGAGTTATTAAAGGGCAGGGGAAGTGGCATTGAGGTCATCGAGGAAGCGGTAGCCAGAGCTGAGAAGCTGGGCAAGGCTGCCAGGGAAGCTGCTGAAGCCTCAACGAGAACGTCACTGGAGGCGTTGAGTAAGGCTGAACAAATAAGCAAGGAGAGTAAGAAGTCAGCGACGGCGTCAGCTAAGGCGTCTCAGGAAGCAATAAATAAGGCTGATGAGATAAGCAAGGTAGCCAGAGAGACGGCTGAGTCATCCCTGAAAGCAGCGCAGGAAGCGATAAGCAAGGCTGAGGCAGCTGTAAAAGCGCCTATGGAAGCGGCTGAGGTGGTAGCTAAGGCCTTTGAAGAAGCGATACAACGGGCCGAGGAAATAGGCAAACAAGCCCAGGCGACAGTAGAGACTTCATTCAGAACATCTCAGGAAGGTTTACGCCGTGCGGAGGCGGCGGGTAAACTGGCTAGGGAGACAGCTGAAGCATCCGCCAGAACGACCAGAGAGACGATAAATCGAACTGAGGAAACAGCCAAAGTGGCCAAGAGAACTGCTGAGGCTTCAACAAAAGCGGCCAAAGAGGCTATAACCAGGGCGGAGAGGATGAGCCGTGAGACTCAGGAAGCAGCTGAGGCATCGAATAAAGCTGTGCAGGAGACCATAAGTCGGTCTGAGAAAGTAACGCTCTCGACGAGAGAGTCAGTTGAGGCGTTGGCTCAGGCGTCCAGAGAAGCAGCCAGCCGGGCTGAAGAAATAAGCAAGGAGGCTAGAGCGGCGTCTGAGGCAACAGCCAGGGCGGCTGAGGAGGCAATGAACCGGGCTGAGGAGATGAGTGCTGATGCGAAGGGTGTGGCTGAGGAGGCACTAAGAGTAGCCCGGGAAGGTCTGGAACGCGCTGAGGCAATAAGTCAAGAGGCCAGCAAGATAGCGGTGGAAGCCGCTGGTGTTGCCAGACAAGCGGTAAGTAAAGCTGAGGAAATAAGCAAAGCGGCTAAGGAAGCAGCTGAAGTATCAAGTACTGCCGTCAGGGAGACCATCGAGGCGGCGATACGGGTATCCCAGGAGGCGGTAAATAGAGCTGAGGAAGTAAGCAAAGAGGCCAGAGAGGTAGCTGAAGTATCAACTAGAGCCTTTGAGGAAGCGATAAGCCAGGCAGAGGTAACCAGTGAAACGGTCAAAGAAACAGCCGAAACTCTGGCCAGAGCTGCCGCGGAATCGCTTGAGGCATCGCTGAGAACTTCGCAGGAAGCGATTGAAGGAGCGATACGGGCATCTCAGGATGCAATAAGAAAGGCCGAGGAAATAGGTAAGGTAGCCAAGGAGACAGCGGAAAAGTCAACGAGGGCGGTGGAGGCCTCGGCCAGGGCCTCAACCAAAGCGGCCAGGGAGACCGCCGAGGTACTGACAAGACAGACCAGGAAATCGGCGGTGGCGGCGATAAGAGCAGCCAGGGATGCGACTGAAGCATCGACACAGGCCGCCAGACAGGCAGCTCAGACTTCAATAAGGGCCTTTGAAGAGGCGGTAAGCCGGGCTGAGGCAACCGGTAAATTGACCAAGGAGATGGCTGAGGCATCGTTGAAAGCTTTTGAAGAAGCGATAGGACGGGCTGAAGCAGCCGAGGAGCCGGGTAAGGAGGCTGAAGAGAAAGTGACCGCGGGGATTTCAGAGGAGACGAAAAGCCAGCCTAAGTCAGTCAAAGAGCCTGCCGTAAAGAAGGAAGACGAGGTTGCTGAGGCTAAAGGTAGAATTGAGTCGCGTTTGGACTTTCTAGCCCGTATGTATGAAGAAAGGAAAGCCAGACAGGCTGTAGAGGAACCGGTGGGTGAGGATGCTGAGGAGGATGGCGAATAGCCCAGGGGAGATGCAAAGTAGTAGCTAATATGCTATAAAATTGATACCAGGGGATATTATAAGAATCACAAATGCAGGACAGGGTTTATTACTCAAAGCGGGCGCACTAACAGGCGGCCGCTTGTGTAGTTATAGTGTAATTTGCAGAGAACTGTGCGGTGAGAACTAAAGAAAGACAGAAAGTTGTCTTCTATTAACGGATGTGTAGAATCGCATCTTGAAGGAGGTACCCTGTGATGAGTCCAAAGAAGCAGGTTCAGCAAGACAATGTAGAAGTCGAAGAGCAAGCTCCAGAGCCACTGGCTGAGGTTCAGGAACAAGTAGCGGAATCCACTGAAGTAGCTGCCGAAACGGCCAAAAATCCGCTCAGTGAAGTTATCGGGCAGGCGGAGAAAGCCTATGCGGCCTATATGGAAGCCGGACGGCAGGTAGCCAGAATTTACAAGGATAACGAATTGCAGGTAGCTGAAGCCTACAGGAGGGCGGAGGAGCAAGCTAACCGGATGTGCGAAGAGAGCATTAAGGAAGCCATGAGAGTGCGTGATGCAGCTATCGCACGGGCGTTAAAGGTTCGTGAGGATGCGGAAAGTAGAGCGAGAGAGGCTTTTGAGAGGGCTAAGGATGAAGCTGAGAATGCCAGTGAGGAGACGGTAGCACAAGCCTTGACAACCCGTGACGAAACGATAGCTAAAGCCTGGCAAATCCGTGAGGACACTGTAGAGCAAGCCTGGTCTATCTATTCTAAGATTATCAGGTAGTAGTGTAATCTAGGCGATGGGTAATTTGTAGTCTTGCCGAAAGACTTAGGCTGAGCAAATTATAGCAGTGATGGTATGTCCTTCAAGGTAATGTCTAATGCCGTGTATTCGCTTTCGAGTCCTTCCTGCCTCTTTTTAATAGAAGATATCAGGCTGAGTGTCTTGGTAAAATAGTTTCTGATTTTGGGGACGTCACTCAGTTCAGACAGGATAACTGAAACATCGAGGGTGCCGCTGGCTCTGGGGTAATCACCGCTCCTGATAATAGCCTCAGGGGCCAAATTTTTAAGGTGGAGCCCCAGTTCCTTAATCAAGTCGACATTCAATTCTTTGGGCGGTGCTGAAACAAGGTAAAGCGCCCTCCTTGAATCGGAAGTATTACATTTTATAGATAATCGGCTTATGGCTTCATCAAGAGCTTCGATTCCTTTTTGGGTTTCGGTAACCTTCTTCCGAAAGTCGCGTGTTCTTTGAGAGAGAAATCTCAGCACTGAGAGGTGTGACTTGCTGTAGCTCATTGTCGTCCATCCAATGAGAGTCTGTATGATATCGCCAGCATCGAGCAACTTCGCCCCGATATACTTGGGCTTCTTTTCTTCACCAGCACAGAGGATATTGAAGAAAGGCTCAGTTATCATGTTATTAATTTTGGCCAGGTTGCTTCCAATTGACTCCTTGGCGATATATCTCTGATTATCAACTAAAACGATTGCGTCGGCCACCAGGTATGAAGATTTGAGACAGGTAGCGGCATTATAGATAGTCCTTTCCTCTGTTTGCTCTTCGTGCTCAAAGGGAAGGACGATAAGGTTATATACCGGTTTATCCATAAATCGTTCCTTGACATGTTGCGTCAATACCGGAATTGCCCCGGAGCCGGTGCCACCACCCGCGCCGGCGGTAAGCAGGAAGGCATCTGCCTCAGATAGTCGCTTAGTTGCTCTGATGCTATCGATGACTTTGTCGGCATCCTCTTTGGCTACCTCGGCACCCAGCTCATTTATTTTACCCACACCGTGGCCGCCAGTCTTGCGCCCACCAATGAGAATTCGGTGTTGATAATCAGGTCTTATGCGGCGCAGTCCGCTTAAGTCGGCCACATCTGTGTTAACTGCGTAGGCAGCAGTAATAATATCAGTTCCACGCCGACTGCGTGCTTTGCCATTGAGTCTGGCAAACTCATCAGCAATCCGGCCGCCGCACTGCCCAAGCCCGATAACGATAAGTTTCATTCTTCACCTATAAATGGGTATCTATTGTTATTTTAGGCTGCCTCAGAGAAAGATGTCAATGTTTCAGTAACATAACCACCTCGTTTAGCGGTAACCTTTTTGGGCGGTCCAGGCACCGGAATAGCTAAACGTGCTCCCGATATTTAATTCTTCATCACGTACGCCTGTAACAGACGGTGTCATTCTGGCGGAACCTGGCTATTGTACCATCCCCTGTCATTGCTTCCAGGTGAGCCAGGGTTTCTGAAACAGCCATTCTCCTGTCCCACGTTGCCAGGTCTTTGAATTTAACACCGCCGAATTCTGGCATCCAGGTAATTAAAGCGGAAATCTGGTAGGCCGTCATTGGCTCGGCCTTTATGGCCTCCAGAATTTCCAGGTTTCTGTATTTATGGTGCTCGATGATTTCCTCCACCCTGGTGGCTAAATCAGTAAAGACGTGTTCGTGTGCCGGTAGGACGAGGTCGACGTCCAGGTGCTTTACCAGGTTTAGTGAGTTTAGGAAGTCGCCCAGGGGGTTAGGGTCAAATTGAGGCTGGAGACTGACATTAGGGGTAATAACGGGTAAGACATGGTCTCCGGTGAACAGGATTTTTTGCTCCGGTTCGTACAGGCATATATGACCCGGTGAATGCCCCGGTGTCCACAGTACCTGGAGGTTGAAATTGCCGCTGGAGATTGTCTCGCCACCCCTGAGGGTAGTATCAGGCAGGGTAGGCGTACCGGACTGCCTCATACCGGCAAAAGCTGTCCAGTATGTCGATAACTCACCGTCTGGCACCCCGTTGCTGCGGAACCACTGTTCCGTCTCGCGGAGGAAGTCATCTATATTCTGGTATCTGGGGAGTAGGAAGTTCTTGTCCAGGTAATGCAGACTAATCCTGGCCCGGGAAACCTCCTTCAACCTGCCGGCCAGACCGTAATGGTCGCCGTGGGCGTGGGTAACCACTATTTGAGAAATGTCCTTCGGGTCAATGCTAATCTCAGCCAGTTGCTTCTTTAACGACCGGAATGCTTCTTCACCGTTCCAGCCGGTATCGATGAGCAGGTTCTCACCATCCCCCTGAACCAGGTAGATATTGGTGTATTCCAGAGGGTTGTTGGGTATGGGTATTTTCAGCTGGTGAATGCCAGGTCTAATCTTTGCCATTTTCACCTCTTCAGGTTGTAGAATGCCTCCAAACCCGGAAACCTGGCCTTTTCTCCCAGTTCCTCTTCTATTCTGAGGAGGCGGTTATACTTGGCGGTACGTTCGGTTCGGCAGGGGGCGCCAGCCTTAATCAGGCCACAATTGAGACCTACGGCCAGGTCGGCGATGGTGGTGTCTTCTGTTTCTCCGGAGCGGTGACTGACCACCGCCGTCCAGCCCGCTTGCTGGGCCATCTTGATGGCCTCGATGGTCTCGGTGAGGGTACCGATTTGATTGAGCTTTATCAGTATGGAGTTGGATGCCTTTAATTCAATGCCCCGCCTCAGGCGGTTGACGTTGGTGGTATAGAGGTCGTCGCCAACCAGCTGGACCTGGCTGCCCAGTTTCTGCGTCAGTAGCTGCCAGCCATCCCAGTCGTCCTCGGCCAGTCCGTCCTCAAGGCTGATAACAGGGTAGCTGGCTGCCCACTTGACATAATACTCTACCATTTCGCTGGTGCTCAGCGATTTGCCTTCCCTGGCCAGGAGATATTTGCCGTCTTGATAGAATTCACTGGCGGCCGGGTCCAGGGCGATGAAACAGTCCTTACCTGGCTGGTAGCCTGCCTTTTCAATGGCCGCCAGTATTGCTTCGATGGCCGCTCCGTTTGAGGGCAGGGAAGGGGCAAAGCCACCTTCGTCGCCGACATTGGTGTTCAGCCCTTTATCTTCAAGTACCCTTTTAAGAGAGTGGTAGATTTCGGTGCCCATTTGCAGGGCCTGACGGAAGGTGCTGGCACCGACCGGCATGACCATAAACTCCTGAAAATCTGTGGAACCGGCAGCGTGCTTACCCCCGTTCAGGATGTTCATCATTGGCACCGGCAGGGTATAAGTGCTGGCCTGGCCTAGGTAGTGGTAAAGGGGGGTACGGTTCATACTGGCGGCGGCGTGGGCTACCGCCAGCGATGTGCCCAGAATGGCATTAGCCCCGAGGCGTGATTTATTGGCCGTGCCGTCAAGCTCGATTAATTTGCCGTCGATGGCTGCCTGGTCGGTGGCGGCCATGCCGGTGATAGCCTGAGCGATTTCCTGGTTTACATTCTCTACGGCGCGCTGCACACCGAGGCTGTTAAACCTAGGGCCACCGTCCCGGAGTTCGGCTGCCTCATGCTGGCCGGTGCTGGCCCCGGAGGGTACCGCCGCCCGACCGATGGTGCCATCGGATAGCACTGCTTCCACTTCTACTGTCGGGTTGCCTCTGGAGTCCAGGATTTCTCTGGCTTTTATCCTCTGAATAGCGGTCACTTTATCTCCAATTAGCCTGGCCGGGATATCTTATTCCTGGTTGAGTTAAGGGCTTTGCTGACGGCGTCTCTGGGGTTATCGGCCGGGATAATTCCTTCGTCATTCTCGCCATTTCTGGAGAGTGACCAGGTTTTCAGGCCGATAGCAGGGATACCGTTTTGCAGAGCGTGGGCTATCTCGGAGAGGGTGCCGTAGCTACCTCCAACTGCAATAACCGCCCGGGCTGATTTGACTACCAGCACATTTCTGGCATAGCCCATGCCGGTAGAGATGGGAATCTTAACATAGGGATTGGCTGCCTCCGGCCTGTCTCCGGGGAGAATGCCAACAGTCAGGCCACCTTCGGCACTGGCACCCCGGCAGGCTGCATCCATCACCCCACCCAGGCCGCCGCAGACCAGAACAGCCCCCTGCCTGGCCAGTTCACGACCTACCTCTTCTGCCCAACCGGCCTCTTCATCTGTAGGGCGTTCGCCACCGATTACGGCGATGATCTTCTCTCTTTTTACCGGCATCTTTTGAGTCGTTTCCCGTGGTTGACATACTTTAGCCAATATAGCGATTATATCACCTGACTGTGATGTTAGCAAAGGACTAGCCTCACCCCCTTTACCCCCCACTCCTGAAATATTCTGAGACCGTGCTTCTCCCTTTCGTAAAGGGAGATAGAGAGGGATTTGAAATCCCCCTTAGTCCCTCTTTGCCAAAGGGGGAGAGGAGATAAAGAAAGATGGACGGTCACCACACTTTCTACAAAGCGACAAAACATTATTGACGGTAGTAGAACAAATGTGCTAATTTGACAGCATGATACTTTTACGGACTGAGCAGTTTCCCGGAGGAGAATTATGGAGCTTGAGCAAGCGAGTGAGGTTGAGCTGGATTTACCACCTGAGTATTGCCACTACCGGGATGAGGGCTGCGAGCTGGCTGAGTCATGTCTCGATTGCCCTTTGCCCAGGTGTGTTTATGATGAACCCGGAGGTAAGCAACGCTGGTTAAAGAGGTTGCGTGCCAGAGAGATGGCCAGATTGTTCACTACTGAAGGGAAGACGGTAAAGGAACTGTCCCTGATATTTGGCGTCAGCCAGCGTACGGTACAGCGAGCATTAAAGGTGGCTTCAGGTAACTCAGCTAATGGAGGAAGTAAGCAGAAATGAACGAAGGCTTTAATCCTGCCGAATTAGCCCGCCGCGATAGCGAGCGGATTAAGGGCTACAAAGAACTACTTGATTTTTATCACGGTATCCACTGGGAGGGGAGAGAGAGATGGGGTGAGAAGCGTCTCACCTTTAACTATGCCAAGGTCTTCATCGATAAGGTTACCTCGTATCTCATGTCTGGAGCCAAGTTTGCGGTTGAGCCCGTAGAGGACTCGGAGGAGGCCAGGGCCAGAGCGCAGAGGGCTGAGGCAGCGCTGTATCAGGTATATCAGGATAACAATCTGGAGCAGCTTGACTTCGAGACTGAGATTGACTGTGCCATCCTGGGCGATGCCGGCTACAAGGTTATCTGGAACCAGGAGACGGGGAGTGTCCACATCACTGCCCCCGATATTCAGGGTATCTACGCCTGGTGGGTGGGGGATGATACCTCTGGGCTCTGGCGGGTAGCCTCAAAGTATAGTCTCAGCGCTGAGGTGGTGGAAGACCTCTATCAGGTAAAAGCCAAAGGCAAAACGGCCACCCTTGTTGAGGTGTGGACAGCCCGGGAACTGGAGCTATGGATTGACGATGCTCAGGTTGACAGGAAGCCCAATCCCTATGGTTTCATACCTTTCGTAATTTTCCCCAACCTGAGAGAGCCGAAGAAGTTCTGGGGAATATCTGATTTGTTGACGGTCATGGAACCGCAGCGAGAGCTTAACCGGGCGATGTCTCAGCTATCGAGGATACTGGAGCTATCCGGTAATCCCGTCGCTGTCCTGGAGAATGTGGAGGAATCTGAGGACATCACCGTCAGACCGGGGGCGGTGTGGAATATCCCCGAGGACGCCAAGGCCTATCTCCTCGACCTGCTTCAGGGTGGTGGAGTGAGGCTGCATATAGATTATATCAACCTGCTCTATAGAATACTGCATGATGTCTCGGAATCGCCCCGGGCGGCCTTCGGGGGTACGGAGAGGGATTTGTCCGGCGTGGCCCTGGAAATTGAACTTCAGCCATTGTTGCAAAAGGTACGGCGGAAAAGACTTATCCGCACCGCTGCCTATAATCGGAGGAACCGTCTTATTCTCAAGCTTCTGGGGAAACACGGGGAGGAGAATTTTGATGGCCTCCGCTTGCGGGTGGTCTGGACTCCGGTGCTACCCCAGGATCTGGCCAAGCTGGTGGCTACCGAGCAGGTCCTGGTGCAGAGTGGAATACATTCCCGGCGCCGGGCTATGGATGAGATTGGTGTCCAGGACCCTGAGATGGAGTTTAATCGGTGGCTTGAGGAAAGGGAAACCATCCTCAGGATGAATAAAGAAGTTAACCTCAGACCGGCCAGGGGTGGAGCGAGAGAGAGGGAAGTCGAAGCCCAGGCAGAGGTTATTGAGGAATAACTGGCAGGAGGAAGGAAATTGGCAAACCAGGTAGAAGAGAAAGAAAACTCGCCCGAAATATCACCTGACGAGCAGGATTTACCCGAGGAACCGGAGCCGGGGGTGGTGCTTGAAGCCAGGGTTGCCGAGCTGGAGAGCCTGGTGAGGCAAAAGGACGGGGAGCTGGAGAAGGCCAGGGCGCGTTCTCTTGAGTTTGAGCAGACTGTAGCTGACAGGGATGACGAAATTACTCTCCTGACGCAGTCAAAGGTTGAGATGGAGGAGAAATTGACTTCTCTCAGCAGTTCTCTGGCTGAGGCCGTAACCAGCTACAAAACTGCGGTGGTCCAGGCAAATCCAGAGATTCTTGAGGAACTCATCACTGGCGACAATATCGAGGCTATCAATGAGTCTCTGGACAAGGCAAAAGCCCTGGTGAGTAAGGTAAAGCAGGGAGTGGAGGCTGAAATCTTGCTGGCCAGAGTTCCGGCGGGAGCTCCGGAGAGGACAACACCTGACCTCTCAGCCCTGTCCCCGCGTGAAAAGATTCAATACGCAATAGGAGGTAGAAGATAAATGGCATTAACTTTAGCTGAAGCAAACAAACTGTCCAATGACGTCTTGCTGCAGGGGGTGGTGGAGACTATCGTCAAGGACTCGCCCATATTGCAGCAGATGCCCTTCGTCGAGATTGTAGGCAATGTTCTGACCTACAACCAGGAGAAGACCCTCCCGGCAATCGATTTCTATGATGTTGGCGATACCTGGGCGGAATCAACCCCCACCTTCGAGCAGAAAACAGCCAGCCTGAAGATTATGGGCGGTGATGCTGACGTGGATAATTTCCTCAAGGTTACCAGAAGTAATGTTCAGGACCTGGAGGCCGCCGTGGTCGAGCTTAAGGCCAAGGCACTTAAGGACAAATTCGAGGAGACCTTTGTCTATGGTGATGCCACGGCTAACCCCAAGCAGTTCGATGGCTTGAGGACGCTCATTGATACTGAGAGTGCCAACGACCAGGTGATTGCCGCCGGGGCTGCCGGGGCTACCCTGACTCTATCCATGCTTGATGAGCTTATTGATGCCGTCAAGGGCGGCAAGCCAGATTTGCTGCTGATGAGCCGTCGCTCCAGGCGCAAGATAAACGCCCTGGTCAGAGCTGCTGGTGGCATGATGGAGACCGACCGGGACAAGTGGGGTAACTTTGTCCAGTTCTGGGATGGTATTCCTGTTGGTGTTAATGACTGGATACTGGACACCCACGTGGTTAGCGGTAGCCTTGAGACGGACACTACCGGTGGCGATTGCTCCATAATTTACGCCATGCAGTTTGGCGAAGGGTCACTCTGTGGCCTGACGGCACCGGGCCACCTCACCGTGGAGCCTATCGGTTCCCTGGAGACCAAGGATGCTTCCCGGACCAGGATTAAGTGGTATGTGTCGCTGGCTCTTTTCAGCTCCATCAAGGCGGCGGCTCTTATCGGTGTCCAGGACTAAACGGGTGCCAAACACCCGTCTGGCATTAAAACAAGGAGCGGATGGGGGTGGTGGCTAAAACCCCACCCCGTATCCCGAAAAGGAGGTAAATTATGGCCATGGCGACAATAGAACATGTTGAGCATCCTTTTGCCCGGGGTAATCTGACCCCGGATGGAATTCAGTGGAGTGCAGAGAAAACAACTTCCACTGATGATTATGAAACAGTGGAAGAGGTTACGGTTAATCCACCGGCACTGGGCGCCGTAATTGAGTTTGAGTTCGGGCTTACCTGTGCGGTGAAGTCCAGCAGCACTACGGAGAGCGTTCTTTTCAAGTGGCAGGCAAGAAACAAAGGGGGCACCTGGGTTGACCTCCATGGCGAGGTAACCTACGCGGCTGACGCCTCTAACTACAAGGAGTATACCTATAGCGGCCGTTTCAAGCCGGTGGCTAATTTCAACACCGTGCCCTTTGATGTTCGGCTGCAAATCAAGTCGGGTGCTGCCGGTGGTGAAAATGCCGTAGGTAAAACCAAGAACTCAAGCTACGTCAAAATAATCTACGCTGCTTCGTGAGGTGGATGATGGATTTTATCTTTGACCCTGGTCTGGTGTTATACCTGCCGCTCTACGAGCTGGACGGTGCCTCCTTCGCGTCAAGGGATGCGTATCGGCATCTCTGCACGGCTACCGGTACAGGGTGGCGTCCCTTAGGCAGATATTTTGACGGAGTGGATGACTACATCAACTGTGGAACCAGCGCAGAACTGGATATGGGGACAAATGACATTACCACGATAGCCTGGATAAATGGATCGAAGGTCACCAACGTTTATCACCATATCGTAGGCAAGCGAACCGATGCTATCGGATACCAGATGCACTGCAACCAGAATAATGGTTTGCTAAGGGCAGCCATTGGTGACTCCTCAGGGGTGTCGTATGGAAGCCCAACAGGTGGGAGTGACGTTCTGGATGGAAATTGGCATATGGTCGCTGTGGTTTTTGATAGAGATGCCCAGGCAACATTTTTTGTTGACGGGCAAGTAAATGGCACAGGGGTTAATATATCTGCTCGTCAGGGTAGTATCAATAACTCCAAGCCTTGTGTTGTTGGAATATATCCTCATGACCTCTCCTCCAATCCTTTTAAGAATCTGATTGGTGAAGTCTGGATTTACCGACGTGGTTTAACTCTGGTCGAAGTCCAGGATATTTATCTAGCTACCAAGTGGAGGTACCGGTAATGGCTGGTTGGACTAATAAGGGTAAGTACAGGGTACTTGGATGGGTATTCAAGGGGGATGCTATACCCGCAAACTTCTATGTGGCTCTGGTAACGTCAACCACAGCTCCCAATGCGGATACCAATACTTTGAGTGATTTAACCGAGATTGTGGCTGGTAACGGCTACGCCGGTGGGGGTTATCAGCTCGCCCGCAATGCTACCGATTTCGATGTCCATTCTGAAGACGACACAAGTGATAGGGGACTCATCCAGATTAAGAACATTGTCTGGACGGCGTCTGGCGGTTCAATACCGGCTTCGGGAAATGGGGCGAGGTATGCTGTTTTGCTTGACGATAATGCTACCGTAGCCAACCGAGAAGTAATAGCCTACTGGGATTTACAGAGTGATAGAAGCGTAACAGACGGTAATTCCTTAACGCTCATCGACTGTGAACTGCGCTGGAACGAGAGTTAAAATGCTGACACTTAAAAATAGCAGGACAACTTCTCTGGGTAATGGCAGGTTTGCCCTGGACTGTTTCATCGGGGCTGTCCAGATGTCTGAAGATGGGCAGGCCTGGCAGGATATCAAGCCGTACCTTGTGAGAGACACCAGTGGCTGGCACATCGATGGTGCCCCTTATTATGCCGAGTTCAAAGATGATGGTACACGGCTGTTCTGCCCGGACAGGAATGAGAGGAGCAAATATTTTCGCCTGCCGGCAATTCCCTTATTCACAGGTCTTACTAGGAACGTCCTGAGTTCGCCGACCAAGCTGGATGGACAGCTATTGCCCGACCGAATTGTCATGCCCGTAGAGTGGGGTGAGATACGGATTATTTTCACCAACACCGGCATGAAGTTTGAGGTACTTTTTGCGGAAGCGCCTCCAGAGCAACTGAATGGCAAATTCACTTTCGATGTTGATTTAGCCGGCCTGGATATTCTAACACTCCTGTCGGCGAAGCAGGGTGTGGGTATACCCAGGCCCAGGCTGGTAGACAGCAAAGAAGAACCAGAACAAAGGCCACTGGACTGGTCATACAAAGATGGGCAGCTGGAACTGGGATTTGACCTGACAGGCTTAAAGTTTCCTGTCATCTTGAAGAATACGACGCTTGAAGTGCAAGTTGGGGCTGGTACGGATGATGCCTACGAGTCAGACAGTGGAAGCGTGCCTACTAATGACTGGATAAGGATTTACACAGCCCCAGCAGCCACATACCCTCGTAAATCAGGAGGCATGAAATTTAATGGCGTGACTGTTCCACAAGGCACAGTGCCAAGCGTAGCATATTATCAGGGTTATCCTTCTATTAGTGGGTTGAACAATATACACTGTACTATCCATCTCAATGATGTAGATAACGCAAACGATTTTTCAACTGAGGCCGATGTTGAGGATAGAGCCAAAACTTCAGGCGTTGACTGGGAAGAGGACAGCTTAACATTAAACCAATATCACTCAAGCCCGAGCATCGTAACCCCGTGCACTGAATTATTTGGCCGTGGTGGGTGGTCTAGCGGTAATTCTCTCGCTATATTGGAAATAGCTAAGACTTCTGGAGGCTACTGCATCTGGTCAGACGTTGATAATGATTCTTCAAATGCTCCCAAGCTGCACATTGAGTATACTGCGGGAGGGGGTGGGGTAGATGTCTCGCCGGCGGCTGTTTCGGGCGTAGGGGGAAGAGACAATCCCACCGTGTCATTGGATAGCGGTTCAGCCCCGTTTGCCGGCGCTGTCTATGCTGTCATGTATGAATTGACCTTTGACAATGAATCAGACGCAAACACCATGCAAAGCAACATAAATAGCTGGTTGACTGGCAAGAGTCAGTGGGGTACTACTCGTAATATCGTTTCGGACAACAGTAATATTTTGGAGGCAAGATTGATAAACCAGGCTGATATGGATGAGCTGTTCGGCTATGTGGAAAAAAGGATGACAGAAATACCCGTTGTCTCTGGCAGAGTGCATAAGCATTTTTGCAGTCATAAAAATAACAGCCATCCCTGTGAAATAATACTGGAGACGGAGGTATAGATGAAGTACAGAGTCAGGATTGATTTATCCTTTGACAGTGAAGCTGATGCTCAGACTTTGATGGCTTTGGCCACAAATCTATGTGCCAAGGCAGTTAGTATTAATACGGGTGAAGTCAATGAGGAGATATCCTCCTGCGAGCTGGAAATCTGCCGCCATGACGAAGGTTTGCCCTGCGAGGTGCTGGAAAGGATAGAAATAAGAGGCTAAAGGAGCAGTTATTATGAATTTAACTGAGATGAGGACTATTGTCAGGCGTGACCTTCATGACGAGGACAGTCAGAACTATCGCTGGACCGACGATGAGCTGGATAGGCACATTGCCCACGCCGTAAAAGATTTCTCCGAGGCTCTCCCTCAAGAGCAGAAGGCGGTTAAGGCTACTGCTTCTGGCTCCAGGGAGATTGACGTATCTGCCATCACCAACCGCATTATGGTCGAGGCTGTGGAGTACCCGGTGGATAAGTTTCCCAAACGTTATCAGAGGTTCGCTCTCTGGGGGGACGCTCTTACTTTATTAGGTACGGAAGTCCCGGATGGCTCAAATGCTTATATCTACTACGGGAAGCTGCACACTCTTGATGCCTCTACTTCTACCATTCCTGCCATTTATGAGGACTTAATTGCTGTCGGTGCCTGTGGCTATACGGCTGCGGAATGGGCAATACATGCCGTCAACCGGGTTAATGTTGGGGGTAGCCCTGCCCCGGAGGAATTCCTCGCCTGGGGTAAGGATAAGCTCAACTTCTTTAAGTCTGAGCTGAGGAGGCTGGGGCGGAGAAATCGAGTGAGAATCCGTTCTCTCTACAGGCCATACTATCCTGTGGTGTCTAAATCGACTGACTATGGTCCCTGATGAGTGGGGGACAAAATAGGTTACTGGAAGAATCGGTGGTTTTTCTGAAAAGGTGAGGAGAATATATGGATGATTAAATTATTGAAGGCAGGGTCACGGCACAGCATTCATGCGCTTATTACCTACCTCTGCTTCGCAACATATCATCTACTGTTGCTGGCTCGCCTGCCTTCAATATGCACCTAGGTACGTTAATCATAACTTCTATTAATAAATGGTGTAATCCGTCGAAATACTTAGGCAAATAGGTAGAATTGCCTATTTTGGACATCCCGGACCAGAAAAGCGAATAAAGTAAAGGACAGTGAAAAGGTGAGAAATCTGACATCGACACTGCTGGCAGCGCAGAAGGAAGCCAGTCGTATCCCGTACGTTAAGGTGGAAGCCAGAAACAAGATCGCCGGGATAGTCAGGCTGGACTGGGATAGATTGTATGAAGGTGCTGAGGATGACTACTTTCATGCTGTCACTATGCCCGGCGATGGCTCTCTTATCAGGGCCAGGATAACCCTGCCTAGCGACGGTCGGAAGCTCTATCGGCAGAGGGTAGCTAGTCCCGGCCCATTATCAGACTTCAGTAGCTGGACCTACACCAGCCAGTATAATTGCGTCGTGGTTGCGGCGGCTTCTCAAGGGGCTGAGGTTTCGGTTTTCTGGATTAACTCCAGTAGGGAAGTCCGTCGTATCAAGAGTACTGACTACGGTGTGAACTGGGGCAGTCCTGAGCTAATCGACTATTCTCCTACCACGGCTGTTTACGGCTTGGCAGCGGTCTATAAACCCAATGGTGATCTGGCCGTCTTCTTCGCCGACCAGGCGACTCTCTACGTCAAAAAGCATATCGGTGGTAGCTGGCAGTCCAGGGTTGCCTGGGACAAGACCACCGGCGACCTCTCAGGTGTGGCTGTAGTCTATGATGCCGACTGGAATCTGATAATTACCGGCCAGGATTCGTCAGATAACTTCAAGCTGTGGAGTCTGGTATACGGCGACGGTGGTGACGTTGCTTCTGGTACCTGGTCAGACCTGAAGGAGCTGGCTTCGGCCCCTTCCGACGGCAGCTTTGAATATCATCGAGTGTTCATGGACAAGCCTGATACCTGCCGGTGTTTTTATGTGGAGAAATATACTGATGCCGAAGCCTACAGCCGTCCCTTCTGGTCTCACTCTGTTCCCGGTGCTAAATTTGCGGATAATTTATGGCGTGAGCCGGTGCCCTTTAACCTCTCCAGCGAGTACGGTCTAGCCCTGGCTCACCATGGTGATTACTGCTGGCTGTCCGCTTCTTCAGGCGTATGGCGGGCCAAGTTAACCGAAGAGAGCGTTGATTTAACCACTGATGTCCTCTTACTGAAGCAGGAGGCTGAGCAAAGACAGGCTAGGTTGACCGTTGAACTCAGGAATGATGATGGGCGTTATGCCTCGCTGCCGTCACCGCTGGCTATCGGCTGTCAGCTGGAGTTCAGCCCCGGCTATGTTACCTCTCAGGGTAACGAGGCTAGTTCAGGACAGACCTTTTCTCTGGAGGCTTATGAGTACACCAGTTCAGGGGGTAAGGCCAGCCTTCTTCTCCATGCCCTGGACGGGTGGGAGTGGATAAATAACTGGAGAGCCAGACATCAGTTCCGCTGGAACAAGGTTGCAAATGAAATGAGCGTGAAAAGTATCCTGGAGTTTGTGCTGGCCAGGGTGGGTTTGAAGCTGGAGGTCGAATCTCAA
>Ga0068714_10002946_pt1 | contig 20879 bp, 16 predicted proteins | sample MTBNYHSulfiMetaG_FD_62988 | JGI IMG/M metagenome (GOLD analysis project Ga0068714, IMG submission 62988) | Enrichment culture microbial communities from rom New York Harbor, USA that are MTBE-degrading - MTBE-NYH (New York Harbor Sulfidogenic)... | ecosystem: Environmental > Aquatic > Marine >... | reverse complement strand
AAGGGGGATTTCATCGGCGCGGTCCGCAAGATCAAGGAGACGAACTCCCTGCCGGCGATCTGCGGCCGGGTCTGCCCCCAGGAAACCCAGTGCGAGGACGTGTGCACGCTCAAAAAAGCCACCGGAGTGCCCGTGGCCATCGGGAACCTGGAGCGGTTCGTCGCGGATTTCGAACGGCGCCAGGGAGAGGTGTACGTCCCTCCGCCTCCGGCCTCCTCGGGATTCAAGGCGGCCGTCATCGGCGCCGGTCCGGCGGGTCTGACCGTCGCCGGAGACTTGGCCAAGAAGGGCCACCGGGTGACGATATTCGAGGCGCTCCATACGGCCGGCGGAGTTTTGGTTTACGGCATTCCCGAGTTTCGGCTGCCCAAGGCCATCCTGAGGGCCGAGGTCGAGTATCTTCAGAAACTGGGGGTCGAGCTGCGCACGAATTTCGTCGTGGGCAAAACGGCCGACCTGGAGGATCTGCGGCGCCGAGGCTACAAAGCCTTCTTCATCGGCAGCGGCGCCGGACTGCCGAATTTCATGAAAATCCCCGGGGAAAACCTGGTGGGCGTCTATTCGGCCAACGAATATCTCACCCGGGTGAATCTCATGCGGGCCTACGATTTTCCGAGGGCCGATACGCCTGTTCTGCGGGCCAGGACGGCGGCCGTGATCGGAGGGGGGAACGTGGCCATGGACTCGGTGCGCACCGCCAAGCGGCTGGGTGCGGAGAGGGCCATGATCATCTACCGGCGTTCGCGGCAGGAAATGCCCGCCCGCGTCGAGGAGGTCAAGCACGCCGAGGAGGAGGGGATCGAATTCCATCTGCTGACGACGCCCATCCGCTACATCGGAGACGATCACGGGCGGGTGAAGGCCATGGAGACCCTGCGCATGGAACTGGGGGAGCCCGACGCCTCCGGCCGACGGCGCCCCGTGCCCGTGCCGGGTTCGGAATGCGTCACCGAGGTCGACCTCGTGGTGGTCGCCATCGGCCAGAGCCCCAATCCCCTCATCGCCCAGGCCACGCCAGGCCTGAAGGTCGGGAAGTGGGGCAACGTCGAGGTGGACTGGAAGACCCTGGCCACGAGCCTGGAGGGCGTCTTCGCCGGAGGAGATATCATCCGCGGCGGCGCGACGGTCATTCTGGCCATGGGCGACGGCCGGACGGCGGCCGCCGAAATGGACCGTTACTTGAGAGGACTGACCTGACGCCGTCAGGACTTGAATATCATCATACGAGGATTGGAGGATTTTCATGAGTTGGGTCGATGAATACAAAAAGAAGCTGTGCAGCGCGGAAGAAGCTGTGTCGGTTATCAAGAGCCATGACCGCGTGTACATCAGCGGCAACGCGGCCACGCCCTACGTCCTGAACAAGGCTCTGGCCAAAAGAAAGGACGAACTCCAAGACGTGGAGCTCGTCCATGTCCTTCTTCTGGGCGAGGACCCTCTGTCCAAGCCGGAGATGGAGGGCCATTTCCGCCACAATTCGCTGTTCGTCGGGCCGGCCGACCGCAAGGCCATCAACGACGGGCGCGCCGATTACGTGCCCATCTTCCTGCACCAGATTCCGGGCTTGTTCCTTTCGGGGCAGATGCCGCTCGACGTGGCCATGCTCCACGTTTCCCCCCCCGACGAGCACGGCTTCGTCAGCCTGGGCGTCGAGGTCCTGTCGTCCAAAGCCGCCGCGGAAAAGGCCAAGATCGTCATCGCCCAGGTCAACGACAAGATGCCGCGGGTGCTCGGCGACTCGTTCGTCCACGTCTCCCGCTTCAATAAAATCGTCGAGATCTCGGAGGACCTGCCCCAGCTGGAAAAGAGCCCCTTCTCCGAGGTGGAGATGAAGATCGGCAAGTACATCGCCGACCTGATCGAGGACGGCTGCACCCTGCAACTCGGCATCGGCGGAATCCCCGACGCGGTCCTGGCCTCCCTCCGGGGCCGCCGGGACCTGGGCATCCACACCGAGATGGTGTCGGACGGCGTCATGGAGGCCATCGAAGCGGGCATCATCAACGGCAGCCGCAAGACGTTTCATCCCGGCAAGGTCATCATCACCTTCGCCCTCGGCTCGAGCCGGCTTTACGACTTCGTCGACAACAACCCGGTCATCGAGGCCCATCCGACCGACTACGTCAACCATCCCTTCAATGTCTCCCGCAACGACAACATGGTGGCCATCAATTCGGCCATTGAGGTGGACATCACCGGACAGGTGTGCTCGGATTCGATAGGCACCTACATTTTCAGCGGTTTCGGCGGCCAGGTGGACTTCATCCGCGGCGCGGCCCATTCCCGGGGCGGCAAGCCGATCATCGCTTTGCCGGCCACGGCCAAGAACGGCGAGATGTCGCGCATCGTGCCCTTCCTCAAACAGGGCGCGGGCGTGGTCACGACCCGGGCCGACGTGCGCTATGTCGTCACCGAGTACGGCGTGGCCTACCTCCACGGCAAAAACCTCATGGAGCGGACCCAGGCCCTCATCAACATCGCCCATCCCAAGTTCCGGCCGGAGCTCGTCCGGGAAGCCAAGACGCGGCATCTGATCCGCTGAGCCCGGAGGCGGGATGGAGCAACCCGATCTTTTTCCTCCGGAGGCCGGCCGCATCGGCACGGACGAGTCGGGCAAGGGCGATTACTTCGGCCCGCTCGTCGTGGCCGCGTTCTTCCTGCCCGAGGGCCAGGAGGAGGTCCTGCGCGAGCTCGGGGTCCGGGACAGCAAGACGACCTCGGACAGCCGCGCCCGGGAGCTGGCCGAGGTTCTTCGCCGGGGCTATATCCACTCCGTCGTGGCCATCGGTCCGGAAAAATACAACGAGCTCTATGAACGGCTGCGGAATCTGAACCGTCTTTTGGCCTGGGGGCACGCCCGGGCGATCGAGAACATCCTCCTGGAGAAGAACGTCAAACTGGCCGTCACCGACCAGTTCGGGGACAAGGCGTTCGTGCTCAACGCCCTGATGAAGAAGGGGCGGACGATCGAGCTCATTCAAAAGCCCAAGGCCGAGGAGGACCCGGCCGTGGCCGCGGCTTCACTTCTGGCCCGGGCGGAGTTTCTCAAGCGGCTTCATTTCCTGTCGAAGGATGTAGGGCTCGAGTTGCCCAAAGGCTCTTCGCCGCCGGCCGAGGCGGCGGCGGTCGAGCTCGTAAGGAAGCAGGGTCCCGAGGCTCTGCGCCGCGTGGCCAAGGTGCACTTCAAGATGACCGCCCGCATCCTCACCGCCGCTAAATAGGGGGACATAAATAGGGGGACACAATACCTATTAACCTTATTTCGTTGGATGCATGGAAGTGCTGCATAATATTGAAGTTAAAGGAAATTAAATAAGGTGAATAGGTATGATGTCCCCCTATTAGAGAGGAAGGGATGATCGGGATTCTCAAGGTTGTTCTCATCATCGGCCTGCTCCTCTTTCTGATAAGGAAAAAATGGGACCTCGGTCTCGTCCTGTTCCTGGGCGCCGCCCTGACGGAGATTCTCTTCCGGCTCGACGTTCGCGCTTTCGGCGGCGATGTCTTCCGCGCCTCCACGGCCGGAGACACGCTCAGCCTGGTGGGCATCTTCTGGCTGGTGATCTATCTCGGAAATTTCATGGGCAAGAAAGAACACTTCCGGATCATGATCGACGCCCTCAAAAGGCTCGTTCCCGACGCGCGTCTCATCCTCGCTCTTCCCCCGGCCTTCATCGGCCTCCTGCCCGTCTTCGCCGGGGCCATGCTTTCCGCGCCCATCATAGAGGAAGCGGGAAAGAGATGGAGACTCAAGCCGGCCTGGAAAACGTTCCTCAACTACTGGTTCCGCCACATCTGGGAATATTCCTGGCCCCTCTATGCCAACCTCATCATCGCCGCGGCCGTCCTCAAGATCCCGATTCTAAGAATTTCCCTTCATCAACTGCCGTTCACTTTTCTGGCCGCCGGGGTGGGGCTTTTCGTCCTCTTCCGGAGCGTTCGCGCCTTGCCCAGGGAAAGCCGGGAAGGAAGAAAGCGCGCCGCCGCGGTGCGGCTTCTTTACAGCCTGTGGCCCATTCTCCTGGTGATCGTGCTGATTTTCGCCCTCCGCCTGAAGATGCTCCTTGCCCTGGGCTTGACGGCCCTGGCGACCCAGGTCTTGTCCCGCATGTCCCTCAAGGAACGGGGCGGCCTCATGCTCAAGAGCCTCGACTGGAAATCAGGGATCCTGATCGTTTCGGTCATGGTTTTCAAGCAAGTTCTCGGGACCTCGGGAGCGCTAGAGGCGGTGGGCCGGGCCGTTTCCCCTCAGGGAGCAGGGGCCTATGTCCTTCTCTTCGCCGCGCCGTTCATCATCGCCTGGCTGACGGGGGTCAACCAGGCGTTCGTTGGGATTTCCTTTCCCATGCTCCTGCCGATTTTCGGAGAAGCGAATCCCGACATGATGTTGGTCGTGTTCGCCTATGTCAGCGGCTTCTGCGGCATCTTGCTCTCGCCCGCCCATCTCTGCCTGGTGACGACGATCGAGTACTTCAAATCCTCGTTCAACGATGTCTACCGGATCCTGCTCGCCCCGGTGGCCGCGGTCTGGTCCGCGGCGCTGCTGATGCTCATTATCTTTAAATTTATCCTTTAGTGCTTCTCGATATGCAGCCGAAAGCACACGTTTGAGCTGACCGTCCAGCTGCCGGCTCAATGACTTTTGTGGCTCTTGGGCGGCCCGCAAACGATGAATATTGACGATTTGCTGCACTCATTTGAGTTACAGGCCGATTTACCAGGAAAGCTTCGGTAGAGGCATGTTCATTAACGTCCCGCACCAGAAGCCATCGAGCGTTTTTTGGAGTGCGGCCTCATGAGGCATGCCTCAGACACCCTCAAGTCATAATGGATATTAACCCCGCCGACTCCCCGAGGGAATTCGGGGAGAGCTCGACGGCGTCTTCGGAAGGGTCGGCGGCGGACGCGTCGCCGCACTCCCAAAAAGACGCTCTTGGCCGAAGTCCGGAGATTTGGACAGCGGCGACAAGACCGGAGGGGGCAAACGGTTCGAGAGATTCACAAGGCGACTTGTATCCTATACCTCAGGGAATTAATATACGTTGTGAAGCCATGACGAACCGCTTGTACTTTGAGGACGCCTATCGGACGGAATTCGAAGCCCGGGTTCTTGAGAGGCGTGAGCATGAAGGGCGGCCGGCCGTTGTCTTCGACCGCACCTGTTTCTATCCCGAATCGGGCGGCCAGCCCTGGGATACGGGCACGCTCTCGGGAGTGCCCGTTGTTCAAGTTCTGGAGGAGGACGGGTCCATCCTTCATGTCCTCGGCCGCGATCCCGGCCCGGCTTTCGCGCCGGGCGCCGCCGTCGCCGGCCGCATCGACTGGCCGCGCCGCTTCGATCACATGCAGCAGCACACGGGGCAGCACATCCTCTCCCAGGCGTTCATCGAGGTGTTGAACGGAGAGACGCGGTCCTTTCATCTGGGAGCTGAGGTTTCAACGCTCGAAATCGGCTTAAGCCGCATCGAGGAGGCTGACCTCGAACGGGTCGAGCGCCGGGCCAGCGAAATCGTTTTTCGCAACCTCGAAGTGAAGACTTATTTCGTCCCCGCGGAGAAGATCGGCGACGTCCCCCTGCGGCGGCCGCCTAAAAAGGAAGGGACGATCCGCGTCGTCGAAGTGGAAGGGTTCGACTACTCAGCCTGCGGCGGAACGCACTGCCGCCGGACGGGCGAGGTCGGCCTGGTCAAAATCATCCGCTGGGACAAGATCCGCGGCAACCTCCGCTTCGAGTTCCTGTGCGGCGGCCGGGCGCTCGCCGATTACGGCCGGAGGAACGCCGCCCTGAGGCGGATCTCGGCGTTGTTTTCCGTAAGCGACACGGACGCCCCGGCCTCGGTGGAGAAGGCGCTCGGTGAGCTCAAGGCGCAGAACAAGGCCGCAAAAGCGCTCAGGGAAAAGCTGGCGGCCTATGAAGCGCAAGACTTGATCCGTGAGTCGGAGGGGCGCGTTATCCGCCGCGTTTTCTCGGACAAAACCCCGGAGGAGGTCCGTTTTCTCGCCCTGGCCGTCATCAGGCAGGCTTCCCGCGTTGTCCTCCTCGCCTCTTCATCAGGCGCGCAGAGCCGCATCATCCTCGCCCGAAGCGACGACATCCCTCTCGACCTGCGAGAGATTGCGCCCTTCGTCATCTCCCGGGTCAGCGGCAAGGGAGGCGGCAGTCCCTCGCTCGTCGAGGTCGTCACAACCGACGCCTCCGCCCTGGAGGAGGCGCTGGATGAGGGCGTTCGGGCTGCTCTCTCCAGATTGAAGGCCTAAAACGTGGTCGCGTCTACACTTTCCATTTTTTTGAGGACGGTGTAGACGCGATCCCCCCGGTCGAATTTGATACGTGATCTGCCATGAGCAGGCGCACGATGGTTGGATGGGTCGACCAAGGCGACACCGCGGCCGTGAGGCACCTCGGCCAAAAGGAAATTCCTATAATTCGTCCCCTACGCCATGGTTTTTCCCAGCCGGGTGCGCGCCCTTGGTCGTGAAGAAAGCTTAAGCCGCCATTTATTTCGGTATACCTATCCATCTTGGAGTTCTGGCCATATACTCCTTATAGGCATTGCCAAATTTTTTTGTTGTTGAAATCTCTTCGGAAATCGCTAAAAGGCGGGATATAACCATCAGAACTGCTGAAAGCAGCAAGAAAAGCCACGAAGCCGTGGCTATGCCGGTGCCTATCATGGGCCATAAGGTCCCCAGAGATATGGGGTGCCTTGAGAAACGATATATGCCCTTGGTAAACGGCTCGTCCGGCTTTGTCGCGGCAATGCTGAACAGAGCCGCTATAGAGATGATGAATCCTAAAACATAAACGGCAAGCCCCGCATAGAACCACACCGTCCCCAGTTTAAGGGGCAAGAAAATGGAGTAAATGATCATGATGAAAAATACTATCAGCATGATCCTGCGGATTTTCATATCTTCCTTGTTGGGGATTATTCTCTTGCCTATGTTTTTCGGCAGCAGTCCTGAGAGCATAATAAGAAGGAACAAGAAAGTTGTTAATATCCAAGCATTCCAAAGGCCAACTTCAAAGGCCGGTATGAGCGACATGTTTCCTCTCCGTTTCAAACATTCAGGATTTAGGTGTCCCTATCCATCTTGGGGTTTTTTCCATGTACTCCCGATAGGACATGTTGTATTTGTTGAGCAAGAATCTTTCTTCGGACGGCACAACAATGGCCCATATGGTTATCCATGTCCAGGCCAATAGAATGAAAATCCAAGAAGCACCTGCCATGCCTATGCCAAGCCATAATAAGAACCCCCCGAAATAAGCAGGATGTCGTGAATACCGATAAATTCCCTTCGTGATCGGCTTCTTATCGATCTGTGTCGTAGCGATATTGATTCCCGCCATAAGGTTCATGACCAGGCCCAAGAAACAAAGGGACGCACCCACATAGAGCCAAACAGTCCCAAGTTTTAACGGCAGAAAAACAGAATAAACCATTGCGATGGGTATGATTATTGAGTGAGTCAGCTGAGCAAGGATCCTATGAGTTTTTGACAATTGCTCAGGCGTCCATCCTTCATTTACCTTTTTCAGAGCTGCTTTATTAATCAGCTGGCCTGGAATATATGAGAGAAATATCAGAAGGATAAAAATCCAGGCATTCCATAGGCCTATCTCAAAGGCCGGTACTAGAGAGATGGTACTCTCCTTATGATTTCGGCGTTCCTCTCCATCTCGGGATCCTATTCAAACAATCACAATGGACAGAGTGTCATGATCAAAATAATTCACCTCCGTTTCATATCGCCACGGAGGACAACATGAATATTATGAACTGAGTGTAGCCCCCGATAATTCTATTGTCAATCATTCATTGACGATTCAATGACATAAGAACCAGAGAGCCCGAATGGATTATGGCGAAGGCCTGCCCAGGCCGGCCAACCCATACAAAAAAAGTGGAAAGTGTAGACGCGACCCCGTCTTTATTCGTACCGCAGCGATACGATCGGATCGACGCGCGATGCCCTGCGGGCGGGGAAGATGCCGAAGAACAGCCCGACCGCGACCGAGACGAACAGGCCCAGCCCGACCGACCAGGCCGTGACCGCGGCCGGCAGAGGAGTGGCCGCTCTCACAAGAAACGCCACGCCGAACCCGAAAAGGATGCCCAACAGGCCGCCGGTGAACGTCAGGAACACGGCTTCGATCAGGAACTGGCGCAGAATGTCCTTGGAGCGGGCGCCGAGCGCCTTGCGGATGCCGATCTCGCGCGTCCGCTCCTTGGCCGAGACGAGCATGATGTTCATGACTCCGATGCCGCCGACGAGCAGGCCGATCGAGGAGATGATGATCATCACCAGGTAGGCGGCCCCCGTGATCTGGGTGTAGAGGTCGAGGATCGTGTCTTGGGTGAAAACGGAGAAGTCGTTCGGCTTCCCGAAGCCGACCTTTCTCCTCTGGCGCAGGACGTTGATGATCTGCTCGATGGCCTCGAAAATCACTCCCGGTTCGGTCGGGACGGCGGTGATCTCCAGATTGCCGAGGTCGTAGCGGAAATGCTTCATCAGGGTGGTGATCGGGATGCCGACGAAATTGTCCTGGCTCTGGCCGAAGATGCTGCCCCGTTTTTCGAGGATGCCGACGACGGTGTACTCCTCGGCGCCGATGCGGATCCGCTTTTCCAGGGGATTGGTGTGGGGGAACAGAGTCTCGGCCACCTCGCTTCCCAGGACGCAGACGCGGGTGCTGTGCTCGATGTCCGAGGCACCGAGGAAACGGCCTCTCTCGGGGAGATAGACCGACAGCACCTGGGGGAACCTGTCGTTCATGCCCAGGACGATGGCGTCCTGGACCTTGATGTTCCGGTATCGGATGGCGATCCCTTCGAAAAAGCTAACCGGAAGGTCCACGGCCACGGCCCGCACGAGGGAGCACTCGCGCTCCAGGGCCAGGGCGTCCTCGAAGGTCAGGTCTTTTCTCTGGCGCTCCTCCTCGCTGAGGCGGCCCACGCGGATGCCGGGCTCGAATTTTGTGACGGCGATGATGTTCGAGCCGGCCGATTCGAGCTCGGTCAGGAAGGTGCGGTTCAGCCCCTGGATGATCGACACCATGCCGATGACGGTCGCGACGCCGATCATGATGCCCAGCAGGGTCAGGAAGGAGCGGAGCTTGTGGGCCTTCAGGGACTCAACGGCCATGCGTACGACCTCGCTCAGGATGCCGGCGCGGATTTTCATCGCCTCGCCCTCCTCATTGCTCCGAGCGCAAGGCGTCGATGGGATCGAGCTTGGCCGCCTTGTTGGCGGGGTAGATGCCGAAGAACAGCCCCAGTCCGGCGGACAGGACAACGGCCAGGACGATCGACACGGGCTCCAGGCGGGCGGGGAGGGATGTCGCGGCCGAAACGCCCTCGGCCAGGAGGAGGCCGAGGAGGATGCCCACCACGCCGCCGGCGGCCGAAAGCACCGAGGACTCGATCAGAAACTGAAAGAGAATGTCCCGCCGCCTGGCGCCGACGGCCATGCGCAGGCCGATCTCTTTCGTCCGCTCCGTGACCGAGACGAGCATGATGTTCATGACCACGATGCCGCCCACGAGCAGGGCGATCGAGGCGATGGCGATCATGGCGAAGTAGATGCCGGCCGTGGCCGAGCGGTAGATCTGGATGAAGCTCTCCGACGTCTGGAAAGAGAAGTCGTCCTCGTCGTTGAACGACAGGTGCCGGCGGGAGCGGAGCAGCGTCCGCACCTCTTCCTGAGCCCGGGCCATTTCGTCCTGATCCGCGGCGTGGACGTTGATCGACACGCTGCGCCGCGAGCCGTAGCGCTTCATGAAGGTGCTGATGGGGATGCGGACGTAGGCGTCCTGGCTCATGCCCAGGAGCTTTCCCTTGCGGACGCCCACCCCGATCACTTGGAAGTTGTCGGCCCCGATCTTGAGCCAGCGGCCGAGAGGGTCGGTCGTCGGGAAGATCTCGTCGGCTACGTCCCAGCCGATGACGCACACCGTCCGGGCGTGGTCCTCGTCGTCCCGCTGGAACTGGCGGCCGCTCTCGAGCTCAAGCACCGAGCCGATGAAATGGTCGACCGAGGTCACCCCCCGGATTTCGACATCCTTCAGGCTGCGGCCGCGATGGCGGACGGTCCGGCTCGTCGAGACCGAGGCGCCGACGAGCCCGCAGGAGGCGCATTTCTCCCTCACGAGCTCCACGTCGGCCAGCGTCAGGTCCTTGCGCTTGAGCTGCTCCAGGAACTCCTGGAACGAGCGGGCGCCGAAACCGACCTTGACCACGCTGAAATCGTTGGCTCCGTAGAAGGACATCTTGGTGAAAACATAGTTGTCCAGGCCCTGGATGATGGACACCACGGCGATGATCGTCAGGACGCCGATGATGATCCCCAGCAGGGTCAGGAAGGTGCGCAGGCGGTTGGCCCACAGAGAGGAGAGGGCCATGCGCAGAGATTCGGTCACCGGAAGGCGGGCCATGGGACTCTTATTCTACTAACACTTTATACGACGAATCAAACAGGGAGTTGCGTCAAGCCGGCTTTATTTTCTATTCAGCCTTTTTTTGGGGGCTTCGGGTCGAATTAAGCGTTCAAAGCCCTTAATCATCGCCTTGGACCTTCCGGGCGACTTTCCTCTCTTCAGTTCGGACTAATAAAGAAATAAAGAGCGCATTGATGATTCTTGAGGCCAAGGGGAGAGGCAGAGGCGCCATGCGGGGTTCGAATCGCTGCGGAAACCCGGGATTTCCCAGTCGGCATCGCCACCCCTTTGGTCAGGCGCGTTTTTCGGAACGGCGCAGCCAGCGTTCTTGCGCCGCCGGCGCGCTTTGGAGTGCGGCGTCAAGACGCCGCTTTCCAGAGCGGCCTCATGAGGCCGCTCTCCAAAAAACCGACCGTCCTCGTTTTCGAGGGATTGTTCGGTCTGAAAGCAGCGAAGGACGGTCAACTCGATTCAGGCGGGCCTCAGGCCGCCCTTCCTTTGATTTTTCTTTCCCGAGATCAAAGGGTAGGGAGCTTGTCTGTCATTGGCCTGGAGCCTTCCCTTTAAGGCTCCTATTGACAACCAGCAAAGGCCTGAACACAATGGGGGAGAATCGGGCGAAAAAGGAGGGAGCGCTGGCCGAGCCGAAACGCGGGAACCGCGGCTTCATCGAAGCGCCCTGTCTTTATGTCCGCGTCGGCGATCCCGGAGCGACGGCCCTAACCCTCGAGCGTGCCGCCCGCCGGGCGCAAGAGCTCGATGTCCGCAATGTGGTCGTGGCCTCGACTTCGGGCCGGACGGGCCTCCTGGCGGCGGAGATGTTTCCCGGCCGAAATCTGGTCGTGGTCACCCATTCGACAGGCTTCACCGGGCCGGATGTCCAGGAACTTCAGCCCGAATACCGAAAGAAACTGGAAGAAGCCGGGATTCGCATCCTCACCTGCCAGCACGCCTTCGGCGGGGTGGGCCGGGCGGTGCGCAAGAGGCTGGCGACCTACGAGCTCGAGGAGATCATGGCCTACACCCTCCGCATTTTCGGAGAGGGGACCAAGGTCGCCGTCGAGATCGCCCTCATGGCCGCCGACGCGGGACTGATCTCCACCGGCGAGCCGTGCCTCAGCATCGGCGGCACGGGCGAGGGCGCGGATACGGCCCTCCTCCTCAGGCCGGCCAACGCCCAGACGTTTTTCGACCTCCGGGTGGTTGAAATCCTGGTCAAGCCTCGACTGGAATGAATCCCGGCGCGGGGCGTCCCGGACAAAGGAGACGACGATGAAAAAGAGAATTTTCGTCCTGACCGTCCTTCTGGTCTTCCTGTTATACGCCCCCAAGGCTTTCGGCCAGATCGGGATTTACGTCGGGCCGTTCGGCGGGTTTTCGTCGCAGCATCCCCAATTGCCCGACGTGGACTTCGAGGCTGACGGCGCGTTCGTTTACGGCGCCAAGCTCGGGCTGAGGATTCTGATGTTCGGAATCGAGGGCCAGTACTTCCGGGCCGTCCATGACATCAGTCTCAAGGAACTGGCCCTTCTCGACTGGGACGGCCAAACCGTCGACTACAGCTACTACGGCCTCAACCTGAAAATCTATTTCCCCCTCCTGATCCTCCATCCCTACCTCACCGCCGGATTCGGATACTACACGGCCGATATCAGCGAAATCGGCGACGACGGCAAGGCCGGCTACAATTTCGGCGGCGGACTGGAGCTGCGGCTGGGCAAGAAATTTTCGCTGGGCGCCGAGGGGAAGTGGCACCAGGTGACGTTCGACGTCGACATTTTGCATCCCAATCTGTCGGTAGGCGATTTCACCTTGACGGCGGGATTCAACATCCATTTCTGAAACGGCTCGGCCCGTCCGGGGGGAAGGAGCGCCGCAGCCGCGAAGAAGACAAGGAGAAGCGTTCGTGCACATCCGATTGAACAAATATCTCTCCCAAGCCGGCCGGGCCTCCCGCCGGGAGGCCGACCGCCTGATCGCCTCGGGAAAGGTCCGGGTGAACGGAGCGGTCGTCACGGACCTGGGAAGGACGGTCGACGACGCGCGGGACAGGGTGGAGGTTGAAGGCCGTAAGATCAGCGCCCGGCAGGAGCCGGTCTATATCGTCCTTCACAAGCCGCCCGGGTGCCTGGTCACCCGCAACGATCCCCAGGGCCGCCCCACGATTTACGACCTCCTTCCTCAGGTCAAGACGAGCATTTTTCCCGTCGGCCGCCTCGACTTCGACAGCGAAGGTCTGCTCTTCCTGACCAACGACGGCGAACTCGCATTCCGCCTGACCCACCCCCGTTTCCAGGTTCCCAAGACCTACCTGGTCAAGGTCGAGGGCGAGGTCGGCGAGGACAAGGTCAAGCGGCTGGAGAGGGGAGTCCGCCTGGAAGACGGCAAAACCGCGCCGGCCCGCGTTCGCGTCCTGACCGCCGGAGCCGCCTCGAGCCTCCTGAGGGTCGAGGTGAGCGAGGGCCGGAAACGCGAGGTGAGACGGATGGTGGAGGCCGTCGGTCATCGGGTGACGATGCTCAAGCGCATCGCCTTCGCCGGGCTGGAGCTTGCGCCCCTTCAGCGGGGGCGGTGGCGGTTTCTCTCGGCCAGGGAAACGAAGACCCTGAAAGACCGGGTGGGGATGAAATCTTGACCCGCGGGCGGCTCGGACATTTCCCCGCCGTGGCGGCCTTCGCTCTGCTGTCGGCGGCGATGACCTGGCCCCTCGTCCTTCACCTTTCCGACAACGTTCCCTCCGATCCCTACGATCCCCTCCACACCGTCTGGCTTCTCGACCGGAACGTCTATGCCGCCGAGGGAGGATTCAAGGAATTCGGCCAGGCCAATATTTTTTATCCCCACAGCGACGCGGCCTATTACGGCGACATCATTCCCGCCCTGTCTTTTCTTTCCTGGCCGGTCGGCCGCCTGGCCGGCAGCTTCGTCCCGGCCTACAACGCGTTGTTCATCCTGTCGTTTTTTCTCTGCGCCTGGGGCATGTATGCCCTGGCCTACCGCCTGGCGCGCTCCAAGCCGGCGGCCTTCCTGGCGGGCCTGATCTTCGCCTTCTGCGCCTATCGCTTCGGCCACCTGGCCCACCTCGAGATCCTTCATTTCGCCTGGATCCCTTTTTGTTTCCTCTTCCTGCACAGGTTCTTCGACAGCCTGTCCCTTCGGGACCTGATTCCCGCCGCCCTGTTTTATCTGCTTCAGGTCCTGAGCTGCGCCTATTATGGACAGTTTGCGGCTTTTTTTTTCGCTCTCTTCATTCTGTTTTTTGTTTTTCAGAAAAGGCTTTGGGCCGAACCCCGCGTGTGGCTGAAAATCCTCCCTATTCTGGCCGCGACGGCGGCCGTCCTGGTTTGGTATTACCTGCCCTATGTCCGCGTTCACAAGACGATGCTCTTCAGCCGGCCGCTCTGGGAAGTCGAGGCGTTTTCGGCCCAGCTTCAGCATTTTCTCTCGGTCCCCCGCGAATCGGCCCTCTGGGGACGGATCCTGGGACCTCTGGGCGGGCCGGAGACCCGCCTGTATCCGGGCCTGGCGGCCGTCGGTCTGACCCTGGCTTGGTGGTTCGGACGTTCCCGGCCGCGGGCGGAACGGTCCGCTCCGGCTGCCAAAAGACGGAAGTTTTTCCTGATTTGGGATCTCATCAACGGAGCCTGGTGCGCGTTTCTTTTAGCCGTCGTCGTCAGCGGCGGATTTCAGTTCACAGTCGCCGGGATCAAGGTTTCCGCCCGCCACGCCGAAAAGCCGTTCCTGGCGTTTTTTGTCTCCCTGGCCCTTCGTCTTCTTCTCGACAGGAAAAAAAGAGAAAGGGGACGCCTGGCTCTCATGTCCAGGAAGCCGGAAGAATGGTTCTATCTCCTTCTTCTCTTCACCGCCGGACTCCTGAGCCTGGGGCCCACGGTCCGGGTCGCGGGCCGCGCTCTTTTTCCCGGACCGTATGGGCTTCTCTACAAATGGGCGCCGGGTTTTTCGTCGCTCCGCGTTCCGGCCCGCTTCGCCGCGCTGGTCATGCTGGCCCTGGCCCTGTTCAGCGCCCTGGCCGTGGCGCGATTTCTCGGACGGCTCAGCTCTCCCGCGGTCAGGGCCGCGGCGGTCACGGCCCTGAGCCTTCTCGTTCTCGCCGAGTCGTTCATGCTCCCTCTGCCGCTCGCGCCCGTCAAGACCGGCGAAGACATCCCCGAAGTCTACGCCGTCGTCCGGTCTCTTCCGGCCGGTTCGGCCCTGGTCGAGGCGCCGATGCCCGAAAGCGACGCCGAGGAGTACCGCGAAGCCCTGCCGATGTATTATTCCGCCTTTCACCGAAAAAGAATCGTCAACGGCTACAGCGGCTATGGCCCGCCGGGATACCGGATCGTCCGGGAAGCCATGGAAGGATTTCCCTCGCCCGAGGTTTTCGGCCTGTTGAGAGACCTGGAAGTCACTCATGTCCTCGTCCACACGCGGGGCTTCAGGCCGGAAAAAGGGCTGGCGGCCGTCAGCGCCCTTCCGGCTTGCGCCTCCGAGGCCGAAGTCGTTTTTCAGGGAGGGGGAGATTATCTTTTGCGGATATTGCCGGGCGAGGGACGCAGGGAGGAAAAGCGGGGGCTTGTCCCCCGGGGCCGGAGATCGCTTTGGAGGGCTTCGAGCAACCGCAATCCCGGCTCAGCGGCTTCGGCCTTCGACGGGCGGGACGAGACGGCCTGGACGACCGGCTATCCCCAGTTCCCCGGGGATCATTTCACGCTCGACCTCGGCGAAGAGATCGAGGTCGAAGGGCTGGAGATGGATTTGGCCGGAGCCCCTTATGACTATCCGCGAGGGTTCGTCCTGGAGGGCTCGTCCGACGTCCTCTCCTGGAGGAGGCTCGCCGAGAGGCCCGTTTTTTGGCCGGCGATCAGCCGGCGCACGATCGAGGATTTCTCCACCTATCGAGTCGCGGCCTCCTTCGAACGAACGCGGGTCAGATATTTGCGCGTCGTCCTTACCCGGCCGAGCCCCCGTCACTGGTCAATTTCCGAAATCCGACCTCTGAATTGACGGCCGGGAACCGCGCGTCCCCGTCCCCGAACGCCCGTCGGCCGGGAATGCATTTTTCAGGGACGCCGTCTTGGGCGGGGCCGGACCTGGCGAGGCTTCGCCTGAAGAGAAGATCACTCTGATTTCGAGGGCCAGGCGTATTCCTTCCAGCTCCGGGCCAGGCGCTGCAGCTCCCGGTCGACGAGGAAATGGGCCGTTCCTTCCTCGAAGGATCCGTCCTTTTTCCGTTTCCCGGCCTCGACGCCGGTGAGGATTTCGAATCCCTCCTCGACGGTCTTGACCGGATAGATGTGGAATTTGCCCTTGGCCACGGTCTCGACGACGTCCGGCCGCAGCATGAGGTTTTGGATGTTCTGATGGGGGATGATGACGCCCTGCGTTCCGGTCAGACCCTTGGCCTTGCAGACGTCGTAGAATCCCTCGATTTTTTCGTTGACCCCGCCGATGGGCTGAATCTCGCCCTTCTGGTTGAGCGAGCCCGTGACGGCGATGTCCTGCCGCAGAGGAAGGCCGGACAGGCTGGAGAGGATGGCGTAGACTTCGGTCGAGGAGGCGCTGTCGCCGTCAACCCCGCCGTAGGACTGTTCGAAGGCGATGCTGGCCGACAGCGAGAAAGGCTTCTCCTGGGCGTAGACGCCCCGGAGGTAGCCGCCCAGGATGAGGACGCCCTTGTTGTGCGTCCGGCCGCTCAGATCGGCCTCGCGCTCGATGTTGATGACGCCCGCCCGTCCGACCGCCGTCTTGGCCGTGATGCGCGTCGGCTTGCCGAAGGAGAACTGGCCCATGTCGTAGACCGACAATCCGTTCACCTGGCCCGTCACCCGTCCCTGAGTGTCGATCAGGATCGTTCCCTCCTCGATCATCTCCTGGATTTTGTCCTCGATGAGGCTGACCCGTTCGAACCGTTCGTGAACGCTTTTTTCGACGTGCTTGCGGCTGATGGTCTTCTTCCGATCCCGGGCCGCCCAGTACGACGACTCGCGGATGACGTCGGCCAGGATATGGAAGCGCGTGGAGATTTTCTTCTGGCGCCCCGCCAGGCGCGTTCCGAATTCGATGACCGCCGCCACGCCTTCCCGGTCGAAGGGCAGGAGTTTGTCGTCGCGGCAGATCTTGCGGATGAAGCGGGCGTAATCGGTGATCGTTCTTTCGCTTTTGAGCACCTCGGAGTCGAACTCGGCTTTGATCTTGAAGATTTTCTTGAAGTCCTTGTCCAGGAAATAGAGGAGGTCGTAGATTTCCGGGTCGCCGATCATGACCACCTTGACGTCGCACTTCACCGGCTCGGGCTTGAGGCTCTTGGATATGAAGAGGTAGAGGGAGGCGTAGTTCTGGATCTCGAACGTCTGATTGCGCAGCGTCCGTTTGAGCGTGGCCCACACGCCGGGCTCGACGAGGGCGTCCAGGGCGTTCAGCACCAGGTAACCGCCGTTGGCCTTGAGGAAGGAGCCGGCCTTGATCTTGGTGAAGTCCGTCTGGAAAGAGCCGAAGCGCGGGGAAGACGATTCGATCGAACCGAAGAGATTGATGTGGGTCGGATTGTTTTCCATGACCACCGGCGCGTGCTTGAGCTCGGAATTGTCGATCAGGAGGTTGACCCGATATTCGAGGAAGGGATCGGGGGCGCCTTCCTTTTCCTTTTCTTCTTTCTTCTGATTCTTAAAGAGCTCGATGTGGCCCACGAGGTGGCCCTCGACCTCGTTCAGATAATCCTGGACGGAAGGCGCGGGGAACGTGTCTCTGAGGTTCTTGATCGCCGCGCGGATGACGGGCGTCAGAAAGTCCTCGTCGAGCTTCTTGAGAAGCGCGCGCGTCTCCTCTTCGAGCTCGCGCAGCCGGCCGAGCATGCCCTCGAGCTTGCCCGAGAGCTCTTCGTATTTTTTCCGGAGGTTTTCGGGCGTCTCCGGCGGGAGCTTGCCCTCCTTGACCATGGCCTCGATCTTGGGGAAGGGCGTGGGCGCGTTGTCGATGACCGGGACGAGGTCGGGCTTGACGAACAAACCCATCTGGACCTGGATGACCGAGAAGCCCTCGCGGGACACCTCCTCTTCGAAGGTTTTGAGCATGGTCCGTTGCTTGGCCTGCTGGGCCTCGACGGCCTTGTCCCGGGACTCGGTGTATTGTGAGCTCTTGAGAAGGCCGGGGATGTCCGTCTTGAGCGTCTCGATCAGGCGCTGCATGGCGGCCTCGAACATCCGGCCCCGGCCGGCGGGGAGCATGATCAGGCGCGGCTCGTCGGGATTCTTGAAATTGTTGACGTACAGGATGTCGTCGGGCACCCGGCCGCTCTTTTCCAGGCGCTCGAGGAGCTGTTTGATGGTCGTCGTCCGGCCCGTGCCCACCATACCGGCGATGAAGATGTTGTAGCCCAGGCTTTTGATGTCCAGCCCCGTCTTCAGGGCCCGGAGGGCCCTTTCCTGGCCGATGATCTCATCGCAGGGCGTGAGTTCGTCCGTCGAAGCAAAGGGGATGCTCGAGGGATCGCAGGTCCAGCGCAGTTTGTCGGCCGAAAGCTCGGGGAAAACGGTTTTTGTCTTTTTGTCCATAGCGGTTTCGTCCTACTCATAACACAGTCCGACGGCGGACTCAACCGGATCGGGGCCCAGAAATCTTCGTGCAAAATTCACGGGCATTTGCTAAAATGAAAGGCCTTTCAGAGGACATGATCATGAACGGTTCGCCCGCCGTACGGAAAGCCGCGTCGAAATCGGACTTCAAGAAATTCCTGTCCTTCCCATGGACAATATATAAAAACGATCCGAACTGGGTGCCGCCCATCGAGAACGACATCCGCGGCCGGCTGGACAAGAAGAAAAATCCCTTCTTCGAGCACGCCGACCGCGAGATCTTCCTGGCTTTCAGGGGCGGGAAAGTCGCAGGCCGCATCATCGCCATTGTGGACGATAATCACAACTCCTTCCACGAGGAAAAAATCGTGTTTTTCGGTCTGTATGAGAGCGTGGATGACATCGGAGTCGCCCGCGCGCTCCTCGAGGCTGCGGCGGCCTGGGGGCGGGAGCGGGGCATGGACACCCTCCGCGGTCCGGTCAACCTCTCCCTGAACGAGGAATGCGCGTTTCTGCTCGAGGGATTCGATTCGCCCCCGGTCATCATGATGCCTTACACCCCCCCCTACTACCTGAAGCTTATGGAGGACTGCGGACTGGCCAAGGCCATGGACCTCTACGCCTACCGAATCACCAAGGACGTCGTCCTGCCGCCCAAGATCCGGGAGCTCCTCCGGGACATGCGGGAGAAATCGACGATCACCGTCCGGTCGATCAATATGAGAAAATTGAAGGAAGAGGCGGAAAAGATCAAATACGTTTACAACAACGCCTGGGAAAAGAACTGGGGCTTTGTCCTATGGACGGAAAAGGAGATGGACCACATGGTCCAGAATCTCAAGACCCTGGCCGACCCGAACATCATCCTCATCGCCGAGGACAAGGGCCGGCCGGTGGGCTTCGGGTTCGGATTTCCCAATTACAACGAGATTTTGATCAAACTCAACGGCAAGCTCAATCCCTGGAACATGGCCCGGATCCTCCTCGCCCGCCGGAAGATCCGGAGCATGCGCGCGCCCGTGTTCGGAATCCTCAAGGAATACCGTCTCTCGGGCCTAAGCTACCTTCTCTTCGACGAAATCGTGCGCCGCGGGGTGGCGCGGGGCTACGAATGGTGCGAGATGTCCTGGATGCTCGAAAGCAACGACGCCATCAACCGTTTCAGCCTCTCCGTAGGGGCCAAGGTCTACAAAAAATATCGCATCTATCAAAAATCCATCGCCTGACCCGGCGTTCCGGCGCGGGGCGCGGAAGGGCGTGAAGGGGGAGCGAGAGTGGAATTTAAAAACTTGCAGGTCAAGGTCGAGGACGGCATCGGCTGGATCATCGTCAACCGGCCCGAGAAGCTCAACGCCCTCAACTGGCAGACAGTCGAGGAGCTGCGCGAAGCGTTCGCCGCATTCGCCGACGATGAAGCCGTCCGGGCGGTCATTTTTACCGGCTCCGGCGAGAAAGCCTTCGTGGCCGGAGCGGACATCACCGAGCTCGTAAACCTGGACGAAGAGAAGGGCCGGGAATACGCCCGCAAGGGCCAGAAGGTGACCGAGCTCATCGAGTCCTTTCCCAAGCCGGTCATCGCCGGCTTGAACGGCTTCGCCCTGGGCGGCGGAACGGAGTTCGCCATGGCCTGCCATGTCCGGGTGGCCTCGACGAACGCCAAGATGGGCCAGCCCGAGGTGAAAATCGGGCTGATCCCCGGCTACGGCGGAACCCAGAGACTGGCGCGCCTGGTGGGCAAGGGCCGGGCCCTGGAGCTCATTCTCACCGGGCGGACGATCGACGCCCAGGAAGCTTACCGGCTGGGGCTGGTGAACGCCGTCGTCGCGCCCGGGGAGCTTCACGGCGCCTGCGTCGCCCTGGCCAAGGAGATGACGGCCAACGCTCCTCTGGCCCTCGGCCTGGCCATCAAGGCCGTCAACAAGGGCCTGGAGAGGCCTCTGGACGAAGCCCTTGAGCGGGAAGCGAAGTATTTCGGCCGCGTGTGCGCCACCGAGGACAGCGTTGAGGGGACCAAGGCGTTCCTGGAGAAAAGAAAACCGAACTTCCGGGGCCGCTAGAGCATAAAAGGAGAAGGCCATGGAAACATATCAAGGCAAGCTCAACGCCAAGGGTTTGAAGGTCGGGCTCGTGGTCAGCCGCTTCAACAGCTTCCTTACCGACCGGCTGCTCGAGGGCGCCCTGGACGCCTTGGACAAGCTGGGCGCCGAACCGGCGGACATAGCGGTCTATAAAGTGCCGGGCTCGTTCGAGGTTCCTCTCGTGGCCAAGAAGCTGGCCGCGGCCAAAAAGGTCCACGGCATCGTCTGTTTGGGGGCCCTGGTGAGAGGGGACACGCCCCATTTCGATTACCTGAGCGCCGAAGTGACCAAGGGCCTGGCCCAGATCGCCATGGACCATCTGGTCCCCGTATCCTTCGGAATCCTGACCGTGGACACCGTGGAGCAGGGCATCGAGCGCGCGGGGACCAAGTCGGGCAACAAAGGTTGGGACGCCGTCATGTCCCTCGTGGAAACCGTCAACCTGATCAAGGCCTCCGGATTGGGCTGAGGCGCCGGACGAGCGCATGGGCCTTCGCCGCAAAGCCCGCGAAGCCGCCTTGCAGCTTCTCTACCAGCTCGAATTCGAGCCCGGGGAGGGCGAGGACGGACGCCGCAAATACTGGTCGCAGCGCCGTGCGGACAAAGCGGTCAGGGAGTATGCCGACCGTCTTTTCCGCACGGCCCTCGAGCGGAGGGAGGAGATCGACGCCCTGCTCCAGTCCGTGTCGCGCAACTGGCGGTTGGAGCGGATGCCCGTCGTCGACAGGAACATCCTCCGCCTGGCGGCCGTCGAGCTGCTCCTTAAGGAAACCGACCCGGCGGTGA
>Ga0068714_10002943_pt1 | contig 20903 bp, 18 predicted proteins | sample MTBNYHSulfiMetaG_FD_62988 | JGI IMG/M metagenome (GOLD analysis project Ga0068714, IMG submission 62988) | Enrichment culture microbial communities from rom New York Harbor, USA that are MTBE-degrading - MTBE-NYH (New York Harbor Sulfidogenic)... | ecosystem: Environmental > Aquatic > Marine >... | reverse complement strand
TTCTTATACCAGATTATTATGCACAACACCGGTGGGGTTTGAATACATGTCGCATCAGGATTTCCAGCAAGGAATCGGCAAAACTTTCGATAGCCTGGCCTTTAAGATAGATCATACAGTTCCTGGGTGCATAATTTAATGAAGCTTCGATTTTCCCGGGTATGGGGGAACCTTCCACATCAGCGTAATGATGGAGAAGAGTAATATGATCCGGGTCCTCAGCCAGGATCACTAATCCATCTGATTCTATATCATAATAGGCTTGATACATATCATTGAAGCGTGGCGCCTCCAGGTAATAGAGGATCTCCGTGAAGGTCTGCATTCTTTTTCTTTCTCTCATCTTTATATTCCTTTCGATTTGATGTTTAAAGGAAGGGGCGCCCGGAATTGAGCGCCCCGCCGGGTTAGGTTCATTAGAATGTCATGTTGTCAATTGCTGAAGGATCAAAGCTTTCAAGATCTTTCAGAGCTTTCTCTTTCAATTCAGAAGTTTTACTTTGAATCTCAGCCTTGACAGTCTGAAGTTCTTCCATCTTACTCTTGATGGCTTCAGCATTATTCAGGGCATTGACACGCTGTTCAACACTGTTATCAGTGCCTGTGACAACTTCACTTTCAACCTTGTGCTGGTTTTTCAAATAATCCCAGCGAAGACGAAGGCGTTTTATTGCCTTGGTCACTAATTCAATGTTATCCAGTTTGTCCACATTAACCCCGTGGGATGTTGACCCGTCATAAGGGGTTCTTTTTTTCTTTTCTTCAGTCATTTCGACCTCCGTGTTTTCATTGTTAACTTTTATTTCAGTCTCTTCCTGAGACATGCTTTCCACACTTACCAAACTTTCATTCAAGTTTTCCATAGTTACACCTTTGATTTTTTTGTTTACTGTCTGAAGACAACCATCTGTCTCCACCATACTGTTCGTCCTTACCGGACGATTCACGACAAACTCACAAGCCTTTACACTCTCAAGGTCCTCACCTCCTCTCATCTTGGTTAAGGGTTTGTAATATCTCATAGTCTTTATCTCCTTTGTCTTATCTTCTCCATCCTGTTTTTCAATTAACCTGAAGGATTTCTCCTCCAATCTATACGGGGCAAATATTATCTAGCACCTGCAAGATGAAATCTTGCACCTGCATTGTTGACAGGAGAATTATCATTTTTCAGGATATAAAAAGGGCTTTTACTGTTATTTTTACAGATCAGAACTTGAGACTAAAGAATAAGGATTTTAATTATTTAAGGATTAAGTATCCAATCTCCCGAGCCTTCTACGGGATCATATTGATAGCCGTTATAAACATTTATAGATGCTTTCAGGTGTTTTACAAGATGCTGTAAACCTTCCTTTTCCAGGGCTTTATAGAAAAGAAGAATATTATTTCTAATGGCATTTTTAAGCTTGATTTTTTCCGGAGGTTGTTCACGAGGTCTTATTTTTTGCTTAAGAAATAAATTTTTAATTTCTTTATCTATTAATTCTATATCCCTGCCAATTCTATTAATTTCATTGTTATGCTTTTCGAGTTTCTTTTCCAGATTAATTGCTTCCAATTTACAAATTTCTATTTCTTTAATTATGCTAACCCGCTCAGAAGGACTCGATGTAGGATTAGATTTTTTTTCTTCCAATAATTTTCCCAGATAATCTTTTTTTAGTTTCAAAGCGGATAATGCCTTTTTCAAATCATCGATTTCTTGGAAAACCGCGGTTCTTTTTTCTGATAGTCTTAGAACATTTTTCTTATACAGATTTATTGGTTTTGAATAATCCTCATCATCTATCAAATCGCGTTTACTGTGAATGACTGGGTCTGTGCCGTGATAATTGGTTTTTTTAGCTTTATTTTCATATTCTTCATCTTCCTGCATGTTGTCTCTGATGTTTTCATTATCCATTTCTGCTTGAAAATCTAATTCATATTCTGAATTGTCAACTCTGCTTCCTTTTATTGCTCCATCCAATTCACTAAGAGAAACACTTTGATAAGGTCTGGATATAATGTAATGCATGTATCTAAACCCCAGAGCATCAACAAAATTTTTTTTAACACCTTCATATATGATGATCCAAACCTTATTACCAGAACAAAAGAAGGAATTTTTACTTAGTAAAGGTTTGGGTTCTTCAGACTCAGTTGATTCTGGTATTGGTTCTGCTATATTTTCGATTGGTTTATAAAATGATGTATCCTCATTATAATCTTTCAGACAATTAAAATTCTCCTCAATAAAATCATTCAGATGTTCTTTAATAAAAATTTGTACAGCATTTTTTGTTGATGGTATTTCCCGGTTCCCATAAACCAACGCTATATTGCCGGCAAGAGCAATGCTTATCTTCTTATCTTTTTTAACAATGGTTACCGCGTCCAGATATTCTCGGGTTATTGGATTGTAATTGGGGCCCCCGATACAAATCAATACATCCTTATTGGATATCTCCGGTTCTTTTTTTCGGAAACTATGAGAGGTAAAAAGTGAAGCTTCAATCTGATGGTTTTGTGCCAAATGAACCATTAATACTCGGGCGGCACTCTTATCGTTATCATCAGCAACTATTATTATCTTATTTTTTAATTCCATGGACTCCCCGTATTGATTATCAATATCAAATTAAATTAGCAATTTTACTAATAAATTAATGCAAAAATGTTAGGGGAATAAAAAGCCACCGGGTGGTGGCGCTAGTGTGGGTTTAGATTAAAATATTTACAATTTGTCACCCCCCACCCTGGGGTGTTTGATTATACCGGTCAACCTGTCAGTTTTGTCCGATTTGAAATCGGAATGCTGTCCGAAATGAACCGAAATAATCACCAAGTCCGAAAGCAATGGCACTTTCCCCTTGATTGCTATAAACGGAATAAAGTATATTCGATTAAAGTTATAAAGGCAATGTTGCTTAGAATGAATACATATAGAAAAATAAAAGCAATATGTCGTATACACATACAGTACATATCAATATGTGTGTTTTGATTCTGAGCGATCAGTGGTATCTTCATCTTTACTATGGCGATTGTGACTTCTGTCTATGCTACACCGAAACATACAATAGCAGAATAATTGTCCATAAGAATGATTAAAGACAATACCATGATAAAATAATTGGGTTTTTGATGAATAGAAAAGACTTATCAGAAAGAGATATTTGTACGAAGTATATCACCCCGGCTTTAGAAGCTGCGGGTTGGGATATACAATTACAGGTACGTGAAGAAGTAAACTTGACAAAGGGTCGCATCATTGTTCGTGGGAAAACCATATCCAGAGGAAAAACCAAACGCGCAGATTATATTCTCTATTATAAACCCAATATTCCCATTGCAGTAATCGAAGCAAAAGATAACAATCATACTGTTGGTGATGGAATGCAGCAGGCATTGAGCTACGCTGATATGATCAAGGTTCCTTTTGCTTTTTCTTCGAATGGCGATGCGTTTCTTTTTCATAACAATTTTGCTTCCATGGGTGCTGTTGAACAGGAATTATCCATGGATAAATTTCCCTCGCCTGACACTTTGTGGAAAATGTACTGTGAACAAAATGACATATCTACAGAACAAAATGAAATTATTACGCATGATTATTATTTTGATGGCAGTGACAAAACACCCAGATATTATCAAATCAATGCGATTAACAAAGCCGTAGAAGCGATTGCAAAAGGTAAAAGACGTATTCTGCTTGTCATGGCAACCGGCACGGGTAAAACCTATACCGCTTTTCAAATTATTTGGCGTTTATGGAAATCAAAGCAGGCAAAACGAATCCTTTTTCTTGTTGATAGAAATATTTTGGCGGATCAAACAAAAATTAACGATTTCAAACCCTTCGGCAGCGTCATGACGAAGATCAAAAAACGCCAAATAGATAAATCATACGAGATATACTTATCACTATACCAGGCTGTAACAGGCACAGAGGAAGAAAGAAATATTTATAAACAATTCTCTCATGATTTCTTTGATTTGGTTGTCATTGATGAATGTCACCGGGGTAGCGCGGCTGAAGATGCCAATTGGAAAGAAATATTGAAGTATTTTTCTTCGGCAACACAAATCGGTTTAACGGCAACCCCTAAAGAAACAAAAGATATTTCTAATATTGATTATTTTGGAGAACCCATTTACACTTATTCTTTAAAACAAGGCATTGATGACGGCTTTCTGGCACCGTATAAAGTCATCCGTTATGATTTGGATAAAGATCTTGAAGGGTGGCGGCCGGAAAAAGGAAAGCTGGATAAATATGGAAGAGAAATTGAAGACAGAATTTATAATCAACGAGATTATGATCGTAATTTAGTTTTAGAAAAAAGAACACAACTGGTCGCGGAAAAAATTACAGAATATTTAAAAGAGACGAATCGCTACGACAAAACGATTGTTTTTTGTGATAATATTGATCATGCGGAACGAATGCGCCAGCAGTTAATAAATTATAATGCTGATATTGCACGAGATAATCCTCGATATGTTATGCGGATAACCGGAGATAATGATGAGGGAAAAGATGAATTAGACAATTTTATTGATCCGGAACAGGTTTACCCCGTTATCGCAACAACATCAAAACTCTTGTCAACAGGGGTTGATGCTCAAACCTGTAAGCTGATTGTGCTGGATCAAGTCATTAATTCCATGACGGAATTCAAACAAATCATTGGCCGCGGAACCCGAATTAACGAGGATTATCACAAATACTATTTTACGATTATGGATTTTAAGAAAGCCACAGAGCTTTTTGCCGATCCCGATTTTGACGGGGATCCAGTACAAATTTATGAACCTATAAAAGGTGGCCCAATCGTTCCTCCTGATTTGCCAGATGAAGAAGATGGTGAAGATAGTACAATTATCGGCCCTATGGATGTTCCGGGTGAATATGGTGGAATCATTGATACTCCTCATGATTCGAAGAGAAAAATAAAGTATGTTGTCAATGATGTAGAAGTTAAAGTATGGGCAAAACGGGTGCAATATTATGGTCCCGATGGAAAACTGATAACGGAGTCTTTAGAAGATTACACAAAAAAACAGGTTTATAAAGAATATACATCTTTAGACACTTTTCTAAGCACATGGAGTCAGGCAGAAAAAAAGAGAGCCGTGATTCGAGAACTCGAAGAGCATGGCGTTCTTTTTGAAGCCTTGAAAGAAGATTTGGGGAAAGATTTAGATCCTTTTGATATGATTTGCCATATTGTCTGGGGGCAGAAACCTCTGACCCGCCGTGAACGTGCGAATAATGTAAAAAAACGCAATTACTTTACAAAATACAGCGAAAAAGCACAACGCGTGTTAAATGCGATTTTAGAAAAATATGCAGATGAAGGCGTGGATACAATTGAGGATCCCCAAATACTGACCATTAAACCGCTCTCTGATCTTGGCACGCCAATTGAGCTGGTGAGGGCATTCGGCGGAAAAGAAAAATACCTCTATGCAATACAAGAACTTGAACAGGCAATTTATGCTTCATGAATGGAGAAATAGATGTCATTATCAAACTTAATTAAAAGCATACAAGACATCATGCGCAAAGACGTCGGCGTTGACGGCGATGCCCAACGCATCGGTCAATTAGCGTGGTTAATATTTTTAAAAATATTCTCCGATAAAGAAGAAGAATGGGAAATTACTATGCCCAATTATAAATCGCCCATTCCGGAGCGGTTTCGCTGGAAAAACTGGGCAAAAGATCCCGAGGGTATAACTGGTGACGAATTAATTGATTTTATTAATAATGAGCTTTTTCCAAAATTAAAATCACTTTCAAATAAAGCTGCAGCAACTAATAGGGAATTTTTGGTTGGGTCCGTGTTTGAAGACAGTTACAACTACATGAAATCCGGAACCTTGCTGAGACAGGTGGTCAATGTTATTGAAACGGACTTTGATTTTAATAATCTGGAAGACCGGCATTTATTTAATGATATTTACGAGAAAATTCTCAAAGATCTGCAATCTGCCGGGAATGCGGGAGAATACTACACGCCCAGGGCAGTAACGCAATTTATGGTGGAAATGACGGATCCCCAGTTAGGAGAAACCATTCTTGACCCGGCCTGCGGAACGGGTGGTTTTCTTGCGCATGCCATCAATCACTTAAACAAGCAAGTTAAAAATAACGAGGACAAAAGCACGCTGCAGGCCTCAATTTTTGGTGTTGAAAAGAAACCGCTGCCGCACATTCTGGGAACAACCAATATGCTGCTGCACGGGATTGAAGTGCCAACAAATATTCGGCATGATAATACGTTAAGCTATCCATTGAGAGAAATCAAACCCAGTGACAGAAAAGATATTGTCCTTACGAATCCCCCCTTTGGCGGCATGGAAGAAGACGGGGTAGAAACAAATTTCCCCAAGCGTTTTCAAACACGTGAAACTGCAGATCTATTTTTAATATATATACTCCATATTTTAAAACCCCATGGTCGTGCTGCCATTGTTTTACCCGACGGATCCTTGTTTGGTGAGGGAGTTAAAACTACAATCAAACAGGAATTGCTTGAAAAATGCAATTTGCATACAATTATTCGCCTGCCAAACGGTGTATTTAATCCCTATACCGGAATAAGAACCAATTTACTTTTCTTTAAAAAGGGCGAACCTACAAAAGAAATTTGGTATTATGATCATCCTTATCCGGAAGGATATAAGTCTTACAATAAAAGCAAACCGATTAGAATTGAAGAGTTTGAGACCGAAAAGGCCTGGTGGTTTGATCGTAAAGTTACACCTCAGTCATGGAAAGTTCCGATAGAAGATATCATCACAAAGAATTATAACCTGGATATTAAAAATCCGCACCAGGTGGAAATTGACCACGGTGACCCCGAAGAACTGATGCAGGAGTATGAGACGATCGTTAAAGAGATGAACGCCATCCGTGATACCCTGAAAAATGTGTTGATGCAGGCATTGGGGGCAAATTAATGGAGCGATTGAAAAAATATTTTGACACAGCTCTCGAAAGCGTCGATGGCATAAAAAAACTCCGTGAACTGATTCTCACCCTTGCCATGCAGGGTAAGTTGGTCGAACAAGACCCCAAGGACCAACCGGCCAGTGAGCTGTTGAAAGAAATAAAGGCCGAGAAAGAGCGGTTGATCAAAGAAGGAAAAATTAAGAAGCAGAAAGAACTACCGCCGATCAAAACGGAAGTAGTACCGTATCAGGTGCCTGAGGCATGGGAGTGGGTGAGATTTTATGAAATTACAATAAACCGTGATGGTGAAAGGATTCCTGTTTCAAAAGAAGATCGAAAGAAGATGTATGGGGAGTATGATTACTATGGTGCTTCTGGAGTAATTGATAAAGTAGACAATTACTTATTTGAAAAAGATTTACTACTAATTGGCGAAGATGGTGCGAATTTATTAAGTCGGTCAACTCCAATTGCATTTATTGCAAAAGGTAAGTATTGGGTTAATAATCACGCACATGTTATTGATTCCACCATTCCCGAATTGCTTTTGTTCCTTGTACATTATTTTGCTTCAATAAAGCTTGATAAATATGTGACAGGTACCGCTCAGCCCAAAATGAATCAAGAAAAAATGAATTCAATTTTGGTAGTACTCCCACCCCTCGCTGAACAAAAACGCATTGTCGCCAAGATCGACGAACTCATGACGCTTTGCGACAAGCTAGAAGCACAGCGCAATGAACGCAATGAAAAGCGACTAAAAGTCCACAAAGCCGCCATCAACCGCCTGCTAAATGCCAGCAAAAAAGAAGACTTTAATTCATCCTGGCAGTTTATCACCCGCCACTTTGACCCGCTCTACAGCGTCAAAGAAAATGTAGCCGAGCTAAAAAAAGCCATCCTCACCCTGGCCATGCAGGGAAAACTGGTCAAGCAGGACCCCAACGACCAATCGGCCAGTGAGCTGTTGAGAGAAATACAGGCCGAGAAAGAACGGCTGATTAAAGAAGGAAAAATTAGAAAGCCAAAAAAAGCATTAGCAATTGAGGATGACGAAATACCACATGAATTACCCGAGGGTTGGACTTGGATAAGAAAAAATGATCTATTCTCGTTAAAGAAAGGCAAAGTTCCAAAGGATTTAAGTGAAGAGAAAAAACAATTTCCATATCTCGATATTGAAGCGTTAGATAGAGGAAATATTAGGCGATATACGAATGATATAAAATGTCCGCATTCTACTGATAAAGATATTTTAGTTGTTTGTGACGGTTCACGCAGTGGCTTATTACTTAAAGGTAAAAATGGTGCAATTGGTTCAACGATAGCAATTATTGAAACATTTGATCAAATAAAGCCATATGTGGAGTTGGTTTTTAAACAGAGTTATGAACGTTTAAATTCAACAATGAAAGGGGCTGCAATTCCACATTTAGACACAAAAAATATGCTGCTTGAGGTTATTGGATTACCTCCTTTAAAAGAACAAAAACGCATTGTCGTCAAAATCGAAGAAGTAATTGGGCTCTGCGACAATCTTGAAAATCAGATTGAACAGGCAACCGAAAAGCAAACGGCCTTGTTTGATGCGGTACTGGCGAAGGTGTCGTGAATATGCGATTGAAGAGTATATATATCGGTGAGTACAAAAATCTGAAAGATTTTACGCTCAATTTTAACACAGCTTGTTTTATTGATATCTTTGTCGGGAAAAATGCCTCGGGTAAATCTAATTTGTTTGAGGCGATTATTGAAATATTTCGACATCTTTATGAATTCGATAAAAAAGGATTTGAGATAAATTTTGATTATAAAATTCAATACGAAATTGACGGAAAAAGTATTGATATTAAGTGGGAAAAAGAAAAACTTGAAATTAATGGAGAAGAACGAAAAACAATCGGAGATACTTTTCTTCCTGATAATATTTTAATCTATTATTCTGGACATAATAAAAAGGTATCAGCCCTTGTTGCAGAGTACGAAAAACACTTTAAAGATTATATTCAGGGTGCTTCAATTGCTGAAAGTCGAAAATTTATTGGTGTTAAAGCTGACTACAAACAGCTACTTTTATCAATATTGCTGATTCAGAATGAAGAGAGCAAGGCGAAAAAATTTATTTGCAAAAAACTAGACATTGAAACTATTGATAATCTGTTACGAATTGTTCTGAAAAGGCCATTCTATGCAAAAACTAATAAATTTGATGTTGATAAAGATGACCCGAAAACAAAATATTGGAAAGCAAAAGGTATTACAGTAGAATTTTTATTAAGGTTGGATAAATGTTTAGCAGGCAATTCAACATCACCTATTCGTACAGAGGGTTATTTTGATAAAGACAACATGGATTATCCAGATAAATATGTTCTATTCTATGATATTGATAAATTACAAAACGAATTTTCCGATATATCATTACAAGAATTATTTCGCAATTTTGACAATCTTAAAACTCTCGAAATGCTAGAAGACATATCAATACAAGCCACCCTAAGTAATGGAGCAGAAACAAAGGTAGATTACTTTAGCGATGGTCAATATCAGTCTGTATACATCTATTCCATCATTGAACTTTTCAAGGACAGTAATTGTCTAACGCTACTAGATGAGCCAGATTCATTTTTACATCCTGAGTGGCAATTCGAGTTTTTGAAACAAGTATTAGATATCACAAATGGTAATAAAATAAATAATCATGTATTAATATGTAGTCACAGCGCAATTACTCTAATACCCCATACAGATAAAAAAGTATACTATGTTGATTTAAAGGGTAATTTTACACACGTATTTCAAACACCAAAACATGTAGCTGTAAAAAAAATGGGGTCAAAACTTTTTAAGTTACATGAGGAAGAAAGCATATTAAGTATAGTTAACGCAATTAATATTGAAAGGAAACCGGTATTATTTACTGAGGGCCATACCGATCCAATTATTCTAAAAGTAGCATGGTTTAAACTATATGATGAAGATATTCCTTTTATACCTTTTTATGCGTTTCGATGTTCATTTTTACAACAACTATTATTAGATGAAAAAATACATGTCCAAATGAGAGGATTACCGGTGTTTGGCTTATTTGATTTTGATGAAGCTTATAATTTCTGGATCGGCTTAAAAGGGAAAGTATTAATTGATGATCCATTTAAAGGCTTGGCAAGAGAATGTGAAGTGGGGAATTCTTTTGGGATCATGATACCAATTCCTAATAATGCAACTATAAGAAGACAAGTAATTAAAAATTATGAGACCTTAAAAACTTTTGAGGGTAAATCTTGCTGTACAATAGAACATTTATTTTATGGTTCAAAATTCGCAAAAAAATATTTCATCAAAGAACCGTCTATAGGAGGTGGTGAAAAAATAATATTTAAATCGGTTGATCAAAAAGTTAAATTTGCTACCGATATAATACCTTTGATTGAAGATGAATATTTTGAGGTATTACGCCCAATTTTTGAATTTATAAAATCAAAAATATGAGTAATAAATGAAAGGCTATAATACAAATTTAGCATCGGAATATTATGTAATGGCTACTTTATATCGACTTGGTTATGACGCTTACATTACATTAGGAAATAAAAAAAGCATAGATATCATTTTGAATTTAAATGATGAAAAGCAGATTACGATTGATGTAAAAGGCTTGCAAGGAAAAACATTATTTCCGCTTGATAATGTGCAAGAGGAACTTGATAAACCGAATCATTTTATTGTTTTCTTATCATTCCTCAATAAAATGAATGACCCTTTGATTATACCGGAAATTTATATAGTACCCTATAATGATGTAAAAGATATGATGTATCACAATCCCAAAGGTAATCGAAAAGGCGTAAACCTTTCAGCTCTAAGATCTAGATATAATAAATACCTAAATAATTGGAAAATATTGAGGGAGTTATGAGTAAACTTTCAAATAAAATTGAAGCCCACGATCGTTCTATCTCAGAAGTTCTGGATGATAAAAAATACACTGTTGATTATTTTCAGAGAGAATTCAAATGGGAAGAACGACATATAGAACAATTAGTTTCAGATCTTACCTCGGCGTTTATGAATGAGTACCGGCCGAAGCATAATAGGAAAGATACAGAAAATTATAATGCATATTATTTGGGACCATTTGTTGTAAATATTAAAGATGGTCAACGAAGCATTATTGATGGACAGCAGCGCCTAACATCACTTACCTTATTGCTTATTTATTTAAATAACTTGCAGAAAGAACTAGGTTATACAGAAAAACTTGAAACATTAATATTCTCAGAAAAATACGGGGACAAGACATTCAATATTCAAGTTGAGGAACGCATACCCTGTATGTATGAATTGTTTAAAGGTAATGAATACCAAGTTAGAGATAATGACGATGAATCTACGATTAATATGTTAAAGAGATACTTAGACATTGAAAAAGCATTTCCTGAAGAAATTAAGAACGGAGCTCTTCCATTTTTTATTGATTGGTTAAAATATAATGTAGTTTTGGTAGAGATTACTGCATATTCAGATGAAAATGCGTATACAATATTTGAAACCATGAATGATAGGGGCCTTAATTTGACGCCCACTGAGATGTTGAAAGGTTTTATACTTTCGAGATTTTCTGATAAAGATAAAAGATATAACGCCAATGCGCTCTGGAAAGATTCTATGCAAAAACTTCATGCATATGAAAAAGATGAAGATCAACGTTTTATACAAGCATGGTTTAGGTCTCAATATGCAGAAACGATTCGACCAGGAAAAGCAGGTTCAAAAAATGAAGATTTTGAGAAAATCGGTACCCGCTTTCATAATTGGTTTAGAGAAAATCTTAATAAAGTAAATCTAACAAATGAAAATTCAGATGGGTTTGAAGACTTTATAGAAAAAGAGTATAGGTTTTTTCTAAAAGCATATATAAAAATTATTGATTCTGAAAGAAATCTGAATCCCCAATTAGAACATATATATTATATTAATCGTTGGGGAATAGCAAATTCACTCAGTTATCCTCTTATGCTTGCGCCCTTAAAAACAACCGACTCAATTGAGGTAATTTATGAAAAAATGGATACCGTTGCTCGTTATATAGAAGCATTTGTTGTTAGAAGATCTGTTAATTTTAGAAAATTTGCTTCAAGTTCAATTAGATATACTATGTATACGCTTGTTAAGGAAATACGAGATAAAGATTTGTCGATTTTAAAACAAATATTGAAATCCAAATTAAATGAGATGGAAGAAAATTTTGATGGAGTAGATGCGTTTAGAATGCATGGTCAAAATAAAGCTTTTGTTAAATATATATTATCAAGAATGACAAGTTATTTAGAGCAAAAAATTGGTTTAAATTCATCGTTTGAAAAATACTACAATAGCCCTGGTTCAAAACCCTATGAAATTGAACATATATGGGCAGATAAATTTAATGAACATCGGGATGAATTTGACCAAGAAATTGATTTTGAAGAATATCGCAACCGATTTGGGGCACTCATTTTATTACCATCTGGCACTAATCAATCATTTAGTGATAAACCCTATAAAGAAAAATTAAAACACTATATTAGAGAAAACACATTAGCTCAATCATTGAATGAGCAATATTACCAGAATAACCCCAATTTTATATCAATGAAAAATTCACTCAACCTCTCTTTTAAACCGCACACTGAGTTTAAAAAGGAAGATATCAGTGAAAGACAAAACCTTTATAAAGAAATTTGTCAATCAATTTGGGGAAATGAATGTTTTTAATAGTTATTGTCAGGGGCAGTTAAGCTGCACCACCCCTGGCATTTTCCTCTTGATTCGGATATACGGGATAAAGTATATTTGACTAAACCTAAAAAGGTAGTGTTGGCAGAATGAAATCATATAGAAAAAATAAATGCTATATGTCGTATACACATACCTTATAGGGCATTTTAAAAGACGACAATGACAAGAAACAACAACTATACAATTGAGATACTTTTTGACTTTGACAGTCGGACAAAAACAATATTTGTTGGTCAAGTTCCATACTTTGGTTCAGCCTCATTTTTTGATGACTTCAAAATTAACAACGACAAAATTATCATTGAAGCAAAACGGAGCGTAATTATTCCTCTCGACAATATATTTTACAACCACTTTAGCAGCTTATACAACCAAATACTAAAATCTCTTTTATTTTATTATGCTTCGACAAGAAAATTCGCAAAAATAAAAAGCATAAAAATTTCAAGAGCAAGGTCACAAAAAGTTTTAGAGGAAAAATTATTTAAAGAAAATCTGTTCAAACAGGTTTTAGACAGTTCATTCAGACTTAACTATCAAATTGACCAGACGCGGTTACAGGAATTGTTTAACGAAACGCCCAAAGGACAAACAACATTAATAGCTATATCGTATCTATTAATTTCAAATACTTTGTTAAACGAAAGTGACAGGTTTGAAAAACTTTGGAAGTCTTTTAATAAACTATACACATATATTTCAGGAGATAATAAGGACTTCAATTGCTTGAGATATTTAAGACAATTTGTTATTAGCCACCCGAACATTTTGACTTTATCAGCCAACAAAGTAAGCTCATTAACAACAAACAAGTTGAGAAACGCAGTTCGTTGGAGAGGTATGATTTTAGACAATTATGACACAGAAGCTAAAACTGAAAGTTTCAGAGATTTTGTTCTCCGCTATTCAGACAAGAGAATTATGGAAATTTTACTTGAAACAAAATACGGTTACAGAGAGACCTTTTTAAAAAATAACGGATTTTTTACTGTAGTTGACACACACATACAAAATGCTATTGCCGCAAAAACAAATAATGACAATGAAGTAGTTTCTTTACTGACTGGGAAGTATATGTATTTTGTGAGAAACAAAACCTTTCACGGAGAAAAAGTTGACTCTTCATTCCGACTTTCAGTAAACAAAGAAGACAATGAATTGAAATTTCTAAATAGTGTGTTAGAACCCTATTTAATTGACTTGATTAACGCTAATGACATTTACTGATAGAAGAAAAACGCCCTATAACAGCATATACAAATAATGGCGGAAACGTTCTGATAATGAAACATTCTGCACTGCATCTAGGGGAGAGCGTCACGACAAGAGAACAGCCCGCAATCCGCCACTACTCATACACATGTCAGTTGTGGTTAATACTGAAAGTTAACAAATGAGCATAGTTGATAATTTCATAAAGCAATACGAAAAGGAATATGACTTCTATAGACAACTAGCACGTTTAGGTCATGATGTCTTGGAAACTGAAATTATAAACCGTGGAATAAAAGCCATAATATCTAATCGTGCCAAACGAATTGACAGATTAAAGGAAAAAGTAATACAACGCAATCGCAGCAAAAATTATAAATCAAAAAGAGCGATTGAGAAGGATATTGTGGATTTGGCGGGAATTCGGGTGGCTTTATACTTCCCTTCTGAGAGAGAAGTTGTCGGAGAAGTGATTCAAGAATTATTTGAAATTGAAGAAACTAAAACATTTCCTAAAAACTCACACAAACCGAAACATAATAAGCGATTTTCAGGCTATTGGGCAACACACTATAGAGTTAGGCTCAAAAAAGCTGATGACGTGGATAAAAGATTTACATCAACTGTTTTCGAAATTCAAGTTGCGAGTGTTTTAATGCAAGCTTGGGCAGAAGTCGAACATGACCTTGTTTATAAGCCTTTTTCTGGAAATCTTGCAGAAGAAGAATTGGCCATTCTAGATGAAATCAATGGTTTGGTGTTGACTGGTGAAATAGCGTTGGAAAGACTCCAAAAAGCAATAACAGAACGAACAAAAAAGCAAACCGAAATTACTGATAAGTATGATTTAACTAACCTGGTTTTCTCTAATTATTTAGACAACTTTAAGAAAATAAATTTCGGGAATACAGAATACCTAAATAACTATTTAAAAGCTATTAATAAAATTGACACTAGTCAAATAATGGAAGCTATTAGCAAGATTAATCTTCATCTTAATGAATCATTTTCTGACCAACTTTTACAAAATATTATTGCTATTAGTAAAAATAGTGACAATCTGAACAAGTATTTCAGTCAAATAACTAGTGATAAAAAGAAAGCGTCAGGATTTGAACTTTTCACAAAAACTTGGATTTTGTTCGAAAAAGTAATCTCTCAAATAAACCAAGAGAGTGGTAACAAAGACCGTAAAAACTTTATTCCCAAATTAGATATCGTAAGTGAAGTATCTTACTTAACTCAAAGGGAAATTAGTAAAGTACAACAGTTAAGAAAGATTCGAAATCAGATGCTTCATGGTTATGAATCATTTTCAAATGAGCAACTAGAGAAACATTACAATGATTTAAAATCAATTGTCCAAAAATGTATTAAGACAATACAAAATAAAGATATAAAAGAAGAATTATATAATGAACTGAAATGAAAGTAATAAACCACAACATTGTAAAAGCGTAATACGGGCTTAACAGCTAAAATTGGGCATTTTTGCTCCTAAGATACTTTCTGGAGGCGGAAAGAGAATCGCTCCAAAATCCCGCACTATGGTTATACTTGACCGTTATGTGAAATGACTTAACAACTAACTTACATTTCAAATTAAGACATAATGATAGAATTAAATATAAATTTTGATAATCCAAAATTAAGTTTGATTATAAAAGATTTGTGTGATTTCTTTGAAAAAAAAGAAGTAACCATCTTTTCTGGAGCAGGAATTTCTATTCCATCTGGCTTGCCAGATAGCAGGAAGCTTGTCGACTCAATTGCTTCAATACTTAATTTTTCAATTGAAAAACTCAATATTGGAACAATTGAAGACCGCAAGTTACTTGACAAGGTCGTAGCTGATTATAGACTCGAACGAATACTTGATTCTATTGTAAGTCAACATGGGGCTGCAATACTAAATTCAATTCTAAACTTTCAATCTTCTAAACCTACCTTCAATCACAAAGCGGTCGCTCTACTAGCCGAACATGGGTATCTTTCACACATTATAACCTTAAATTTTGATGTGCTATTTGAAGAGTCTCTTTATAATAATAATGTTCCATTCGAATTGCACCTACCTCTTGTTTCTGTAGTAGAACATTCAAAGAATGAGAAGCCTGTTGTTACCATTACAAAACCTCATGGTACACTTCCATTTAAGGATTTTTCTTATCAAGAATATTTTCTTGCCGCTACGCTTCAATATGCTGGCGATCATCCTCAAAATGAAAACATTCTTGCATTTAATCAAATTGCCAAGAAGTCTCCTGTACTCCTTGTTTGTGGTTATGCTAATAACGACTGGGATATCTTTCCAATTCTTAATTCTACACCATGGAAACAAATTTATTGGATTCAACATACCAAAGAGACCCCTAATTCAGTGTTGAATTGGTTAAAAACTTATCCTCCCCAAGTATCGTGTCTTATCCACGGAGATATTCGGGTATTATTCAAAAATATTTTGAAACAGTTTAAGATTACATGTAATGAGCCTATAGATGAAAATTATCCAACTTTAAATCCAGATTTGTCTAATCTCATTTCTAATCCTACAACGACAGCATTTGTTACTTTGAGTCTTTTAGATGGTAAAAGAAATAGTCTTTATATAACCCTTCTTAAACAATTTGGGCATTCTCTACAAGAAACGGGGGATAAAGATTTAATACATAGATGGGAAAAAGCTATGTCATGGTCCCACCATGCGCATGAACGAAATCCACGCAAGGCTATTAGAAGATATCGAAAGGTAATATCTAATACATCGCAGGCTCCAATAAACGATTTGAACCGTTTAAATGAATGTCTTTCAATATACTATGAGTACATATCGACACTCAAGAGACCGTATCTCAATCCTTTTCTACCTTTTGACATTTTTCATGTCATTAGATGGAGAAAAGAAATCCTGCAACGCATCGATTATATTAATTCATCTATTGATTACAATTCAGTAATAATTAAAAAAGAATCTAAAAGAGTAAGAGCACTGATAAGTTACTATTTAGTTGATTTATATCACAACTGGGCATACCATCTCTTGCCATTCTCAAGCCGAATTATAAAACCCTTAATCAAATTCATTTTTAAGCGTATTGCTTTTCTGTATGATAAACTTGCTTACATTTATCCAGACATGGACTGGGAATACAGATTTGTGCGTAGAATTGAAGCTCACTTATTTGCAGGTTCCTTAATTGCTAATCAATTAAAGGAAAAACTCAGTAAAGTCCATGATATGTTTGAACAAACAGACCAATCTGGGCATCACGCTTATACTGAATCGGTGTTATCAATAATGCATTTAGACTATTTAGGATTTTTAAAGGCTAAATCCCGAATGACTAATGAACATGAAGTTGCTACCCCGTCAGGTATGTTGCGAATGATTTTGTTTCAGAAGTATTTTTGGCCTAAAACAATTTCTAATTGGGCTGTACTAAGATACTTTGTCAATTATTCAAAACCAAAGACATAATTCAAAAATGCCACTTTACATAAAATCGTGTATAAGTAATAGCGGGGTTTGTAGCGTATTCAAGTACCCCACTTCGCATCAAAGTCGTGGTATCTTGATAAGAGAGTGTCCCGTAATCCGCCACTGGCCATATGCTTAACCGTTAAACAACTCCCTAAATTCTTCCATTATATATAAAATACACTAGACAACATACACTTTTTACATCTTGGTTTGAAGTATTAATTGCAACACAAATTTTCTATCTAATACAAGAAGTTGCACTAAACATACATGATACTTTGTTGAATTTTTTGTGAAAAAAAACTCGCTATCGAATACATATTTCATAGCGAGAATTGCACCAAAAATACCGGAAATATTGCGAATAGAGGGGAGAAATATTGCCAGTTTGGGGTGAGTTATTCTATTTGCTGTATTTTGCAAAGGGATTTTATTAGTGTCTACAGATTGGATAGTGTATTTTGAGGTGGCTGATAACATGTTAAATGAGATTAACCAGAATCTGTATCCGAAATCAATAAAAATATTGTATAAAATTAACCAAATTTATTTTACGATATGTTCAGAATATAAAAGAATAATAACTGATAATAGTGTTGTATTCAATAGCCTAATGTTTTAATAACAAGAGCAATTCGCTCAATGCTGTCTATTGCAGGATTCTACAGGGGAATAGGCCGGGCTGAAGAATTGGGTTCCGGATTTAGAAATACCATTTATTACACAATGCTCTATTCGGGCGGACTTGAACCGGATTTTGAAGAAGGCGATGTCTTTAAAATTTCCATTCCTTTAAAAATCGAAGTTGAGGGAGTAAATCCGGAAGTTGAGGGAGTAAATCCGGAAGTTGAGGGAGCTATTGACGGAGCAATTGAGGGTGCAATTGAGGGAACTGTGAAGGGGCCTACTTAGACTGGAGAGCTTTACGTGTTTGTCAGAGGGCAGATAACCTGCACCACCCCGGGGCACTTTAAAATGCACCAGTAAAATGGGAGTAAAAACCTAAGTTCTCTGATTGCAAAAAAGGAGAACTTGAAGATGGGGAATACTCTAAAGATGGAAAAGCAGGCGCTGATAAAGCAATTGATAGAAGCAGGCTGGAGTGACCGTAAGATCCACGGCAGCACGGGTTTAAACCGTCGGACCCTGTCGTCATATCGGAAGAAGTTTAAGAAGGAAGCAGAAGCAGAAAGCATAAATGCGTCACAGGAAAACGGGTGTGATAACCCAAGGACCGGTGAGGCATTATGTGTTCAAAATGCACTGGAAAAGTGTCCACCGAAGGCGGATGGAGCATTTTGATGTGGCCAATGAAATGCTGTCCAAAATCATTCATAATAGTGTCCGATTTGAAATCGGAATGCCTGGCAGGTTTAACCCGGAATGGGTGGCAGGTTAGAGCCGGATTCTACACTTTCCCCTTGATTTGTATGCATCATATGAAGTATATTTAAAAAAGCATTATAGGGCGATGGTGATTAAAAAAGAATATAAACAATTGTATTTATATCATAGATTTGGAAAAATAAACACAATAGGGTTTATACAACCGTTAACAATTATAGTGAATGAACATTAACAATTAAAATAAGGATATTATTATGAGAAATTTATCAATTTTAGCAGTAATGATTATTTCAGTCATTATTGGTGCATGTGGCAACTCTTCAAATAATGAGAATAAAAAAGATGGTGGTGTATCGACAACAAGCAAAATACAAAAACAAGATAGTAAAGTAGATCTGAGAACCGAAGAAGGTTTATTGAAAACACTCGAAAAAATCAACATTCAAATACCGGATGAATTCAAATTTGTTGAGGCAAAACTGGAGGCTCCTTACTTTAAATCAAAATTCATTTCTGATACGTTGAGTGAAGAGTCAAGAGAAATGATTACTGAATGGTTTAAAAATACAATAGCTAAAAAAGAAAATGCGGGCTGGAAAATAATGAACGTGAGAGATGACGAGGAGATATTTGGATCCATTTTTAATGAATTTATTTTATGGGCTCCTGATAATGTTTCTGTGATTGATGGTATGACCACAAGTATTGCAAACGATCAGGATGAAAAAATAATGACACTGTATTTTTCTATCGAGAGATGACTTTTCTGTAGAAAAAGAAATAATGCTTAAAATAATGTAAATGATTTGTCAAAATATATTTATCGATTTGGCTTTCACTCAAAATATGTATTGTTTTCATTCACAAAACACAATTTTTAATTTATGATATTAGAGAGCATAATAAATGAAAAGTAGAAGAATTATTTCAATCATTGTTACAGTAAGCCTGTCATTGTTAATGTCATCGTGCTATACTGAATATATCTCTTTAGATTATAAAATTAAGCATGGTGCCATGTGGAATAACGACCACACTCAAATTGTCTTTTTTGTTTCGAAAAAGGCATACAAAGCACCAAAAGGGATTGCGCGTTTTCCTGATGGCGGGATATCCAAAACGATTTATTCAGAGGTAGGTCTATACGTTTTTGATCCTGACAATAAAAATTTATATAAAGCATTAACTTTTGACAGTTTCCCTTCATCAAAGCGTGTAAAAATTGCACATACAGATTACCTGGTCTATTATCACTTTATTATAGATTGGGAGTACCGACTGCAATTTGCAAAGACAGGAGCTGATTCTCAAAGAGTATATCGCTTAAGAGAAGAATACGCCAAGCCATTCGTTTTTAACACAAAAACGAGAGAGATAAGCAATGTTGATACTTCCACTTTTTCAAAAGTATATCAAAAGAATAATAAAGTTGATTATATGACTCTTCACCATCAGATATCAGAAGTGCCTCTTTCAGAATTGGGATTGATCATCAAAGAGATTTATCCCAAACCGGACAAAGACTACATCAACGATTTTATATACTCATCGAAAGGGGGAAGTCGTTTAACCAAACGAGCAATAGCTGAGCAAATAATTTCAAAGCTTAGCAAAGAAGAAATCAGAGATATATTGAAAAGAATAGATGACCATAAAAACAGCCTGAACGGATTTGAAAGGAAAAGCTTTGAAATTAATTCAGAAGATAAATATGAACTTCTTAAAAAGTTACTTTAGTATTTTAATTCAATTTATTAAAACCTATGATATGTGCCTTATTACAGACAAAATATTACTTGAACGAAAATCTAAAATTAGTATCGTTATCCCCCCCCCTAAAAATACTTTCATTTATATAAAAAAACACTTGACAAATTAAAGATTATACAGTATATTAAAGCATAAGGTATAAAAGACGTAACCTTTAGTAATTCTGGCAGCACCTGTGCTGTCTTATACAAAATTTAAACCAGAGGTATATTCACAATGAATAACAACAAACCACTTGAATTAAACGACTTTTACTCTGCGGCCTATCTGATCGCAGCAGGGTTTAAACTCCTGGATGTGTACCGCGTCGGTTTTCAAAGCACGTTTGTCTTTGAAGACAGCGATGCGGTCAAAGATCATCTGGGG
>Ga0068714_10002940_pt1 | contig 20921 bp, 16 predicted proteins | sample MTBNYHSulfiMetaG_FD_62988 | JGI IMG/M metagenome (GOLD analysis project Ga0068714, IMG submission 62988) | Enrichment culture microbial communities from rom New York Harbor, USA that are MTBE-degrading - MTBE-NYH (New York Harbor Sulfidogenic)... | ecosystem: Environmental > Aquatic > Marine >... | reverse complement strand
ATAGTTTACGATATGTTGTTGCCGGATTATTCGGATCGGTCCTCCGGCTCTGCCGGAGGCCGGGAAGCTGCCGACGGAGAGGAACCTGGCAAACTAAGTTCACGGTTGACCAAGACCACCTTTTTGAAGCTGGCACGATCGTGGTGAGCGAATGGATCGACCTGGACCAAATGGGATTTCCCCGGGCCCGCCCCTGTCGACAGCCCCCTTCTTGTATCTCCCCCTGGGCCTGGTCGTCCTGGCCGCCCTTTATGTCCTGAGCCGCTACTCCTTTCTTCTCTTCCACTCCCTGGTCGAGATCTTCAGCATAATCATCGCCTGCGGCATCTTCATGGTCGCCTGGAACGCCCGCCGTTTCGGGGAGAGAGGCTTCTTCCTTTTTCTGGGCCTGGCCTATCTCTACGTGGCCGGGCTGGACCTGCTCCACGCCCTGGCCTACAAGGGCATGGGCGTCTTCCCGGACCAGGGCTCCAATCTGGCCACTCAGCTTTGGTTGGGAGCCAGGTACCTGGAGGCCTTGACCTTCCTCGCCGCCCCCCTCTTCTTTACCAGGAGAACACCCATCCCGGCCGTGGTTACGGCCTACAGCCTCCTTTGCGCGGCTTTCCTGCTATCCGTCTTCCAATGGCCGGTTTTCCCGGTCTGCTTTGTGGAGGGCCAGGGGCTGACCGGTTTCAAGGTCGCCAGCGAGTATCTGATCTCGGGACTTCTCCTGGTTTCCACCGCCCTTCTCATCAAAAGGCGGAAAGAGCTGGCTCAGGGGGTGGCCCGTCTTCTGGTCTGGTCCATCCTCCTGACCATTCTCAGCGAGATGACCCTGACCCTCTATACCGACGTCTACGGTCTGGCCAACCTGGTGGGCCACTACCTGAAGCTGGCCTCCTACTTCCTCATCTACAAGGCCATCATCGTCTTCAGCCTGGTCAAACCCTATGATCTCCTTTTCCGGGACCTGAAGCTGAGCGAGAGCCGGTTCCAGATCTTCATGGACCACTCGCCCCTGGCCGCCTTCATCAAGGACTCCCAGGGCCGTTACGTCTACGCCAACCGGCGTTTCTGCCGCATGGCCGGCCTGGACGAATCTCCGCCCCTGGAGCGGACCGCGGCCCATATCTGGCCGGCCGAGGTCTCGGGACCCATGGTCGAGGACGACGCCCGGATAATCTCCCAGGGAGGGTCGGTGGGGACCCTGATGGAGATCCCCGACGGGGATGGCTCCCGGGAGTGGCTGATCTACAAGTTCCTTCTGACCGACCCGGTCGGGGAGCGGATGGTCGGCGGGGTGGCCCTGGATTTGACCGAGCGCAAAAGGATCGAGATCGCCTTGAGGGCCTCGGAGGAGAAGTTCTCCAAGGCTTTCCACGCCAGCCCCATGTGGGTCACCATCTCCTCCCCGGGCCGGGACCGTTTCCTGGAGGTCAACGACGCTTTCTTGAGGGATCTCGGGTACCGGCGGGAGGAGATCGTGGGCCGGCCCTTCGGCGAACTGGCCATCTGGGGCCGGGGGGAGTCGTCGTCGGAGCTGGCCCAGTTCAGGACCGACCTCCCGGTCAAGGAGAAGGAGGGGTTCTTTTTCACCCGGAACGGCCGGCCCAGGCAGGTCCTCTACAGCTCGGAAAGAATCATGGTCGGCCAGGAGAAGTGCCTTCTGACGGTGGGTCTGGACATCACCGATCGGAAGCAGGCCGAGGAGCAGATCAGGCAGGCCCTTCAGGAGAAGGAGGTTCTTCTCAAGGAGATCCACCACCGGGTCAAGAACAACATGCAGGTCGTTTACAGCCTCCTGGGCCTCCAAGCCGCCCGGGTCCAGGACCGGCAGGTCCTGGCCGCCCTTCAGGAAAGCCAGAACCGGGTCAGGTCCATGGCCCTGATCCACGAGTCCCTTTACAGCAGCGACTCCCTGGCCCAGTTTGATTTCCAGGCTTATGTCTGCCGCCTGGCCGACAGTCTCTTCCGGGTCTACGCCCCGGCTCGCAAGGACATCAGGTTCTCGGTGGAGCTGGACCAGGTCAGGCTCGGGTTGGATCAGGCCGTCTCCTGCGGCCTGGTCCTCAACGAGCTGATCTCCAACGCCCTCAAGCACGCCTTTCCGCCCGGCGTTGGCGGAGAGCTGAAGATCTCCGGGGCAACCCTGAACGGAGGGATGACAACCCTCACCATCAAGGACAACGGCCTGGGCATGCCGCCGCAGATCGACCCCCGGAGCACCTCTTCCTTCGGGCTCTCCATTGTCAGCGGAATAGTGGAGAAACAGCTGGGTGGCCGGATGGCCCTGTCCCGGGACCAGGGAACCGAGTTCACCATCACCCTTGATCACCCTGACCGTCAAAAGGAGAGATGAGTCGTGCCCGAGATAAAGATCATGATCGTTGAGGATGAGACCCTGGTGGCCGATCATCTCCGACTCCTCCTGGAAGAGTTCGGCTACCTGGTCTGCGGTTCAGAGAGCAGCGGCCCCAAGGCCCTGGACGGGATCGAGGCGGAGCGTCCCCACCTGGTCCTGATGGATATCCGTCTGGAAGGGGAGATGGACGGGATCGAGGTGGCCCGGAGGGCCTGGGAGGAGTACGGCATCCCGACCGTCTTTCTGACCGCCTACAGCGACCACGAGACCCTGGACCGGGCGGTGATGAGCAACCCCTTCGGTTACCTGGTCAAGCCGGTGACCTCCGAGCAGCTCAAGGCCGCGGTGGAGGTGGCCCTCCACCGGGCCTGAGGTGGGGGGCAGGGGCCGGCAGGGCCGGCCCCCAGAGCCTGCTTGGCCCTATCAAGGGTTACAGCCAGGTCACCTTTACGCCCTCCCGGGGCGGCAGGCGGAGGTACCTGTATCGGGGGTGACCGATGACCATGGCCCCGTGGATCTCGTGGCCCGGAGGCAGCCCCAAGGCCTGTTTAAGCGGGGGATGGTCCTTTCCGGCCAGCATCAGGTAGCCCAGCCAGCAGGTCCCCAGGCCCAGGGAGAAGGCGGCCAGGTCCAGATAGGTCAGGGCGATGACGCAGTCCTCCCGGGGCAGGGAGGCGGTTCCCGGAGCCGAGGTCACCACCACCGCCGGCGCGCCGCGGAAGATCCGGTCCTGGCCCCCCTCCCAGGCCTGGACCACCTTGGCCAGCTTCATCCGGACGGCCAGCTCCCGTCCTTCCTCCACTGCCCGGCGCATCCAGTCCACCACCAGCCCGGCCAGAGGGTCCATCCTCTCCCGGCCCGAGGCCACCACCCAGTGGACCGACTGGGAGTTGGAACCGGTGGGGGCATGGCGGCAGGTCTCCAGGAGGCGCTCCAGGAGCTCGCGCTCCACCGGCTTGTCCTTGAAGACCCGGATGGAGCGCCTGGCCCGGAGGAGAAGGTCCACCGCCTCCGGGCCGGGCAGGAGCTCCCTTTGGAGCGGATCGCAGTCCGCGGCGCCCCGCCCGTCCACCGTGACCGCCCCGGTGGGACAGGCGGCCAGGCAGTGGCCGCACCTGATGCACATCTCCTCGGCCTCGGGGATTGGCCGGGGCAGCGGATCACCGGGGTTGAACTCGATCAGCTTCCGGGGACAGACCGCGGCGCAGATGCCGTCCTGGTTGCACAGCTCTGGATCGATTTTCACCGGAACCATGACTCCTCCTCTATCTCTTCCCTGGCCTCGGGCGGGTCCAGGGAAGGTGCCTGGGGGACTGAGCTCCTTCGCTTCAGCCCGGATACTCCGGGGGACGTGATCAAAGCTTACCCTGGCCTGGTACCTGGAGCTACGTATTCTTGCTTCCTCCCCTTCCCCTTTTGGCGGTCCTCCCGCAATACTCGGGTCAGCCGGCCTCCACCCGGCAGGAGGCGGAGCGGTTGGCGGAGATGGCCGCCAGCGGATCGCGGTGGGTGTTCCTGGTCGGCTGATCGGCTTGGGACCCCGGGTCCGGCCCGGGCCCGAAACCGGTCCGGACCGCCATCTCCTTCAGGTCTCAACGGGCCAGGCAAAGGCCGTCTCTGCTCTTTCTCCGTTCATCTTCCTCTCAAACCTCGCCGCGCCCAAAAGGCCCAGGTGGAACTTAGCTTGGATCTCCAGGCCGCCCCTCTAATGATCCCCACCTAAGCCCTATCCAAGCGGCAGGGCACGTAACGGTGCAACGGAGTGGCCAGCAGACGGTCCCGATGGCCGGCCGCGGTCAGCAGGTTGACGTTGAAGCCGATCTCCCGGCCCTGGTACTGCAACCCGAAACCATGAGGGGCCACCACGAACCCGGGGCTGGTCTGGCCATCCAGCTCCACCGGGCCGACCACCGATCCGGCAAGGGTGGTGATCCTGACCCGGTCCCCGTCGGTCAGCCCCAGTTTGGCGGCGTCATCGGGGTGAATGGCCAAGGAGCCGGAGCACCCTTTCTTGAAGTCCGGGTGCCGCATCAGGGTGTTGGCCGTGTACTGATAGTGCCGGCCGGCCATGAGGACCAAGGGAAATTCAGGATCAGGCTCTAGGGCGGCGCCTTCCGATTGGGGATCGATCTCGGCCAGCCAATCGATCAGCTCGGGAATGTGGACCTCGACCCGCCCGTCGTCAGTGGCCAGCTCCTCGAACGGGTCCTCGGCGTTGGCCCGGCCGATCCAGACCCCCTCGGGATGGTCGACAATGGCCTGGAAAACCCGGTCGCCCAGATCGTCACCAGGCTCAAAACCTCCCCGGACGGCGTTTTCGTAGAACCCGGGGCTGTTGTTGTTGACCAGGTGTTTCAGCCCGGCCAGATGAGCCGAGCCCAAAACCGGGGTCAGGACCCTGGCCGCGATCAACGGCGCGGCCGCCCTTGCCTCTGGTTTGTCCTGAAGCAAGGCGGCCATGGCCTTGTTCAGCTCCGCCCCGGAGCCGCTTTGGGCCGCCCGGTGCAGAACCTGGGGAACCTCCGGCAGGAGCCCCAGCCGGTCGGCGAGGTCAATGAAAATACCGCCCGCCTCCCGGGCCTGCCCGGTGGGCTCCAGGACCGGCCGCCTCATCTGGAAAAACACCTGGGGATAGCTCCAGGCAAAGACCGGTGCGTCCCAGGACTCGTAGGGTGATTGAGCCGGGAGGACATAGTCGGCCAACCTGGCGGTCTCGGTCATGGTCAGGTCCACGACCACCGACAGGTCCAGCCGGGCAAAGGCTTTTTGGTAAGCCTGGGTGTCGGCGTAGGACCGGAGCGGGTTTGAGGCGGAAGCGATCAGGGCCCTGAGCCGGTTCGGCCGGTCGGAGAGGACCTCCTCGGGAAAGACGTTGGGCGGGAAAATCCCTCCCACGGCCGGAATGCCGCTGGCCACGGTCCGCCAGGTCCCGGGGCTCCGCTCGTCGGTGTGCCCCACCAAGGGGCTCATGTGGCCGGGCAGGACGTTGCCGCCCCGGACGCACATCCGTCCGGTCACTGCCAGGAGAATCACCTCCAGGTAGGAGCACAGGGTTGAGTGGCGGCCCATGAGGACCCCCAGATCGATGTGCACCGCGGACCTACGGGAGGTCAGTTGACGGCAAACCTCCTTGACCTGGCCATGATCCAGACCGCAGACATCCAGGGCCCCCTTGACATCGAAGCCCTGAAAATGTTTCTCGATTTTTTCAAACCCGGCGACATGGTCGGCCAGGTAGGCCTTATCCTGCCATCCCTGGTCTAAAATTAGGGCGATCAGGGCCTTGAAGAACAAGGCATCGCTTCCCGGCCTGATGGGCAGGTGGAGATGGGCCAGCTTGGCCGTGCGGGTCAGGCGGGGATCGACGACCACCAGCAGGTTGTTGGGGTCGGCCCCGAAGTCCTTCAGCATCTTGGGCGTTCTGGCAAAGGAATGGGAGACCGCTCCGTTCCAGCCAACGGCCAGGAGCATGTCGATCTGTTCGAAGTCGGGAATGAACTTCATCCCCTGGTTGCCCAGGCAGCGGCCGTTGACCCAGAACATCCCCGACCATTCCTGGGCCGCCGCGCTGTAATGGTATTGCGACCCCATGGCCCGAAGAAGACTGACCAGGAAAGGGGCCTGGAAGCGACCGCCCTGACCGCCTCCGCCCATGGTCGCCAGACAGCGGGGGCCGTGGGTCCCGACGATGGTGCTCAGTTTTTCGGCAATCTCGTCCAAGGCCTGGTCCCAGGAGATGGGCTCAAACCCGCGGCCGGCCTTTTTCAGCGGCTCGGTCAGTCGCTCGGCGTGGTGCTGAAACAGGTTGACCTTCATTCCCTTGCGGCAGGCGTAACCCCGGCTGCGGGGGTTGTCCTTGTCCGGCCTGACTTTGATTATTCGATTGTTTTCAACCAGCAGCTCCAACCCGCAGTTGGAATAGCACAAACAGCAGCTTGATTTGTGCCAGGGCATGATCGCCTCCCTTGAGTCAGGTTACATGTATATACATCTTTAAGTTAAAAAAAGTCCCTCACCCGATCAGTTGCCGGAAGTACTCCAGGAGGTTGGCCAAGCCTTCCCGCCCCAGGGCCTCTTCCATTTCCATTTGGGCCTGGTTCCACAGCGGCCTGGCCTGCTCCAGCCTGGTCCGGCCTAGATCCGAAAGATGGACCTGCCTTATCCGCTGGTCGTCGGTTTCCTGCTTGGTGCAGACATAACCGGCTTTTTCCAGGACCCCCAGGTTCCTGGAGACCGTGGTCTGGTCCATCACCAGAAGCTTGGCCAGGGCGGAGACGGTCAGGCCGGGGTTACGGGCGATGTTGGCCATCATGCTGTATTGAGTGACCTTCAGCCCGCTGGGCTTCAGGTGGGCGTCGTACCTCCGGGTCAGCACCCGTCCCGCCCGGCGGGTGGCCGCGCACAGGCAAGGGAAAGGAGCCTTCCCACCTGATCCTGCCCCGGATTTCCGGCGGTCCATCCTCATGGATGTATGTATATGCATATATCTAAGGCCGAGTCAACCTTTTTTCTTGAACCTTCCGGCCTGCCGTCACTTCTTTCCGGCTGGGCGGGGGAATGGCTAAATAGAGCTGAAGACCAGCTCCGGCTGGATGGGCGAGGCGGCCAGCATCTTCCTGTTGGTCAGTCCGGTCAGGACCAGGGCCGAGCGGTAGCCGAACTGGTTGGCCCCCTTGATGTCCGACTCCAGGAAGTCCCCGACCATCAGGACCCTCTCCTTGGGAAGCTCCCTTCCCAGGGTTGTCTCCAGCTTGCGGTGGGTGTACTGAAAGATGGGCGGATAGGGCTTGCCCAGGTAGAGGTGCTTGACCTCCAGGCCGTAGGTTTTCAAAACCTGGAGCATGAACCTGGCCACCCCTCCGGCCCCGATCTGAACCCTGCCCCGGCCCTTGGGAAAGTACTCGTCCGGGTTGGGCACGATCAGGAGCCGGTCCGGATGGGCGATGAAAAAGTTCACCACCCCGTTGATGACCGTCTCCCAGTCATAATCATACTCGCCGACCACCACCGCCTGGCAGTCATCCAGGGAATGGAGGGTTCGAGTGACCCTCAGACCGGCCGCTCCGGCATAGCAGGGCCGGCCCAAATTACCCATTATAAAGACAAGTTTATCCACCAGGTCCAGCTTGGGGGCCAGGTCATGGAGACCGTGGGAGCAGGAGACGATCCGCTCCGGATCCACCGTCAGCCCGGCCCGGCCAAGATGCTCGGCCTTCTCCTCGGGGGAATGGTCGCCGTCGTTGGTCAGGAAGGTGTAGGGCACTCCCCGACCTTCGAGAAGGTCGAGGAGCTGGTGGGTTCCCGGATAGGTCTGGCCGCGATTCAGAAAAACACCGTCGATGTCGAAGACCAGGGCCTCCAGATGAGCCAGGTTGCTCTGGAGCCAGGTGGTCAGAGTCAGGTCAGGTGTCATTTTTCTCGCCCGTCGGTTCTCGGTTGGCCGGTCCAGCTCCCGGACCCGGAGCCCGGCCCCTCCAGCCCGGATATTTCAGGAGTCGATTTGGGTGCAGATACAGGGCCCGGGAGACGAAGCCATGGTCCCCCTCTGGCGAGGATTACCTAAGCGCGCAGATGCCACCAGATCGCTCGTCCGGAGAATAAAGCCCGCCAATAAAACCTCACTCGGCGAAGACTGAACCCTGGGACCATCCAATACCGGCTCAGAGTCAACTCGATCGCTTTAGTTCTCTCCCTGTTCCCTTACCTTTCGGCGGTTTTCTTGAAATATTCGGCTCAGCTCCCTTCCCGCTCGGCCTGCTGGCCGAATTTCTCCTCTATCCTGCCCAGGAGAACCTTGGCCGTTTTGAACTCCGGGTTGTAGGACAAGGCCTCCTTGAGCAGGGTGGCCGCTTCCAGGGGCTTGCCGGCTTCCAGGTGGGTCCGGGCCATGTTGAAAAGCAGGTGCTCGTCCTCGGGATGCCTGACCCGGGCCTGACCGTAAAGGTCCAGGGCCCGCTGAAACTTGCCCTGACGCCGGTAGGCTATCCCCAGCCGGTTGAAGGAATGGGCCATGTCCGGGTCCAAGGCCAGGGCCGCCTGGTAATGCTCCTCTGATTCCTTGTAATGGCCCCGGTCGGCATAGGCGTCGCCGATGGCCGCCCGGAGCTGGGCGTTTTCGGGATCTTCCTCGATGGCGGCTTGGAAGGCCTCCTCGGCGGCCTCGAGCTTTTTGAGCCGAAGCTGGAACTCCCCGATGTAAAACTGGATCCTGGAGCTGGCCTTGCCGGAACCCTCCAGGGACTTGGCGATGGACAGGGCTTTGTTGAGGACGTCCACCGCCGCCTGGAACTGGTCCTGTTGCTCGTAAAGCTCGGCCAATCCCAAAAAGCCTTGAAACGAGGTCGGGTTCTTCTTCAAGGCCTGGAGGTAGGTGCTCTCGGACTCCTTTAACTTATGCTGGCCGGACTGGGACTGGGCCAACCCCAGCCAGCATTCCATGTCGTCCGGGTTATGGGCCAACGATTCCTGCCAGGCCTTCTCTGCTCCGGCCAGGTCCTCTTTTTCAGCCATCTCCTGGGCCAGGTCCTTCTTTTCGTAGGCCTCCTCCTTGATCCGGTCGATAAAAGGCAGCAGGAGAGAGACCACGGCCTCCCCGAAGCGATCCTGGTCCAGGGGCTCTGGAACCAGGGCCGCCCTATGGGCGGCGGCCACCTTTTCGGCCAGCCCCCCTGGCCCCAGATCGGCCTTGTCTCCGATGACCAGGAAGGCGATCTCCCGGGTGGCCTCCTCCTTCCGGGCCCCGGCCAGAAGCTGCATCCCCGAGAAGATCCCCAGGTTCCTGGCCGTCACCACCAGGTCGGGGAGGACCTGCTTGATGCTGAAGGGAGCCAGCTTATCCTGGTCAGAGCCCACGATCCTGGCGAAACCCATGGGTTCCAGCATCTCTTGGAGAGATTTGAGCCGAAGTCCATAGGCCAGGACCAGGACAGTGTAATCCCTAAACACCCTGGGGTAGTTCATTCTATCCTCAAGCTTTTCTGACCTGTCTTGGACAGCTCTCTAGTCCGTTTGAATCCCTGCTCCGACCTTCAGCCCAGCCGTCCCCAGACCGTTTATAACGGCCGTCTTATCGGGTTTGAGAGGACCTTGAGGCTTTGGCCTGTACCCGCCTCCACCGACCGGTCCGCTCCACGAGTCAAGAAAGGCCCTTCTTCCGGCCGGCCCTTGGCCCCCGACAACAGATCGTCCAGCTTAGCATTATCTTGAGAGCACCTCAACTTTCTCTTTCCCCAGCTCATTGGCCTGGATATTATATTGGCACTTGTCGATCCGCCCGGGGAGGCTGTCTTGTCGTCTGTTTTCAGGGTAACGCTGGGAGCCCTTCTACTCCTGGCCGGGCTGGCCGCCGGGCCGGCCTGGGCCAGATTCCCGACCTACCTGGAGCTCAATTTAAACCCCAACCCGGCGGCGGTCGGTGAGGAGGTGGCCATCGAGTGCCGGCTCTGGGCCAAGGGCGCGGCCAATACCTCCCAGCGAGTAACGGGCGGCCTTCTCAGGATCTCCATCTTCGACCTGGACCGGAGGAACCTGATAAGCCAGTTGGTGGAATCGCCCAGCGGTCGGTATGACGTGTTCGAGTTTCCCTGGCACCCCACCAGGGAGGGGAGCTACAAGATCGAGGCCTCGTACACCGGCTCTGGATTCCTGGCCGCGGTCACGACCTCCCGGAAGCTGACCGTGACCTCCGTCAGAACCTCTCCCCCAAGGCCGACCACCACCACATCCGCCCCGACCACCACCTCGACCACCACCTCGACCACGACCTCGACCACGACCACCACCTTCCTGACCACGACCACCACCCTGGCCGCCGTGGCCCCGCCTCCTCCCACCACCCTCCCGGCCGCCCCTACCAAGGCGCCGGAGGCCGACCTGAAGGCCGCCGAAGAGAAGAGCCCCCGGACAAGCGGCCTGGAGGAGGCGAACCTCACCGATTCCGCCCCGCCCGCCCCGGCCCGGGAACCGGCCGCCGCCGAGGCTCCGACCCGGGAAGCAAAGGGCCAACCGCCGCAACGAACGGCCGAGGGGAAGCTGGTGACCCGCCTCAGTCTGTCCTCGACCCCGGGACAGGTCAAAGGCGAGTACCTGGTCAGGGTTGAGGTCAGCTTGACCGACGGCCGGCCGGTGGAGGAGGGGGAAATCCTGGTGACGGTCAGCGGAGGGCAGCTGGATCCCGGAGCCGGGGGGCAGGCCCTCCTCTCGGCCGCGGCCGGCCCTCAGTTCGTGATCTGGAAAGCGCCCTCCCGGCCGATCCAAAGCAGGTACAAGCTGGAGGCGACCTACTTCGGCGGTCAAGGCCCGGAGGGCGAGTACGACCCCTCCTCGGCCAGCCTGGAGCTGCCGCCCGTGACATGAGACCCACCGGCCTGAGGCCTGTGGCCCGGCCCGAGGGGAATAAGCAGGAGGTCCAAGGATTAGTTCATGCAACGCATTATCCTCTTTATCGCCGTCATCGGCTTTGTGGGAGCGGTGGTCTTCTCGGTCTTAAGCCTGCCGGATAAAAAGAATCGGCCCCTGCCCATCCAGGACCGGCCCGCCCAAGCCCAAAAAGCAGAGGTCCAGGAGCCTCAACCCCGGAAGGAACGGGCCGGGGCCGCCCAGCCGGCCCCGAGCCCGGCCCCGGTTCCTCAGGCCCGGGCCGAAAAGCCTCCTAACCCAGCTCCAGCGCCCCAGCCCTCCCCCGCCCCGGAGCTGAACCGGCTCCGCCAGCAGATCGAGGAGCTGAACCGGGAGAAGAAGATCTTGACCCAACGGGCCTTGGACCTGGAGATGAAGCTGGCCCGGGCCGAAGAGACCGGCAAGCCGGTCCAGGAAAGCCAGGATCAGATCAGGGTCACCCCCGAGGAGTCCATCACCCTGACCATAAGCACCCTCTTTAAACCCGGTCCGGTGGAGCTCTCCCAGTCGGGAGAGGAGATCCTGGCCAAGGTGGCTGAAAAATTTAAGGAAAAGCTGAAATCTGTCCCTCAGGCCTTGATCCGGGTGGAGGGACACTCCGACGACACCGCCCTGGGAGCGGAAAAGAAGGACCTATACGTCGACAACCTCGGCCTCTCCGCGATCCGGGCCCTGATTGTGGGCCGCCAGTTGATCAAGGAGGGGATAAATCCACGCCGGATCAGCGTCGCCGGATTCGGGGAGTTTCAACCGGCGGCCTCCAACGAGACCACCCAGGGCCAGGCCAAGAACCGGCGGGTGGTGATCAAGTTCATTCCCGGCAAGGGCTAGCCCGGATATTCCCTGAGCCGACCTACAGAGGCGAGGCCGTCTCCGGGGCGTAACGCCTCCGGCCGGCCTTTGCTTCACCTCCCCATGGCCGCCCTCAAGACCGCGGCGTAGGCGATATTGAGGGCCTTCATCCGGTCCTCGTCCCCGCCGTGGTCCGGGTGGAACTCAAAGGCCAGCCGCCGGTAGCGGTCCTTGATCTCTCCCTCGGTGGCCGAGCGGTCCAGCCCCATGAACCGGTAGTGCCTCTCCACCTCCTTGGGGTCAAAGGAGAGCTCCTCGGTGTGGATGTGCTCGAAGAACTGGGCGAACCGCTTCTGGAAGTCGCCGAAGTGCCGCTTGAACTCCTCGAAAAAGTCCTTCTTTATCCGGTCCCGGAACCGGTCCGGGTCCTGGACCATGTAAAACAACCGGTCCCTCTCCGGCCTGGAGAGCCGCCAGAACCGATCGATCCCCTCAAAGGTCCTCAGGTCAAAGCCCAGGAGGGCCAGCTGGAGGATAAAGGGCTGGAACCGGAACAGGTCCTGGGCGGTGAGGCGCTGGAAGCGGTAGGCGGCCACCGGATCGGTCCGGCCCGGAGCGTTCTCGGCCGAGCCCCGGTAGTGACGGAAGTCCGGCTGGTCAGGGGTGTACTTCCGCCGGAACCTTCTCAGCCAGCCCTCGAAGCTGGAGCGGGGCTTGTCTCCGACCCAGGTGTCGATCACCCTGCCGGTCCGGTCAGGCTTGCCCTTTTGATCCTCGCTCACGGGGGCCGGTCCGGCTCACTGGGCCGAGAGAAGAAGAAGAAAACGGTTGATATCTTTCCGGAACCACTGCTCGATCTGGTAGAGGCGGCCCGGCACCAGGTCGATGACCAGCCTGACCTTGGGCTGGGGTTGAGTGTGGATTCCGGTCCGGATCGAGCGGGCGAAAGGGCTGGGGGATTTGATTATCGTTGGCAGGTCCTGGGCAAAGGCCCCAGGAAAATCGATGATCACTCTTGGCTTGTTCCCCTGGAGCTCAAAGGGGATCACCAGGGGGATAAGACGGCCGCTGAGATCCACGGCCAGGGACAGGCTCTCCCCTTCAGCCGTGACGTCGACCCCCTTGACCCTTATCCCGGCCGCCAAGCCGGGCCAGGAGGTCCAGATCAGGGCCAGGATGGCCAGCAGGACGGTCAGGCCGGGTAAAGGAGGGGACCAGGACGTGGAAAGGGGCCTTTTCATCCGGCCTCCTGGCGGATTGACAGCGGAGAGGAGTAATTTGATGATACCATATGCCGGCCCGGGTGGTGTAACAATCGGGCCGGCCGGCATAGACCTCTGAACCGAGGAGGAGTCTTGACCTTTCCCGTCTCCGGGGTTGAAACCTTCCCCCTCTGGCCGCCCCTGGTGGCCCTGGCCGTCTCCTTTTTCACCAGCATGGGCGGCCTCTCCGGGGCCTTTCTCCTCCTCCCTTTCCAGGTTTCGGTCCTGGGCTTCACCTCCCCGGCGGTCAGCCCCACCAACCTGGTCTTCAACATCGTGGCCATCCCCTCAGGGGTCTGGCGTTACATCCGGGAAGGAAGGATGTCCTGGCCCCTGACCTGGGTGACCGTCCTCGGCACCCTGCCCGGGGTCTTTCTCGGCTTTTTCGTGAGGGTCAGATTCCTGCCCGATCCCGGAGCATTCAAGCTTTTCGTCGGCCTGGTCCTGCTCTACATCGGAGCCAGGCTGGCCCACGACATCTCCGGCCGAGGCCTTCGGCGGCGGGTCGTGGCCAAAAGCCAGGAGGCCGACTTCACCCGGCGGTTTCGCGAGGCCAGGCAGGCGGGCGAGACCGGTGATCCGGCCCTCACCTTCCGGGTCAAGACCCTTGGGATCTCCTGGCGGAGGGTGACCTACGAGTTCTACGGGGAGGTCTTCTCCTTCAACGTCCCGGGGCTCTTCCTGCTCTCCCTGGCGGTGGGGGTGATCGGCGGGACCTACGGCATCGGCGGGGGGGCCATTATCGCTCCCTTCATCGTCTCCTTCTTCAAGCTGCCGGTCTACACCGTGGCCGGGGCCGCCCTGAGTGGAACCTTTCTGACCTCGGTGGCCGGGGTGGCCTTTTACAGCCTCATCGGGCCGGTCTACGCCCCCGGGCTTCAGGTCAGCCCGGACTGGCTCCTGGGCGGTCTTTTCGGCCTGGGGGGTCTGGCCGGGATGTACCTGGGGGCCAGATGCCAGAAGCACGTTCCGGAGAGGATCATCAAGGCCATCTTGGCCGGAGCCCTGCTCTTCGTGGCCGTCCGCTACGTGGTCCAGTTCTTCCTTTGACCTCGGCCCGGCTTTCCGTCACCCCCGATTCGGCCGGCCGCGCCTGGAACGGCCCTCTGGGGCCCGTTCAGACTTCTGGGCCCGGCAATCAAAATCAAAAGTTGAAGGCCTAGTCCAGACGGCTTAGAATGGCCGGGAAACCGCGCCGGTTCCTCCGGACCACCGCACCAACCAATAGCTCCGGGAGTTATCCGATGGCCCAAGATCGTTCCTCTCTCGATCAGCTCTGCGTCAACACCCTTCGGCTCCTGTCGGTGGACCAGGTGGAGGCGGCCCGCTCCGGCCACCCGGGGCTGCCCCTGGGGGCCGCCGCCCCGGTCTACGTTCTCTGGACCAGGTTTCTCCGCCACAACCCGGCCAACCCGGCCTGGCCCGACAGGGACCGCTTCATCCTCTCCGCCGGCCACGGCTCGGCCCTGCTCTACTCCCTCCTCCACCTCACCGGCTACGACCTCTCCCTGGAGGAGCTCAAGAACTTCCGCCAGTGGGGGTCCAAAACCCCGGGCCACCCCGAGCACGGCCTGATCCCCGGGGTCGAGGCCACCACCGGCCCCCTGGGGCAGGGCTTTGCCAACGGGGTGGGGATGGCCCTGGCCGAGGCCTTCCTGGCCGAGAACTACAACCGGCCCGGGCTGAAGGTGATCGACCACTACACCTACGCCCTGGTCTCGGACGGCGACCTGATGGAGGGGGTGACCTCCGAGGCGGCCTCCCTGGCCGGCCACCTGGGTCTGGGCAAGATCATCTACCTCTACGACGACAACCAGATCTCCATTGAGGGCTCCACCGGGCTGACCTTCACCGAGAACGTGGCCGCCCGCTTCGAAGCCTATGGCTGGCAGGTTCTCCGGGTCCAGGAGGCCAACGACCTGGCCGCCGTGGAGAAGGCCCTTGCCCAGGCCCGGGAGGATCAGACCCGGCCCTCCCTGGTCATAACCCGGAGCCATATCGGGTTCGGCTCACCCCGCCAGGACGACGCCAAGGCCCACGGCGAGCCCCTGGGACCGGAGAATACCAGGGCCACCAAGGAGTTCTTCGGCTTCCCCCCGGAGGAGTCCTTCCACCTCCCCGAGGAGGCCCTGGAGCGCTTTCGCCGTTCCCTGGCCCAGGGCCGGAAGCAGGAGGAGGACTGGCTCTCCAGGATGGAGGCCTACCGGGCCCAATACCCCGAGCTGGGAGCCAGGCTGAAGGATCACCTGGCCGGCAGGCTGCCCCAGGGCTGGGACCAGGAGATCCCGGTCTTCGACCCGAAGGACGGGCCCCTGGCCACCCGGGCCGCCTCGGGCAAGGTCCTCCAGGGGTTGGCCAAGCGGTTGGACAACCTCATCGGCGGCTCGGCCGATCTGGCCCCTTCCAATAAGACCTTCCTGGAAGGTCGGGGAACCATCGCCCGCCATTCCTTCGGCGGCTCCAACATCCACTTCGGGGTCAGGGAGCACGCCATGGGAGCGGTGGTCAACGGGATGGCCCTCCACGGCGGGGTGATTCCCTACGGCGGGACCTTCCTCATCTTCTCCGATTACCTCCGCCCGGCCCTCAGGCTGGCCGCCCTGAGTAAGCTCCCGGCCAGGTTCGTCTTCACCCATGACTCCATCGGGGTCGGGGAGGACGGCCCGACCCACCAGCCGGTGGAACAACTCATGTCGCTGCGGGCCATCCCCGACCTGACCCTGATCAGACCGGCCGACGCCAATGAGACGGCCGCGGCCTGGAGAACGGCCCTCGCCCATCCCGGGCCCGTGGCCTTGGCCCTGACCCGCCAGAAGCTGCCCGTCCTGGAGCCTGTCGCCGTGGCCGGGGGCGCTTCCCGGGGAGCCTATGTCCTGGCCGGCTCCGAGGACCCGGAGTTGATCCTCATCGCCACCGGGTCCGAGGTCTCCCTGGCGCTCAAGGCCGGAGAGGAGCTGGAGAGGAAAGGCCTCAGGACCAGGGTGGTCTCCATGCCCTCCTGGGAGATCTTCTCCCAGCAGGACCAGGCCTACCGGGACCAGGTTCTGCCCCCGGAGAGGAAGCTCCGGTTGGCCGTGGAGGCCGGGACCAGCCTGGGCTGGGAGCGCTGGGTGGGCTCGGAGGGGGCGGTGATCGGCCTGGACCGCTTCGGCGCCTCGGCCCCGGGCGGAAGGGTCTTCCAGGAGCTTGGCTTCACTGTGGAGAAGGTGGTGGCCAGAGCCCTGGAGCTGGTGGAGAGAAGGGGATGACCCCCTGGATCGTGGCCGGGGACGTGGGCGCGACCAAGGCCAACCTGGCCCTGTTCCGGCCATGGGCCGGATCGCCGGCCCCGGTCAGGGAGGAGACCTACCGTTCGGCCGACTTCACCGGCCCGGGCCCCATGGTCCTTGACTTCATGGCCCGGGCCAAGGTGGAAGGGGTCTACCTCTGCCTGGGGCTGCCCGGTCCGGTGGCCGGGGGGGTGGTCAGGACCCCCAACCTGCCCTGGGTGGTCCACCTGAAGGACCTGGCCGGGCTGCCCGGGGTGGAGGACGCGGCCCTGCTCAACGACCTGGAGGCCGCCGGCCACGGCCTGGCCTGGCTGGACCCCGGCTCCCTGGTGGAGCTCAACCCCCAGGCCGAGGAGAGAGCCGGCAACCGGGCCCTCCTGGCCGCGGGGACCGGCCTGGGCGAGGCGATCCTTTTCTGGGATGGAACCGACTGGTGGCCCTCAGCCTCCGAGGGCTCCCATGTTGACTTCGCCCCCCGTAACGATGAGGAGATGGCCCTGCTCCGCTTTATGAGGGAGGAGATGGACCACGTCTCCTACGATCGGGTGGTCAGCGGCCCGGGGTTGGTCATGATCTACCGCTTCCTCAGACGCCGGAGCCCGGAGCTGGCCGTGGAGGAGGTGGCCCGCCGGGTGACGGACCCCTCCGGGGACCTGGATCAGGCCGCGGTCATCTCCCGGTCCGCCCTGGAGGGAACCTGCCCCCTCTGCCTCGGGGCCCTGGAGATGCTGGTCTCGCTCTACGGAGCCGAGGCCGGCAACCTGGCTCTTAAAAGCCTGGCCCTGGGCGGGGTCTTCCTGGGCGGGGGGATCACCCCCAAGATCCTCCCGGCCTTGAGGACGGGCCGTTTCCTGGAAGGTTTCCTGGCCAAGGGGAGAATGGCCGGCCTCCTGGCCAGGATCCCCATCAAGGTCATCCTGGAGCCCAAGACCGCCCTCTACGGTGCGGCCCGCTTTGCCCTGGTAAACCTGGTTCCCGGGTAAGCCCGGATGAGCCATCCACAGGTCAGGCGCTTCCAGACCCGGGAGGGGCTGGTCAAGGCCGCGGCCGGACTGGTGGGCAAGGAGGTCCACCGGACCTTGGCCCGGCAGAGCCTGTTCAGCCTGGTCCTCTCCGGCGGCCGGACCCCCCTCCCGGTCTATGAACGGTTGGCCGGGGCCGGCCTGCCCTGGGAGCGGATCCACCTTTTCTGGGGGGACGAGCGGCTGGTTCCGGCCGCTGACCCGGCCTCCAACTTCGGTGCGGCGGCCAGGGCCCTTCTGGACCGGATCGCCATCCCGGCCGCCAACGTCCACCCCATGGCCGGTCTGGGGCCTGACCCGGCCCAGGCGGCCGAGGCCTACCAAAGGGAGCTGGAAGGCTTCTTCGCCACCCCAGGCCGGCCCGGAGATCCGGTCTTTGACCTGGTCTTGCTGGGCTTGGGCGCCGACGGTCACACCGCCTCCCTCTTTCCCGGCCATCCGGCCCTGGCGGAAAGGGAAAAATGGGTCACGGCCGTGGAGAAGCCCCTGGGCTCGCCGCCGGCACCCCGGATCAGCCTCAGCCTCCCGATCCTCAACCAGGCCCGGCTGGGGGTCTTTTTAGCCGCCGGCCAGGACAAGCTAAAGCTGGTCCAACGGATCCTGGCCCTCGGCCCCCCTCCTTGCTCCTCCCTGCCCGCCGCCCTGGTCCGTCCCCGGAGGCTGATCTGGCTGGTAGCCGAGGAATAAACCTCCAATCTTCAGCTCCCAGGCTATCCGGATTAATTGGACGGCATCCGGGAAAATCGGATTCCGTCCCTGAATCTGGGACCAAAAGCCTCGACAAAATTGAATCTTTGGTTTATTTATTTACTTTATTTTATCTTTAAATTGTGGTTTTATTTAACAAACAGTCTTGGTACAGTCCTTGAACATTCAACCTTTCCAAGGCGGAGCCTTGAAAACCCTCCCTTGGCCCCAGGGAGGGACGCGTCCCCGTGGAGCTCCGTCAGAAGGGATGAACACCTGGATCCGGTCTGATCGGAGTTATTTGGCCGCCAAGCCATGAAACATAGCCCTCATCACCAGTTCATCGCCTTTTTCATTAACCTCTACCAAAGGTTCGCCCCGCCAGGGGCGGTCGACCCGGACAGCCCCCACCACCTCAAGGAGCAGGTCCTCTACTCCCTTACTTTTCTATCGGTTTCAGTGGGCCTCATCATCTTGGCCGCCAGCTTCCCGGGGGTGGCCGGTCGTGGATACTGGGCAACTTTGGTCGTGGGCGCCGGGGCCTACATAAGCGGCCTGATAATCTTTCTTATTCCTTCCCTGAGCTACCAGGTCCGCTCCCTGTGGGTCTGCACGGCGATCTACGCCATGGGCGCCTCGATCATCCTGTCCGTTGGCCCGTTTTTCGCCTCAAGGGAATGGCTGTTCTCCTTCAGCATCATTGCCGCGATCATGCTGGGCTGGGCCGGGGCCATCGCCTCAATAACCATCAACGCCATGACCTTCATCCTCATCGGAGTCCTGCTTCAAGGCGGCTTCTGGCGGGATATATCGATCCTCAGCGATTCGCTGGCCCCCTGGTTTCAGACCACCCTTGACCTTTTTTTTCTAAACCTCATCACCACCGTTGGCGTGGCCTACATTTTCCAGCGGATGGAAAAATCCGACCGGAACGCCAAGGAGGCGGCCGGGCTGCTGTTAAAGGAGAGGAACGACCTAATCAGATCCAGAAAATTGCTGAAGGCGGAGATAGAGGAGCGGAAAAGGATCCAAGCCAAGGTAACCGCACTCAGGTCCAGGGAAAAGAAGGTCCTGGACTCCATCGCGGCCGGGATTTTCATCGTCAGCCGTCCGGATAAATCGATCCTTTATGCCAACTCCACCGCCTTATCAATGCTCGAGGCCGAGCCAAACACGGTAATCGGACGCTCTTGTAATGAATTCCTCTGCCCCAGTGACGACTGCTTCTGCCCGATTATTGATGAGGGCCTGGAGGTGGACCAACGGGAGCTGGAACCGGTTCAGGTGAACGGAAAAAGCCTGACCTTTCTCAAAACCGCCATCCCCATCAGCTTCGACGGCCAGGAATGTCTCTTGGAGACCTTCGTCGATATTTCAGACCGCAGGCGGCTGGAGAACCAGTTGATCCAATCCCAGAAAATGGAGGCCATCGGCACCTTGGCCGGAGGTGTCGCCCATGATTTCAATAACATCCTTTCCACAATCATCGGCTTTACCGAGCTCTCGCTGTCTAGGAATCATGAGGGAGGCAAGACCCGGAACTACCTGGAGAAGGTTCTTGGAGCCAGCCATCGAGCCAAGGATCTGGTCCAGCAGCTCCTCAGCTTCAGCCGCAAGAACGAACCTGAGAAGAGGTCCATCCGGATCGGGCCGGTCATTGAGGACGAAATAAGGCTCTTGAGCTCGAACCTCCCGGCGTCCATCTCCCTCCGGACCGATCTCAAGAAGGACCTCCGGCCGGTCATCGCCAACCCGGACCAGCTGCGCCAGGTCCTGATAAACCTCTGGACCAACGCCCTTGAGGCGATGAACGCTCAAACCGGCGTCCTGGGCGTGGAGCTGACCGACCTGGACGCCGGGGAGCCGATCACCGGCCTTCAGGGGAGCCTCCCCCCGGGCCGTTACGTGGTTTTAAGGGTTACCGATACCGGCCGGGGTATCAAGCCCGAAAACCTGAGGAGGATATTCGAACCGTTCTACACCACCAAGGAAGCCGGTCAGGGATCGGGCATGGGCCTGGCCGTGGTCCACGGGATCGTGGCCGGCCACGATGGTCTGATCAAGGTTGAGAGTGAAAAGGATCGGGGATCAAGGTTCTCCGTCTGCCTCCAGGCCTCCCCGGAAGGATGCTTCCAGGCTGAGGAGGAGAAGAATCTCGTCCCCGCCGGAACCTCGGGGCGGATTCTGCTGGTCGGCCATGGAGAGCTGCTTGCCCGGCCGGTCCTGGATTGCTTTGAAGGGTTCGGTTACCGCATCACCGTCTACTCATCCGGTCACGAAGCCCTGGAAGCCTTTCAACGTCGCCCGGAGGATTTCGACATCCTGATCACCGACATGGTCATGCCCGGTCTCAGCGGAGTCGACCTGGCCAAGGGGGTTATCGCCTTACGGCCGGATCTGCCGGTCGTCCTTTGCCCCGGGCAGGACGACCTGGTCACAGAAGGCGAGGCCCTTTCCCTGGGAATCGCCCGCTTCCTGTCCAAGCCGCTCAATCCCACCCAAACAGCCTCCGTTATCAGGGATCTGCTGGCTGAATCGAGCCAGGGGGGAAGGGGCTGAAAGCAGATTCCCTCCGACCGGCTTCCCCAGCGGTCCTCATCGGACAAGTGCAGGCCGGGCCAACTGACCGGCCGGCCGGAACGCGGCCCCTATCCGGCGTCTTCCGGACCGCCCTCCAAGGCCTTTGGGAGGGCCGGAAGGCTTTTCTCACCAGGCCGAGGAGAGGACAGCCACCACCCCGGCGGTCAGCCCGTAGGCTAAAAGCCCGGCGGTCCAGGTAAGCTCCATCCCTTTCCGCAGATCCTCCAAACCCGGCTCCGGGGCCTCCTGGTTGAGATAGGGTTTGTCCACCCTCTCCCCGGCGTAGGTCGCCGGGCCCAGGAGGGAGACCCCCAGCGCCCCGGCCAGGGCCGCTTCGGGCCAGCCGGCGTTGGGGCTGGTGGTCCGGCCGTGCTCGGCCAGGCCGACCTTGAAGGCCCTTTTCGCGCTCAGGTCAAGGAACCGCCCGCTTATGACCAGGAGAAGGAAGGTCAGCCGGGCCGGGACGAAGTTGAGAACATCGTCCAGCCTGGCCGGGAAAAACCCCAGGTGGGTGAAGGGCGGGTGATGGTAGCCGACCATGGAGTCCAGGGTGTTGGCCGCCTTGTAG
>Ga0068714_10002939_pt1 | contig 20924 bp, 19 predicted proteins | sample MTBNYHSulfiMetaG_FD_62988 | JGI IMG/M metagenome (GOLD analysis project Ga0068714, IMG submission 62988) | Enrichment culture microbial communities from rom New York Harbor, USA that are MTBE-degrading - MTBE-NYH (New York Harbor Sulfidogenic)... | ecosystem: Environmental > Aquatic > Marine >... | reverse complement strand
CCGCATGTAGATCAGGGAAAAGATGCACATCGCGATGTACGCGCCGGCTATGACAATGTTGATTTTAAGTCCCAGGCGTGGATAGGGCAGCCTCTCCTCGACAAAAAAATTCAATGTCCACAGCATGTATGCGATGGGGACGAGGGTTACGGCCAGGAGCATGGTTCCTCCCAGGCCGGTGGTGAAATAATGGAGCGAAAAACCCAAATATACGATAATTGCTATCAGATAGGAGGGAATTAAGAATTTACGCATTTCAGCCAGTGAATTTGCTGCATCCGGCAACGGATTTTTTTCCATCTTTTGACCCCCTAACGGTATTACTCAAGAAGTCGTGAACTCACCCCTTGTTGGCGTTTTACAGGGGTGAGTTCACTATTATCAACCCTCAATTAGCGCTTACTTTTCCCCAAAAAAATCACTTCGCTTTTGCTTTCATCGCCTCTATCGCTGCCTTAATCGTCCCCTCAGTCGCTATTTTCCAGGCCGGGTTCCACAGGCCCTTTTCCTTCAGATATTTCGCCAGACCCGGATGGACTGGAACATAGGGCATGCTTTTTATCCCCTGGACTTGGAACCCGGCGAAGTCTGCGGCCAGTGGTCCGAAACCGGGGTCCAGCTTAGTTAGCTCAGGTCCTGCGGCTTCAAACACTTTGAGGGCTTGATAAACGCCCGCTTCCGCGAAAAGGGTCCCGTGGTGGTAACCGAAGAAAAAAGGTATGCCATAGAGTTCCTTCACTCCCAGGTCTCTTGTATACGCTTTCTTCATGTTGATCTTCACGGGGGCAAAACCTGCCGCTGTGAGTTTCTTGATTTGTTCCGGGGTTGGGTTCACTCCCTGCAAGGGGGTGGCAACATCCATCGCCTTGGCCCAGGTCGCCAGTGATACCAAAGCCGTTGTGTAACTTGCCACGGCGTCTATCGTACCGGCTCTGAGCGCATCCGCAGCCTTTGATGCATCGACTTCGACGTGTGTAATGTTCAGACCACAGATGTCTCTCATGGCTCTGAAAATGTTGATGTGGTTCATATAGCCCGCCTTGGTCATATAGATTTTCTTGCCGTCCAAATCCTGCCAGGACCGATATTTGTCTTTATTCTCCGGTAAAGTCAATATATGGGTTTCCATGGTGTAGCTCCATAAAGACTGCACCGGCATTTGCTTTACGTTGGGTTCAAAGCCCTCAAATGGTTTTACAAACGAGTACAATGCTCCGAATCCCGGCTCGGCGATATACGTGCTTTCCAGCTCACCCACGAGAAAGCTCTTGACGCTGGCGGTGGTTGAAACGAATGGGTAAACGGTAACGTCGTAATCGGGCATACCCCTTCGCAAGAAATCTGACATGAAAGCCGATACCCGATAACCATAGGCAGCTGGATCAGAGGTTCCCCATCTCCACACGTATTTTGCTGACGCAGGGCCAGGTAAAGCAAATACAAATATTAACACTACAGCCAATCCTAAAACCAATCCCAATTTAAGTTTCTTCATTTTTACCTCCTTGGATAATGGCCACAGTAAGTAATCTTAGTTAAAGGGTAGTCGGAGTAGATTTCTTTCTTTATGTAACTCACGTAGAATTGTCAAATTCATAAATATTTATCTAAGCAGGCTTCACGATTTGCCTACTCCTTTTGACCCTGAAACATTAGCGACCATTAGGCTAGTTTTTGGATTTCAAAGTCCTTTTTTTTAAGCGCATTTAGGTTTGAAAAACCCTCCAATTTAAGACCTTATTATTTCCATCTAAACAATCATAGACATCACCTCCTTCAAGATGTTTTAATTGACCTTTGTGGTGATGAAATTAATGTATCACACCCCCTCTCCTCCTTCTTTTTTGAATAGTAACTACTATCTCAGTATGAAAAATTGGGCTGGCCTCCAAAGGGAATGAAAAATCCCTTGGAGGCCTCATACGTGGGTATTTCAAGAAGCCTCTTTTCAAAACCCGATCCAAAAGATTAGAGGCTGTGTTTGGCAGGGAGTTAATTGTGGTTCTATGGTTCAATGTGAGGTTACTACCTTGGCATGAAAAAGTCAAGAAGATTTAAGAACAGACCCCACATTCCGTAATAAAGTATTCCCGTCTTTACGAGGGCTACCGTTAAATGCAACAACCTTCATCTTCTTATCCTCCTCCTTGACCCCTTCGAAAACTCTTAATGCTGGCCTGGATACTGGTTTCACTTACGCATATATTCTTCTTGAATCAGTTTCGGAATCTCAGATTCGTAGAGAACTTTCGTTTGGCAGAGACCTCACCCTGAGATTCTCCCGGCGCCAAGTCCGATGAATCCGAGGTCGGCATTGTTCTCATGCATGGGAAATGGGCAGGTCCACCCGCCCCTCCAATCCGGACCCTTGCAACAGCGCTAAGAGCCAAGGGCTTCAAGGTAATTACGCCCGTCATGCCTTGGGGACAAAAACGGATGTACGACGCCGATTACCCAACGGCCCTCTCGGAGATTGAAGCATCGGTGGAGATACTTCGCAAGAAAGGGGCGAAGCGCATCATTGTCGCCGGCCATAGTTTTGGGGCTAATGCTTCCATAGCTTACGCTGCCTCCGGCAGGGAGGTAGATGGAGTGATAGCGATCGGGCCTGGGCATTGTCCCGATCTACAGAAATTTGACGCCAGTGTTGCGAAAGCCCGCAAAATGATTTCGAAGGGAAAGGCCGAAGAGACGGCTTCATTCGATGACAACAATCAGGGAAAAAACAGGACTATCAGCACGACCGCAAAGATCTACCTCTCGTTTTTCGATCCGGACGGGCTGGGGGTCATGCCAAAGAGTGCTGCGGCAATACCAAAGCCGGTGCCTTTCCTATGGGTCATCGGAACGCATGACCATTTATACCGCCACGGCGAAAACTATGTTTTCAATAAGGTTCCGAAGCACCCAAGGAACAGCTACCTGGTTGTAAATGCCGACCACAGCGGTACGCCCGAGGTCGCTGCTTCTCAAATTGTTGAATGGATCATGTCTTTGAAATACTAAAAGGCTAACAAGCCCTTGCAAGCAGACGCGCCGTAAGCAGCGCGCCCCTCACTGTGAACGTTAAACCTAAATAAATAACGCCAAATTATTTTTTGCGCCGAACGTTATACTTCCTTTCTTCCCATAATCATCAAGGTTGAATGTTAGCTTACTTTACAGATAAGTAGAAACCGCCACGGCACTCGTCCACCACCATATCCTATTCGCAATCCACTTTTCCCTATTTTTTCGGCTATATCCTCTCCAGCGCCAATTAAAAGGGGTATATAAATTAGCTTCTCCTTTCCCATCTGTACGGCAATCAGTAGCCGTCCGTTTGTCTTTTTTTGCTTCTTAAGTGTTCATCAAGTTTCTCTTCAACCATGTACAATCTTCCATCCTCATTCTCAATAATAATGCCCCTTTTTATAAGAATCAGCAGGGCATTTTGCTTATAATCACGTCGTCTCGTCATCCTTTGTAAAATATTTGGGCGCTCAAGTCCAAGTTGATGCAGTGTCTTGGCGCTATTAATCCCCAGGGCTTTGTGTTGGTAAAAAATCTCTATTACTTTGAAAATAGCCCTACTGGTAAGAAAGGTGCGAATATATAAACCTCCGCCAAAAGCTATAATCACAATAATCAAAATTAAAATAACCCTACTCACTTCGGCCAAAAAAATAACCCCCCTCTTTTTGTAGTAGTAATATTACTCATGGATCATTCTAATTGCAATAGAAGACCCTTTATTCTTGAAGTGAAATAGAAGGAAAGAGAAAATGAGACAGTAGTTCTACGAACGAGGAAGAATTGACGGCAGCGAGCGGAACGAGAGAAGTTTAGAATTATCCCATTTTTTTCCCCTATCAACGGATTTCTTAACCTACCGGACCCTTCGTCTTTCTAACTCATCCTTCCTGTACTAAATAATTTACAGATTTTACAAAAAGGTGTATATTCCTACCAGTAATTCATAGGTAGAATATTTGCATCGAGTGTTGATATTATCTCTAAAATTAGGATGTATCAAGCAACAGGTGATATTCTAAAGGAGTATCTGCTCATTGTAAGCAAGGGAAGGAGTAAAAAATGAGAATCATAAAGCCGAGGATAAATCGAACGGGTTGTACTTTGCTAATTATTTTTTTATTTCTCATTTCTCTAATCGGGTGCGCAGGGCCTATCATTGATAAAGGAATTCCTGTCATTGATAAGGTGTCTCCCGGAACACCTAAAGGCTTTGTAGAATTTTATGCATTTTCAGGCGATTATTATGAAAGGAAACATATGGGCTATGACTGTTATGATCTACAAAAAGCTAAGACTGAATATAGTAATTTAGCTATTAATTTTGCTGTAAAAAGCGACCAGGGATTCTACATGTTAGTAAAGGATCCTAAAGTTTATCGTCCCAAGGATTTTCCTCTGGAATTAGAGTTGCCGAGCTATTGGCGCCGTTTTGCCATGGCTCCTGGAGAACATAATTTTTTGATTACTGCCGGAAAAAACCCAATACTTTTATACGATTTTATTTCAAAACAATTTCCTGTCAAGGTTACAGAGGGAATGATTACACTGATCAGGCTTGAGGCGAAATGCATCAAGTCCAAGGGGGGGGTTCTTGGTATTGAAAGTTTAAAAGGTTCCTTGGACATTGTACGTTCTGAACAAATACCTATTACTTCAAATGAAAAGTCAATAGCGTTATTAAAACATTTTTTGAATGATAGCGATTGGACGATTCGGTTTTATGCAGCAAGGATATTGGGTGAGATCGACGATCCGAACACAGCAGAACTTCTCATTGAAGCCTTAAGGGATGATATCTGGGAGGTTAGAATGCAAGCAGCTTTTTCTTTAGTGAAATTTAAAAATCTAAGGGACGTAAGGATTATAGATCTAATTACTAAAGCTTTAATTGAAGATTCGAAAGGAGAAAATTTGGATCAAATGAGACATACAGCACGCCTATTAGGAGCGATTGGAGATGAAAGAGCTATCGCCCCTTTAGAAAGGTGCCTTGATAAAAAATATGACCCGATTTATTTGAAAGAGGAGCTTGGCCGGGTAGGGACGCTTCATTTGCAACAGGAACTTAGCAAGGTAAAGACAGAGTGTAGCGATGCCTTGAAGAAGATTAGACAAAGATTAAACAAATAAAAATGGAAGATTTATATCGAGAGAAAGATATATAACCACGCATGCCCACAACGACAGATAGCAAAAAATTGACGTTGACAACTTTTGGGAAATTGGCAGGAAACAAGTTGATATTTTATGAAAGGCCGCCGACTTCACTAATACAAAACGTTATGCGACATTTCTACCAGTAATCCTCAGCCCAAGATGTCATCGTTAAGCGATGCTTTGTAGGTGGAACAAACAACTCACTCTTTTAAAAGGTTGTTCTATTTCTCGTTTTTTGACTCGCCCATTTCCTTCAGCACGCCCATGGAGATGGTTGAGTGAGCAAATGCTCCCCCTGCCCTTAAAGCCACAGCGACAAAAATGGCCTCCGCAATCTCTTGATCGGTCGCTCCTGCTTTTTTAGCAGCCCTGACATGGCCTTCGATACAATAAGGGCATTGGGTTGTGTGTGCAACGCCAATGGCTATGAGTTCCTTCACCTTCCTGGCAAGAGCGCTCTCCTTCTCAAAGATTTCATTGTTGAAATTTCTGAAGGCTTGAAACATGTTCTTCTGGGTTTCCTCCAGGTCTTTGTAATGCTTCCGACCGTCAAGGGGATAGAAATATTCACTCATCTGGGTCTCCCTTCTTAGAGAACTTTGTGCTTATCAATTGTCTTCTTAACTCTACCTTAAAAACTCCTAAGCGCTATCCTCAAAATGAAAAATAGAAGTAAAGGTTTTAAGGTTAAATTTTTAGAGAGGTTCCGGAACCATTAATTTTTGTCTCATTCTTTTCTTCCAAGATTTATGGAAACCTAAGTTCATCGGGCCAAAAATCTGGAGGGATCGGTTTATCTTAAAAAGCCTTCGGAAGATACAGCCCCATGAGAGAAAAGAGGAGTTGAGGCTTTCAAAACCCTCCTGGAGCTTTTCGGCACTCATCCTTTTCGGAATAAACGTGACATGCTCCATATCATAAAGATCCCATTGATCGGTCAACAATCTCCCCTCCCTTTTTAATCTCTCCCGGAGAGGAGTTCCAGGGTAGGGAGTGAGAATAGGAAAAAGCCCACCATCCATCTTTGATTGATGGCAGAAGTCCAGAATTCTTTCAAAAGTATCTGGAGTGTCATGATCATATCCCAGGATAAAAGATGCTAAGATTCCAATGCCATGGTCACGAAATTTCTTTACCGCTTCGATCGGAGAAATACTAAGATTCGCTTTTTTCCCCATCAAAGATAGGTTCTCAGGAGAAAGGGATTCAAAACCCATGAAGAGCGCCATGCATCCACTTTCAGATGCAAGTTTGAGCAATTCCTCATCATTGACAAAATTGAGCGGAGCATGGCTGGCCCACTTGAATTTAAGGGATGCCATTTCCTGAAAAAGGGCTTTTGCATAGGGTCGGTTGCCGACGAGATTATCATCTACGAGGAAGAGAAAGATGCTTTCCTCTCTCAACCTGGTTAATTCCTCCATCACAAGGGGAATGGGTCTTGTCCGGCAACTTCTTCCGAAAAAAGAAGAGACAGAACAGAATTCACACTGAAATGGACAGCCTCGGGTCGTCTGAATAGTATTGGTGAAGAGATATCCCTTCCCTTTCACAAGATTCCTTCTTGGAATTTTGATTTCAGAAAGTGAAACAAGTTCGTTGTCCTGATAGATTCTCTTTAATCTTGCTTCCTGAAAATCTTTGATCACCTCTTTCCAGATCCGATCTCCTTCTCCTATGACCACGGCATCTGCATGATTTAATGCCTCCTCAGGAAGATGAGAGACGTGAAAACCTCCAAGAACAACTTTCTTCCCTTTGTTACGAAATTGATCTGCAATCTGATAGGCTCTAATGGCCTGGGGAGTCATCACCGTAATTCCGATTAGATCCGCTTCGGCGTTGAAATCAATTCTTCCCAAATTTTCATCGATGATGGAGACCTCAATCCCTTCAGGGGTTGAAGCAGCCAGTGTGAGAACGCTCAGGGGAGGAAATTTGAATTTAATTTGTCCCCAGAGATTCGATGGAGACCAACCAGGAACAATGAAGAGGATTTTCATGAAGAAGTCCCTTCCGATAGGGATTTAAGGCGCAAGAGGGCTAACTCTGTAAGCTCATCGTGCTTCCTCTCTCCGCCCAGAAGAAACCATCCCACCTTATAGATCCATCGATCAATCCTATAGACGAGGGTATGAGTCACCTCTGTTCCAGATTCTATTTTCTTCAAATCCCAAATCTCAATTCCACCCTTGAAAATTCCATTAAGAAACTGAGAAACAATCTGTCGGTAAATTTCTATGTGGATCACTTCTGAATCCCACTCTGGTTGAATTCGATATCGAAGTTTGAAATGGGTTTTGGTCCCTATGCCAAATTCGCCAGAGGTCATCCTTTCGACCGAGATCTGCTCCACGGGACACCACCGTTTTATTTGTTCCGGGGCGATAAGGATACGATAGACCCCTTTGGGTTTTATCTGGATTAGAATCCGGTGTTGATTCACCCTGCCCTTGAAGACTTTATCTCCCACGGGATAAGAAACTTCGAATTTCCTCTTAAGTCTTATTGCGGACATTCTCTTTCCAATAAGAGAAAAAATTGAACCACTGATCTGGATATTGGCTGATCATCTCTTCAAACCTCTTTGCAATCTCCTGAACTCCTTGTCTCACAGCCGTATTTTTATCAATATCTATTCTTATCGGTATGGGTTCGCCGATGATTCCCCAGTATTTCATCTTTTGTTTAAGAATAACAAAGACCGGTATAATAATCGCACCTGTCTCCAGAGCTAACTGGACAGCCCCCGTAGGAAAGAGGGTCGGATGGCTGAAGAAGTCGATTTCAACACCCTGCCCTTCGTAGATTCGATCTGCGACCATGGCCACAATCTCATTCTTTCTCAATTGTCTTGCGATCTCCAAAATGGCCAAGTTCAGTTTCTCCTTTGGGTCGATCGTAATGGTTTGAATTTTTGCCTTCTCCCGAAGTCTCATTTCATAACGGGAAAGATACTGACTTTCTTCTCGAAGAGTGAGAATGTTGATGGGATATCCCTTTGAAGCCAAGACATATCCTCCCAACTCCCAATTGCCCAGATGAGGGGTAATGCAGAGCACGCCCTTTCCTCTGGCAAGCGCTTTCACCAAATTTTCCTCACCGATCTCTTTCTCAACCCATTCGCCTTGATTGGAGGAGTTCAATCGATGCATGGCCATGTAGTCTAAAAGTTTAAGACAATAGTTTTGGAAGCATTGTTTTGCCAGATGAGAAACCTCTCTTTCAGAATACCTTCCATTGCCCATCACTCTAATATTCTGTTCCACATCTGCCCTAACTCTCTTAAGCACTGGAAAAACGAGATGGTTTCCAAGGGAGGCAAAGAATCGATGGGAAGACCTTGGGACCGTTGAGGAAAAGAGGTAAAAAAGGAAAATGAAGAAACTGACCTGCCTGCCGGTCAACAGCGTTTCCTCCTTCTCTCCAGAAGATCGAGGAAGGCCTCCAGGCGTGTCTCGACCCCCCCCGGTGCGGTATGTTCGTCAATGATCAGAGTGAGGATGGGAATATCCAGGTCTTTCTGAACTTTCATCAGGATCGTCTGCGCCACGAGTTCTGGCATGCAGGTGAAGGGGAAGATATGGATCACTCCATCGACACCATTTTTTGCAAAGTAGACCGTCTTCCCCACTGATTCAATGCTCTCCCCACCTGAATGAAATCGGAGGTAGGGGCGAGCATATCTCGATGAAAATTTAAACTGGTTTCTCCGAAAAGGTTTAAAACGGAATCGGTCGTTGGCGTAGTCGCTCAACCAGACGGACTTAAGAACCTCTACCCCTCTCCGAGCCAACCACAGATCGATCTCCATGTTGGCCGATGAATCCAAAACGGTGAAGAGTTCTCCAACGATGGCCACCCGGATAGGATCGACTCCGTTTCTCTTTTTCATCCTTCTGAACCAAAAGGAAATCATGAAAACTGACTTGAGGAGGCGGGGCAATGAGACGCTGTTATCCATCAAGGAAAGGCCCCTTTTGAAAATCTGATCAGCCTCCCCGACAACCACTTCATAAGGTTTGTAATGAAAGTATCTTTTCAGTGACCAATCCAAAATAGACAGCCGAATTAGAATGGAGAAAAAAAGTTTATAGAGGCCCCATTTCGAATGGATGTTAGCGATCCTCTGCATCAGGTCCAGCATGTCCCGGAGGTTGTCAGGATTGTGTGCACTTCCCATGGTGAATTGATAACCCAGATCTTTCAGAATCTGCTCCTGGATGACATCGTAATATCCAAAGCGGCAGGGTCCCCATCCTCCGATCATAAAAATCGTGTCGGCTCCCAGTTCGAGGGCCTCCATCATGCTTCCCAGTGTAACCTTAAATGGGAAACAAGCAAATTCAGGAGCATGCTTTGTCCCCAGGTCGAGCGTTCTTTTCGTCGGTTTGGGCGGGTAGATAATTTCCACCCCCGCATTTTTGAGAACAGGGCCGTATGCCCTGTGAAGCATTCCAAGATAAGGAGCCGTAATTTTCATCTTCGATTCTTCCTTCGAGCGATCATCTCCAGAAAGGCTTCGATCCTCGTTGAGAACCCGACGGTTGAAAGGTGTTCATCAAAGACAAGAGAAAGGATGGGAATCCTATCTTTGACATAATGCTGAACCAATTCGAAATTAAAGGAATCCTGGCCACATCCAAAGGAGGCGAGGTTGATGAGTCCTTGGATTGAACCATTCTGAGCAAAACCGATCGCAGCTCCTACCATCTCCTTCCCGAAGGACCAATAGATTCTCTTGCGAAGTTCGTCAATACCCGTCTCAATCTCCTGAACGGTCAGGGCCTCGGTCGTGAGGAAGTGATACCCTCTCCTTGTAAGTTGTTCAACAATGGTTCTTCTGAGAAAAGGTTCATGGGTGTAATAGGGCCTGCCAATAATCCCCAATTCAACTCTTCCGTCTTCTCTCTGTATCTTCGGGATATCGGGGGATCGACTTAAATCGAGCGCTGTCTCAAAAAGGAATCCTCTCTGGAGGAGCGTTCGAAAACGTGTCTGCCTCGCCACACCCAATGAATAGTCCTTTTCCACCTTTTTCTGATCCTTTGAAAAGACCTCCCCAACTTTCAGATAGAAGAGTTTTTCTGCTTTGGTCCCTTCCGCTTTGCAGTGAATGGGAAAATCGATCAATGGCGGAAGCGAATCGATGGCACCGAGGACCATATCCGGCAGACCAATCAACTTAGGACACATATAAGCATCTGGTTCAATACTGATATATCGGGGAACAAAAAGGAAATCTACGTTTCCCCTGATCGACTCGATATGGCCAAAATAGATTTTAACGGGAAGACAGAGGTCGCCCGGCAAAAGCTTAGAGCCTTTTCGGATCGTTTCCTCTGAAGTAGGAGGAGAAACGACCACCTCTAATCCCAAGGCTTCGAAGAACGTCTCCCATAGAGGAAAATAGCGGTAGTAGAGAAGTCCTCCGGGAATTCCGACTTTCGTCATCCTACCCTCCCGCTTCTCTTTTTCCTTTCGATGGTCTCCAGGAAAGCTTCCAGTCGCGTGAGGACTCCTCCGGCCCCTGTCTGTTCGTCAATCATCAGACAGAGGTAAAGGGGTCTCCCGTCTTCTCTCACTTTGTGGCTCACCAGAGGTTCAATCATTGAATCGACACCACAGGCGAAACAGGTGAGATAAATGAGCCCATCGATTTCATTGGAACGGAGGTAGTGAAGGCTAGCCCCTAAGATTTCCTTTCCAAAGGTCCAGTAGATATCCTTTCCCAGTTTTTGAACTTCGAAATCGATTTCTTCTGAGCTCACCTGCTCCTGTATGTGAATAGAGACTTGGGCCTCCTCCAAGGTTTTTATAAAATTGAAATTGAAGTACGGATCATATAGACAGTAGGGATGGCCAACGATAGCAATCTTTTTATCCAAACCTTCTTCAGTTTGACCAGAGTGGTTTTCTTCACGTTTTGGGAAAAGTTCAGAATCCTTCTCTCCTCTTCTCATTTTCTCTCTAAAAAGGGTTAATGCCGCTTCCCCTTTTTGATATGCCTGTTTGATTTCTTTTGACCCCTTCCCCAAGCGAGATGCCATTTCAGAAAGGGAATGGGATAGACGCGTATTTCGATATCGTTCGTCCACATAGGGATCCAAGATGAGCGGGAGATCTGGAACGGAGTATCGGAGCATTTCTGGCAGACCTGCCAGCCTTGGGCAACAGCAGGATTTTCTATCAAGGCTAAGAAGGCGCGGGATGAAAAGAAAATCGACCTGATCTTTTATATTGACGGTATGGAAATAGGCCATCTTGATAGGAATGCAGTTGTCATCATCAGCGAACTTGAAACCTTCTTCGATGAGTCCCCGATGAGCTGGCCTTGAAACCACAACCTCGAATTCCAATGCTTCAAAAAAAGTATTCCACAGTGGAAAATATCGATAATATAATAGAGCTCGAGGGATTCCGATCCGAATTGTCATTCGTTCTTCTTTCGCTCCCTTCGGCTCTGGAGAAGATCGACAAAGGCACTCAGTCGTGTGGTGACCATCGTTTCAGAGAGATTTTCGTCTAAGGCAAAGGTTAGAATGGGAATATTGTGTTCCCGACTCACCCTGACCAGAATATTTTTAGCAACGGCCTCCAGCATGCATCCTAAGGGAAGGACCTGGATAGCGGCCTCATAACCATCTCTCTTATAGAGAATGGGATAGCCGATGGAGGAATTGCATTCCCCTCCGATATTATGTCTCAAATAAGGCCTTGAAGCCTTGATCGCCTTCCGTTTTGATCTCGGATTTAAAAAATCTAAATGTAAAGCATGGGTGATCTTATGCGTAACCCAGACGGTCCGGGTCACCTCCACTCCCATTTCTCCCAGCCTTCGTTCGATCTCCTGATTGGCATGGGGGTTGATGACCATATATCCTTCCCCCGTAATCAGGATTCTTAGCGGTTTCTGAGTCGGGTCTTTCTCGATTCGATCCAGTTTCTCGAGGCATTGTTGATTGGCTTCCTTCAGCTCTTTGAAGTTGGAGGCCTTGTCAATCAATCTCAAACAATCGGTCTCAACCCTTGTAGTCTCCCCTCTTTTTATCTCTAGAGGTCTAACCTTGTGGACTATTCTTTCAATCCTCTCACACAGCCTTAACTTTCCCCAACTGAATCGTAAGGCCCAGAGCGTTTTCCATAACGATGCGCCCCAATCTCTTCGTTCTTGATTGAAGCGCTGGAAATAATTACTCCAGAGCCGGGTATCATCCATCGCAATCCAGGTAAACTCGAACCCAAGATCCCTCAGAATCTGCTGTATGACGATATCGTACATTCCGACTCGACATGGTCCGTGATCACTGACCATGGCGATCGTATCAGCTCCTCTCTCGAGGGCTTCGATGAAGTTCCCCAAAATGAATTTAAAAGGAAGGCAGGTCGAGGGAGGAGAGTATTTCATTCCAAGATGAAGGGTTCTCTGGCTGGTCTTTGGTGGAAAGATAAACTCGGGTCCAACCGTTCTTGCCATCGCGCCGAGGAAAATGTCCATATGCCCGACATTGGGGACGGTAAGCTTCATGGCTCAATGGGACCCTCCTTTTTGAACCTGGGCTTCCCATTTTCCACACCGATCTCCCCAGTAAGAGATGACCTTATCTTCCATGATGAATTCGACGATCTCACAGATATTTTCACAATCCTTACAGATAAAATTTTTTGTGCAGCAGGTAACATCCACGATCCTGAAGCCTTTAAACTGGGTCTTCGCTCCATCCATCTTCTCCTTGGCTAAAAGAGCGGCGCCAATGGCTCCCATAACATTATAGTATTCCGGGACATGGATCGCCTCTCCCAATTCCCTCTCAAAGGCCTGTTTAATCCCCAAATTTGCTGCAACCCCTCCCTGAAAGAGAATTGGCCTCTTGAGGTCTTTACCTTTTGCCACATTATTGAGATAATTTCGGACCAATGCCTCGCACAGTCCGGCGATGATGTCACTGAGATGGCAACCCATCTGCTGTTTGTGGATCATATCGGACTCAGCGAAGACCGTACATCTCCCTGCAATCCTCACTGGTAGTTCGGATCGGAGGGCATACTCTCCAAAAGATTCGATGGGAACGCTTAGCCGGAGGGCTTGCTGGTCCAGGAAGGAACCCGTCCCGGCGGCACAGACCGTATTCATTCCAAAGTCGATGACGAGCCCATCCCGAATGATGATGATCTTTGAATCCTGTCCACCAATTTCGAGAACGGTCCTGACATCAGGGAAGAAGTGGAGTGCCCCCATGGCATGGGCCGTAATCTCGTTCTTGACAACATCGGCGCCCACGAGAACCCCGGTTAATTGCCTAGCACTCCCGGTGGTGCCTACACCGCCAAACTCAACCTCTTTGGGGAGCACAGATTGAATTGCCCTTAATCCTTTTTGGACTGCCTGGATAGGTTGGCCGTGGGTGAGAAGATATTGTTGACAGATCACTTTCCCTTCCTGATCTATAACAGCAAGATCGGTACTCACTGAACCCACGTCAATTCCAAGATACCCTTTCATCTCAACTTTCCTTCTCCTTCGGGTGTGGTGTTCAATCGATTCGATCTTCTCTCACCATTCTGCATTAATCCTTCCCAAACTCGATCCGCAATGTCTCCATATTTTCTGGCATACTCATCAACGAGTTCTGAAAGATGATTGTAGAAAATCTCTGCTCCGGGATGGGTAAAGTATACACCCGGCAGAGAGGCCATTTCCCTCCCGACCTCAGGACGGTCAATTAGCATACAAGGTCTGAGAAGGTTTCCCAGGTAAGGTTGGCGTGAACGAATGGTTTTGAAAAAAGGTGAATTGAGAACTTCGAGAAGAGATTTTCCTTTGATGTTATCAGAAGCAAAATGACAGAAGACGCATGGCTCCACATCACCCTGGGCATTGATATGAAAGTACATCTTTCCCCCAGCCATGCACCCATTGGTTAGTCTACCGTCATTCCAGAAATCAACAAAGAGAATCGGTTTAGCAGCCCGGAAGCGGACGAGCGCCTTTCTCAACTGGTCTCTCTGCCAAGGTACCGGCATCCATCGAATATCCGGATTTCTGCCTATAGGAAGACACATAAAGTACCAAATGAGAATGGCGCCCTGCCCAATTAAAAAATCGATATATTCATCACTGGCAAGAAGGTCTGTATTCTCTTTGGTTTGGGTAAGGGAGCAGGCAAATAGAACTTTCGCCTCCCGAAGAAGGGCCAACCCTCTCATCACTTTCTGAAAATGTCCTTTCCCTCGCCTCTGGTCTGTCTCAGTTTCATATCCTTCCAGGCTGACGGCCGGAGACACATTTCCTAAATCAGCTATTTTTCCAACCGTGACTTCATCCAGAAAACCTCCATGGGTGAAGACATGAAAAAACATTTTTGGATGGTCTTTGTAAATATCGAAAAGGTCTTTTCGAAGAAAGGGCTCTCCTCCCAGGACAACGACTAGGTGGATTCCCATCTCTTCGGCCTCGTTAAAAATACGATGAATCTCTTCCGCCTCTACCTCTCCATCTCTCGAATAATCCCCTGCATAGCACCCGTAACAATGGAGATTGCACTGCATGGTTGGGCTGATGAGCATCGCCCGCGGAGGGTAAAATCCAGTTCTTGATGCAAAATCCTTTCTTTGGTTGGTTCCTTCTAAAAACTGGTTCATTAAAAAATGGACGATCTTCTCGCACTGCTTTAGATTACTTTCACGAAGGATTCGTTGAGCTATTTCAAGGGAAGGATGGTCCCCCTTGAAGAGTTCTCGAATCCATTTAATTTTTTCGCGATAAGAATCTTTTTGGGGGATCTTTTCGGCAATGCGGGTTAAACGGATAATGTTTTCTTTTGAGTTGATAGAAAGCAGTGAAAGAGCAAGGGTTGAAAACTTAACCAGGGAGATTCTCTTCAAACGAGATGAATTACTCATGATTTTCCCAAGGATCTTCGTTACAATAAGTTAGCTCAAAAAGGAACGATTTGCAATCTTTCCGTCCGGCTTCTTAGTCTTCCCCCCACAACTTTTTCCCTGAGATTCGATAATAAGCCTCCTTCGCTCTCGACCTCACCTTTGGATTTTGATCCTGGGTGGCTACTTTTTTCAACTCTTCTAAAGCAATATGATCCCCTAAGTACCCCAGGGTTCGTGCAGTAAAGGCTTGTATATAAGGATCGTTATCTTTCAGGAGATCAATCAACTGCGGAATCGCTGCTTTGTCCCCCGTGTAAACCATAGGTTTTTAATCGATCTTTTTTCTTGGAAAATACCGCCAAAAATAATAAAGCCTGGCTTCATTATTTCGATAACCAGGCTTAATCCCCTTCTCATCCCCCCTCCCTAAAAAGGGCTTATTTTAGGCGCTAAAAGACCTTAAGGGTGCAAGAAGTCAATACGACCAATTTTCTTTCATCTACAGTGTATATCGTTGATTAAAGAATACACGAAGTGTTGATTTTGTCAAGTTATTTTTGGAGGTCTCCAAGGAAAGGATCTATTCAATAAAAGCACACCATTACCAGCTGCCACCGCCGCCGCCGCCAAAGCCCCCTCCGGAAAAACCCCCTCCTCCAAAACCTCCACCGCCCCCCCCACTTGATCTGGGTGCCGAGAACATGGCAGAGCTAAGGTTCGAGGTCACTGAATTGATGGAGTGAGTGAAAACGTACGGGCTGAAAACTCTGAATCCAGTTGGCGAAACATACCAATTCGGTGGCTCCTGGTAAATCCCTTCAAAGGCTTTCGCCCAGTTATCTGCCACATCCAGGGCGATCGCGTAAGGCAAGAACTTAGAGAAAAGGTTTTTATCCCCCATCCTCTGGAGTTTATCTTTCTCTGCACGATTCATAAATTCCTGAAAACCCAGAATATCCATATAGGCCGAAGATCCTGCCCTTGTCTTTGCAGGCATGAACTTGGCAAACCCAATAATAGGTAGACCTGTCAGCGCCCACGCAAAAATGACTTTCACAATCGAACCGGGCATCAGGAATCCGAAAATGAGCCCACCGAAAATCATGATAAGGAAACCTGGCACAAGATAGGATTTGGTCACCCGTTCGGGGCTTCTTAGAAAATATTTTTTCCTCACCAGCTCCCCATACAGGGTCTTTTTTAGCAAATCCAAGTTCGTATAAAACTTATTTTTCAGACTCGAGACGAAGACACCGGGTAAATCCCCTGGCAAGAGACTTTTCATGAGTTCCATTTCAAAAAGATTGAGATTCGAATCGGGAGCTTTTACCTTTTGAAGATAATAATCCGAGCGATCAAAGATCAATCCTTCTTTCTTTGTTTCTTCGATTTTGATATATCCCTTGACGGCAAGACCGACAATGGTGGAAGTGATGTCTCTCGGATCGAGTTTCTCATCCACGAGGGCCCCTACTTCACCCGGGCTGAGGGGCTTATGATCGAACTTGGGAGGCTCATACATCACGGTAATGGATTCCCTCACTCTTGGATCCCTTCCCTTTCGATACCAGCGATTGGCCATATAAAGGAATGAAAAAATGGGAAGTAAAAATATCCAGTTCTCTCCAGGGTTGACGGCCCATAAAAATTTCTTCCATGAGGATGGGGGAAAGACGAGTCCTTTGTCCCATCCGAAGACAACGGTCAGCCCCTCTCCCATCTTGAGGCTTCTCTTGGCAATAAATTTCCCGCTGTTATCGTAGGTCTCATATCCGCACTCTTCTTTTGAACCGTAGCTTCCCTCATAGCCTATGGCCATTAAATTCTTACTCTTATCCCCGGTGGTCAAAGATACAGTCGCAGAAGCCTCTTTGATTGGTGCCTTCCAGTAATTCCCTGTCACATTCCAGTAAAGTTCATCATGGTCATTGAAAAAGAGAATCACATTTTCGACTTCATAGGTCACAATATAAGTCTGTCTCCCCTTGACATATCGTTTGGCATCCCCAATTCTGATGTTTATAAGATGACCCATCCTTTTAACCTGGTGTTTCCAGGCTTTTCCCGATTCATCCGTCACAGATAAAACCTTGATGGGGGTCGTGATTATTTTGCTAAACTCATCCCGATATTTAAAGGGGAGCTCCCGATAAATCCCATGACTCGACTGGTGGAATTCCACCTCGATCGTCTCTTTGACGATCACAGATGAATCTTGTTCGATCATGATATCCGAGTGGAATTTATTGATGGTGAAGTACTGAGCAAAGGCAGGAGAAATAAACAGGATGAGGTTGAGGCTGAGGAGGAAGACAACCAATATAGGAAACCTAAATGATTTGGAATAGCTTTTCATTAATCTCTCCTCATAAGAACTTCCAACATACAGAAATCCCCCCTCTCCCCCCTTTCGTAAAGGGGGGAGAGGGGGGATTATTCATTAAGAAAAACTAACCTTCACAGGCTTCCTCTCAGCCTCGGGGGCTTCGAGTTGGAATAACTCTGCCTGCTTAAAATTGAACTGAGAGGCTATAAGATTTGAAGGAAATGATTCGATCAGAATATTATAATCTCGTACCACAGCATTATAATAGCGCCTTGCCATTTCAATATTGTTCTCCAATTCCTGCAATTGGGATTGAAGTTGCATGAAATTGGCATTGGCTTTTAATTCGGGATACGCCTCTGCCACGGCAAACAGGCTCTTGAGTGTATCCCTGATCATATTTTCAGCCTTGGCCATTTCCGCCGGAGTGGTCGCCTTCATTGCCATGGATCTTGCCTCTGTCACCTTCTCGAAGACAGTCCTTTCATGGGAGGCGTATCCCTTCACGGTCTCCACCAGATTGGGCACGAGGTCATATCGTTTTTTGCACTGGACATCAATATCCGACCAGGAAGACTTAACCGTGTTCCTAAGCCGGACGAGTTTGTTATAGATGGCGACGACAGCAATGACAAGGATGGCAATGATGATGAGAATGATGAGTAAAGTCATTTTTCCCCTCCGCTCTTGAGATCATGTTGTAGATTACAGAATTCAAAGGATTTTTTCAAGCTTTCATTATTATTGTTGCCTTCTAAAGAACCGTTCAGCTCTCTTGACGGCGGGCCAGAGGCCGAGATTCATCGGCCCAAAGATGATCAGACTTCTTCTGAGATGAAAAGGATTGAAGATTCTCTTCAACATGGAGGGTAAGGAATAGAAAGACCGATTGACCTTCCAGAATCCTTCTTGCAGCTCTTCAATGGTCATCCGTTTGGGCTGAAAGACCACCGTGGCCATATCATACTTCGACCAATCCTCTGTCAGAAGCCTTCCTTCCTGTTTTAATCTCTGATAGATTCGAGTCCCCGGGAAAGGAGTCAGGACGGGAAGGAAAGCTCCTTCGATTCTATTCCGCTCTGCAAATTCCAAAAACTCATCGAAGACCGACGGGTCATCGTAATCATATCCAAAGACAAAAGATCCGTAAACCCCAATCCCCTCATCATGGAGTCTTTGAATTCCTTCCTCATAGGCCTCAATTCGGTTAATTCGTTTCCCCATCAGATCAAGGTTCTCCTCGCGAAGGCTCTCAAACCCGATAAAAAGCCCATGGCATCCTGCTCTGGCCATCAGGGAAACGATCTCTTCATTTCCAGCAATATGGATTGGCCCCTGGCTCACCCATCGCAAACGATAATGGGAGAGCATATGGAAGAGTTCTCTGGCATGGGAAAGGTTCCCGACAATATTATCATCGACAAAGAAGATATAACCTTTTGATCGCTCCAGGGATTGAATCTCTTTCTCCACTTCGGAAACCGGTCTCATCCGGTAAGTTCTGCCATGAAGCGCGGTCACCGAGCAGAACTCACAGTCATAAGGACAACCCCTTGTGGTCTGAATCAGATTGTGAAAGAGGTATCCCCTCGGAGGGAAAAGATTCCTTCTCGGATAGGGAAGACGGCTAAGGTCCGTTCTCTCTTTCTGACGGTAAAAGGGTCTCATCGTTCCCCTTACGGCATCCTCCAACATCTCCATCCAGATCTCATCGGCTTCGCCTATGGCCACACTGTCGCAATGGATCTTCGCCTCTTCGGGAAGCCAGGATGCGTGGATCCCTCCGATCACCACCTTTTTCCCCCTCCTTCGAAATTCGTCCGCAATCTCATACCCCCTCGGTGCCAGAGGGGTAATCGCAGTGATGGCGACCAGATCGACCTCCTGATTGAAATCGATCTCCTTGAGGCTTTCATCCATGATGCGGATTTGATGATGCGAAGGGGTGAGCCCCGCGAGAAGGGAAGTGGAAAGCAAGGGGAATTTAAATGCGATCACATCCCAGAAGCTTTCCTTGGGCCATCTGGGGATAATAAAAGAAATCTTCATTCCAACTTCTTTCCTTTTAAAAACTGGGCTAATGGTTTAATCTCCACCCCCTCTGGAGTGATCCACTGAAACGTATCCTTTGGCAAGGGTTGATTAACGGAGATTTCTTTCAATTTCACGTCCAAACGAGTCTTCTTCTCTGGCATCTCGATTCGAATCCGGTTCGGAATCTCATTGCCTTCAGGCTTTTCTGTTGAAATCCTAATGTTTGCCTTTGCAATGAGATCTCCAAATTCTGAAATCTCGCCAGTATAGGCCCTATTCTGCATGGGGCTGAAAAGAATAAATTCCCCCCCTCTGTAAAGGGCAATAAACACAACACTCATTCCAAAGGGGTGATAACCCAGGATGCGAAGCTTATCCGGTTTCTCATACCGGACATCTCCGTTGAGAAGAAATTTAAACTCCTCACCTTTTCTGACGGTATCGATACGAATCGAGGCCTTTGCCCGGACAGAATCTGCAGAGGAAAAGGCTTCAAGAAGTTTTGCCATGGGATCCTTCACAGGAGGCGCCTCTATGTAAGGCATCTTAACCACTTTCTTGGGGCACCCTGAGAGAAAGAATACCAGTAGAAAGAGAATCATAATGGCAAACCAGGGTCTTCGGAACATTTTATTGTTCTCCTTTCGCAAAACGGTTCCACACCGCTTCCGCAGTTAATTCCCCCGAGGCAACCACTCCAGCAATCCCTCCTCCAGGAGATGTCCAATGTCCCGTGAGATAAAGATTGGGGATGGGAGTGGTGCGCGGAAGCCGATAGATCCCGGATTGTCGTGGGATCTGTGCCCATCCATAGGCAGCCCCCCATCGGTTGTGAGTCCATTGCTCAATCGTCTTCGGGGTGGTCTCTACTTTGACCACGACTCGCTTCTCCAGATTGGGAATGAACGCAGAGGCTTTTCTGACGAGGCATCGGGAGAGTTTATCTTTAACTCTCTGATTCCAATCCGGACTGAAGTGATAGGTCGTTTTACAGCTCAGGCAGAGGGTGCTCTTCCCTCTGGGTGCATGGGATGAATTGACTTTCGATGGGGCGAGGAGATAGAAGGGAGCCTTTTCAGAAATTTGATTCTTCGAGAGAGATTCATATTCCTTCTGAAGATCATTCTCAAAGAAAACCTCGTTATTTGAAACGGAAAGCTCATCCAATCCTCCTTCGACCCCCAGATAGAGGATAAAATAAGAAATGGAAGGCTTCATCCTTTTTAATCTTGATCGAAATCCGCTTGGAATTTGGTCCTCTCCGATCAGACCGGTAAAGGTGGAACGGGCATCGATATTAGAAATGACGGCCTTCCCGGTTATTTCCCGGCCATCTTTCAACTTCACACCAATCGCCTTCTTCTCTTCGATCACGATTTGTTCAACTTCAAGGCCCGTTAAAATTTGGCCTCCCATCTTCTTGAAAGCTTCTCCCATTTTAGATGGAAGTTGTTCGACCCTCCCTTCAATGCAGGAGACCCCATAATTAAAATAGGACATTTCAACG
>Ga0068714_10002938_pt1 | contig 20929 bp, 16 predicted proteins | sample MTBNYHSulfiMetaG_FD_62988 | JGI IMG/M metagenome (GOLD analysis project Ga0068714, IMG submission 62988) | Enrichment culture microbial communities from rom New York Harbor, USA that are MTBE-degrading - MTBE-NYH (New York Harbor Sulfidogenic)... | ecosystem: Environmental > Aquatic > Marine >... | reverse complement strand
TGGTAGTTTTCGAGGACCGCCACCAGGGTCCGGCCGACCGCCAGACCCGAACCGTTGAGGGTGTTCACGAACCGCGGCTTGCCGCCGTCGCGCGGGCGGTATCGCAGGCGTGCCCGGCGGGCCTGGAAGTCGGTGAAGTTGGAACAGGAGGAGATCTCCCGGTACCGCCCCTGCCCCGGGAGCCAGACCTCAATGTCGTACGTCTTCGCCGACGAAAACCCGAGGTCGCCGCTGGACAGCGACACGACCTGGTAGGGGAGGCCGAGCCCCTGCAGCACCGCCTCGGCGTGGCCCGTCAGCTCCTCCAGCGCCTGCCACGAGGTCTCCGGGGGGACAAGCTGGACCAGCTCCACCTTGTCGAACTGGTGCTGCCGGATGAGACCCCGCACATCCTTGCCGTGGGAGCCGGCTTCGGCCCGGAAGCAGGGGGTGAGGGCGCAGTACCTGATGGGAAGCGCGTCCTCTTCGAGGATCTCGTCCCGGTGGAGGTTGGTGACCGGCACCTCGGCGGTGGGCACCAGGTAGAGGTCGCTCCCCTCGACCCGGAACAGGTCGTCGGCGAACTTGGGCAACTGGCCGGTGCCGACCAGCGACTCGGCGTTGACGAGGTACGGTGGCAGGACCTCGACATAGCCGTGGCGCCGACAGTGCAGGTCGAGCATGTACGACGCCAGGGCGCGCTCGAGGGCCGCCCCCACGCCGCGAAAAACCGCGAATCGGGCCCCGGCGATCTTGGTCGCCCGCTCGAAGTCGACCAGGTCGAGTCGCGGGCCGAGGTCCCAGTGCGCCTGGGGCTCGAAGTCGAAGGACGGGGGGGACCCCCACCGGCGCTCCAGTCGATTCGCGCTCTCGTCTCGACCGAGGGGAACCGTCCCGTGGAAGAGGTTGGGAAACTCGAGCTCGAGCTGGCCCAGCTCCCCCTCGAGGGTGCGGCAGGTCTCGTCGAGCTCGACGACCTCGTCGCCGACCGCTTGCAGCTCGGCCTTGCGCGCCTCGGCCTCGTCGCGACGGCCCTCGCGGTAGAGCGCACCGACCTCCTTGGAACCCGCGTTGCGTTTCGCCTTGAGCTCCTCCACCCTGACCAGGAGCTCCCGCCAGCGCCGGTCGACACCGATCAGTCGCTCGAGGGGGGCATCGCTCCTGCGGGCCTCGAGCATCGCTCGGACGCGGTCGGGATCGTTGCGGTAGAGGTCTCGGGACAGCATGCATCCTCCACGGTAAAGACGGGCGTTCGACCGGCGCCGCGGTCACTCCACCGCGTCCGCCGGACCCATCTCGAGCACCTGGACGACCCGGTTGGCGGCGTCCACCAGGACCACCCGAGCCCGGTGACCGGCGAGCTCCGAGCGGTCAAGGTGACCGTAGGCAGCGATGATCACGAGGTCGCCGGGGTGGATGTGGTGGGCGGCGGCGCCGTTGATCTGCACCTCGCCCGTGCCTCTGCGCCCCCGCATGGCGTAGGTGGTGACCCGGGAGCCGCTGGTGACGTCCCAGATCTCCACCCGCTCGAGGTGGTCGAGGTCGGCCGCCTCCATGAGGTCGGCGTCGAGGGTCACCGAGCCGACGTAGTCGATGTCCGCATCCGTCACGGTGGCGCGGTGGATCTTGGCGCGAAGAAATGTCCGCAGCATCATGGGCGTGCTCTCACGGGCCCGGCCTTCTGACCGGGAGATTGTCGATCAGCCGGGTCGTACCGGCCCTCGCCGCGACCGCCAGCAGCAGCGGCCCGCGGGTCGCATCGGGCGGAGAGGCGAGGTCGTCGGCGCCGACGCAGCGAGCATACTCCAGCCGCAGGAGGGGCTCGCTGGCGATCTCGTCCGCCATCACCGCCTCGATCCGGGCAGGGTCTCGCTCCCCGGCCTCGACCGCCTCGCGACCCCGGTGCAACGCCCGGTACAGCGCGGTCGAGGCGCGCCGCTCGTCGGCCGAGAGGTAGGCGTTGCGGGAGCTCAAGGCCAGCCCGTCGGCCTCCCGCACGGTGGGGACGACCTCCACCGCGACCGGGAAGTCCAGGTCCGCCGTCAGTCTCTGGATGAGCAGCGCCTGCTGGGCGTCCTTCTGACCGAAGACGGCAACGTCCGGCTGGACGATGTTGAACAGCTTGGCCACCACCAGGCCGACGCCGGCGAAGTGGCCCGCGCGCTGGGCCCCGCACAGCACGTCGTCAAGACCCGGAAAAGCGACCCGGACCACCGGCGGGCGGGGGTAGAGCTCCGTCACCGGTGGCGCGAACACCACGTCGACCCGTTCGGACCGGAGCAGCGCCGAGTCCCCGGCGAGGTCGCGCGGGTAGCGCTCGAAGTCCTCCGACGGCCCGAACTGGGTCGGGTTGACGAAGATCGACACCCACACGCAGCGGCCCAGCTCCCGAGCCCGGCGGACCAGGGCAAGGTGGCCGGCGTGAAGGGCGCCCATGGTCGGGACGAAAGCGACAGACCTTCCCTCCTCGCGATCCAGCTGCCGGCGCGACCGGGCCTCGGCAATCGTCGTCACGACCTCCACTCAGTCCTCCGGGTGCTCCTCGCGCCACCTCGCCAGGACCTCCTCCGCCAGGGCGTACGACTGCTCCTCGGTGGGCACGCGGCCGGCCCTCACGTCCTCGACCCAGCGACCGATCGCGTCGACCGCGACCTCGCCGAGCCGGGCGTAGGGGGCGACGAACCGGGGGTGAGGGGGCAGCGAGATCCCGAGCAGGTCGTGCACCACCAGCACCTGTCCGTCGCAGCCGGCCCCGGCGCCGATGCCGATGGTGGGAATGCCCAGCGCACCGGTCACGGTGGCCGCAACCGGCGCCGGGATCCCCTCCAGCACGAGGCTGAAGCAGCCCGCCTCCTCCAACCGACGCGCCCCTTCCAGCAGATCCCTCGCCTCCTCGAGCCGTCGCCCTTGCACCCTGAAGCCGCCGAGGCGGTGGACCGACTGCGGGGTCAGGCCGAGGTGGCCCATCACCGGCACCCCGGCACGGACCAGGGCCCGCGCGTGGTCCGGCCAGGACCCCTCGAGCTTGACCGCGTGGACCCCCCCCTCCTGGAGGAAGCGAACCCCGGACCGGACCGCGTCCTCGACGCTGGTCTGGTACGAGCCGAACGGCAGGTCGCCCACCACGAGGCTGCGGCGGGCGACCCTGCGCACCGCCCTGGCGTGGTGCAGCATCTCGTCCAGGGTCACCCCGAGGGTGGTCTCGTGGCCGAGCACCACCATCGCCAGGGAGTCGCCGACCAGGAGCAGGTCCGCCCCGGCCTCCTCGCCCCAACGCGCCGTCGGCGCGTCATAGGCGGTGATCATGGCCAGCCGTCGCTGACCCTTCGCCGCCACGACCTCGGGGACGGTCATCGGGCTCGTCATCTTCGAACCTCACCCGCCTCTGACCAGCGCGCTTACCGGTCTCGTCCCACCGGCCCGCCCGCGCCCTCCAACCCCCGCATCCCGAGCGGAACGTAGACCTGTGTCCCTCCCCGGCAGCGGGCGATCTGGTCGACGAGGGCCTCGAAGTCGGCCGGGTTGTTGACGAAGTCGATGTCGTCGGTGTTGACAACCAGCAGCGGCGTCTCCCGGTAGTGAAAAAAGTAGTAGGAGTACGCCTCGCTCAGGCGGACCAGGTATTCGGCGTCGATGGTGCGCTCGAAGTCCCTGCCGCGGCGGGCGATCCGGTCCAGCAGAACGGGCACCGAGCCCTGCATGTAGATGACCAGGTCCGGCCGCGGCACCTCCTGCTCGAGCACGGGGTAGAGCTTCTCGTAGACCTTGAGGTCGCTGTCGTCCAGGTTGAGGTACGCGAAGATCCGGTCCTTGGGGAAAGTGTAGTCGGCCAGCACCAGCCGCTGGAACAGGTGGAGCTGCGTGATCTCGCGCTGCTGCTGGAATCTGGAGAGCAGGAAGTAGATCTGCACCTGGAAGGCGGACCCCGGGCGACCCTCGTAGAACGCCGGCAGGAATGGGTTGGTGACGTCCTCCAGGATCATCACCCCCTCGAAACGCTTGCCGAGGAGCTGGACGAGCGAGGTCTTGCCCACTCCGATAGGGCCTTCGACCGCGATGTGGCGGAACGGGATCCTGGCCTGGTTCATCGCGCTGCAGACACCCTACCCGACAGGCCACGGGGCCCCGTCGCGCGGCGTCGCTCACGGTCGGTGGGGCTCGGCCTCACCGCTGCAGTATAGCAGCCCGTCACTGACAGAAAATTCTGACGGTCTTCCCGCCGGGGTCGCGGCCAAACCTGTCGCAAGACTCTGCCACCCCCGCCCTCGCACCACCCGCAGATCCACGACACAACCTCTTGCATCTTCGTGAGTTGGACATTTCGTTGGCCGCTGGCACGGGGGTTGCCCTGGGAAGGCGCGAACGGAAGGAGGTGCCACAGCAGAAGGGCCCGAGCCAGCGTCACCAACCCCGATCGCCAACCAGAGAAATGACATGAGGAGGTTGAACATGAATCGTCGCTTCGTACCGATCGTCGTGGTCCTGCTCGCCGTCGCCGGCGCCGTTGTCGCCGGAGAGAGCGCCCCCGAGGGGGTGGTCAACGTCAACACCGCGACCTCGGAGCAGCTCCAGCTGCTGCCGGGCGTGGGCCCGGCTCTGGCCGAGCGGATCGTCGCCTTCCGCGAGTCCAACGGCCCCTTCCGGTCGGCCGACGAGCTGGAGGCGGTGAAGGGCATCGGCGAGAAGGCGCTGGAGAGGCTCAGGCCGTACCTCCAGGTTTCCGGCGAGACCACCCTGACCACCAAGGTCGCCACCCAGCGGAAGCCCCGAGCGTAAACCCAGAACTACAACATGCAGCGTGGACGGGAGGCGGCCCTTCGGGGCCGCTCTCTTCTGGAGGCCACCATGAACGCCCCCCGACACCCCTCACCCCCCGGTCCGGTCGCGCGGTCGTCCGCGGCCGCACGGGGCCACAGCATGGTCGAGGTCATGACCGTGCTGGTCCTGATCGGCTGCACGACCCTGATCGCCCTCCCGAGACTGGCCGAGGCGCGGCGGGCCGCGGCCCTCCGCTCCCTCGCCCAGCAGCTGTCCGGCCTGCTGCACCGGTGCCGGGCAGAGGCCGTGCTCCACCACCAGAACACGGCACTGGTGTTCGACCGAGGCCAGCACTGGGTCTGCTACGCCGCAGTCGACGGCGACGGTGACGGCGTCCGCCGCGACGATCTGGCCGCCGGCCGCGACCGGGTGGTGAGCCGTCCCCTCCGCCTGGAGGCGGGGGGCAGCGCGCCCGGCTTCCTCGACGCGCGGGCGATCCCCGACCCCGGAGGCTCGGGGTGGCTCGGTGGGGACCCCGACGACCCGGTGCGAGCCGGTCGGGGTGACATGATCAGCTTCAGCCCCGTCGGGAGCGCCACCCCCGCGTCGGTCTTCCTGACCGATCACCACTCGCAGATGCGGGCGGTGCGGGTCTTCGGCGCCACCGGACGAGCCCGCTGCCTGATCTGGAAGCCCGGTTGGCCGGACTGGAAGGAGAGCCTGTGGTGAACGATGAGCTTTCAGCCATCAGCTCTCAGCTCCACCGCCCACCCGGAACGTGAAGGAGCGACGAGCCGCAAAGACGCCAGCATGGAAAGGAACCCTGGCGCCTTCGCGCTTCTTGGCGTCTTGGCGTTCTCTTCTCGCGGGGCTTCGCCCGGTTCGACTCACCGCGGGGCGGCCAGGTACTCCCCCTCCGCCCGCCGCCCGGCCTCCACCTCCACCGCGCCCAGAAGCACCGAGCGTTGCACCCTCGCCCCCGTTCCGACCACCGCCCCCTCGGCCACCACCGAGTCCACGATCTCCGCCCGCTCGCCCACTCTGGCGCCGGCGCCGATCAGGCTCCGCACGACCCCGGCGCCCTGCCGCACGGTGGCCCCGGGCTCCACCAGGGCTCGACCGCCGAGGGCTTCGAGCGCCGCGCCGAGGTAGGCCTCCGGGTCTCCCACCTCGCACCAGGAACCGGAGACCTCGGCAGCGCCGAGGCGTCCCTGGCGGAGTGCCACCGACCACAGCCTCTCGGGGACCCCGCCCGGGGCCAGGGGCAGTGCGGCCAGCGCCTCGCGGGCCACCAGCATGACCCCGGTGTAGAGGAAGGACCCGTCCCCCACCTCCGGCCGACCCGGCGGCGAGATCCCCTCCACCCGCCCCCCGTTCCCGACCCGCACCCTCGACCACCGGGTCGGGTCCGGGTTGGGGATGACCGCGAGCGTCACCAGGTCACCCGCCCGGCGGTGACGCTCGAGCAGGGGCCCGAGGTCGAGCCGCAGGCGGCAGTCGCCGTTGGACACCAGCACCGGCCCGGAGCCGTCGAGGAAACCCCGGCGACACGCCTGGCCGAGGCCGCCGGCGGTGCCCATCAGCTCGGTCTCGCGGGACAGCCGCAGCTCGCACCGCCCGAGGGCGACCCGGTCGAGCGCCGCCTCCATCCTCTCGGCGAGGTGCCAGGTGTTGACCGCCACCGTTCGCGCGCCGGCCTCGGCCACCAGGCGGAGGGCCGAGGCGACCAGAGGGCCGTCAGGGAATGGAAGGGCCGGCTTCGGCACCGCATCGGAGAGAGGTCGCATCCGCTCGCCGCGCCCCGCGGCGAAGACCATCGCGACCTCGACCGTCCCGGTCACGGCTCGGGGAGTCTCATGTCGACCGGCAGCTCGAGCTCCGGGTGCCGTGCCCGGTGCTCCTCCCACAGGGACACGTAGGATCCGCGGACGGCGCCGGCCGGGTCGAGGTCGAGGGCCCGGGCCGCGCCCTCGAGCGCCGCCACCGCCCCCTCCAGCTCCACGAAGTCCCCCATGGCGGTCCGGTCCAGGGCGACCTCCACCTCGCCGAGCCGCCAGCGCTCCCTCTCCTTCTCGTAGCGGACCAGTGGCGCGAGCCCGAGTCGGCCGAAGATCTCCGCCAGGATCTCCCCCTCCCCGACCTCCAGCTCGTGCTCCTCACGCACCTTGACCCTGCCCCGGTAGCTGACCGGCCCTTTGAGCGTCAGCACCCAGCGCCCCCCCACCCCACGCAGGCGCAAGGCCTGCCCGGAGCTCGTCAGGCGTCGGTCCGGCCAGTCGAAGAGCTCGTTGCGTTCGACCTCCGGCGGGCTCTCCCGCAACCCGCCGACGGCCACCAGCCGTCGTCGCACCGCGTCGAGGTTCGCCACCGGGATCTTCAGCTCGGTCTCGTTGCCCCGTTTCCCGCTCATGCTCTCAAGGGTACCTCGTCCGTACGCCTCCTGTTGGGCTCCATGCCTCCCCGAGGCCGTTGCGATGCCGAGAAGCCGTTGCCGCAGAGGGACCCGCGAGGGGTAGCGGGAGGTTCTCACCCCACGCGGAGGCATCGGTGAAGGAGATGGTTGTGGCGCCAGGGGCCGCAAAGACGCGACAACCCGAGATCACTCCTCGCGCCCTGGCGTCCCTTCGCGTTGCTCTCGGCTCAGAAGTCGGTGCGTTCTTACAGGATTCTCACCGCAGCCACAAAACAACTCCCAGAATCGCAGTGGATTGCGCGCCTCGGCTCACCCGTCATCCCGAACGCGAGCGCAGCGAGCGGAGGGATCTTCCCCAGCGGAGGGAGCGCCTTCGTTGGGGCAGATCCCTCGTCGCCCTGCAGGCTCCTCGGGATGACAGTAGCGTGGGTGCGCTCCTTCGCCAGTGCTCCCCCGCGCCTTGGCGCCTCTTGGCGCCTTTGCGTTCTCCCCTTCGAACACCGGGCTTTGCCGGGCCCTTGGGTTGCGGGCAGCGCCCACGCTGGGTCTCTGCGTCTCTGCGTTGAACGGGCGGGCGGGCGGCTCTGCGGCTCCGGGTGGCAGGGTGGCTCTGCGCCTCCCTGTCGCGCCTTTGCGCCGTCGCGCCTTTGCGTTTCCTCCCTCTCCAGCGCTGGAGGGATCGATGTTGTTGGGTTGCGGGCGGCGCCCGCGCTTTACCTCTGCGTTCTCCTCGGGTGGAAGGCGGGTCGTGCGGGAGGGGCACGGGGCCGGATCGCTGCCGGTGTAACATGGCGCCATGCGCCATGTCGTCTTCGGGACCGCGGGCCACATCGACCACGGCAAGACCACCCTGGTTCGTGCCCTGACCGGCATCGACTGCGACCGCCTGCCCGAGGAGAAGGCCCGCGGGATCACCATCGAGCTCGGCTTCGCCCACCTCGAGCACGGTGACCTCCAGCTCCACTTCGTCGACGTCCCCGGTCACGAGCGACTCGTCCACACCATGATCGCCGGCGCCGCCGGCATGGACCTCGCGTTGCTGGTGGTGGCCGCCGACGAGGGCATCAAGCCGCAGACTCAGGAGCACCTGGAGGTCATCCGCCTGATGGGCGTGCCCGCCGGCGCGGTTGCCCTGACCAAGGTCGACCTGGTGGACGAGGAGCTGGTGGAGTTGGCCGCGGCCGAGGTGGCCGAGCTCCTCGCCGGCACATCCTTCGCCGAGGCGCCAGTGGTGCCGGTCTCTGCACAGACCGGCGCCGGCCTCGACGAGCTGCGCCGGGTGATGGTGGAGCAGGCCGAGCGGGTGCGGCCTCGGGAGAGCTCGGGACGCCCGTTTCGGCTCGCCGTGGACCGGGTCTTCACCCTGGTCGGGGTGGGTACGGTGGTCACCGGGACCTCGCTGTGGGGCAGTCTCGCGGTGGGGCAGGAGGTGGTGGTGCTGCCGGACGGTGTCCAGGCTCGCGCCCGCCGGCTCCACGTCCACGGGGTCGAGCGGAAACGGGTCGAGGCGGGCGAGCGGGTGGCCATCAACCTCGCCGGCGTGGCCAGGGAGCGGCTGCGCCGGGGCGATCAGGTGGTGACCCCCGGACCGTGGCGTCCCACCCGGCTGGTGACTCTGCGGCTCGAGCTCCTGGCCGAGGCTCCCCACCCCCTGGACGAGGGGGCCGAGGTGGAGGTCCACGCCATGGCGAGCCGGGTCGAGGCCCGCGTGGAGCGCCTCTCCAGCCCGACCCTCGAGCCGGGGTCGAGCGCCGTGGCCCAGCTGACCCTCTCCGAACCGGTCGCGCTCTTCCCCGGCGACCGGGTCGTCCTGCGCCGACCGTCACCGGTCAACACCTTTGCGGGCGGCGTCGTCCTCGACCCCCACCTGCCGCGGCTGCGGCGCCGCCTCAGCGCCACCCTGGCCGACCTGCCGGCCTCCTCCCGGGCCGCCTGGCCCGAGCTGCTGGGGTCATGGATCGACCGGGCCGGGCTCGCCGGTCCGTCGGTCGACGACCTCGCCGGCCGGCTGGGGGTGGTGCCGGATGCCATCGAGCCGTCCCTGGGGCGGTTGCTCGCCGAAGGACGGATCCGCGTCCTCCAGACCCAGCCCCGACGCCTCGTCCTGGAGCGCGCCATCACCGAGCTCGCGACCGCGGCCCGCATCGAGCTCGAGCGCCGCCTGGAGGGGGAGGAGGTGTCGGCCGGGGTGCCCGCCCGCGACTTCGCCGCCGCCCTCCTCCCACGGGCGGCGCTGCCCCTCTCCGGCCTGTACCTCGAGGAGCTGCGCGGGCGCGGAGTGCTCGAGCTGACCTCGGGGCGGGTCGTCCCGGCGGGGAGCGACCAGCACATGACCGAGTCGGGGGAGGCCCTGACCCGACGGGTGGAGGCCCTCTACCGCGAAAGCGGCCTCAACCCGCCGTCCCCGGGGGAGGCGGCGGAGAGCCTGGCTGCCAAAGCGGCGACGGTGGAGGGGATCTGCAAGTTCCTCGTCACCCGCGGCCGGCTCGTTCGCCTCGAGGGAAAGTTCCTCATCCACCGGGCAGTCCTCGACGAGGTGGCGCGGGGGATCAAGGACTGGAATCTCCCCGCTTTCGAGGTCGGACAGTTCAAGGAGCGCTTCGACCTCACCCGCAAGCTCGCGATCCCGATCCTCGAGTGGCTCGACTCGCAACGGGTCACCGTGCGGCTCCCCACGGGCGCCCGCAAGGTGCTCGGGCACGGGAGGTAGGGACGAGACCGGTCACGCGAAGACCGGTCGGTGGAGCTGACGGTTGACGGCTTCCTGCCCGTGCGAGGTGTCGAAACGACCCTACTGCACGGGCACGTAGGTCCGGTCCCGCAGCACCCGGTAGGACTCGGACGAGAGCGACGACAGCTCCAGCCTCGCGCGGGCGGTGTACAGCACCCACGCCTCCACCGGCGCGCCTTCGCGCTGGCCCGGGTCGAGGACCCAGCTCGCCAGGAACGCCTCGAGCCACGGCTCGAGGCCGCTGTCGAGCTCGACCGGGACGTACCGGTCGCACCGCCCGGATGGGGAAACGCGGACGAGGGCCCGCACCGGCGCCTCCACCTCGCGGCCCGGAACCTTGACGCCGATGCGCTTCGGCAGGGCCGGGGAGGTGATGGTCTCGGCCGGCGCGAACGGCAGGCTCGCGAGCTGTGCGGGCGGCGTCAGCTGCACCGGGACCGCGGGTTCGGGCGGACGCACCGGGTCCGGCACCTCGAGCCGCTCGGTCACCAGCCCGGCCTCCTTGACGGTCCCCTCGATGAGGAGCTCGACAACCACCCACGACGGCTGCGGCACCTTGCCGACCCGGGCCGGCTCGAAGCGCGCGTCGGCAAACCCGGCCACGATCCCTGCCGTGAGGCCAGGGAACGGCACCTCGAGGGGGACCGCGCCCAGGCACGCCCCGTTGCCGTCGACGTAGGCCGCCACCACCGCCCGACCCGTCACGGCGAGCTTGCGCGGCGGTGTCGCCTCCCGTCGCTCCGGGACCCGGTCCAGCGCCACCGCGAAGGGGTTGTCCGGCGAGAGCTGGAGCAGCGGCAGCTGGAGGGGCATCTCCAGCTCGAGCCGCTGCTGCCAGGCCCTCGACCCCGCCTGGTCGGCGGCCGTGACGTCGACGCTCAACGCTGTGAAGACGATCAGGAGCGGAATGGTGGGTCTCATCACTGCGAATGCTACCACGAACGGATCCGCTACACTCCCCGCCCGTGACCGCGAGGGATTCGGCGATCGCGTTCTTCGTCACGCCCCACGGCTACGGCCACGCGGCCCGCGCGGCCGCGGTGATGGCGGCGGTCGCGCAACGCCTGCCCGCCATCCGCCTCGACCTGTTCACCACCGTGCCGCGCTGGTTCTTCGCCGACTCGCTGACGGCGCCGTTTCACATCCACCCCGTCGTCACCGACGTCGGGCTCATCCAGCGGGACGCCCTGACCGTCGACTTCGAGGCGACCGTTGCCCGGCTGCGGGAGCTGGTCCCCTTCACTGCGGCCGTCGTGGACCCCCTCGCCCGGAAACTCGAAGCGGCCGGCTGCCGGGCGGTCGTGTGCGACATCTCGCCCCTCGGCCTCGAGGTCGCGCGTACGCTCGGGGTGCCGTCGGTCCTGGTGGAGAACTTCACCTGGGACTGGATCTACGACCGGCTGTCCGACAAGCACCCCGCCCTCGCCCCGTTCGCCGGGCTCTTCGGGGAGCTGATCGCGACCGCCGACGTCCACCTCCAGGCAACCCCCGTCTGCCGGCCGCAGGTGGGGGCCCGAACGGTCCGCCCGGTCTGTCGCCGGCCGCGCACCGACCCGGCGACCACCCGCGCCCGGCTCGGGGTGCCGGCGTCGACTCCGATGGTGCTCGTGACCATGGGCGGGATTCCGTGGACCCACGGCGACCTCGCGGCCCTCGAGCGCGCCGACCGGGTCCGCGTGGTCGTCCCCGGCGCCGGCGACCGCCTCGAAAGGCGCGGCAGTCTCACGGTCCTGCCCCACCACTCCGAGCTCTTCCACCCCGACCTGGTCGCCGCCAGCGACATCGTCGTCGGCAAGCTCGGCTACAGCACGGTTGCCGAGATCTACGCCTCCGGTTGCGCCTTCGCCTTCGTGCCCCGCGCCGACTTCCCCGAGTCACCGGTGCTGGCCGAGTTCTGCCGGACCCACATCGCATCCCACCCGCTCGCTCCCGACGCGCTGCACGCCCACCGCTGGCTCGCCGAGCTCGGCCCGCTCCTCGAGCGGCCCCGCCGCCCACCCGGTCGGAGCGACGGCGCCGAGCAGATCGCGGAGCTCGTGGTGGAGCTCGCGGCCTGAACGGAGCGAGCCCACCGTGGAGCTCAGGCAGCCTGCGGCACTGCCCCGGGTCCCCCTGAGTGCTGCTCCCTTCCGGGCCTGACACGGTTCGGAGGTCGAGGATGCACAGGGCCCGAGCTCCACGCTGGGCTCGCGTGGCAAGGGCTGGCGGAGAGGGCGGGATTCGAACCCGCGGTGGAGTTGCCCCCACACACGCTTTCCAAGCGTGCTCCTTAGGCCACTCGGACACCTCTCCGGACACCAGACTGCAAAGAACTGTGGCGGAGAGGGTGGGATTCGAACCCACGGACCCCGTGAGGGGTCAACGGTTTTCGAGACCGTCCCGATCGTCCACTCCGGCACCTCTCCGACGACGGGCGCCATATTCTACGACGAATCCCGCCGGGTGGCAAAGAAGCCCTTGAGCAGCGCTCGGGCCTCGTCGGCGGCAAGACCGCCGCGGTGGGCTTGCGGCGGTCCCAGGCGCGGGTCGCTGGCCAGGTCCAGCGCGCTGCCGCAGGCGCCGAGACGAGGGTCGGCCGCGGCCCACACCAGCAGGCCGAGCCGGGCCTGGCGACAGGCCGCCACGCACATCGGGCAGGGCTCGAGAGTGACGTAGAGGGAGCACTCCTCGAGCCGCCACCCGCCGAGCGCGGCACCGGCCGAGCGCAGGGCGAGCAGCTCGGCGTGGGCGGTAGGGTCGTTGGCCTCCTCGCGCCGGTTCCCTGCCCGTGCCACCACCCGTCCCCCGCAAACCACCACCGCCCCCACCGGCACCTCGCCCCGCGCCGCGGCGGACCGGGCCTCGGCCAGCGCCTCGGCCATGTGCCGGCGGTCGGCGTCGTCGAACAGCCAGCCGGGGTCCATGGCCCCACCATAGCAGCATCGCTCTCCCCGGTACCGACCCCGATCCCGACGGGGACGAATCGGGAGAAGGTCGGGTGAGGGGACCCGGGCAGCGTTTCGGGAAGGGCACCGGTTGGTCTGCAACGCCACCGCCGCTCTCTCCGGCTCACCCTTGCCAACCCTCGCCAGCGGGTGGCAGAATCGGCTCGACCACGACGGCGGCCACGGGTCGAGAGACGATGCACCTCCTGAGCCTGCGCAGAGCCCTCGACGACGTCGAGCCGAGGACGATCGCGAGCCTCGCGGCGTCCGGAGTCGCGCGCCAGCCAGCGCCGCAGGACCGACTCGGAGGTTCGGGGGCCCCGCAGGTGCCGCGGTGAGGCACTGCATCTCGAACCCGGAGCTGGCCCACTTCCTGAAGCGCGAGCAGCGCGGCGCGGCGCCCTCGTACGACCTCGACCTGGCCGCCATCTTCTGCGACATCCTCGACCGGGCCAACGCGTTCCTGCCCTCGGAGGCGGGCTCGATCTTCCTCGCCGACCCGCTGGCCGAGGGGCCTCGGGAGCTGGTGGTCATCGCCTGCTTCGGCGACATGGCCGGGCAGCTGGTCGGACTCGGCCTGTTCGCCGACACCGGCATCGTGGGCCACGTCTACCGGACCGGCCGCGCCTACATCACCGCGAGCCCCCAGAGGGACCCCCTGTTCTTCCAGGGGCTCGACGGCCGCTCCGGGTTCGTCACCCGCTCCGTGGTCTGCGCGCCCCTCAGGGTCGAGGGGGAGACCATCGGCGTGATCGAGCTCCTGAACCACCGCGGCGGCCTCGGCTACAGCGACCGCGACCTGAGGCTGCTGGAGATCTTCGCCCAGACCATCTCCGCCTCGATCGCCAACGCAATCGAGGCACAGCGCTCCAAGGAGATGGCCAAACGGGACGAGCTCACCGGGCTGTACAACGACCGGTATCTTCACCACAGCCTGTCGATGGTGGTCACCGACGCCCTCGCAAGCGGTGACGACTGCGGGTTGATCTTCCTCGACCTGGACCACTTCAAGAACGTCAACGACACCCACGGCCACCTCGTCGGCAGCCGGGTTCTGGCCGAGGTCGGCGCCACCCTCCACCGGGTCCTTCCCTTCGGCGCCATCGCCGCCCGCTACGGCGGCGACGAGTTCGTCGTGGTCTTGCCCGCCTTCGGTCGCCAGGAGCTGCTGTGGGTCGCCGACACCGTCCGGCAGAACATCGAGTCCACCGTGTTCCTGGAGGAGCCGGACCCGGTCGACCCGGTCAACTACCCCGCCCTGCGGATCGCCGGCCTGATCACCTGCAGCTTGGGGCTCGCCACGCTCTCGAACGACGTCCTGCCGCTCCTGGCGCCGCCGCCCGTCGAGCCGGTCAAGGCCAAGAACGAGCTGATGCGGCGCGCCGACGCGTGCATGTACCTGGCCAAGGACCGCGGCCGCAACCGCACCGTCACCGCCTGGGACAGCGAGTAGGACCGAGGAAGAACGCAAGGACACAGCGCGGGCGCTGCCCGCGACCCAGTTCTCGCCTCGTCCACTCTGACGGCGACCTTGACCGCGGCGCGCAGAGGGAGTCTGAACCACGAAGACGCAAAGAACGCAAAGTCGAGCCGCCATGCCTCTCTCTTTGCGTCCTTCGCGTCTTGGCGGTTCGATTATCATTCACTTTCTCAGAGGTTTACACAGCGAGCAGAAGCGGGTTCTCCGCAGTAAAGCACGACTATTGGACCGAGAGCAACGCACGGGAACACCAAGACGCCAGGAGAGAGGCCCTCCAATTGCGCCTTCGCGTCGCTTTGCGTCTTTGCGTTCTCCCCCCGTCGGGCCCTACGGCACCTCGACGCTCCAGGCGCCGCAGTCGCCGCTCTCGAAGTCGTCGGCGAACAGGGGCACCGCGGTGCAGGGGCCGGTGGTCTCGAGCCGGATGTCGTCCACCCACCACCCCTCGGAGCCCACCGAGCCGTCGCTGCCGTGACGGAACCGCAGCCAGAGGTTTCCGCCGCTCACCGCGGTCAGGTCCACGGCCGTCACCACCAGCCCGCCGGAGGACCCGGTCCACGCCTGTCGCCCCGCCAGCGGGTTGCCGCCGTAGCTGTACAGCGCGGAGGCGTAGCCGCCGGTGAGGAAGGCCCCGCCTGCGTCGACCACGTCCTGCCAGCCGGATCCGTCGGTGGACACCTCGAGCACCCCCCCGTCCCAGCCCGACTCCAAGGCGTAGTGGTGGGCGAAGCGGAGGGTTGCCGTCCCCGACCCGAGCGTGAACGGCCCTGCCTGCAGTCGGTCGTCCTTGACCGCACCCTCGTCGGCGGTGAACCAGGAGTGGGTCGGCGAGCTCGCGGCAGGGTCCTCGACGATGCTCCAGTTGAGCCCGGCGCCTGGCGGGTCGACCGCGGTCTGGACCGTCCAGCCGCCGGGACCGGACTCCACGTCGTCGTCCAGCGCCACCGTCCGGTCGAGGGTGGTGAATGCCAGCGGGCCCGCCGTGCTGCCGTTGCCCACCGCGTCGGCAGACGCGACGTCGACGGTGTAGGCGTGGCAGGCCTCGAGACCGGTGATCTCGAGGGCGTGCGCGGTCACCAGGGCGGCGTCGAGGGCGGTGGCGCCGCCCGGGGAGGCCTGGGCCCAGGAGGTCGACGACTCGTCGGTCGCCCAACCCACCACCGCCGCGTCCGCGCCCACCTCCACCGCGGCCAGTCCGGAGATCACCGGCCCCTGGCAGTCGACGAGCGCGTCGTCGGTGCGGGGCAGGTTCACCCCGCCCTGGCCGTCGTCCGCGTCCACGTAGGTGGCGGTCAGGGTCTGACCGTGGCTCACCTGAAGGTCGACGCCGAGGGTCGCGGTGCCGGCGAAGAAGCCGGGGCGACCCGGGGTCTCCGCCAGGGTCACGACCGTGGAGGACCCCGGAACCGCGAGGGTCACCTGCGCCGAGGCGCTGCCGACGTTGCTGTCCACCACCCGCAGGGACACCGTGCCGTCGCAGGGGTACGCGTCGTGATCCAGGGACACTCGGCCCGCGGGCCGTGCGGCCAGCTCGTACTCGGCCGGGACCAGGTTGAAGCCGTGGATGTGGCAGTGGGTGGGGTCCCCCGAGACGGTGGCGTGGACCACGCCGTTTGCGTCGATGAGCCCCGAGCCGAGGGGCTGCACCGAGCGACCCGAGAGGGTGTAGAAGCTGACGATGGCGCCGTTGACTTTGCCGTAGGCTCCACCGCCCGCGAGCTTGACGGTGAGGCTGGCCACCCCGCCCGAGAGGGCGAAGTCGTCCGGCTCCTGGGTGGGCATGGGGGTCACCGTCCGCGGCCACATGACGCAGCTGCCGAACAGGGTCGACTGCTCCATCCACTTGGTGCCCTCGGAGCTGTTGGTGGCGCCGTTCAAGTCCATGCAGTACTGCTTGCCGTTGACGTGCTGGCCGCCGGTGGTGAAGGCGACCTCCTGGCGGATGGAGTCGACGATTCCACGCTGGCCGTCGCACGGGGGGACCCAGCTCTCGCTGGTGGTGCCCCCCTCGAACGACACCGCCCCACCCCCCTGCTTCCGCAGCCACCCTTCGGCGAAGCACTCGGTGATGTTGTGAAACTGGCCGTTGTTGCAGGCCACCGACCAGATCGACGGCAGCATGTCGCCGTTGGTCAGAGCGTGCACGTCGGAGGTGTCGAAACCGGTGGTCGACCAGCCCCCGTCCCAGCCGTGACCGATGTACACCCCCAGGCTGCGGCCGAGGTTGACCGCGGTCGTCACCTGGCTCGCCTGGGCGGAGCTGTGGTAGATCTGGTCGAACTCGGTGAAGGTGTAGTTGGGGACCGTCAGGTCGGTGCGCAGGAGGTCGACCCGCTCCCAGTCGGCGAGCCCCGTGCCCCCGGTGTCGTCGCCGCCGATGCCGAAGCCGGCGTCGTACCAGGTCGACGCCAGGCCGGGGAGCTGCTCGTAGGTGAGGATCTTGTTGACCTGGGTCACCAGGTCCGCCGCGTTCTGCGCCGACAGCCGGGAGATGGCCGCGTCCGGCCGGTTGTCGCCACCCTCGAGCTTGGTGTAGCAGGGGTCGCAGGGCGCCCCCTCGTTGACCCCGGTGAAGTTGGGGATCTGCTGGTAGTCCCCCACCAGGATCACCCAGGTGAGACCCTCGGGCTCGTTGTACGCGTTCTGAATGACCGTCATCACCTGGCTCGCCGTGACCCCGGCGGGCACGGTCTCCACCACGGTCGGGTACCCGACCTTGACCTCCCAGTCCACCAGCGGCTGGACCTCGTCGAGGAAGTCCTGCGGCGTGAGCACGAGCAGCCGACCGCTCTCCACGAACGGCACGTAGCGGGTACGGACCTGGTCGTAGTTGACGGCCCGCAGCCGCGCGACCTGGTCGAACAGCTGGGTCATCGCAGGCTGGGGCCCGCGGCGGGGGTTGGCGGCGTCGTCGTGACGCTCCACCTTGTAGCGCGCCTCGACCACCACCTCGAGCCGGTTGGAGGCCGCCTGCCAATGAGCCACCGGGACCCGCAGGGCCTGGCCCCGCAGCGGCCCGGCGATGAACGGCGGGTCCACCCAGGCGGGGTCGGCCGGGAAACGCACGTCGGAGGCGTAGACCCGCGGGTCGAACTCCCACGGCACCGATTCCGGGTCGACGCTACGGTTGAAGTGCCCCTTGGACGGCGCCACCCCGGCGAGCCCGAGGTCCGCCAGGTCGACCTCACGGGTCTCGACCGAGAGGAGCTCGAGGGCAACCCCGTCGTCGGGGCCGAGGAGGTACTCGGTGCTCAGGTAGGGCAGGGACGGCCACCCCCGCTCCATCAGGTTGGCGGCCCCGGGCACCCGGACGACAGCCCACGAGAGCCCCTCGATCTCGAGAGGTTCGACCCGGACCTCCCCGACCCGCACCACCAGCACCTCACCCCCCCCCTCCCCCGGCTCCAGGGCGAAGCCGGTCCCGCCGTCGCCCAGCGGCAGCACCACGGCCGGCGCCGTTGCCGCCGCCAAGCCGACCAGAAGGGCCACGAAACCTGCGATCAACCCGCTCGCCCCACGTCTCATCACGACCTCCCGCACACCAGAGCCGGCGCCCAGTATCGACCCGAACCCGAGCCATTGCAAGCACCAGCGGGAACCTGAGACCGGTGCGATGTGGGTCACGGGAGCGGTCGGCGCCCGATCCCGGATGCCGGGGGACGGGACGCAGGCGGCGGGACTCGGGTGACCTTGACCGCGGTGCGCAGACGGAGTTTGAACCGCGAAGACGCCAAGAGCGCCAAGGCCAGCCACCAGGCCTCCTTCTTCGCGTCCTTCGCGTCTTCGCGGTTCGATGACTACGCACTTCTTCAGAGCTTCACACAGCGATCGGAGGCAGGTTCTCCGCACCAGAATCACCACTCATGGGTTGAGAGCAGTGCACAGGCGTCACTCCAGAGCCCCACCGACAGGCGATCTCGAACCGGGTACCATGTGCGGGTGGACCGGATCACGGTGGCGAGCGAGCGCGGCCCCTACCAGGTGGTGGTGGGCCACGGCCTGCTCCACCGCCTGGGGGAGGTCCTCGACGAAGCCGAGCTGCCGAGGCCCGCCTCGCTGGTCACCAACAGCACGGTAGGCCCTCTTCACGGTCGTCGCACCGCCGACGCGCTCGGCCTCCCGCCACCGTTCGAGCTGCCCGACGGCGAGCACTTCAAGACCCTCGAGCAGGCGGAGGCGGTCGTCGAACGTTGGCTCGACGACGGCCTCCACCGGCGGTCGCTCGCGGTCGCGTTGGGGGGGGGAGTGGTCACGGACCTGGTCGGATTTGCCGCCGCGGTGTTCCAGCGCGGGATCCCCTGGGTCGCGGTGCCGACCACGCTGCTGGCGATGGTGGACGCGGCGGTGGGCGGCAAGACCGGGGTCAACCTCGAACGCGGCAAGAACCTGGTCGGGGCGTTCTGGCCGCCGCGCCTGGTGGCGGCGGACGTCGCCACCCTGGACACCCTGCCCGAGCGGGAGCTCAGGGCGGGGATGGCCGAGGTGGTCAAGGCCGCCTGGGTCGGTGACCACGGCCTGCTCGAGCTCCTCGACCGGCCTCGGTCCCCCGGCCACTGGCGGGAGCTGGTGTCCCGTGCGGTGCGGGTCAAGGTCGCGGTGGTCTCGGCCGACGAACGGGAGGCCGGTCCGCGGCAGGCCCTGAACCTGGGCCACACCGTCGGCCACGCCCTGGAGGCGGCCACCGGCTTCGAGCGCTTCCTCCACGGTGAGGCGGTGGCATGGGGCCTGCTGGCGGCGACCGCCCTGAGCCGGCGCCTCGGCCTGATCGGACCCGCAGCCGCCGGTCGGCTCACCGCCGCCGTGGCCCGCCTCGGCCCCCTGCCGCCGCTCGACGACCTGCCGGAGGAGCGGATCCTGGCCCACCTCCTCCTCGACAAGAAGCGGGACAGCGGGGGACCGGCGTGGGTCCTGCCCACCGACGACGGGGTGGTGCTGGGCCAGCGGGTCGAGGGGGACGAGGTCAGGGCCGCCCTCGACGGCCTCCGCGACGTGCCCGCCGCCGGCGGCCCGTTTGCCGCCTCGACACGGGAGGGATGAGGAGACCATGAACGCGACCGGGCCCGAGTCACCCACCCGTCAGCCGGCCTCCCTGGTGCGCCTCCCCCACGAGCCGGAGGCGGAGCGGGCGGTGCTGGCGGCCGTCATGTTGGAGCCCACCGCCCTGCTCCAGGTCACCGAACGACTGGCCGAGGAGGAGTTCTACCAGGAGAGCCACCGACTCGTCTACCGCACCTGCCTCAACCTCCAGGAGCGCGGTCAGGCGGTGGACCTTCTCACCGTCACCAACCACCTTCGCGAGCAGGGCCTGCTCGAGCGGGTGGGGGGGGCGAGCTGGCTGTCGTCCCTGGTGGACGTCCTGCCCGACGTGGCCAACGCCGTCCACTACGCCGACATCGTCCACGACAAGGCGATCAAGCGGCAGCTCATCGCCGCGGCGCAGCGCATCCTCACTACCTGCGGCACCGACCACGGCGAGGCCCGCGAGGCGGTGGAGGTCGCCCAGCGCGACATCTACCGGATCGCCGAGGACGCCCTCTCCGGCGGGCTGGTCCACGTCGGCGGGCTGGCCCGGACCGAGATCGAGCTCCTCACCTCCGCCACGCCCGGCGCCTCGGCCCTGACCGGCGTCGACACCGGCTTCGTCAAGCTCAACGAAATGACCCTCGGCCTGCAGCGCAAGGACCTGGTGATCCTGGCCGCCCGACCCTCCATGGGCAAGACCTCCCTGGGCCTCAACGTCTGCCTTCACGCCGCCCTGCGCGGGGGCCTCAAGGTGGCGGTGTTTTCGCTGGAGATGTCCCGGGAACAGCTGGTGCGCCGGATGCTGGCTTCCGAGGCCCGAGTCGACCAGAAGCGGATCGCCTCCGCCTACACCTCCAAGGCCGACCGACAGAAGCTGCGGATGGCGGCGGAGGCCCTCGAGCAGGTGTCGATGTGGATCGACGACACCGCCTCGACCACCGTCCTCGAGCTCGCCGCCAAGGCCCGCCGCTGCAAGCAGGAGCGGGGCCTCGACCTGGTCATGGTCGACTACCTGCAGCTGATGGGGGGCGGCAGCTCCTACTCCAGCCGCAACGAGGAGGTGTCAGCCATCTCGCGCAGCCTCAAGGCGGTGGCCAAGGAGCTGGACGTGCCGATGCTGGTGCTGTCGCAGCTGTCGCGCCAACCGGAACGCCGCGGCGGCGACCACCGCCCGCAACTGTCGGACCTGCGGGAGTCCGGCAGCATCGAGCAGGACGCCGACGTGGTCCTGTTCATCATCCGCCCCATCGTCTACGACCCCGAGACCCCCGAGCCCCGACGGGCCCAGCTGATCATCGCCAAGCAGCGCAACGGACCGATCGGCGAGGTTGACCTGGTCTTCCAGCACGAGTACACCCGGTTCGAGAACCTCGACACCACCCACGAGGAGGCCGAGTCGCCGTGGTAGGGCCGGGGCGCTGGCTCGACCGCTTCGGTCGCTTCGCCCTTGCCGGGCTGGAGGAGCTCGGCCGCTTCTTCACCATGGCGGCGTGGGCGCTGCTGTGGGCCCCCCGCCGGCCGTTCGACCGGGTCGAGTGGCTGCGGCAGATGGTGCGGGTGGGGTTCGACTCGATCCCGGTCGTGCTCCTGACCACCCTGTTCACCGGCATGGTCCTGGCGCT
>Ga0068714_10002937_pt1 | contig 20942 bp, 17 predicted proteins | sample MTBNYHSulfiMetaG_FD_62988 | JGI IMG/M metagenome (GOLD analysis project Ga0068714, IMG submission 62988) | Enrichment culture microbial communities from rom New York Harbor, USA that are MTBE-degrading - MTBE-NYH (New York Harbor Sulfidogenic)... | ecosystem: Environmental > Aquatic > Marine >... | reverse complement strand
TAGGTCAGCACCCGCTGGCAGTCCATGCACACGCAGATCAGGCCCAACCGGGCAAACAACTTCTCCAGGATGTGCCCGAAACGATAGGACAAGCGATCCCGACGATTCTGAGGCAGGTCCGCCCATCGCTGCTGCACATCCTCTTGCTTGTAAACTTCCGATAGCGTCATCGTCTTACCCTTTTCCAGAAGAGTCGTATCTATCTATGATATAGTATATCGCCTTTGTCGGCTTTAGTCAAGGGGAAAAACATAGACCTCCCCAATTTTTTATGTCGTTCCGACCAAAAGCGGGCCGGGAGCGATGTCTCTATCGTCTCCCGGCCACGGGTGGGTGACACCGGACGGGGCTTACGCCTCTATGCTTTGGCCCCAAGGTCAATGGACTGAAAACAGGCGACTCGGATCAACCGCAATCCACCACAGGCGACCTCGGTTCACCGCAATCGCCAGGCAGGGATCAAGGCGGGCCTGGGGACGGATGAAACGGTTAGAAGCCGTCCCCGGCCCATATTGCACGGAATCTGTGCCGTTACGTCGGCTCACGCCGCATCCTACATCCACAACACAGCCCCCGGCAGGACTTGAACCTGCAACACCGCCACCTGCGCAGTCGGCCGAACCCGCCTCGGCGATGGAGTGTTTCCTGTTACACCACGGGGGACAAAATAAGGCTCGCAGCCCCACTTCGGAGGAGGATACGCCAAAAAAAATGGGGTTGTCCTGGCCTGGACAACCCCTTGCACGACTGTTACCCTACTGACTTTACCTGGAATCCTGTACCATGAGCATAGCAATGGATTCAAAATCCCGTCCTGGCAACAGGGTGAGGGTTCGAGTCCCTCCTCCGGCAATCGTTGTCGCTGCGTTCGCGGTGATCCTGATGCCCTTCGGGAGAAGGCGTCTCTTCTGCCATTACTCTATGACCTTGCGGGCACACAAAAAACAGGGCATGCCACAGAGGGCCAATCCACATGCAGGCAGAGAATCCTGAGGTCACGCCGGAGGCATTGCATTCGTTCTATCACCCCGATGGAGCTGTGCTGGGCCATCTCGTCATCGATTCGAGCATCGGCGGCATCAGCGCCGGCGGCATTCGAATGGTCCCGCAGATGCCCACGGCCGACCTCTGCCATCTGGCCCGGGCGATGACCCTGAAGTACGCCTTCCTGAAGTGGCCGTTCGGTGGCGCCAAGGCCGCGATTCTCACGCATCGAGACGCGATGTCACCACAGGACCGTCAACGCATCGTGCAGTCGTTCGCCGAGCGGCTCGTGCCCTTCCAGGGACGATATCTGCCCGGCGAAGACGCCGGCACAAACGACGACGACCTGCGTCTGATCTGCCAGACCGCCGGTCTGATGCGACCACGAACGGCGCGGGATTCGGGACACTACACGGCGCTGACGGTGCGGCTTTGCGTCGAGCAGGTGGCGGCGGCACAGAGGCTCTCGCTAAATGGCTGCCGCGTAGCCATCGAGGGCTTCGGCAAAGTCGGTGGCGCGCTGGCCGAGCAGCTTGTCGAGATGGGTTGCCGCGTCGTAGCTGTCTCCACAGACCGCGGCGCCGTGTACGATCGCGAGGGACTCGACGTAATGCACCTGCTGCGCGAACGGGCAGCCGCCGGCAGCGACTGCGTGAACCGATACGATCCGTCGCACCGCATCCCAACCGCCGAGGTACCGACGGTGCCCGCCGAATTCCTCGTGCCGTGCGCGCTGTCGTGGAGCGTCAGCAGCGCCAACGCTGATCGGGTGCAGGCTCGGACCATCGTCTGCGGGGCCAACAACCCCGTCACGCAGAAAGCCCGAGAGGCCCTTGCCGCCAGGGACATCACATACTTCCCGGATTTCGTTTCGAACAGCGGCGGTGTCCTCGGCAGCATCCTCGGTTCGCTGACTCTCGACCACGAGAGGATCGTTCAGTTCATCCGGCAGTATTTCGTACCCAGAGTGGAGCACCTGATGGCCCGGGCTCAGCAAACCGACCGGGCCCTCGAAGAGGTTGCCCGGGAGATCGCCGGCACCAATCTCCAGGCGATGAAACAGGCAGGATCCCGTCGCAAGAACCCGTTGTTCTCATGGGTCGTAGGCTTGGCCCGTCGTGGACGGCTTCCCGGCGTACTGACGAGGACATTCGGCTCAGCGTATGTCCGCAAGACCATATCCTGACACCAGCCGCATCTCAGGTGGCCAGGGACAGCACCGTCGCGTGCTTGTGCGAGCCGGGACGAGCGGGGATGTCCGCGACGGTATGGAGTTCTACCCTGATCTGGTTGTCGAGGATGCGCCCGAAGCGTTCGAGGATGACCTGTCCCAGTTCACTGTCGGGAGCAAACGAGACGTTCGCCGCCTCGGGGACAAGGTCCTTGACCAGGAGAACCCGAATGTGATCGCGCTGCTCCTGCCGAATCTGGAACTTGGCCAGGTGCGGCACGTCCTCCAGGGCCAACGTGAGATGATAGGGATGAACGACCTGACCGTCGGGCCGGACGATGGAGTCCACCGACCGTCCCTCGATGCGAGCCAGCAGAGGCAAAGCCCTCCCACAGGGGCACGGCTCGACCGTCCTGGAAGCGTAATCGCCCAGACCCGAATAGCGGATGACAGGGGTGGCGCGATTGAAGAGATCGGTGACGACCACCCGTCCGGTGCGACCGGGTGCGACCTCCCTGCCGTCGTCGCCCAATAGCTCGACGAGCACCTTCCACGTCAGCACGTGCAGGCCACAATGCTCGGGACACTCGGCGGCGATGAATCCCGCTTCGGTCGAACCGTAGACGTCCATCAATTCGGCGCTAAACGTTCGGCGAACCAACGCCCGCAGGGGCTCGTCCAAGACCTCGCCGATCACTATGATCAGCTCGGGTTGATGGACGGTCGCACCGCTGGCCCGGAGCGTCAGGCAGATATTGCGCAGGACGCTCGGGTAGGTCATCAGGAACGCAGGACGCTTTTGATTCAGCGCGTCGATATGCTCCGCCGCCGGCAGGAGCGAATCCACCACCGTATGCCGCATCTGGGGAAACACGCGTCCCTGCAGGCTCTCGTAGGCCCGTGGCTGGTTCACCACGATGAACAGATGGCGGATGTCCCTTCGAAACAGGAAGTCACGCACACCCGAAGCCACCGTAATAGCACGGCGTCCCGCCATGATCTGAGGCAGATTGACCGCAAAATCAAACAGGACTTTGTCGATATCCACAAACAGGCTCACCGGACTGCCGGTCGAGCCGGACGTCCCCACCAAATAGCAGCGGTTCGAGCGGTACCGACGTGATAGAATGCCGTCGGGGAAACTGTGCCGGAAGTCGTCCTTCGTGACCACCGGGAGCTTCTCGATATCGCCCAGCGTCCGAATGTCGTCCGGTCGCACGCCCGCCTGGCGCCACTTACGGCGATAGAGATCGACGTTCTCGTAAGCGTGTGCGACGATGTCTCGCAGTCGTTCGAGGCGGGACTGCTCCAGTTCGTGCGGCGTCATAGCCATCAGGCGCCGCACCTGCCGGCAATGCTGCGCGTAGCGGATGCCATGAACAAGGTCAATCGGACCGGTTCGTTGCCTGAAGGTTCGAGATGGTACATCCACGTTCAACGTTCACCTGAGATCCGAGATGCTCTCCGATGCATCCTGTGCAGAAGCGCCCCTCGAAGGCTGATGCGGCATTCTGCGGCTGATGTACTGCTCCTTTCGGGCCCGGCCTCGTTTCTCCAGCCATGACCGCAGCAGGCGTCTGCCGCGAGGCAGAAGGTAGCCGGCCGTACACAGGCAACCGGCCAGTCGGGGAACGGCCCTCTCGCGCCGCCCATCGAAGGCACACGCGAGAATCCGCTCGGCCACCTGTTCGGCCGTGCTCATGGGCTGAGAAAAGGCCAGCGGCGTTACACTCTCGAGCTGGTCCGCGAAGAACTCCGTATCCACCAGGCCGGGACTGACCACCGAGACCGTGATGCCGCTGCCTTCCAATTCCTCGGCCAGCGACAGGCTGAAGGCCCGCAGCCCGAACTTGGTGGCGCTGTAGGTGGCCGCACCACCGCTGGGGACCCGGCCAGCCAATGACGCAACGTTGACAATCGCGCCGCCGCCGGCCCGCCGCAGATACGGTAGCACCAAGCGGCACAACATCACCGGCGCCTTCAGGTTCACATCGACCATCTGAGCCAACTCGTCCGGACTTCGCTGTTCGAGCCGACCTCGCGCATGACAGCCGGCGTTGTTGACGAGAATATCGACCCGCCCGAAATGCGCCTGCGTCCGCTCCAGCATCGCCTCCATCGCGGCCGCATCGGTCACATCAGCGGCGACTACCAGTGCCCGGTCGGCGCCGATGTCGCGGGCAATCGCATTGAGCGCCTCCTTCCGCCTGGCCACGAGTACGACGCAGGCCCCCTCGGCAGCAAACTGCCGTGCCGCCGCCGCTCCGATGCCGGAGGACGCCCCTGTAACGATCACGCACTTGTCGACGAATCTGCCTGCCACAGATGTGTTTCCCTGCGACCACCCGAACCACTTGCGACGAAAACGGACGGATTCTAACCGTTCTGTCAGTACCCGACAAGCTCTGCGCTGCGGATCTCCAATGGGGGGCAGGTTCGTATGGGCGCGCCGAGTCTATCGCTCCTCCTTCCAGTACCGACTGACGATGCCGTCGGCGATCTCGAAGTAGAGCACCGTGCGTTCCTCTCGCCGGTCGTCAAAATCCAGGAAGATAAAGACATCGAGGTCGCTGTCGACCTTCTTGGTGTAGACGTACTTGAGGATCTCTGTCCCGTCGGGCGTCTGGGTCTCGCTCGTGGGTTCCCCCAGCGTGCCGAGCAGCCATTCTTTGCTGGTGACACCTGCCTTGATCTGACGGAGCGTCTCGCCTCCCACGATCGGGCCTTTCGCCCCATAGCTGACGTCGGACCGGCTCGAAATACACCCACTCAGAACGAAACCGAACGCAACACACAAGACAATGATACCTGCTGATGCCGCTGGCTCTCGCCTGCTCATACTCTTGCCTCCTTTTCCTCAGGTCACACCGCTCTGGAATTCGCCGTTCCTGACTACTCGTGACGCACCGCACGTCACATCGTAATTGGACGTAGCGCACATGTCAAACAAAGCCGGCCTCACCAATGAGAGGCACCATGCCCGACCCGCGGTCACGACAAATCCACCGACCCCGATCGGCAGAAGAGGCCGTCAAATTCGTCGCAAGGGGATTGCGAAGTGAGGTCCATCGGTGCTATAAGCGGGCCGTGACAGCACGATCTATGGACCCGAGCTATGGAGCAGGCTATGACGACACGATCCGATCGATGGCTGAACAGACGTGAATTCCTTCGTGCCGGCGCCGTGGCGCTGGCGGTCCCGGCCCTTGGTTTGCCGGGCTGCGCCACCGGCGGGCGAACCCAGACGCCGACATTCACGAGTCGGTGGGCGTTCCTGGCCGATACGCACATCGCCTCCGACCCCAACGACCACAGCGGCGAGTTCTATCCGCATCGCAACCTGGAGAAAGCCCTGGAGCAGGTGCTGGCCCAACCGCCCGAAGGGCTGATGATCGCCGGCGACGTGGCACGCCTTCAGGGTCTGGCGGACGATTATGTCCAGGTCCGCCGACTGCTGGCGCCTCTCGACGGCAAAGTGCCGGTTTACATGGCGCTGGGCAACCACGACAACCGTGCGAACGTCCTGGCCGAGTTCAAGAATCCGCCGGGCCAGATCCAGCCGGTCAAAGGCAAACACGTGACGATCGTCAACGCAGGTCCCGTCCGCCTGGTCCTTCTCGATTCCCTCCTCAAGACGAACGAGACGTCGGGTCTGCTGGGGAAGGCGCAGCGGGACTGGCTGAAGACCTACTTGGCCGAATCGGACGATACCCCCCTGCTGCTGTGCTTCCACCACGCGCTGCGGGACTCGGACGGCGACCTGCTGGATTCACCGAGACTGTTCGAGATCATCGAGCCGGTGCGGAAGGTCAAAGCCCTGGTCTACGGCCATTCGCACGACTACGCCTTCGCTTCACACAAGGGGATTGCGCTGATCAACCTGCCGGCGGTCGGCTACAGCTTCAACCGCGAGATGCCCGTGGGCTGGGTCGAGGCGAACCTGAGCGCTCGTGGCGGCCAATTCACCCTGCACGCGGTCGCCGGCAACACGAGCATCGACGGCCAGGTGACCTCGCTCACTTGGCGGAGGTAGCACTCGTTGGTCCGGCCGTTGTCCGGCGCGCGACCAGAAGGAAGACCGGGTACTCTCGGGGCCGGTCGGCCCCCTCGGGTTGACGACGGACCACGTGGACCGTTCGGGTACTCTCGACCGCGAAACCCGCTGCCTCGACCTGCGTTCGCAGCCAGACGGGATCGATTCCATGATGGATGACGTGCGCATCGCCTCTGTGGAATGTCCCATCCTCCGGTTCCAGGTCTGCGATGGCAATCCACCCTGTCGGCCGGACCCACTGAGCCAGCCGCGTCAGCAGCGCCGGGATGTCCTCGATGTGGTGAAAGACCATGCTGCTGACGATGGCATCGAACTGTGTGTCCGACGGTGACGGACGTCCGTCTTCGAGCAGGAGAGGCCAAACCTGGTCCAGACCCGACGCCTTCGCCTTGGCTTCGAGTACGGCGAGCATCTGGGTCGAGGTATCGGCCGCCGTGACACAAGCGACCTTCGGCGCCAACTCGCGAGTAATCAGGCCAGTCCCACACCCGAAGTCCATGATCTCCATATCCGATGTCAGCGGAACGTCGGCAAGAATCGCCCCGGCCACGGCCTTCGCCAGCTCCACCCGCGCAGGATTGTCGTCCCAGGTCGCCGCCGCCCCGTCGAAGTGAGCCCGTGCCACTTCCGTCCGTTGTCCCACATTGCCCCGTATCGATTCATTCTGATCCATGTTTACCATCTGCCCTTCTTCTGTTTCGTTACGGAGGCAATCAGTCGCCACGTTCGAACACGAAATGGTAGTCCTCAAACAGGCGAAAGGTTTTCTCGGAGACAATGCGGAGATTCACTTTCATCGACTTCGTCTCATCGTGCGTCGTGTCATACCAGCTATCCAGGCAATCCACCTGGTGCCCCGCATATACAAGCGCCTTAATCACGCGGTACAGCTCCACCGTAGCCTCGACCTCTTCCTGCCCTTCCGGAAACCAGTCCTGTGGCTTGTCGAACACCAGCTCGTCACCTGACAGATGTGGAAAACTGCAACTGCACCCTGTCGAAGAGCCCACATACCATTTGTGGGGATACATCAGTACCGCAGCGCACGCCTTCTCGTCGTCGGTAGGACGTGCGAAATTGACCAGGCGCGAGTTGAATCGCGTCAGATCCTCGTCGCTGCTCGTCGAAAGACAAAGCACGTAGCACATATCACAGACTCCTCATCTCACGGCTCGCGCACAGATGCGATCCACTTCTTCTCGTCCATCTCTGCGGACGACTGATTACCTGGCGGCGTTGTCAGGGGCGAGGAGACGGTAGCTAACGAACGCAACGTGTTGACTGTCGGGCGACCAGGACGGGACGTTGATCGTGCCCTGCCCGCCGAACAGATGCGCCAGGACCCTGGGATCACCACCTGCCGTCGGCATCAGGCGCAAGGTCACCTGCTTGTTGGCCGGATGGCCTTCCACAGACTTGTCGTACGACAGAAAGACGAGCCACTTGCCATCGGGAGACGGGTGGGCAAACCAGTCGGCATATTCGGCGCCAAAGGTCACCTGCTCCTGCTGCTGGCCGTCCGGTCCCATGCGCCAGATCTTCATCAGGCCCGACCGCACGGAGTTGAAGTAGATGTACTTGCCGTCGGGCAAGTATTCGGGCCCATCGTCCAGTCCGGCCGCCGTGGTGAGTCGCCTCTCGGGTCCGCCCTGGATGCCGATCGTGTAGACGTCGTATTCGCCCTTTCGCTCGGCACAGTAGGCCAGCGTCTTGCCGTCGGGCGACCAGCCATGCCAATAAGAAGGCCCCTGCTCAGTCACAAGTCGGGGCTGCCCCCCTTCACTCGGAATGATGTAGATCAGCGACCCCTTGTCCGAGGTGTTGTGACTGAGAGCCAGCCAGCGGCCATCGGGGGAGAAGCCGTGGTCGTTGTTGCAGCGGTCGGCCAAGCCCGATTCGATCATCCGCGGGATGCCACCGACGACGGGAATCGAATAGAGCCTGCCATGGCTGTTGAATACGAGCGTTTTGCCATCGGGCGACCAGTTCGGCGCTTCGAAGTGATCCCGGAGGCGATGGACGATCCGGCGCCGGCCCGTCTCGATCTCCACGATTTCCAGGGTACTCTCCAGAACCCGCTCAGCCTCTGCGACTGGCGGGGCGTTCTTCAGTTGTACGTCGGAGAACACCGCCGCTTCTATTCGCACGGCGTCGTGCGAACAGACGGCCAGTCCCACATAGACCGGATCGCCCAACGGGACCGTCATCGAACCAACGGGCTGGAACGCGCCGTCGCCCCCTGAAACCGAAAGTGTAAACAGATCGCCATTGCGTTCGAGCAGGATCGCCTGCGGCGCCTTGACGGGCGACTGGATCTCCGCCGTGCTGCCGCCGGCCTGCATGCGATACTGAAGGCTGGTCAGACCGTCACCATGCACAACCGCGTCAACGTACGGGGCATCGGCCTCCAGGCTCTGGCGGACCATCCAGCCGGCCTTGCGATGCGGATCTCCGGCGGAACCCTCGAATGCCACGCGAGCCGAGAGCCTCAGATCGCCCGGCACCTTGCGCCACACGAAATGGAATGCGTCCTCGCTGCCCCATATGTTGGCGCCGCTGCCCGTGAGGCGATACTGGCTCGCGCCCGCATCGTACCGGGCCGAACCGGGCAGAGAGACACGTCCGACATCGCCCGCGGCCTCAAATGCGCCGAGATCGGCATAAGAGAGGTTGGAGGACATCATGCTCAGCACACCTGAGATCAGAATCATCATATTGGCACTCTTCATATCAGCGCCTCACACCATAAGAGCCTGGGATACTACTGCCGTGATCGATGATAGCTCGGTCGGCTCGGAGAAACAACCGTCTGTGCGGTGAATGCTGTCTCGCTTCGCGGCGTCACTCCACCTCGCGGGCAACGATGTCGAGGATCGCCTTCTCGCGTCGCTCGAGCATGTCGCCCAGAGCAGGAAGACTGAGTCGATAACACAGGACCAGCACCACGAGCAGCAGCCCCGAGGCCACCATGTTAACCGGTCCGGCTGGCGCCCAACCAACCCCTTCGAACAGCAATCCCAACAGGGGCATGAGGAAGATCGGGACCATCGTCACGGGAAACAGCAAGTGCGAGAACACGACCAGAAGGGTTGTCGTCATGCGCATCTTGGTCGGCTTCATGGACCCCGGGGCGACCCGGTAAGGCACGAGCACCGAGAGAAGATTGCCTGTCATGCTCAGCAGGACAAATGCGGCGGGCAGTTGCAGGACCGTCGCGATCACAACCATTGCCCGCAAACGCACCGCGATCGTCACCAGGGTCAGCAGAATCAGGCCGATCACCACAGCGATCGGAAACAGCGCGAGGTTCTTGCCGAGCAGTACCCAATCGCGCCGCGTCGGCAACAGCACGAGCGTGCGGAACCCGCCCCGGTCGAACCCGAACAGATTGAACATGAGCTGAGCCATGCCAAAGAACGTGACGGCAACCGCGGCGGTTGCCATGAACGGTTTGACTCCATCCGGCGTGGCGCTCGATCGCTTGACCAGCGCCATCCCGCCAAAGATCACCAGCCACATCAGGTTCATGCCCAGCGCCATCTTCACCTCGGGAGCCCGCTTCAGGGAGCGAAAGAACGCCAGGGCCAATGTGGAAGCCTCATCCGGTAGGCCTGGAAGGCGTCCGCTGAAATCGTCCTGGGCGTGCGCGATCCGTTTGGCCTTGTCCTTGCGTGCGGCCATCCGGCCGGTCTCACCTCCCTGATAGAAGCGAATCGTGGACCGATAGGCGCGTCGCAGTCCCAGGGCGCCGATCCCGAAGACGCCAATGCTCGCCAGGATTGCCGGCCGGGCATCGCCTGAGGCCAACGCGAACGCCCCGTTGCCCACCCACAGAAAGGGCACGACCTTGTGCGAGGTCAGCACAAGCGGCGGGATCGTCCTTTCCGGCCTGCCCGGCGAGGTCGCCGCATCCGGCGCATCGCTCGGCGTCCCCTGGCGATGGCGGTCGTGGTCCGAGACCGTCTGAACCAGGAGATTGGGAAGCTGAGTCAACAGGACAAAGCCCACGGTGACGCCCGCGATGATCGCCCGCCGGCGGCGCGGATTGATCATGAGCGTAACCAGCCAGCCGCGCAGGCAGTAGATCCACGCGGTGATCATGAACACAAAGCCGATCGCCAGAGGCAGCATCCAGATCATGCCGAGTGCGCGGCCGATCGTCAGCCCCAGGGCCAGGCCAACCATGCCGGGGACAAGGCCGACCACGCTTAGCGAAAGATGTGACGCCAGATAGTTGATGACGAAAATCTGCCGCAACGAGATCGGCAGGTGCAGCATGCGGCCGATGTCGATCGTCTCCGAACGCTGGATGTCCGAAACGATAGACATCACGCAGAGGAACAGAAACATGAGGGTCAGCCCGTCCCAGATAACCAGCAGAATCATGGGTGGAACCTTCGGCAGTACGAAGACGCCGGCCAGAAGACCGGCGACGGCGCCAGCGACGCCGAGGGCCAGCCCGATGGCAACCACAATCAGCGTGAGCACGACCGTCAGCCCGCCGGATCGTGACCATTGATTGCGGCTCAGACGCCAACGCAACCACAGGATCGTGCGGAGCTGGTCCGTGTCCATCTACCCCTCCAGCCAACTGAGCTTCTGCCGCTCAATGTGACCGCTTCCGACCACTTCCAGAAATCGCTGCTCCAGCGAGCCCCCCTGCCGAATCTCGTCCATCGTGGACTGGTGCACGAGCCGGCCTTGGGCGATAATCCCAACGTCGGTGCACAGCTTCTCGACGATCTCCAGCACATGGGACGTCAGGAATACCGTCGCGCCACGCCGGACGCACCGTTTCAGCGTGTCACGCAGCACCGCCGACGAAACGGCATCGACCCCCTCGAACGGCTCGTCCAGGAACAGCAGGTCCGGGTTCGGGATCAGGGCAGCCGCCAACGCGAGCTTCTTCTTCATGCCGTGCGAATACTCGAGCGTCAGCTTCTTCTCCTCGTGCGCCAGGGTCATCATCGCCAGCAGCTCGTCGCAGCGCTCGCGCACCAAGGTTGCAGGCAGTTGATACATGCGCCCGACAAACGTCAAGTACTCCCGCCCGGTCAGGTTGTCGAACAGGGCCAGGTCCTCGGGCACCACGCCGATGCGCCGCTTGACCTCGCGTGCCGCACGCGGGTTCGCCGTGTCTACGCCCAGGACACGCACGCGCCCCGAAGTAGGAGCCAGCAGGCCTGTCAGCATCTTGATCGTCGTGGACTTGCCAGCGCCGTTGGGACCGAGAAAACCGTAGAACGTACCTGCCCGGACGCGCAGACCCAAGCCATCGACCGCCACAAGGTCTCCGAAGCGACGCGTCAACCCGTCTGTCTCGATCGCTAATTCCATGTGAGCACAGAATCTACGGGGCTGAGACGGGAAAAGCAAGCCCCTTTCTCCTGATCGGCCTTGTGAGAGTCATCGCGCGATCGGCAGAAGATCTGTCAGTGCAATTAAGGACTTGTGAGTACCGCGTTCGGAGTGATACGTTTGTCGCCCGTGGATAGCCGTGTGTCGCTATCATGCCGGAGGAGTGTGCATCGAGCCTGGAAGAGCAGAATGCCACTGCCCACGCGGGATGCGCGGCAGGCACGCGCATCGGGCTAATGACGGCGGGTCGGACATGAGCCGAAGAGAAGCGGCGGTCCCCAAGTGCGGATGGAGCACGATACCCGAGGGTGTGATCGATGCGGGCTTCTTGAGCGACGCGGAGCTGGCGGTCTTCATCGAGCTGACGCAGCATCGGCGGTCGCTGCCGGTCTATCATGGGTGGTGCTGGTGCTGCTATGAATGCAGCTTTGTCTCGACCGACCTGACGAGCATGGGCCGCCACATCCTGCGGACACACTTGCCGGCCCCTCTCGACGACGGTCCGGAACCCGCTTTCTGAGGCAGGTGGGAGTAATCGGCGCCTCCACGATAATCCGCGATCCGAAAGAGCGCTGCCCGGAGACCGGAGGTTTCGCATGGCGTCGCCGCAAGGGCGAGTCCTCCGGCCTCCAGGGCGCGGAATTCGGAATGGTACTACCGGATGAACAGCATCTCGGCGTAGGACGGAAGTGGCCAAAGCCTGGCGTCGACGATCACCTCCAGCTCGTCCGCCGTCTGACGCAAGGCGGCCATTGCCGGGATGACAAACTCGTGATAGCTCTCCGCGTGCTTTTCGGCCCCGTGGGCAGCGGCCGCTTTGGTCGTGGCTTCTTCCAGAGCCTCGATGCGACTCTCCATCGTCGCGATCAGGTCGCAGACGCGGTTGAGCATCTTCTTCTGCGTCTCGGCGGAAACGCCTGCGCCGGACACCGCAGCAACCGCCTTGCCCAGCTTGGCGGAGTATTCGCAGCAGGCCGGCAGGAGCTGGCGTTTCGCCATGTTCAGCATCGTCAGGGCTTCGATGTTGACCTGCTTGCTGTAGCCCTCGAACAGGATCTCGGTGCGGGCGTGTAGCTCTTCCTTGGAGAGGACGGCATGCTTGGAGAACAGGGTTACGTTCTCCGCCGCCATGATATCCTTGAGAGATTCATACGTCGCGCGAACGTTCGGCAGCCCCCGCCGCTCCGCCTCGGCCACCCACTCCCCAACATAATTGTCGCCATTGTACACAATGCGGGCGTGCTTGATGGCGATGTCCTGCAGGATCTTCTGAGCCGCCTCTTTGACGCTGTTGGCCTTCTCCAACTCGTCGGCGATGTCACAGAGGGCGTCGGCCACGATCGTATTGAGAACGAAACCCGGACCGGAGATGGACTGCGAGGAGCCCACCATACGGAACTCGAACTTGTTGCCCGTGAATGCAAAGGGCGACGTGCGGTTTCGGTCCGTCGAATCCTTCGGCAGTGGCGGCAGGGTCGAGACCCCGAGCTTGAGCTGCCCGCCCTTCTTGCTGTTCCTGGCGGCGCCTTTGGCCAGTTGCTCGAAAATATCCGTCAACTGCTCGCCCAGGAAGATCGACACGATCGCCGGCGGCGCCTCGTTGGCGCCGAGACGGTGCTCGTTGCCGGCGTTGGCGACGCTGGCCCGCAGCAGCCTGGCGTACTTGTCGACAGCCCGGATGACGGCGCAGAGCATCACCAGAAACACCATGTTGTCGTGCGGCGTGTCCCCCGGATCCAGCAAGTTCACGCCCGTATCGGTGCTCATGCTCCAGTTGTTGTGCTTGCCCGACCCGTTGACACCCGCGAAGGGCTTCTCGTGCAGCAGGCAGACAAACCCGTGCCGGCGGGCCACCTTCTGCAGCGTGTCCATCGTCAACTGGTTGTGGTCGGCGGCCACGTTGATCGTCGAGAACACCGGCGCCAGCTCGTACTGCGCGGGGGCGACCTCGTTGTGCTGGGTCTTGGCGGTCACCCCGAGCTTCCACAGCTCGTTGTTCAGCTCATTCATGAAGGTTGCCACTCGTTCGTGCAGGGAGCCGAAGTAGTGATCCTCCATCTCCTGCCCACGAGGAGGCTTGGCCCCGAACAGCGTCCGGCCGGTCAGCAGCAGGTCCAGACGCTTGGCATAGAAGGATTGATCGACCAGGAAGTACTCCTGCTCCGGTCCCATCGTCGCGGTCACACGGGTCACCGTCGTATCGCCGAGGGCCTTCAGGACGCGAACCGCCTGCCTGCTCAGGGCGTCCATGGAACGCAAGAGCGGCGTCTTCTTGTCCAGCGCTTCGCCCGTGTACGAGCAGAACGCACACGGAATGTACAATGTGGTGTTCTTGCCGTCCTCTTTTACGAAGACCGGCGACGTGCAGTCCCACGCCGTGTAGCCGCGGGCTTCGAACGTGGCTCGCAGCCCGCCGGAGGGGAAGGACGAGGCGTCGGGTTCACCTCGAATCAACTCCTTGCCGCTGAACTCCATGATCGTGCGGCCGTCGGCCCTCGGCGAGATGAAGGCGTCGTGCTTCTCCGCCGTCAGGCCGGTCATCGGCTGGAACCAGTGGCAAAAATGCGTTGCGCCTTTTGCGACAGCCCAATCCTTCATCGCATTCGCGATCACGTCCGCAGTGACGGGATCGAGCGGCTGCTCTCCGTCCAGGGTCTTCTTGAGAGATTTGAACACATTCTTAGGCAGACACTCTCGCATGGTCATTTCATTGAACACGTTGCGACCGAATGCGTCACCTACCGTAGTCGACATTTCTGACTCCTCAATTGCCATCACACCTGTTTGTTGGGTCCATCGTACCACACCGCAAATGCCCTGGCCTCCTCGACGCCAACAGGGAACATTCGCCATGCTATCCCCTGCCGGGCGAGACTGTCAACAAGGGTGAGGCTTGCGCTGCGCGGCGAGCTCCCCAGCAGAACCGCCGGCGGCGAACAAGCCTCACCCACCATCCAATGCCACCGCACGCCACGGTGCAGCACGCACTTCGTCCACGAAGGCGAGGCGATACATGGAGCACAAACCGATGGCTTGCGACCGATTACCGCAGTGGATGCTACCGACCGGAGGCCTGACGCATCTTCGACGTCATACCTGTACCACAGCGGCGCGGCGGACCGCCGCACCGGCCGAATAGCATGTCTGTTCCTTGCCACCATCGAACTCAGACTCCATCATCGTCTGCTCTCGTATGGGCCGGATGCGATACCGACACATGCACAATAACGTATTGCAACGAGCATGCCAATCTCACACGATACGCCGGTATAATCACAACTCATTTAATGGAAATTACTTATAACCACGCGGCCCGCCGAGGCCCTTCCACGGCAAGCTACATTTATGTCGATCGTGCCCGGGCCAGTCTACAATATTGTAGCCGAGAGCCTGCCGATGAAAACCGAGCCTCGCCCAGGCGGACGAGGCTCGAATCGCCTGCCCAACAAGGTGGGCACAGACGATGATGGCGCGTTGGCCGACTGGATTGTCTCTCCGCGTCTCGGCTACGAGCTTCGGCTATCCGATGGCTTCCCCTCCGCGCTCACCCGTGCGAATGCGGATGCACTCGGGCAGGTCCAGCACGAAGATCTTGCCGTCACCAAGTTGTCCGGTTCGTGCCCCGTCGATGATCGCCTCGATCGTTCGCTCGACGAAGTCCTCGTTGACCCCGATCTCGATCCGGACCTTCTTGAGGAGGTTGACCTCGAACTGGACTCCCCGGTAACTCTCGTGATATCCCTTCTGCGCGCCGCATCCCAGCGCGTTGGTGACCGACATCTTGTGCACTTCGGCCTTGAACAAGGCCCGTTTCACATCGTTGAGCTTGTGTGGCTGAATATAGGCAATGATCAGTTTCATCGCATCCGACTCCCAATCTTCGCAATGTCCCGTAGGTTAGGTCGTGGTGAACACCTGGAAGCCAGCGTACGATTCCATTCCGTGCTCGCCGATATCGAGACCGCGCATTTCCTCCTCGGCCGACACACGCAACCCCATGGTATGCTTGATGGCCAGGAACACCGCCCCCATCACCGCAATGACGAACAGATCCACCGTGAGCGTCCCCAGAGCCTGAACGCCCAACTGCGTCAGTCCCCCCCCGTGAAACAGACCGTCGTTAGTCAGCCCGTACGACTTCTGGCCCCAAAGACCCACGGCCAGCGTTCCCCAGAGGCCGTTCATTCCGTGAACCGGGATGGCGCCGACCGGGTCATCGACACGAATGCGGTCCAGCAGGGCCACCCCCGCCACGACGACCACGCCGGAAATCGCACCGATCAGAATGGATGCCGCGGGACTGACATAATTGCACCCTGCCGTGATGGCCACCAAGCCCGCCAGGCAGCCGTTCATCGTCATCGACAAGTCCGGCTTGCCGAAGAACACCCAGACCGCAACCATGGCCACGATCGCGCCGGCACAGGCCGAGATGTTCGTATTGACCGCGATTCTCGATATCGCCTCACCGTCGCCGACGGCCAGCGTCGAGCCGGGATTGAACCCGAACCACCCAAACCACAACAGGAACACCCCCAACGACGCAAGCGGAATCGAGTGTCCCGCGATCACCCGAGGCCGCCCATCCGGAGAGAATTTGCCGATCCGCGCGCCCAAGACGATGGTCCCGACGAACGAGATCCACCCGCCCACGGAATGAACCACAGTCGAGCCGGCGAAGTCGGCGAAGCCCATCTTCGCCAGCCACCCGCCACTATTCCAGATCCAATGCCCGACAATGGGGTAAACGACCACGCTGACGACGGCCGTGTAGATCAGGTAGGCTGGAAACTTCATCCGTTCGGCCATCGCGCCGGCTACGATCGTCGCCGCGGCGCCGCAGAAGGCCGCCTGGAACAGCCAGAATGCCCAAGGCTGCACCGAGGACGGGTTCTCGGCACCGGACATGAAGAACCCGGTCCATCCGATGAAACCGTTTCCGGTGCCGAACATGAATGCATAGCCGGCAATGAAGAACATGATGCAGGCGACGCAGTAGTCCAGGAAGTTCTTCGTGAGGATGTTGCAGGCGTTCTTGGCGCGCGTGAACCCGGCCTCGACCATTCCGAAGCCGGCCTGCATGAAGAACACCAGAAACGCTGCGACCAGCACCCAGAGCGTATTCAATCCCTGGTCCAGCAACTGGACCGTCGGCCCCTCCTCGGCCGCCGAGGCGGTACTCGCCAGCAGCAGCACAAACAACCACGTCGCGACAGACCTCCAGCCCGGTCGCCAAACAGACCTTCTTCGTTCCGCCATCACTTTCTTGTGCCTCCACGTCGGACCTTTGTTCCAAGGGCGAGAACGCTCGCCCGACTTACGACCAGTTACTCTCAACAAAACTCGTGCCACGGCAGTCGGCGGAGGCAACAATCGCATATCCCATGTATTGACGGCATCTTACGAAGAGAGAACTTCCTGCGTGGCAACAGCGGTAGATCTACGTTTTCGTGGTTTTGACCCAACAGGCAAACAGTTTTGTAGTTTGCCGGCATCTCCCCGGCGAATGTGCCCCCTGGAAGAAAAACGGGGTCCTGCCCCTCCGGGGGACAGGACCCGCCTTCTGGCCCGACGGGCACATGAAGTGATGCCCTAAGGTAGGGAAGTATCAATTCGAATCACCCTATGGCCGCACCGCCGCGCTCTCCAGTGCGAATGCGAATGCACTCGCCCAGGTCCAGGACGAAGATTTTTCCATCCCCGATTGTTCCCGTGCGGGCACCTTCGATGATGGCGTTGATCGTCCGGTCCACAAAATCCTCGTTGACCGCGATCTCGATCCGAACCTTCTTGAGAAGGTTCACTTCGAAATCGACTCCTCGGTAGCTCTCGTGGTATCCCTTCTGGGCGCCGCATCCGAGAGCATTCGTCACGGACAGCTTGAACACCTCTGCGGCATAGAGTGCCCTTTTCACATCCTGCAATTTGTGCGGTTGTATGTATGCGATTATCAGTTTCATTGTATCTGCTCCACTTGGGGTCCCTTAGGTTGTGCTGAAGATCTGGAATCCGGCGTACGCCTCCATGCCATGCTCACCGATGTCCAGTCCCTTGAGCTCTTCTTCGGCGCTCACGCGAATCCCGACGGTGTGCTTCAGGATACTGAAAAGAATCAGGCCCAGGCCGAACGCCCACACGAATGCCGTAGCCACACCGAGCAACTGGACGCCAAGCTGCTTGAAGCCGCCGCCGTAGAACAAACCACCGTCCATGGCGAACAGGCCGTACGACAGAGTCCCCCACGCACCATTGACGGCGTGCACGCTGACGGCGCCAACGGGGTCGTCCACCCTGAGCACATAGTCGACAAAGAGAACACTTAGAACAACCAGGACACCACCCACACCGCCGATGACAATCGAACCGAAGGGGGTGACACCGTCGCAGGGGCTGGTGATTGCGACCAGACCCGCCAGCGCGCCGTTAAGGGTCATCGAGATATCCGGTTTCTTCAAGACACACCACGAGGTGATCAGCGCGGTGACGGCACCGGCAGCCGCCGCAAGATTCGTCGTCACGGCGATGTAGCCAATCTGTCCGTTGCCGGCGGTCGTACTGCCGGGGTTGAAGCCGAACCAGCCGAACCACAGGATGAACACGCCCAATGCCGCCAGGGGCAGGTTGTGTCCGAGAATCGCGCGAGGCTTCCCATCGGGGCCATACTTGCCCACGCGAGGCCCCAGCACAATCGCTCCGGCCAGCGCCAGCCACCCGCCGATCGAGTGGACCACTGTCGAGCCGGCGAAGTCATGGAATCCCATGCCCTCCAGCCAACCGCCACCGTGTAGCAGACTGCCCCAGACCCACGATCCAAAGACCGGATAGATCACGAGCGAGATGACCGCGCTGTAGATCAGGTACGCAATGAACTTCGTTCGCTCGGCCATTGCGCCGGAGACGATCGTGGCAGCCGTGGCGGCAAACACCGTCTGAAAGATCAGGAATGTCCAGTCCCATCCGGTCCCTTTCTCCACGCCGGCCAGACCGAACAGAGTCGTGCCGAACAGACCGTTGGTCTTGCCGAACATCAGGCCGAAGCCGACCAGGAAGAACACCAGGCTTCCGATGGAGAAGTCCATCAGGTTCTTCATCAGGATGTTCACGGCGTTCTTGGCGCGGGTGAAGCCCGTCTCGACCATGGCGAACCCGGCCTGCATGAAGAACACCAGAAACGCCGCCACACAGGTCCACACAATGTTGATGTTCGTCTGCAACTCCTCTTTGGCGATCTCCAAAGGCGAGGCGGTCGCTTCTTCGGCGGCCCCGGCGGAAATCGGCACCGCCAATATGACTAACGCTAACAGAACTGCGCTGAATCGCATGATGCTCACCTCATATCCTTTCCACAACAGAGGATCTAAAACTCTTTCGCAAGGCCCACACCCACCACGACGATGCTGTTATCCGTATCGTAGGCATCGGAATCCTTGACATCGCTGCCGAGCAGCGTGATGTAGCTGACGCTCGGCGTCACGCTGATGCCGGCCACCTCGAACGGGAACCCGACCGAAAGCACCAGGTCGCTCAACTCCGATCCGTCAGTGCCCCAGTAGAACTCGTTGTACTTCGCGTTGCCCCAGCCCACAGACGCGCCCAGGTCGATCCCCACCGGGATCTTCTCGGTCGCCTCGATGCTGTGACTGACCCCCAGCGAGGCGTAGATGCCGTCGGCCTCATCCACATCGTGATAGACGGTGATCGACGGACTGGCCGGAACATCCAGGCTGAATCCCCAGTACAACTCCGTCGTGCCGGACAAATCCGAGCCCGGGAAATCGTAGTAGATCGCGCCGATCGAGTAGCCCAGGACATCCACTCCCGGGACGCTGCCCGAGTAGTCGAGCGAGTAGTCGACCTCGGTGAATTCGCCGGAGCTGTCGTTCTCATCGGTCAGATCGAGATTGCCCCAGATCGAACCGGTCAGGCCCTTGTAGCCGGCACTGACGCTGGGCTGGAACACCCAGTCGTCCACGAGGTTCTGGCCGCGCCAAACGTACTTGCTGAAGAAATCGGCCCCGAGGCCGACAGTGACATCACCCTCGGCGAGACTCACCGTGCCCAGACCCAGAACCACCGCTGCCACACACAACACTGCCTTGGACTTGCTCATTTCTTTTTCTCTCCTACTTCCAGTTACTGTTGCCATCACTGAACATCATTTCTGCCATCACGGTTGATCCATGGACTATCGATGACGATCTCCCTGTCCAATGCAAGCAGCGTGCCAGCCATCAGCACGACAACGTGAATGGACATAAAGTGTGCAATAGCAAAATGATACATACGCAACCCGCGAGGCCGCCCAGTTCCTGCCCATAAACAGAAATGTAAACAAATTCCGATCCGTATACATTTTTGTATAGCGGTCAGGCTCCTTCGTCCTGCCGTCAAAGGCTGAATGACGCGGGATCGCAAGGTCGTCCTATTGTGTGTGCCCCGATTGGACGATACTATGGCAGACAGAGGACAAACGACGTAAGATCGACAACGTCACGGACGGCGGCATAGACGAAGGACGTTTCATCGGGAAAGGAGGGAATCGGCCGGCGTGACGCGGCATCATGTCGTCGCGTGGTATCGAAGCAACATCGGCCTGCAACGCAGACAAGACCCGTGGCAGCAAAAGCCTCAAGTCGAACCATCGCAAATTGACCAAGTCGGACGACAGAAGGATGAGTCAGAACGTTGCATACAACCTGCGTGCCGCGCTCGGATCGTGCATTATCGCAGAATATTGACTTTGATGTGATCTGGAGGAATTGCTATGTCTACAAACAACCGCCCCCCAATGGTATTGGCCCTCGCCGCTGTGGCAATGGCCATCCTCGGTTTTGCGACCGCCTCGGCAGATGCCGGGAGCATCAGCTATGTCAAGATCACGGGTGATGCTGATTGCGGCATAAGTGCCGACAACACCTACACCCACACATTGGATTTCGGGACCGGCACCCCGGGCGCCTTGATCAATGGGGTTCAGTTCGATGCCTACAACGCTGCGGCTAACGGCACGTTGAACTTCAACCGCGAAGCCGCCACGGGACTTCTCAGCGATCACGCCGGCAACGCCGGTCACAACGTCTCCGGCGGTCTGGCGGACCTGCTGACGGACATGTACTACAACGGGAACAACGAGGTTAATGGGACCACGACGTGGACGCTTAGCGGGCTCACCGCGGGATATACGTACCACACTCGGATCTACAGCCGCCAGTGGGGCGCGGGTGGCACCCGCTTTGTGACCTTCCTGTTCGATCCCGATGGGGCCGGTCCTGTTGCCGACTCCACCGTGAAGATCAACCAGGATGACGCGACGTCCGTCGGATTTCCCAATGCCAATGATGCCTATTACATCAACTACGAGTTCACAGCGGTCGC
>Ga0068714_10002934_pt1 | contig 20953 bp, 24 predicted proteins | sample MTBNYHSulfiMetaG_FD_62988 | JGI IMG/M metagenome (GOLD analysis project Ga0068714, IMG submission 62988) | Enrichment culture microbial communities from rom New York Harbor, USA that are MTBE-degrading - MTBE-NYH (New York Harbor Sulfidogenic)... | ecosystem: Environmental > Aquatic > Marine >... | reverse complement strand
TGGATTGAAACTATGCGGCGTGGCCCGTTTTGTCGCGGCGCGGTGGGTCGCCCTCCGCGCGAGGGCGTGGATTGAAACACAACCGCGGCATTGTTCCCGGGGTCCCAACCTGTCGCCCTCCGCGCGAGGGCGTGGATTGAAACACTTCAAAAACCCTCGCAGCAAGCCCCGCACCCGGGGTCGCCCTCCGCGCGAGGGCGTGGATTGAAACAGGACCAACTCGACCAGCACCTGGTCCCGCACCCGTCGCCCTCCGCGCGAGGGCGTGGATTGAAACAACTTCACGATCCCCGCGGCATTCGACTCGCCCCAGTCGCCCTCCGCGCGAGGGCGTGGATTGAAACAGGGAATAGGTGAGATAGCCGATATTCTGCTCCTGTCGCCCTCCGCGCGAGGGCGTGGATTGAAACACCACCCCATTAACAACCCCACTAAACACCCCCTTGTCGCCCTCCGCGCGAGGGCGTGGATTGAAACTCCAGCGAGCCTACCATCAGGATCTCCAGGATGACGTCGCCCTCCGCGCGAGGGCGTGGATTGAAACTTCAATCATCTGCGGCATGGGACCGGGCGTCCGGTCGCCCTCCGCGCGAGGGCGTGGATTGAAACGATGAGTGATCTGCTCAAGGTCTGCCTGCAATGGCGTCGCCCTCCGCGCGAGGGCGTGGATTGAAACTCACCTAAGGGCGGGTGAGGAGGCCGCGCACGCGCGGTCGCCCTCCGCGCGAGGGCGTGGATTGAAACGGCAGCGCGTCCGGGCGCTCGGGCCCCAGGCCACGGTCGCCCTCCGCGCGAGGGCGTGGATTGAAACACCACGGGCTGCCCGCCACCCGGGTGTAGAACCGGTCGCCCTCCGCGCGAGGGCGTGGATTGAAACACAACCGGCATGACGCGAAGGAGCGGGCGGCGAAGTCGCCCTCCGCGCGAGGGCGTGGATTGAAACAGGACGAACGAGCCGAAATTCTCAAAAGCTATTTGTCGCCCTCCGCGCGAGGGCGTGGATTGAAACAGCGTGTACCTTTGTGCCTTTGCCGCTCTGCCCCTGTCGCCCTCCGCGCGAGGGCGTGGATTGAAACATTCGCATCGACAATCTGATGCCGCCGGCCGTACTGTCGCCCTCCGCGCGAGGGCGTGGATTGAAACTCGATACAGAAACCCATTACGGCAGCAACGGCTTGTCGCCCTCCGCGCGAGGGCGTGGATTGAAACTCAGCAACCGCCCGCCATTCGTCGGTGGAGAACTGTCGCCCTCCGCGCGAGGGCGTGGATTGAAACGTGAAGGGCGATTGGGTGGAAGTCAGCCGGGAGAAGGTCGCCCTCCGCGCGAGGGCGTGGATTGAAACTATGTATTACTCGAGGATGGACACTGGGTTGACGGTCGCCCTCCGCGCGAGGGCGTGGATTGAAACCTTGCCCTGGCCCTCCTATCCCCAGGGCAATTTGTCGCCCTCCGCGCGAGGGCGTGGATTGAAACATAAACAAGCCCTAATCAACGCAAGCCTAGCAGCAGTCGCCCTCCGCGCGAGGGCGTGGATTGAAACCGGGCCACACTGACCAACGCATCCCTTCGCTCAGTCGCCCTCCGCGCGAGGGCGTGGATTGAAACAACACGCCGACCTACGACGTGGCGGCGGTGTTCGATGTCGCCCTCCGCGCGAGGGCGTGGATTGAAACAAGGTTTGCCGCTGAATGTTCGTACGTCATCCCAGGTCGCCCTCCGCGCGAGGGCGTGGATTGAAACAAGGCGGAGGGGAGGGAGAGCCGATGACCCGAGGGGTCGCCCTCCGCGCGAGGGCGTGGATTGAAACTCATCCTGGCCGTCAACGAAGCCTTGAATTGCTTGTCGCCCTCCGCGCGAGGGCGTGGATTGAAACCTGCTCTCGGAGATCGAGGCGGCGAGCGAGGCGAGTCGCCCTCCGCGCGAGGGCGTGGATTGAAACCAATCTGATACCCTGCGGATTCCGGTTTCTGGAAGTCGCCCTCCGCGCGAGGGCGTGGATTGAAACTCGCCGGCCGGGCGTTTGGTCGTGCGTTTGAAGGTCGCCCTCCGCGCGAGGGCGTGGATTGAAACCGGCGACCTCGTCCTCGTCCAGGGGCCGAACGGCGTCGCCCTCCGCGCGAGGGCGTGGATTGAAACAAGCTTAAAGAACAAGGAGAGAGGACGATGAAAGTCGCCCTCCGCGCGAGGGCGTGGATTGAAACATATCCGCATGAGGAGGGCCTGGCGCGACTGAGGGGTCGCCCTCCGCGCGAGGGCGTGGATTGAAACACAAGGGTTGAAAACCCCTGCACCGGCAAAGCATGTCGCCCTCCGCGCGAGGGCGTGGATTGAAACAACAAGGAGGACATGGCCTTGGAGCAAATGGCGCGGTCGCCCTCCGCGCGAGGGCGTGGATTGAAACCAGAGTGTAGCATAGCATTAGTTACAAGTCAAGTGTCGCCCTCCGCGCGAGGGCGTGGATTGAAACCCAGTTGCCCGAGGACCTCCAGGAGGCGATTGCGTCGCCCTCCGCGCGAGGGCGTGGATTGAAACTGAGCTTTGACAGCGGCTCCAGCGAGTATGCGAGTCGCCCTCCGCGCGAGGGCGTGGATTGAAACATCGCGATATCCGCATTCCACCGTCGCATCTCGGTCGCCCTCCGCGCGAGGGCGTGGATTGAAACTTGAAGGGCTGGATGAAACGGGGAAGGTGAAGCGGGTCGCCCTCCGCGCGAGGGCGTGGATTGAAACTGGCGGTAAGCTGATTCGTTGGGAGTTCGCGGAGGTCGCCCTCCGCGCGAGGGCGTGGATTGAAACACATTTGGAATGAATGGGTTTTCAGCCCCGATGAAGTCGCCCTCCGCGCGAGGGCGTGGATTGAAACTTGGTTGAGCCAGGTGATGGGGTGGCAGATCAGCGTCGCCCTCCGCGCGAGGGCGTGGATTGAAACACCAGGAAAGCGCAGGTTTGCTCCGCGCTGCCGGGTCGCCCTCCGCGCGAGGGCGTGGATTGAAACTCCACTCTGGTGCGGAAAGTTTTAGGCAGACAGTGTCGCCCTCCGCGCGAGGGCGTGGATTGAAACGAGTTCCTTCCGAGCGCCTTCCGAGTTCAGCCAGGTCGCCCTCCGCGCGAGGGCGTGGATTGAAACTGGGTCAAGTCCTGGGACAGGATAAAGCGATTGAGTCGCCCTCCGCGCGAGGGCGTGGATTGAAACTCGATCATCTCCGCCGGAAGATAGACCTCTTTCGGTCGCCCTCCGCGCGAGGGCGTGGATTGAAACGCAGCCAACTCGTCGTCGCTTGCTTGTCCACGCAGGTCGCCCTCCGCGCGAGGGCGTGGATTGAAACATAGCCGAGCGGCTACGTAGCGATGGGCATACCGTGTCGCCCTCCGCGCGAGGGCGTGGATTGAAACACTCACCCTCAAGCAGGTTCTGGACGGTGAGCCGGGTCGCCCTCCGCGCGAGGGCGTGGATTGAAACCTGGCGTTGTGTCGTGGGTTAAGAATTCTTCGAGTCGCCCTCCGCGCGAGGGCGTGGATTGAAACATTGGACGCTCGACTGGCTCTGCTTCTCGGTCGAGTCGCCCTCCGCGCGAGGGCGTGGATTGAAACATGCCTCCGTTAGGCGCAATCCCGCGAGGCCCTGCGTCGCCCTCCGCGCGAGGGCGTGGATTGAAACGGTAAAACCCGTTCGGCTCAATGCGAAAATCCGGCGTCGCCCTCCGCGCGAGGGCGTGGATTGAAACCTGACCCCTTCTGCTTCACAATTCTCAAGCCCATGTCGCCCTCCGCGCGAGGGCGTGGATTGAAACACCTCCGGCGAGTTCAATTCCTCATCCATTGCCAGTCGCCCTCCGCGCGAGGGCGTGGATTGAAACCGAGCGGAGGGTAGATCGTGAAGTGTCCAAGGTGGTCGCCCTCCGCGCGAGGGCGTGGATTGAAACGCAATTGCTCGGGCGGTAAGGGTTTTGCATTCTGTCGCCCTCCGCGCGAGGGCGTGGATTGAAACGTACGAGTTGGGAGGGCTGGAGGAACCGAAAAAGACGTCGCCCTCCGCGCGAGGGCGTGGATTGAAACCTACCGATACCGCTTCTTACCCCCGCTGCTGGTAGTCGCCCTCCGCGCGAGGGCGTGGATTGAAACTACTTCGAGCGGCAACAAATCTCCCGCCTTGCTCGTCGCCCTCCGCGCGAGGGCGTGGATTGAAACAGCACCACGGGAATCAGTTTTCGCTTCAGCATCTTGTCGCCCTCCGCGCGAGGGCGTGGATTGAAACACGCTCCCATGCTTCAAAATCGTCCCGCGCAAGAGTCGCCCTCCGCGCGAGGGCGTGGATTGAAACCCCAGCACGGTAACCTCCTCGACAAACCATTGCAGTCGCCCTCGGCGCGAGGGCGTGGATTGAAACATCGTCGTGAACGTCGTCTCGCTGCCGGCGTGCTGTCGCCCTCCGCGCGAGGGCGTGGATTGAAACATCACTGATGAGCGTGAATTGCTGGCTCACGCTCGGTCGCCCTCCGCGCGAGGGCGTGGATTGAAACAATGAAGCGGAGATTATGGAATTCGAGCGCAATTGTCGCCCTCCGCGCGAGGGCGTGGATTGAAACAGCGTCCGGGCGGTCTCATAATCCGGGCCATAGGTCGCCCTCCGCGCGAGGGCGTGGATTGAAACTCGCCGACCGCCCGGACGGAGCTCGGCGAGTTCGGGTCGCCCTCCGCGCGAGGGCGTGGATTGAAACGAGCTGGACGGCCAGGTGCAGCCGGTCGATCAGGTCGCCCTCCGCGCGAGGGCGTGGATTGAAACGACACCACTTGGACTGATAGCGACCTTGGCACAGGTCGCCCTCCGCGCGAGGGCGTGGATTGAAACACCGATGATATTGTGCAGAAGTACAACACCGGCTGTCGCCCTCCGCGCGAGGGCGTGGATTGAAACCTTTGGCAAAGGGGAAGCCGGCGCGGAACGCCGATGTCGCCCTCCGCGCGAGGGCGTGGATTGAAACTGGCGCGGGCGTTTGGCGGGTGGCGGCGGTGGTCATGTCGCCCTCCGCGCGAGGGCGTGGATTGAAACTCCAGTAGTGGGACTTCAACCGGCTCCCACTCCTTGTCGCCCTCCGCGCGAGGGCGTGGATTGAAACATCCCACGTCTGAACGCTCCCTTTTGTTGCGCAAATTGTCGCCCTCCGCGCGAGGGCGTGGATTGAAACACCTCTGCCCCCGCCACGCCGAGAGCGCGGGGCCGTCGCCCTCCGCGCGAGGGCGTGGATTGAAACACTTCCCGCCGATCTTCTTCGCCTCCGGCCGCCGGTCGCCCTCCGCGCGAGGGCGTGGATTGAAACCACGCCATGCTTGCTCGGTTGCCGGATGACTTTGTCGCCCTCCGCGCGAGGGCGTGGATTGAAACACAAGCGGGACAACCTCGTTGACCTCGCGGGCTAGTCGCCCTCCGCGCGAGGGCGTGGATTGAAACATTACGGCCGTGCTGGGAGCAATCTGACAACTGGCGGCAATCGCCCGATTGCTCAGGCCGCACTGCCACTTTAACCGCAATACTTCTCGGACCTTACGCATGGACAGTCTCTCCATTGGGATCGTTCCCTCCTTGGCTCGCTTTGAGAATCGCCCAAAAGGGGCTACGATACGCTCGAATCTGAGATTGTCCCGCGTCGCCCTTCGCAGGAGCCCGACGGATCGTCACATCAGACTGGAGCTGTGACCGAATCACCCCGGAATGGGTGACCGAATGAAATCGGAATCCGTGGCCGAATGAGAGCGGAATATGCACTTATCATTTCTGGATGGGCCCCATGACCCCCTCCGCCGAGCGTCCGGCAATTAGTATCTCCACCGAAAAAGCGACGACTACAGAAACGCCGTGCGCAGAAAACTGGATGCCTATCACCGGCACATTCAGGTCGGCCTGATCGCTTAGGGGCTCCTGCAATATCTTTCCTCCGTCTTCCCGAAGCTCGTCTGGGCCCGCTTCGGCTCCTGGATCCGCACGATCCGCCCAGGAATCTGCCCGTCCGAGCAAGTCACCGCCATCGTCATGAAAAACACCCTTCCACAATTTCTCGCAGATTCATCCCAAGAAGCAATCCTTACGCAATTCCTCCGCTAGATATCTCAAGAACAGAGGGTTTGCGGATGATCGCATAGGTGGAAAACACTGGAAGAATGCGGTACTCTCAAGTATTAAGGTTGGACCCATATATATATGATTATGACTAGAGCACGACCGGTGTTTCAGAAGAAGACTGTAAAATGCCCTTTCTGCCGAAAGGGAGATATCGAGGTCACCATGACTTTGGACTGGTACAGCGAAGGCAGGGCTCATTCTGCCGGAAGGTCCGCAACGATTCCCCAATACTATCCGGAGGGGACCGAGGTGCATAACAAATGTGCGAACTGCGGGAAATCAAAGAAGGAATTGAAGGAAACCATCGAAAGAGGGCAAAGCAGAAAACCGGCACATAAAGAACTGTTGGAGCGTCTAAGAAGGGCTGGGCTGCCTACGGTAATTGAGAGCTGACATCAAATAAGAAAGAACTCAGCTCCCTGGTCGGGGTAGTGTCCCTGTCGGCTCACTCGAATCCCCGCCGCGTTCGTAATCGGCTAAGTCGACAAATGCCACTCCCAGAGAATAGTAAGGCGTAGGTATCAAATCGGAGTGGCCAATTGCCTTTGCGTTGGTTCACCAGGGGAATGGGATAAAGAAATCAAGGCCGGTTTTGGGCCTGTACGTAATATCGCCATCACTCACGTGGCCGTTGATGGGGTCGTGGGCCACGCCTTGAGTGCCGAGAGCTAAAGAGGAGAAACGCTGCATGGATTGATAGCTGCCCTTAAAGCCGTGCTCGAGGGTCAAGTCCTGCCAGATCCGTTGCGCCGATCCCGATGAATCGGGACTCCAGCCCGCCGGTCATCGCTTCCTGGAAGGGTTCACACAGGCTTTGCCGGCCCGCCGACCCAGGTATCGAAATGGCTGGTTTTGGCGGGTCAGACCCGGGTATCGATAGGGCCGGTTTTGAATCCTCATCCCCCTGGGATGCTTGCTCGGCCAGTCTCACGTACCGGCCGACCGTCTCCCGGTTGACTCTCAGTTCTCGGGCAATCCGACGCTGGGACCACCCCTTCTCCCTAAGTGCCTGAATCGCCTTCTGTTGCGCCATCTTGAGCCGATTCGCCATACGCGTCCTCCCTTCCTGATCTGTTCAGGCTGGAAAGACTACCGGCGAATCCTCGCCTCCTCAAAATGGCTGGTTTTCAACTGATAATCGCTGGCTGGGTTTGAGTGATAACTGACATAACCGGCTTTCTTGGGACACGCTGAGACGACAGCTGTCATGATTTAGCCAACGCTTGCTGGTACGCCGCCTCCACCCACTTCCCAAGGTTGTTGTAGCCGCCGTCATTCACCCAGTCATAGGTCCTGATGCCCGGGTATCCCATTTCAGTGAACGGGTTCGACCCTTTCGGCTCCGTTGTGCCATTAATGTCCCTAATCCTGTGAATGTAGATCCCCAACAACCCGTTGCCCTTCGCCCGACTCTGCTCTATCTCATACCGGACATACCTGCGCTGAGAAGTCTCGGTTCCAATCAGCACAGCTGTCACGGATGACCCCTTGAGGTGCTCACGGATCCAGCGCTTTATTGCTTCGTCTCCCTTCTTCTTGACCTCCTCCCAGGCTGCGGTGTCCCAGAATCCGGCCGCCTCCCTGTCCAGTTTGGTCACCCAGCTGTTCCGGACCTGCCCGGCCCTCCATTTGTCGCGCTCGTAATGAAAACTGAAGAATACTCTCCGTGCCATTTGGCTATCCTCCCCTCGTCAGGAATATCCCGATTGTCAGTGCTGCCGAAATCGTTATCACCACAACCAAGTGAAACACCAAAAGCGTTCTCGACAGCGTCACCTTAACCCACGAATCCGCCTTCTCCTTCACCACCGATGTGCCCATTGAGAAGTCGATATCCTCCTCCTTCTTGCCTCTGACATGGTCATACAGCTTCCTGAAGAGGCGTTCCTGCCACAGGAAATACCCGTCAAGCCCCCAGAACATCAGAGCGGGAAAGTACGCGAGGATAATGGAGTATATGCTTCCCCTCTCCGCAGCCACGGCAAACAATGCGGCCACCAGTATCACGGACCAGCCCTTCAGGAGGAAAGAGTTATGCGAGAGCCTGTTCACAACACCCTGTATCATCCCGAGGTGGGCGTGCTTCTTCTCCATGATTCCTCGCCTCCACGTATTACTAAAGTTAAATATCCTTATCCCTATAACAGCCGAGGCTACATGGTTCCGCGATTTAATGCAACCATTTTTTCTTGCACCCGGACAAAATTCACAGGGAGCACAGAGCATGCCTTGCACGGGGTCTGGGGCGCCGGGCGTGAAGGCTTGCGGGAGGCGAGAGCGCGTCGACAGGGCTTCAGTTTCTAAAGACCGGCCGAGGAGCTCAACAGTGGCCCTGCTGGTCCCACGAGCATACACCGAGAGGAAGAAATGGACGGCGAGGCTCTCAGTAGGCAGGGGGAGGAGAAAGTCGGCTTGAATCTAATTCCCGGCAGCTGGCGTCCGAGGGGCGGCGTGAGGGCAGGCAGAGAGAATGGCCGCGTCAGAGATCCCAACTTGCGCACCCGCTGCAAGGAGCAAGGACGGAGACCTTCGCTGCAAGACCACAGACCCAGCGGGCCACAACCTTTCCTCGTCGAGGCGAAGCCTTGTGATGTCCCCGTAGCAGGGTGTGGTGTTGGGGTGTGGTGTTGCAAAGGCCGTACGGGGTCTGGACGGGTGCGGTTCTAAGGGGATGCCATAGAGGGCGCATGCGGTGGAGGGTAAGCAGGCGTTCGCGGCCTCTCCGACGGTGGGCTTCTGTTTTCCAGCGGTTGCGCTACGGGTGGGAGGTCTTGCAAGCCGGCCGCGCCTCGGGGCCGCATCCCGAAGAGGACCACGGTGAAAGAACGGATGCAGCGGAAACTGCGGACGATTAAAGGGCGCGCCACCCACTCCAAGCGCAAGGAAATCGTGGAACCGGTCTTCGGGCAAATCAAAGGAGTTCGTGGGTTCCGCCGGTTTCTTCTGCGTGGGGTCGACTAAGTCGACGCCGAATGAGCTCTCATTTGTCTGACGCATAACCTATTGAAGCTCTTTCGAAGCGGGTACACCCCGCAAATCGCCTAAACGGGCTCTGCCGCAAAAGCGGCTGTCGAAATCCCCGCCCAGTCCGACCCGCATCCGACGGTTCAGTCGAAATGTGTTGGATTTTCAAAGAACGAAACGCCAAAAACTTAAAATCGGGCTGGGTATCCCGACAGACTCCTACGTCCGAAACGCGCACTGGGGCAGTTCGTCATCGTTCGACATCTCTACCGGGTGTTGCCCGCCCCATGGCGCTGCCTTGACTCCAGGGGTCCACTTTGTGAGTACGGACTTCAGCCACTTGGAGAGGCATTCGTCTTCGTCCTTCCTCTCCACGTTCCTCACATCCTAGCCGCGGGTAGAGATATCAATCTGACTCTTCCCTTGACCCGGGCTCTTTCACAGGCCACCAGCCCGCACTGGGCCAGACGGTTAATGTAATCAGAGAATGTCCGCTCGGCGATAGGCTTTCGGTGCACCCCCCGGCATAGTTCGAGATAACGCCTGCGCAGCTCCCCGGACATCGCTTGGCCGTGCAGTTCGACCAGGCGGTAGAGCATCCCGTGGTCCGGCGTCAGCGATTCCAGCAGATATTCTTTGGGCACCCGCCTGACCTCATTCCACACGCGGGCAATGTCCCTCATCCTGATATGGGAACCTCCTGTGTTCTCGGCCCACTCCGCCGCCGCTCTCAGCGTCTGGACGGCGAGACGGGCATCGTCCCCCCGCTCAGTTTCGCAATGTGCTCCAGCACCTTCGCTGAACAACAGCCCGGGGCCAGTCCGAGAAAAGTCCTTTCCTGAAGAAGAGCCGTTAGCTCCCCGGGGAGTAGTTCAGGCACTCGACAAACTGCGGGTTCAACCGGGTGCGGACGGAGCGGCTCAGGGAGTAGAACGTATTCTTTGCTTGAGAGATGCAAATCAGACCCGTCTGCTCAAGTTGGCAGAGTGTCTCGATGATAGCCTCCCTGTCTCTGGGAGGTGTCTGGTCAATGTCATCCAGAACGAGGACCAGGGGTTTGCCTTCGAGATGTCTTTCCAGCCGGTCCAGTTTGAAGAGCGTATCCTTCGCTTCAGCGCCGAGAATCCGTAGCGACTCGACGAGTGCTTCAGCAACCTTGTACAACGTGTTGTGCTGGCGGCAGCTGACATAGGCCCTCTGGGTCGAAGGGTTCAGCCCGAGTTCGGAAAGAATGAATCGGGCGAGGACCGTCTTGCCGGTGCCGGAGTCCCCGTGAATCCAGACACTTATCGGCTTTCTTCCTCTCGTTGCAGGATAGAGAAACGACTTCATCTGGTCCCTCTGCCGCCTGCGGCCGGGGAGACCGTGGGGTAAGAAAGTCTCCCTGAATGTCTCCCGATTCACCATGAGAGAGTGGCTATTCATAAGGTACTGATAGACAAGCACTTAAAAACGTTATCCCGCGAAGCGTGCGCTCCATGCCGATAATCGCTTCGGATTGGGAATTAGCCGAAATGTGTTCTCTTCAAGGATCTGTGTCAGAAAAAGGGGTGGGTCAGGTCACGAGACGGTCTTCCCGATAGTTTTCCAGGCGGTCGAATTGCATCATACGCCGCAGTGATATAATTCCACCGGCGCCGAGGAGCGACCATTTCATACCGGATTGTTTCAGTCTGTATCCGATGAGGGACTTGCAGGCGGCCCCATCCTTCAGGGGGCTACACCCAAAACATCGCCATTCGTAGCCGACATTGCGCCCACAATTCTGCCACTAATGGGGCTTCCTATCGGTAAGGATATGGATGGCCGGGTACTGGAGGAACTCATTGATCCAGAGTTTCTCTCTGCGCATCCCATCCAATACATAGACTCGTACGAAAAGCAGGGAAAGCACCCAAGCGTTGCCATGCCCACACCGGTGGCTGACAGAGGACTCCTGAATTACCTTCGCTCGCTCGGCTATATCGAATGATCTGAGAACTGGTTTCATGACCCCACGGGAAGATGTTGCCACCCCTTAGGAAAGCCCGATATTCTGGCGTTGCTGCGCGTGGCCGGCTAACGCATTGCCAGTTGTGAAATCCCTTCGAGGCATCTTCGAGAGACCCAAAACACCTTTGCCTTTCCGTGGCGCTGTTGGCGGCCATATTCGGCGCGAAAGCGTCGCCGCCGCGGTATTCAACTCAACGATTCCCCGGGCTCTATTCATTTGTTGACAGGCACTGGGAACTGTCTTATCATTTAGGGAGATTTGTTTTTCTTCGGTAGCTGCACCGATTCCGATCGTTTGAAGCATGATTTTGACACCGCTCAGTGGAGGATATCGTCATGAACAGACTAGCCCTGCTTCTGGTGGTCATCGCCGGGATTCCTTTCCTGTCTATTGCTGATATCAACGACGTCTACAATGAAGCAAATGAGCTATGCTACAACGATGCACATAAAGAAGCTCTTATAAAGCTCGAAGAGGTCATTGGTGGCACGGAAGATCCTGTGATGCTTAGGGACGCCCACGCGATGGCAATCATGTCCGCATACGTGCTTTATCGAACAGCTGACGCCGCCCGGCTGGCCGAATCCTGGGAAAGCCGCTTGCCCTTGACGGCAACTGATGAGCTTTTTCTCGCCTATTGCCGAGCTCGTATAGAAGGAACGAAATCTTCGACCCGGGAGACTGGCCAATCGCTCTTGGAATGCTGTCAAGCATTTGATGCCCTGCTCGATGGATTTGGAGATCCTGACCGAACTACCATACGATACGGAAAAGCGATTAATCTACCTCTTCGATCCATGGTAAGCCGAGTTCAGTCGCTCCAATTGGCAGGAATGATTCGGCTCGACCGGTATTCAGACTTCTCGACATTCATGCTGATGCTTCAGCGACTGCACGACTCTGGAGACCTGGACAAGGTGCTTCACTATCCGAATTGGACCCTCTTCATTAAGAACTCGCTGTTCGAAGCCCACGATCGCAAAACATTAATCGAGCAGTTGGATTTGTGGAAGTGGGATTCCCCTTCTTGGTTTGGATTATATGCGGAGGCTCGCCTGCGTGAAGCAGCCTTGGCTGAGACGGAAAGCGAGCAGGATCGAATCTATGAACGAGTATTGCGTGATCTGGTTCAGGCTCGTACGTCCCTGGACGAACAGCTGAACCCTGATATTTCTTTACTCATCCAAGTAAACAAACAAATCGAGCGGGTCTTGAGGGTGAAAGATGGATACGCCGCCAGTTTGCGGTTTATGCACAACATCCTCTTGCCGTGTCGCAAGAACCCGGCCTTGGCAGAATACGCGGGGGCACTTGAGCAAGATGAATAGGCTGCGCTCGTCCAATCACGTTCATGGGGCCCCCTCGCGTTGCGTGATCGGGTTTGTGTTGTTTCTCTTGCTCATGAGCGACTCCAAGGTTTGTTATACGTCGCCTTCCCCAACCCTGATCTTTTCAAGCACCGAGAACGTTCTCGCCTTTTTTGAAACAACTCTTCCCGAGACTGTTCGTCCTGAGGACGTTCTCGCAGGCATTAAGCTCTTTTGCCAAGCCCCGACCCTTTCAACACTCCGTCAGCCTACATTCTGGCATTGCACTGTTAATATAATCAGCATGTTTCCTGACACCCGTTTTGCATTATACTCTCAGAGGTATTTCTACGATTCCTGGTGGGCCAACAGAGCGCAATCGGAGGTCTTTCTTGAGAACACTCTGCGATGGATAGAGGACTTCCCCGACCGCCGATTAGGTATGGTGGCACTCGATGAGCTGGAGAAATATACCCGAGTCATGAGGCAAGAGGATTTCTTTTCCACGGAGTACCCTGCTCAAATGCGAGCAATGAATCTTCCGAAAGGTAGCTTAACCCAAGTGGCTTTTGAGGCCAAGTATTATTTGTCAACATGGCAGCTAAAAAGAGCAAAGATGCTTCTCGACAGTCTCACCCATGCTCTTGGGCCGATGGATATTCTGTTTAATCTTCGAGATAAGTACACCTTGCTTGACATGCTGGAGGGCACCGAATCAACCGCTATCGAGCTTGCCAGCATGATTATTCAGGATTGTTCAACCGTCAAAGAGATTCAGCAAATACCGCCGGATCAAGAATTCCAGAGAGCGGACGATTCGTTAGATGATCCTGTGACGTATTGCGAGCGTCAGAAAAAGCATTTTGAATTGGGGCAATTCAGCGCTGAGGTTGCGGCGCATCTATACCAGGCACATTTACCGGGGGTTGCTCGCCGGTGGAAAGAACAATCTCGCCGTTTCCTGGTCCCGGTCGTGCGTGCTGTCGGCTTCCCATGTCAACCCAACGCACAGCGATTGTTGGACGAACTTGATGCTGTGGATATTTCTTCAACTACCGAGCCACTGGTGATGCTCGATGAGGTGCTTCAGGGATACAACCGGCTGTGCGAAGTGAACTATCCTGAGGAAATGCCGGATGACATCCTTCAACTCGAGGAATTCCCTCTTGAATCCGTGAAGCATCGCCTTGAGGATTGTATTGAGGAAGTGGTGTCAAGCATCGAGCAAAGTGACAAAGGAATGCCGTCTTTTGCTCTATTCGAGTTACTAGCTCAAGCGAACGCTGCGTTGAAGGACTGGGACGGGGTCGTCCGAATCGTCAAATGGGCGATTGTAAACATGCCAAGCCAAGACGCGGCCCGACTCACGTTAGATTCAGTGCAGGTACTGAGCAGCGAGAAACAGTACCAACGAATTCTCGACCTGAGTGAGTGTTTCCTTCAGCAGAAGGAGGACTTGGGAATTGGTATTGAAATTCTGTTTGCCATGGGACAGGCGAATTATCAATTGGATAGGCCTAAAGAAGCGATTGGCTGCTTGGAGGACTATTTGAAGTCGGACAAGGCCGGAAAGCAATTAGAGGCGGAGTTTTTGAAGGCGTTATGTTTAATCAAATTGTCGGATTACTCTTCTGCTAGCCAGGTCTTGGAGCGCGTGGCTCCGTTGATGGGCAACCGCACAAAAGTCTCGCAGGCGCTTTTTCTGGCCGGACAATGCTACTTGTTGGAAGGGCGTTATGAAGAGGCGAAGCGGGTGTTCGAGCACATCGTATCGGTCTATCCCTACTCCGCTCAAGCCTCTGGCGCGGAGAAGATGCTTGAGAAGCTGAAGGTGTTTTTCGCCCCGACGCGGACGGGTGATAAATGATGCGCTCGAAGAGGATTCTCGCCTTACACATCCACATCCTTCTCCTTTCGATATTGCTCATCGAGAGTCAAGCCTGGAGCTCAAGCGCAGAGATCCAAGTCGATTCATGTTTCTTCCGAAGAATCCACTCTCTTGATAAAGGAACCTCTCACCTTTTTGTAAGGAATAGAAGCAATGTGCCGGTTGTCATCACGCAGGTTCTATTAGATGACGAACCTTTGCCTCCTCACGAGGTATTGCACTGGAACGTTGGGGAAGGATCTTTGAACGGGTTGACGATGCCATTATTGATCGAACAAGATGACTTTCGAGTTCTCTGGTATCAAGTAACTCCCAACCCTCTTCCTCCGGGTAAGGTCGCGGACATTGCTGTCAAGTGGACTTTCGCCCCGAGTCGCATGATCAAGTTGGCTGCACGCACCAGCAACGGCCTCAGCGTTTCGGGACGACATCAGCCTGTGGATAACCCTCTTAAGATTGGTGCCATCCGCTTCAGCCCGGATCTGCGCCGTTGCTACACATATCTCAGGAATTCGGGTTCTCGTATCATCACCCCCCAACGAATCTGGTTCGATACAGAGGACGTCACTGCTGTCGCATATCCACCCTGGCCGTGGCCGGCTGTGGGTCCAGGGGAGACATTCTGCTTACTGTTTCCGATCGAACAACGAGTGCGTCGGGGCGAATATGTTTCAGTCAAGGTGCAAGCTCGAAAAGACGAAACGACGCAAGGAATAGTGCGGGTCTATGCAGAGTTTCCGATCGCTGGGCACCGGGGTCGGCCAATACATGACATGGGACTTGACCGAGACGTTGAGATCGTGTCGCACGATTACTTAAACAGATACGCGGGGGCGCAAGAAAAGCGATTTGTCCAACTTCTTGATTGTCCTACCCACGAACACGGCAGCTACGGACAAGCAGCCCGAAGGATAGTCAGCCGCATGGCGGATTCGAGAATGGTTGCGGCTGATGTCCCTGCTTTTTGTCACATCTGTAAAGCCGTGCAGGAGGAAGGTCTGTGCATGTTCGGCGAGATTTGCGACTTTCTCTCCACCACTCCTTACGAATCCCTGAGACGGTCATCCAGCGATGTTTTGGCGTATCCGACTCAGATGATCTGCCAGCTCGCCAAGGATGCCGCGGCCCCAAAGCCTTGGATGGCAATGATCCGCACAGGAACGGACCCTCGTTTTCGCGAGTATCGAGATCGTCCTCTCAGTGCTGTGGAGATTCGCCTTTTTGTCTATTGTGCGCTTTCGCGAGGAGCCAAGGGCTTAACTTACTATGAAGAGCCTAAGGACGTTTGGACGAAAGAGGAACTTCGACTTTTGAATGAGGAAATTCGAGCAGCAAGCCCCTACTTGCTGATTGGAGAACCCGTGGGCCTAGGAGGCTGCAGTCATTCGCTTGTTGAGGTCTGCACTTTACAGGCTGGATATGAGGGAATGTTAATTCTCTTGATTAACCGCGATTATCAGCTAAACGACGAGTCAGGAATTGAATACTATGAATTCTCTTATAGCCCCCAAAAAGATATAAATGTCACTGTCCATCTGCCTGAGTTTTTCGGTGAAGTAGAGAGTCTGTCATTGATCACACAGAAGCAGCATTTTGAACCTGTACATTTCCAGCAAAAGGATCGTTCTGTTTCCTTCCAGGTTCCGAATCTTGGCTTGGCTCAGATATACATCGTTAAGGCGTCCAGCCCTTATTAAGAGCCTGTCGGCCAAATGTATAGACTGAGCTTAGCGGGAATGCTTGCAGTGAGATGTTTCTTCAGTTGAGATAGGGCCAAAGACACTTGACGGGATGAGTTCATCGAGAGGGGAGGCGGCCGCCTCGGCGGGAGACGAGGGGTAGCGCCAGGAGAACCGAGAACGGAGGTAGGAGATCGAGAAGTGAGACCAGGTGATCGGTGAGATCACGATTGTGAACTGGATTCTAACAAAAAGAGTGAATGGCTCGATCTGGCGGGAGGCCTTCGGGAAGAGATCCGGCAGGCCTGTCGGGAAACGCCCGGGAGCCGGCTGACGAAAGTCCTGAGGACATTGGGTATTGCCGGCTCAAGTTGGTACAGGCAGGAGGGGGTGCCACAGGGCCAACGCAAGCGGCAGGCGCCCCGGTCTTTATTGCGGAGGCGTACGAGTATCTCGCGGGGAATGGGCCGAACGGTTCCGCTGGACGTCTACGTTTTCATCGAACATATGGAGCGGGAAAAAGGGAACCATGCGGTGCTACGTGTCTTTCTATTTCTTACTCTTGGGCTCTCTCATATTGGTTGAGTCGTTCAGGTCCCCGTGCGAAGGGCAGACTGAGACAAGTCGAAGTCGTCCCAACGTGGTTCTTATTATGATCGACACACTGCGGAGCGATAAGCTAAGTTGCTACGGCTTTTCAGAAAACACGTCGCCAGAGATTGATGAGATTGCCAAAAGGGGATTTCTTTTCCATCACGTCATGGCTCAATGCAGCTGGACCCGGCCGTCCATCGGGTCCTTGCTGACGTCTCTTTACCCCCGCTCTCTCGGATTGTATGACGAGTATGATCAAGTCCTCAGCGACGCTCACCTCACCCTTGCAGAGATACTTCAACCCCATGGGTACACGACTCTTGGAATCACAGCCAATCCGCACATCAATAGTGTATTCAACTTCCATCAGGGTTTTGATCACTATGTAGACAGTGAAGTGGTTTTTGTTGGAATGAAAGCTGAAAACAAGCAGGTCACGGATGACCAGAAGGCGTTTGCGCCTGCAGCCGATATCCTGAATGAGGTTGTCAACTTAGTCGAAATGGGTTGGGATCTTCCGTGCTACATTCAGATCAACATTATGGACGTGCATGAACACTGGCGTGAGGAAGGCTCGGTGATAAGAGAGGAATTCACGAAGCTGTTCCTGGACTTTCCTGAGGCACGATACCTCCAGTCCATCAGACAGGTTTCATATGATTTGAATGAGTTCATTCGACGGTTAACAGCGGCTCCAGGCTTCGAGGATACTCTGTTGGTGATAACCAGCGACCACGGTGAAGGCCTCGGCGACCACCCTCATGTCCCGAATTCTGCCGGCCACGGCCGACTGCTTTACCAATCTCAACTAATGGTGCCATTGATCTTATATCACCCGGTATGGGATACAAAAAGGCGCGTGGTGGAACAGCCTGTAAGGTTAGTCGATGTCATGCCAACGATTCTCGACTTTCTGGGAATCCCCGCCCCAGAGGGAATCGTTGGGAAATCACTTTTGCCGATGATTGATTCAGAGAAATCAGAGATCGGACTGCCGGAAGGGTTCGTAGCGGAAACGTATTTTCGAGGACTCAACAAGATAGCCCTCTACTCCAGTCAATGGAAGTATATAGAGAACCGAGATGGATATCCTGGCGTCAACCGGCAGGAATTGCAGCGGATAGGGATAAACGAAGACGGCCGCCTGACGGACGTAATCAGTACTCATCCAGAAGTCGCTCAAAGCATGCAGGAATACCTGAATGCATGGGAACGTCGATTTCAGAAAGTGGACCCTACACCACACAAGGAAGACAAGGTTGGTGAAAATATTGAGCAACTTAGGACAGAAACCTACCAGAAGTTAAGGGCATTGGGCTATCTGGAATAAGGATACTGTCCTGTCCATCCTCCACTTTTGTACCAGTGTCTATGTTCGATGGTTGTCACCTATCACTTCAAAACCGGACACGGATTATCGAATCAAAACCGGGCAGTTCTTCCTGAGTTCTGTATCCCGTAGGAATCGCATGTTATTCCTTGTTCTGGAGCGGGACCTGAGACGTTTGTACCTCCTTCAAGCGGGAAAGCCTGGCCAGGGAAACCAATCCTGTCTCTGCGTGCTGGCGCTCTAACATTTTGAAAAATCTGGAGTTGGCTCGAGTTGCCCAAGGATGTTGTATCACTAATGTTATACATTCTGATCTGGATAGCCGATTCCCTGAAAAATAAGTTAAAAAAAAGCTTGACACAGATGTGGCTTGGTGCTTTACTGAGTTTGTACGGTTGGAATGTATCTGGGATTTTCTTGAACCATCAGAAGGGTGATCATGATATCCCAGACCGCTTGCTGCCACAGGTTTTGCGATAGCCGTTGGTCTCCGCGCCGGTTTCGACGAGCTCACGGGCGACATGGTCCTCCTGTATTTCTGCGGAACTCCTTCCCTGCAATTCTAATCCTGCTCGTTTTGACCTTCGTCTTAATGATTCGCGGAGGATTTGCCCGAAAGGGCAGAACCTGTGGCGTGGATGCGCTGTACCAGATTTGTCTTCACTATAACCTGCCCATTCAGTACGAGGAGGTCTATGCAGCCTGTAAGCCAAATGACGAAGGCAACAGCATGTATGAGCTGTTTCAGGCCGCGCAGGAACTGGGGTTCTCGGCGACGGCGATGCGGTTATGTTATGAGGAGCTGCTGACACAGGACTCCCCACCGATAGCCTTTGTAAACGGGAATCTTTTCGTGGCCGTGGTGGGACACGAGGGGGATAAGATTGACGTTGTGGATTACCCCGAGCCATCAAAACTCTACAGTCAAGATGATGTTGAGGAGATCTGCAGGGGCGCAGCTTCGGTAACTTCGCGGGATGAGGAGCCCCAGACCCACGACGTTCATCTCGCCGCATCAACAATACAATCCGAGCATACAATGGATGCTGAACGTTCACACTGGTTCGAGAGATGGAGGGACAGAAATGAGAAGTATTTACTCCCGTATCTCTTGTTTGCAGGCCATTTGGCTAGCCATGTTACTCTGTTTTGCGGCTATCCTGGCATATGGCAGGTTAGGACGACCAGATGCATCATTATTGACTGAACAGGAGATGATCATTCTGGTCGGGTGGCAGATCTGCAACGATACCTGTAAGGATAGCACGTGCCCAAATGCGATAATTACATGTACGAATAAGAATCCTCCCAATGAATGCAGCGATCAGGGTTGTTCAAGTCTCTATCAATGGGTGTTTACGGGTAACAGCTATGTGCGATGTGCAACCCGCGGCGGAGGCGGGTGCGGTGACACGGAAACAGTAGATTGTGGAGAGTATAAGGCATGCATGAACGGCTCCTGGGTGCAAAACATGACATGTGTAAACAATCTCTGTGAGTATAAATCAGGTGCATGGTGTCTAAGGTGTACGACTGATCCTCAGGCCGAGTGGTATCCCATTGAGTTTACCAGCTATTGCGCAGAACAAAGAGCCGAAGAGAGGTGAGAGAGTATGAATGTATTGACTAGTCGGTTTTTACGTTTAAGCTTAGTCTTGTGTATCGCTGGATTTCTGTTTTCCTTGAACTGGCTGACATCACCAGCTTGCGCGCAAGACACACTGACTACGTGGGCTGATTTTGAAGAAGCCAACTTTGAGGCTATTACTTCGGTTGAAGGGGATCTCTGGATGAAGTACAGATGCATCGCTCCGGGGAATCTTGGAATAGCGCAGAGGAGAGGGTTTTTCGCCAGCGGCGATGAAGGTGATCTAGTATCGATCCAATCGGATATGAGATTCAGCTTATGGTATGATTTGGCCAACGAGCGCTTCCGGGCTAATAAGATGGTGAGCGACATAACCTTTTGCTTACTATCAGCCGTACATCAAGAAAAAGGCCGTGTTAGCTTGAAGGAGGAAGATCTGCTAGGCTTCCATAGGAATCTATGGGCCGCTGACAATTTCCTTGTCGTCTTCAAACCACGTTCAAAATATGGGATAAGAGATCCGAACAATTTGGAAAAGGTAATCCTGGTAAAGCAGGCTGTTTACAGAGAGGGACCCTCTTCAACAGAGCTCCTCCAAGAGGATTCAGGGATCTCGTTACAGAATTTCTTTAATTGGGACATTCCTATAATCGACAGAGCTCCTTCGATGTGTTCCTATGCAAGACAACAGCGAGACATGATGCAGAGCTTTGTCTCGGAGAATACCTCTTCAGCCGCCTTTTTCTTCGATGAATCAGAGGATCCTGTCACGGGATATACTCGTTTTGCTATGAAAGATACAAGTGGGGATACCAAGGTTGAGTGGGTAATAGATCCGGGTATTTCAGCTTGCATCCGATTCAAATCTTATGGTCCCCTTGACTCGCTCATGGAGCTTGTCTGGGATTGGGAACTCTTTGATGGGATTGTTTTTCCTGTTTCAGGCAAGTTTTGCACTTCCGTATTGCTCGAAGGCGAAAGGAAGACCACGAGATCACTAGAGTTTGCTTTTTCGAATCTGTCGATAAATCAACCCATCGATAGCCAGAGATTTACGTACGAGGATTTAGGTTTACGGCCAGGTGATTATATCAATGATATCACCAATGGACTGGCTTTCCCATTGTATGAATATTGAGCCAACAATGGTGGTGTACGTCCAGTAAATGTAGCCAGAGGAGTTAGTCCCGTAGTTACGGGAACGTCCTTGTCACCTATCACTTCAAAACCAGCCAAGGATTATCGAATCAAAACCGGGCTGTTCTTCCTGAGTTCTGTATCCCGTAGGAATCGCATGTTATTCCTTGTTCTGGAGCGGGACCTGGAACTTTTGTGCCTCCAAGCGGGAAAGCCTGGCCAGGGAAACCAATCCTGTCTCTGCGTGCCGGCGCTCTAACATCTTGAAAAGTCTGGAGTTGGTTCGAGTTGCCGAAGGATGTTGTATTACTAAAGTAATATCGCCTGAACTTAGAACTGTAGTTTTCCAACATAA
>Ga0068714_10002933_pt1 | contig 20959 bp, 15 predicted proteins | sample MTBNYHSulfiMetaG_FD_62988 | JGI IMG/M metagenome (GOLD analysis project Ga0068714, IMG submission 62988) | Enrichment culture microbial communities from rom New York Harbor, USA that are MTBE-degrading - MTBE-NYH (New York Harbor Sulfidogenic)... | ecosystem: Environmental > Aquatic > Marine >... | reverse complement strand
CGCGGCGGTCGGGGCCGATGGCGATGTCGTGACGATCCAGCTCGACCTACGCACGGACCTCGACGATCTGTCGTGCGCCGACTCGTTCGAGCAATCCCGTCTCGCGCTTCCCGCCCTTCATCTGCCGCCGGACCTCTCCTACTTCCTCGTCACCTATGGGCTCGGCGGCGCCGACGACCCGCTCGGCGGCTACTGGCCGGCGGCGAAAACCGGAACCGTCGGGCAGGGCTTGCCTCACAGGGCCTTCGCCCCGATTGTCCTCTTCGACGAGCACGGCGCCCTGGCGATCGCTCCGGCCAGCCAATTCCTGACGAGCGTGCTTCTGCGCACAGAGGGCGGGATCGCACGGGGGCTGCACGGTTCGGTCGATCGACTGACGACGCAGACCCGGATCGAGACGATCCTCGCCCGCGGGAAGGACGTTGCCGACGCCCTGCTTCGCTTGGGCGACGTTCTGCTCGCCCGCGGGGGCAAGCGCCGGCCCGTTGCGGACGCCTCCCCCCTGACATCGGGCCTCGGTTGGTGGAACGCTTACGGTGGGTTCTACACCGAGCCGATCCGGCCGCTCGACGAGCGCCACCTCGTCGAGATGGGCGACGATCTGCACCGCAGAGAGGTCCCGGTGAAGTACCTCGGAATCGATCTGTGGTACCCCTACCGCCGGATCGGGCAGGCGGTCCGTTTCTCGCCCGATCGCCGGAAGTACCCCAGCGGCCTCGGTGCGGTCGCCGAGCGGCTCGGCCTGTCCACCGTCCTGCACCTCTCCGCACGCGCCCCGGACAACGACTACGGAAGCGACGGTGGGGACCCAACCGCGTACGGGGAGATCGGTGCCGAGCTGGTGCGCCAAGGCGCGATCGCCGCCTGGCACGACTGGCTGCGCACGCAGCAGCACCTCGCCCCACGGCTGCGGAACGACCCGCGCGCGGCAGACCAGTGGTTCGAGGGACTGGCACGCCTTCTCGGGGGCAACGGGCTCAACCTGCTCCTGTGCATGCAGACCATGGGCATGGCGCTGGCCTCGACCGGTCTGCCCAACGCGATCAGCGCAAGAAGCGCGATCGATTACCTGTTCGGGCAGCCCGAGGCGTTCGACACCCTCGACCGGCTCGGGCAAACGGGATTCCGTGCCGAGGCCCTGCCCGTCGTGGAGCTGTGGCGCCAGAACCTGCTCGTGGGTTTCGCGCTGTACGCGTTCGGCCTCTTGCCGTTCTACGACCTGTTCCTCTCCGCGCACCACCCCGGCCTGGGAGGGACCACGGCAAGGATCGACGCGCTCCTGCGAGCCCTGTCCTGCGGGCCGGTGGGCATCGGGGACGGCCCCGGACGGACCGACGTGGCCCTCGTGCGCTCGCTGCTCGATGCGACCGGGCGCATCCTGCGGCCGGACCATCCACCAATTCCCGACAGTTCGACCCTCGGGGCGCCGGTGGAGGTCTATCGGACGCGTCGCGCGGCCGGCGGAGCGTGTTGGGAGTACCTGCTCTTCCTCAACACGAGCCAAGCGCCGCAGCGCAGTAGGATCCCCGGAGCGGCATCGGGGCGTCTCCTCTGGGATCTCCTGGGTCGCCGCGTCGTCACGGATGACCGCCTCGACCTCGCTCCGGGAGGGCTCGCGTGCGTGCTGGCGGCCCCGCGCCACGCGGGGATCGCCATCCTGGGACTCGCGGACAAGCTCGTCCCCGCGGCGCGCGACGTGCTGCGTGCCGCGGAAAAGCTGCCCGACGGTTGGCGGCTCGACCTGCACGCGCCTGGGCAGCGGATGGCGATCTGGAGTCCTTCGCACGTCGCCGTGAGGGACGGCGGCGGAGCGCACCTCACTACCCGGTGCAACGGCGACCTCGTCACGGTGGGCATCGGCCCCGATACCGTCAGCCTGGAGATCACAAGGAGGTAGCAGACGCATGAACCGGTTTCTTCTCATCGCCCTTGTCGTGATGGGCGTCATCCTTTCCGGTGGCATCGGGCTGGCGCAGAAGGCGCCGCTTCGCCTCGCGCTCATCTGGCATCAACACCAACCGCTGTATCGGGATGCACTCACGGGCGTCTACGCGCTTCCCTGGGTCCGCGTCCACGGCGTGCAGGAATACATCGACTCTCCGAGGATCCTCGGCGAGACGCCGGGAATCCACGTGACCTACAACCTGCAGCCGAGCCTGCTCGAACAATTGCTGGACTACGTGGAGATCAGCCCACAGGAACGCGAGAAGGGCGGACTGTACGAGGTGATCGGCGCGGTCGACAATCACCTTCAGTGGATCCAGACCCTCTTCCAGGCGCCGCAGTCGCTGACGCCGGAGGCACGTGAGGCGATGCAGGAGCAGTTCTTCTGGATCAACGGCTACGTGTTCGATGACGATTCGAACGACCCGTATTTCGATCCCCGATACGCGGCCCTCGACGCGTTGAGGGCCAAGCGCGACCTCACCGACGCGGAGCTGCGGGACGCGGCGGGATTGAATCTGCTCTGGGAGATCTCCCCCGAACTGCACGCCTCGCTCGGGTTGGCCAACCTGCGCAACCGGACCGGGTTCGCGTGGGAGGATATCGTCCGGCTCCTACGGGCGCAACGGACGGTCCTCTCGGACGTCGTCGCCGCCTACGCCCGCGTGCAGGCCTTCGGAAGCGAGCTCATCACGAGCCCGTTCTACCACCCGATCCTGCCGTTGCTCTGTGATCACGGCCGGCAGGACGACGTCCTCGCACAGCTCGACGCGGCGCAGACCCAGCACGTGCAACTCTTCGGAACGCCCGCCGTCGGGGTTTGGCCCCCCGAGCAGGCGGTCTCCGGAGGGGCCGTCGCCGCGCTCGCACGCGCTGGCTTCTCCTGGACAGTGACCGACGTGGGAATCCTTGCGCGCAGCCTCGGCCACAGCCCGAGCGTCGACGAACGGACGGCGGTCTGGCGCGCGGATGGAATCGACGTGTTCTTCCGCGATTCGGACCTCTCCGACCGCATCGGCCTCTCCTACGGGAACAAGCCGACGCAGACCGCGATCGACGACTTCATGATGGGTCTGCGAACCGTCTGGAACCAGCTCTCGGATCCGGCCGGGCACCTTCTTGTCGTCGCCCTAGACGGAGAGAATTGGATGTTCATGGCCGGCTATCCCGACAACGGCCGCGCCTTCCTGCGCGCCCTCTACAAGCGCCTCGCCGCGACGGACTGGGTGCAGACCGTCACCCCGGAGGAGTTCCTGGAGCGTGGCGCCGCGATGCCGCGATCGCTTCCTCCGATCGCCACCGGCTCCTGGGCGGGCGGACTCGACACCTGGAGTGGCGAACCCGACGAGGATGCGGCCTGGGCGGAGCTTGCGCGCGCACGCGCCGCGGTGTCGACGGCCGGTGACGCCGCTCCGGCGCTCGCCGCGCTTCACGCTGCCGAAGGGTCGGATTGGTTCTGGTGGTATGGTAGCGATCAGGACTCGGGCACCGATGAGGTCTACGACACGCTCTTCAAGGCCACGCTCATCGCGGCCTACGACGCCGCCGGCGTGCCGCGCGCTCAGGTTCCGGCCGGCCTCTTCGTCCGACTCATCCCGCCGCGGCGCGTGAGTCTCGGGGAGGTGGCGCCGGTCCTTGACGGAAACGAGACCGGGGAGGACGACTGGCGTGGTGCGATCGACCTGAGGGGAACCGGTGCACTGCAAACCGTGTCGGTGGGGTACAAGGAGGGAACGCTGTGCGTCCGGGTCGAGACCGACACGCCGGCGCGCACGTGGATCGGCTCGCCGCAGCTGCTGACCGTCTACGTGTCCGGCGGGCCGGGCGACCCGCAGAACGCGGCAAGCGAGGCCGGACTGCAACCCGGATTCGCCCTGGGCTACGCGGCGCGGGTGAACCTGGCGAAGCTGAGTGAAGACGGCCGTGGGACCGTGATGGTCTACCGCGCCGACGGGGCGGGCGCCTGGACGCTCGCCTCGCCGCTGCGGACGCTCTCGAGCCGGCGCGTCCATGTCGACGGCGTGATCGAGTTCACGGTGCCCTTGAGCGAGCTCGGAATGGAGCCCGGCAAGGCCGCCACGCTGACCGTGGCGCTCGAGGACGCGACGACCGTTCTCGGCCAAGCCGCGGGCCCGCCGATCCTCGCCTCGGTCCCCACGCTCGTCCGGGGAACGCTTGTCTTCGAGGCGTCCGACCCGGCCGGCGACGACGACGGCCCGGGAAGCTACACCTATCCGACCGACGCGGTGTTCAACGAGACGGGCCTCTTCGACCTCACGGCCTACCGGATCTACGACGCCCCGGACGCCTGGCAGATCGCCCTCGACTTCGCGAGCCTGCCGAATCCGTGGAACGGCCCGCAGGGGTTCAGCCATCCCATCATCTTCCTCTATCTCGACGTGGCGCCAGGGGGCTCGACTGCCTCACATGAGGAGGCGCAGGCGGCGCGGGTTGCGTTCAGTCCGGACCACCCCTGGGACGTCTTCCTGAAGATCGCCGGCTGGCCGGCCTACGGCCGTCACCTGTGGACCGCGGCCGGACAGGGGCCGTTCCTCGTCGAGGTGGCCTCGGATCCGCGCCGCGGCCGGGTCATCGTCACCGTCCCGAAGACGATCCTGCCCTCGGTGTCCGGTTGGCACTATGTCCTCGTCGCCTCGCAGGACGGATACGGGGAGAACGATGTCCGAGCCGTCGCCGCGACGGCCGGGCCGTGGGCGGGTGGGGGAAGCCCTGATCCAACCTGGGCCCCGCAGGTCTACGACACCCTGTTGCCGGCCGGCGCGGGGCAAGGGGCGATTCTCGAAGGATTCTCAACGGGGCGCTATGCGGTGCTTCTGCCGATCGAGGTCAAGCCTTAGTCAAAGGGAGGTGATTTGCCGGGACGCGTTGTTGCGAGCTACTGTGAAGGATGGCGGTTTTGTGGCGTAGCAAGAGTTCAAGGAGGACTCAGATGAAGAAGCTACTCCTGTTGGTTCTGATCGTTGCGCTCGCCGGCGTGGTCGGCGCGGCGCAGGCGAAGCTCACGATCTTCGCCGACGACACCCGCACCCCGCTTCTGAGGGATCTGGGGGCGCAGTTCACCGCTGACACCGGTGTCGAGGTCGAGGTCGTCGAGTACGCGTGGAACGACCTGCGCTCGGCCTACGTAACATCGACCCAGGCCGGGGAGGGCCCGGACATTGTCATCGGCGCGCACGACTGGCTCGGCGAGTACGTCGCCAACGGCCTGGTCGAGCCGATCGATCTCGGGAAGAAGGCCGCGGACTTCAGTCAAGCGGCACTCGAAGCGTTCACCGTGAACGGACAGCTGTACGGCATGCCGTACGCGTCGGAGAACCTGGCGCTGGTCTATGACAAGGCCCTCGTGCCAACCCCGCCGCGGACGTGGGACGAGCTCCTGGCGATCTGCCGCGCGGTCACCGATCCGGAGAAGCCGCTCTACGGCCTCGCCTTCCAGAACCAGGCCGGGAACTTCTACCAGTTCTTCCCGTTCCTCAGCGCGGGCGGCGGCTACATCTTCGGCTACGACGACAAGGGGGCGGTCAATCCCTGCGACGTGGGGATCGCCACGGACGGCGCGATCTTCGGCGCGACGCTCTACCAGTCGATGCTCGACGAGGGCCTCATCCCGAGCGGCGTGGACTGGGACACCCTGAACGCGCTCGTCGAGGGCCACAACGCCGCGATGTACATCACCGGCCCGTGGCTGATCGACGCGATCAAGAAGGCGGGGATCGACTACGGGATCACCCAGATCCCGCCAATCAAGGGGCCCAACGGCGCGTACAACGTGCCGAAGGTCTTCACCGGCGTCCAGGGGTTCATGGTGAACTCGTTCAGCGAGAACAAGACCATCGCCATGGACTTCCTGATGAACTACATCGGAACGACCGACACGATGGTCGCCCTGATGAACCTCGGCAACCGCGCCCCGGCGTACCTTCCCGCCGTCGCCCAGGCCGGGCCTGACATCCTGGCGTTCAGCCAGCAGGCCGCGTTCGGCGTTCCGATGCCGAGCATCCCGGCGATGGCGAGCGTATGGCAGGAGGGAGGCAACGCCCTCGACCTGATCAACAACGGCACCGATCCGGCCACGGCCTTGAAGCAGGCACAGGACCTGATCCTGACGGCCGTCGACTGCAAGTAGAAAGAGGACACGCGGGCGGCGGGGGCATCCCCGCCGCCCCAACCCATCATGCGCTCACAGAGCCCGCTTCACCTCTCCGTGAAGATCATCTTGCTCGGTGTCCTCGACGCCGCGGTGGTGTGGGCGGGGGTCGGGCTCGCGACGCAGGCGGCCTACGCGCTCTTGTCCCTGCTCCTCCTCGGTGCGACAGGCTTGAACATCGCGATCCTCTCGCGGCGGGCGTATCCGCTGCGCTATCTCCTCCCCGGGCTCGTCTTCCTCGTCGGCATGGTCGTCTACCCGATCCTCTACAACATCTACATCTCGTTCACGAACCTGCAGACCGGGAATCTCCTGCAGAAGAGCCAAGTCGTCCAGCTCCTCGACGGCCGCTACGCGCCGGCGCCGGACGAGACGACCTACACCTATCAGGCCTACCTGAACGACAAGAACGATCTCCTGCTGCTCCTGACCGACGAGCAGGGGAATCACTTCCTGTCGCGGGGTGAGTCGCTCGAGGCCCTTGCGCCGGATGATCCGCGGTTCGTCACCCAGGACGGGTCGGTCGGCCTCGACGTGGCGGGATACCAGCCGGTGACCGGAGCCGGGATCTACCAGCTCCTGCCTCGGCTCGAGGCGCTCGCGATCCCGACGGACGGCCTGTATCTCCGGCTTTCGGGCGTCCGGCAGTTCAGGACGGCGATCAAGCAGTATCGATACGACCCGAAGGCCGATCGGCTCGTCGATCTCGAGACCGGCGTGTCGTACACGCCGGTCGACGGCCGATTCACCTCGGCGGATGGAAAGGCAATCGAGCCTGGCTTCCAGACGTGGGTGGGCCTACGCAATTTCGTCACCATCTTCTCTAGCGCCGCGATCGGCAAGGACTTCCTGCGCGTCTTCCTGTGGACGGTCGTCTGGGCGACCCTCTCGGTCTTCTTCAGCTTCTCGCTCGGCTTGTCGTTCGCGCTGCTCCTGAACGACCGGACACTCCGCTTGCGCCTGGTCTACCGGACGCTCCTGCTCGTTCCGTACGTGATGCCGGTATTCATCTCGGCGTTCGTGTGGCGAGGGATGTTCAACGAGAACTTCGGGATCTTCAATCGCATCCTCGGGGATCTCTTCAACGTCCAGGTCCCGTGGCTGACCAACGCCATGTGGGCGAGGGCTTCGCTCATCATCATCAACGTCTGGCTCACGTTCCCCTACATGATGCTCATCTCGCTCGGAGCGCTACAGAGCATCCCCGACCAGTTGTACGAGGCGGCACGCGTGGACGGCGCCGGCGCGTGGCGCCGATTCTGGACGGTCACCCTGCCGCTTCTCATGATCAGCCTGGCGCCGCTGCTCATCGGAGCGTTCGCCTTTGCATTCAACAACTTCACGCTCATCTACCTGGTCACCGCTGGCCGACCCGCGGTGCTCGGCGCGGCCACACCGGCCGGCGCGACGGACATCCTGATCTCGTGGACATACCGGATCTCCTTCCAGGGCGGCTCCGGGAACAACTACGGGCTCGCCTCCGCGATCTCGATCCTGATCTTCTTCATGATCGCCACGATCAGCGCGATCGGCTTCCGCATGTCGCGCCACCTCGAGGAGGTGTACGGCTGATGGCCCAGCGAAAGACGGCCCTGCGCCGGTGGGGGCGGATGGTCCTGCGACGGTTTCCCAAACACCTCCTGATCTGGATCATCATCGCCTACGCCCTCTTCCCGGTCCTGTGGATCTTCTCGGCGTCGGTCAACCCGACCTCCAGCCTCTCGCAGCAGAAGCTGATTCCCGATCACATCACCTGGGACCACTACAGGACCCTCTTCACCGATCCCAACTACCCCTTTGCGACGTGGCTGCTCAACACGCTCAAGATCTCCGGGATTACAGCGATCGGGACGGTCGTCCTGTGCGCCTTGAGCGGCTACGCCTTCTCGCGATTCCGCTTCACCGGCCGGCGGCTGAGCCTCCTGTCGCTCCTCCTGATCCAGATGTTCCCGCAGATGCTCGCGATCGTCGCGATCTTCTTCATCCTGAGGATGATCGGAGACTACGCTCCCGCTCTGGGCATCAACACCCATCTCGGCCTGATCATGGTCTACCTCGGCGGCGCAATGGGCTTCAATACCTACCTCATGAAGGGGTACTTCGACACCGTGCCGCGTTCCCTCGAGGAGTCCGCGATGGTCGACGGGGCGACGCCATTCCAGGCGTTCTTGAGGATCATGATCCCGCTCGTGCGGCCGATCCTCGCGGTGATCTTCATCATCCAGTTCATCACGAGCTACTCGGAGTTCATCCTGGCGAGCGTCCTCCTGCGAGGCAGCGATCAGCTGACGCTCTCGGTCGGGCTGCGCTTCTTCACCGAACAAGCCTTCGAACGACGCTGGGGGCCGTTCGCGGCCGGGGCGATCATCGGCGGCGCCTCGTTCCTTCTGATCTTCCTGCCGCTTCAGCGGTTCATCGTCTCCGGACTCACGCAGGGCTCGGTCAAGGAATGACGGATCCGCAAGCCGAATCGGGGCCGATCGCACCGCCGGCCTGGGTGGCCGATGCGGTGTTCTACGCGATCGTCCCCGACCGGTTCCGCAAGGCGGGCTCCGATTGGCCGCCGGGCTCCGATACCGTCGTCGCCTCGCGCGATCGGTGCGGCGGGGACCTGCGCGGCGTGGCCGAATCGCTCGACAGCCTCGCCGAACTCGGCGCAACCGCCCTCTACCTGACGCCGGTCTTCACCGCGCGCTCGTATCACCGCTACGACACCGTGGACTACTTCAGCGTCGATCCCACGCTCGGCGGGAACGCGGCGCTTCACCGCCTCGTCACCACCGCCCATGAGCGGGGGATGCGGATCGTCCTCGACGGCGTCTTCAACCACTGCGGCGACGCGCACCCATTCTTCCTTGATGCAGAGCGAAACGGGCCCGAGTCGCCTTACTGGACGTGGTTTACGGTCGATGGCCGGCGGATCGAGCGGACGCCACGGCCCAACTATGCGTGCTGGGCCGGCGTGGCGAGCCTGCCGGAGTGGAATCACCGGCATCCCCCTGTCGTCGACTACCTGCTCTCCGTCGCGCGCCACTGGATTCGCACGGCCGAGATCGACGGGTGGCGACTCGATGCGGTCGACTACCTGCCGGTCGACGTGGTCCGGGCGATCAGGACGGCCGCAAAGCAGGAGAATCCCGACGCCTATGTGCTCGGCGAAGTGATGGGCACCGCCACGTCCTGGTTCAAGTCCGACGCGCTCGACGGCGTCATGCACTACCGACTGCGCGACGGGCTGGTCCACCTCGTCGCATCGCGCGATTGGGATGCGCCGCGCTTCGCGACCTATGCGCGCCACCTGCTTGGCAGCTATCCGCCCGCGAACGCCGCCGCCTGCTACACTCTCCTCGGGAGCCACGATAAGCCGCGGTTCCTCACTCTGTGCCACGGAGACGTTCGCCGCCTCGAACTCGCCACAGCGGTCTTGATGGCGCACCCCGGCGCGCCGGCGATTTACTACGGCGACGAGATCGGGCTCCGCGGCGGGGAGGATCCCGACTGCCGCCGCCCCTTCCCCTGGACGCCCGCCCGCTGGAACCGCGAGCTGCGAAACACGGTGAAGTGCCTGATCGCACTGCGCCACCGCGAGGCAGCCCTGCGGCGCGGTCGCGTCGAGATCTCCGCGGATTCGCCGCAGGTCCTCACCGTCGACCGGCAGCTCAACCGTGAGGAGGTCCTGGCCGCGTTCAATCTGTCCGACACCCCGGCGCGCCTGCGCCGATCCGGACGGTGGGCCGATCTACTCGCGCCCGACATCCACGAGGAAGATGAGATCCATCTGCCCGCCGGGGGGTATCGGTTTCTGAAGCGCGCCGCGTAGAAGAACGGTTCGTAGGGTTCCTTGAGTTCCTTGAGTTTCTTGGGTTCATGGAGTTCCTTGGGTTCGTGGAGTTCTTCGGGTCCCGTCGACAGCACGAATCACCGAAGCCAAGGAATCCAGGGATCCGAATAGAGGGAGTGCGAGACGGAGGGCGTCAGCGCCGGTGCGTGATCTGTTCGTACAGGCCGAGGTACGCGCGGGCCGAGGCGTGCCAGGAGTGGTCTTCCCGCATCGCGGCCGCCCGGAGCCGTCGCCAGGCGCTGGGGTTGCTCCGGTAGAGGCCGACCGCACGGCGCAGCGCGTCGAGCATCTCCTCGGCCGTGTATTCCTCGAAGCGGAAGCCGTTGCCCGCACCAGATCCCGCGCCCCAATCGGTGACGGTATCCCGCAGCCCACCGACCGCTCGCACGACCGGGATGGTGCCATAGCGCAGGGAGTACAGCTGGTTCAGGCCGCACGGCTCGAACCGCGAGGGCATGAGGAAGAGATCCGCGCCCGCCTCGATGCGGTGCGCCCACGCCTCGGAGAAGGTCAAGAGCACCGCGGCGCGTCCGGGCCATGCTGCGGCGCGATCCCGAAACGCCGCCTCGTAACGGGGATCTCCGGCTCCGAGGAGAACGAATTGCACGCCCATCGCCATCATCTCGTCCCAGCCCTCGAGGATCAGGTCCATGCCCTTCTGCTCGACCAGCCGCGAGACGACACCGACGAGCGGTGCGGACGACTCGACCGTGAGGTCGAGCGCGTCCTGCAGACGGCGCTTGTCCTCCGCTTTCCCCGAGAGATCCTCCGCATCGTACGTCGCCCAAAGGTGCGGATCGGCGCCCGGATCCCAAACCTCAGCGTCGATCCCGTTCAGAACGCCGTGGAGCGCACCCTCGCGCTCGCGCAACGCCGCCTCGAGCCCCTCCCCGAACTGCAGGACCTCGCGGGCATAGGTCGGTGAAACGGTCGCCAAGAGATCGGCGGAAAGGATCCCGGCCTTCAGCAAGTTCACGGTGCCGTCCTTCTCGGTACGGCGCGTGGCGGCGTCGGGCAGCCCCATGCGCGGTGCCTGCTCCCAGGAGAAGATCCCCTGATAGGCGAGGTTGTGGATCGTGAGGAGGCTCCCCGGGCGCGGCGCTCCGAGGTCCTGCGCCGAGTAGAGCGGGACGAGCGCGGTGTGCCAGTCGTTCGCGTGCAGGACATCCCACTCAAGGCCCAGCGCCGGTCCGAGGCCCACCGAGGCGCGGGAGAGGAAGGCGAACCGTTCGAGGGCATCCGGGTACTCGCCGGCCTCGTCCCCGTAGATCCCCGGCCGTCCGAAGTACCCGTCGTTCCCTAGAAAGAGCACCCGCACATCACTTCCGGGAAGCGTCCCCTCCCAGACATCGCACGTGCGCTCACCCCCACCCACGGACACGCAGAAGCGATCCACCCGATCCACAGGGCCCGCCGCAATCGCGCGGTACTTCGGCAGTGCAACCGTCACCTCGACGCCGAGGTCGTGGAGCGCCCGAGGCAAGGAGCCCGCGACGTCCGCCAGTCCGCCGACCTTGGCGAACGGCGAGACCTCCGCAGCGACGAGAAGCACCCGAATCGTCATCAGCCCTGTACCTCCGCCATCATCCCCCACCGACCCCCGCCCGCAGGCAGCCCTCGAAGACCTCCAGGAGCCGGATCGTGGAGTGGCGAGTTGACAGCGCCTCCGCCGTCTCGAGCGCGCCGCCCTTCAAGCGTGCGTAGGCCTGCGGATCGGCCATCAGCTCGAGCGCCGCGCGCGCAAATCCGGCTTCGTCTTCGGGAGCGAGCAATCCGTTGATATTGTGCTGGACCACGTCGAGCACGCCCAGCGCCCCGATGGCCACCGCGGGGATCCCGCCGGCCATCGCCTCCACCAGAACGAGCCCTTGGGTCTCGGTCTTCGAGGTGAACAGGAAGAGGTCGGCCGCCTTGTACAGATCGACGAGTTGCGGATGCGCGAGGAAGCCCGCAAAGCGAACCGCTTCTTTCAATCCGAGGCTTTCCGCCAGCGCCTCGAGGTCGGCGCGCTTCGGACCATCTCCAGCGAAGACGAGGACCGCGTGCCGATCGTCTTCATGGATCCGCTTGAACGCGCCGAGGAGGAACCGGAGGTTCTTCTCCATCGCCAAGCGCCCGACGTACAGGTAGAGCGGCGCGTCCGCAGCGATTCCCAGTGCCGCACGGGGAGACCACACCGGCTCTTTCCGGAAGAGTGCGAGCTTGACCCCAAAGGGGAAGACGTGGATCGGACGCGTCACGCCGTAGCGGAGCAGTTCGTCCTTGATCGGTGTGGACGGGGCGGTCACCGCAGTACACCGATTGCAGAATGCGGCGACGAGCCGCTCGGTTTCCCGCTCCCGCGGTCGCAGGGGCCGCGGCAGGTAGCGGCGGTCCTCCACGAGGTGGGTATGATAGGTGTGCACGTGTGGAAGGCCGTGTCGGCTCGCGGCTCCGATGGCGGCGAGGCCCAGCGAGAACGGCGTGTGGCTGTGGAGGATGTCCAGACGCCCGAAGCTCCGCGACGCCTCGATGCTGAGCGGCAGCGCGACACGGCTTGCCTTGTGGAACGCGAACCGTCCGGCCGGGAACCGGATGATGTGATCGTCGGTCTCGCGATGCCCCTTGTAGCCCGGCGCGTAGACGTAGACCTCGTGTCCGAGGCGCTCGAGCTCCTCCTTCAGCCAGCTGACGGTCGTCGTCACGCCGCTGATCTCCGGAAGGTACGCGTCGCTGAACAAACCTATCCGCATGCCTCGTTCTCCCTTCTGTAGACGCACTCGCCCCCCACGAACGTCATCTCGATCCGGCGCTCGCCGATGCGATCGGGCTCACGCCGCGGATCCGCGTCGAGCACCACGAGATCGGCCAGCGCGCCCGCCCGCAAGCTTCCCTTCTCCTCCTCTTCGAACGATAGGGCCGCCCCGCCGCGCGTATAGCAGTCGATGCCCTCTTCGACGCTCACGCGCTGGGCAGGCTGCGGTGCGTTGACCGCCGCGTGCAGTCCGTAGAGCGGAGAGAACGGCATGCTGTCCGAGCCGAACGCGAGTGGAAGCCCTGCGTCGAGGACCCGCCGATGCGGATCGATCGTCCGGTCGCGCGCCTCACCGAGGCGTGTCTCATACATCCCCCCCGGACCGGACCAATTGGCGACGAAGTTCGGCTGCATCGAGAGGTGCAGGCCCAGCAAAGCGGCCCGCTCGATGTGTTCGGGCGCGGGAAGCTCGAAGTGCTCGATCCGGTGGCGCAGCTCCGGGGACGTCTCGGCCACCGCGTGCGCATCGAGCACGTGCTCGATCGCGCGGTCGCCGATCGCATGGATCGCCGACTGCAGGCGGGCCGCCTCGGCACGCCGCAGGAAGTCGATGAGCGCATCATCCGAGTAGTTGAGTACCCCCGTCGTCCCGGAATCCTCGTACGGCTCCCCGACAGCCGCGTTGCCGGCACCGATCGACCCGTCGGCGAACAGCTTCACGCCCCCGAGGCGGACCGTCTCGTCGCCGAACCCCGTCGCCAGGCCGAGCGCCTCCAGCGCGTCGAGCCCCTCGACCTCCGGGTAGAGCGTCACCCGAAGCCCAAGCCGCGGCCGCTCGCGCACGTAGACCCTCATCCGTCCGGGGCGCAGCATCGTGTGAATCGAGGTGATTCCGAGACGATGCGCCGCGGCGACCGCCGCATGAAGGGCCTCGGTCAGCGTCTCCAGATCGGGGGAGAGGGCCTGGAGCAGGGAGAAGGCCGGCTCCTCGCGCACGACGCCCTCCCGCATCTCGACCGACGGCCGGCCGAGCGTCGCGGGGATCCGGGCCATCGCCACCCGGTTGGCGACCAGGAGGTGCCCGTCCAGGCGGACCGCGAGGAGTGGGTGGTCGCCGGTCACGCGGTCGAGCTCATCGGACGTCAGGTAGCGCCGATCGGCCCAGTGGCTCTCGTCCCACCCCTGGCCGATGATCCACGCCCCCGGCGATCGCTCCGCCGCGGCATCCTCGAGCCGCGAGAGCACGTCTTCACGGGACAGACCGGAAAGCGGGACACGGGCGCCGATCCGTTCCAGACCCGTCCCCAGGAAGTGCGTATGCGCGTCGATGAATCCCGGCAGTACCGCCCGACCGGCAAGCGCGATCGTGCGCGTCGAGCCGCCTGCGAGTGCGGCGACCTCCTCGTCGCGGCCGACCGCCAGGATCCGTCCCGCGCCCACGGCGAGCGCCTCCGCGCCGGGGACGGTCGGGAGGACTCCCCCCACGAGAATCGTCTCCACCCATTGAGGACCCATCGTACCGGGATTGTAGTGGGGACCGCGGGAGAGGACAACGGGATTGTCCATCCCGCCCGAAAAGGATACGCTGGTTCACCGGGGAGGGGTCATGTCGGAACGCGTTCGCAGCGATGACAACACGAGCTGTGAGGTGCGAATCGAGGAGTATCGACAGATCAAACGGCTCGTCGACGAGTTCGGCGACGCCGCCTACCCCGCAGTCCACCGCTACCACGCGGCCTGCGGATACGAGGCCGGCGTCGACCTGCTGCTCGATCTCCTGGACGAGGGCCGCCTGTCGCGTGCCGCGATCCGCAGGGATCCCGCGGGGAGCCTACTGATCCTCTTTCAAGCGTTCTTCCGTCGCCGCGGCGGGAATCAGCCGCAGCTCGATCGTGAGGGCGACACCGTGCTCCTCAAGACCGCCAACGCTGTCTTCTGCCCCTCACCGACCGCGCAGGAGGCGAGCGGCGTACCCCACCGCGACGTGTGCGCGATCCACAAGCGGGCGTTCGTCGAGGGGATGGCGCAGACGCTTGCCGCCCTCGTCCCCGGCGTGGAGATCCACTATGCCAATCGCTCGTCGCGAACGATCGATCCGAGCGCCGATTGCGTGGAGGCGTTCCACATCATCACGCCGTGGTGATCCTGGTCAATCCTGGATCTCGAGCCCCGCGGGTTGCGCTCCGGGAAAGCCAGTGATCGTCCGCCCGGTCGCTACACCGGTCGCCGGGTCGACCTCGACGATGGCGTGCGTGTCTACGTCGACGACCCACAGCTTCCCTTCATACATGTCGATCGCGGACGCGGAGAGGACCGGGATCACGACCGGATCGCCGACGATCTGCAACTGCGCGCTCGACATGATGTCGTAGGCGGGGATGATCTTGATCTTGTAGAGGTAGCGGTTCTCCCCCTCGAGGTACCACAGGTGCCCGGCGGCGTTCGGCGCCGCCGTCCAGTCGAGCCCCTGCGGCGACCACAGGAACGGAAGCGTGGCGACCTGCGGCGACGTGCTCTTGAAGTACGCCTGTCCGAAGGCGTCGTAGACCTGGCCGTCGGGCGGGTTCAGCCGGTAGATCATCCGGCTCAGGCCGTCGACGTGCCACAGCCGTTTCTCCGGACGGACCTGAAAGGTCAGGTTGAGCGGCGACTGCGCGGGCGCATTCATCACCTGGGCGACCGCCCCGGTCTGCGGATCGACGCGCACGATGCGCTGGTTCCCCCCGTTGAAGCACGCCACGAACAGCCACTGCTGTCCCTGGACCTCCCCGAGCGTGATCCCCCGCGGCTGCGTGTAGGAGAGCTGGAACGAGTCGATCGTGTCGCCGGTCATGTCGAGCTTGTAGACCCGGTTCAGATTCTCGTCCGTGATCCATACCGCGGGTGCCACCTCGACCGTCACGCTCGTGGTCTTCGTCGCCCCGTTCGCCGCGCGCACGGTCAGGCTCAGGGTGAACGTGCCGGCGTGCTCGTAGACGTAGGTTCCGCTCACCTCGTGACCTGCCGGGCCGCCCGTCCCGAAGTCCCAGGTATAGGTACTGATCCCACCGGGCGCGCTTGAGCTGGAGCCGTCGAAGGCGACGGTCAGCGGGACCACGCCCGACAGGGGCGTCGCATCGATCTGCGCCTGCGGTCCGCCGAGGAACGCACACCCTCCGAGCACCGCCGCGGCCAGCCCAATTGCCACACCGCTCAGGGCCAAACACAGTCTCCCTCTACGTTTCATCTGACTTCCTCCCCCTTCCGAACCCATGATCTCATTCTACCCTAGAAAAGCGGTTCGTCAATTGCAGCCTGCAACCTGTTCCTTCAGTAGGGAACAACCTTCCGAGTTCCTCCCAGGTTCTTTTTAGGGAATTTTCTTGTTCTTGCCATGGACTCCTGGCGCGCGCGCGCTAAGCTCGTAAGTAGCACCGATTTGGTGAGGTTCGATTGAGACTACGACGAACCGAATCTGTTCTTAAAGGAGGGGGTGAACTCTATGGCGAAGAAGGAAATCCTCGACAAGCTCTCGATCTACATTCCGCAGAAGAAGATGGAAGAAAAACCCGTAGAGCGGCTCATTCGCTTGAGCGACAAGCGCGACCGGTCCATCAACTACCTGGTCGTCGACGCGATCCTGCAGTACCTCGATCGCGAAGAGAAGAGAGGCTAGCGGAAAGCGGCCTGCGCGACGCTCACCGCTCCGCGACAGGCCCTTTCCCAATCCCACGGGTCGCCTTTACGCGATACATGTGGGCATCGGCCAGCCGCAAGAGATCCGCAACCGTCTCCTCGCTCCCCGGAGTCCACGTGGCCCATCCGATGTCGATATTGAGCGGAAGGCCGATCTCGACCTCTCGGCACCACGCCTCGACCGCACCACGCAGCCGCTGCACCAGGGGCTCGATCCGTCTGCCCGTCTCCGGCAAGACCACCAGGAACTCGTCCCCGCCGTAGCGAATCGCCCAATCGCTCTCCCGGATCTGCTCCTGGACGATCCGTGCGATCTCTCGGAGAACCTCGTCTCCCTTCTGATGCCCGAACCGATCGTTCACGGCCTTGAACCCTGCAAGGTCGGTCATGAGCAGGGTGAACGGACGATTGTAGCGTTGGGATCGCTTGAGCTCCGTGCAGATCGTCTCGTCGAAGTAGAAGCGGTTGTACAAGCCGGTCAGCGGATCGTGCAACGCCCGCTCCTTGAGGAACGTCTCCGCACGGATCCGTTCAGTGATATCGACGAGGTGGAACAAGGTCGCCGTCTCGCCGGCGTACTCAATCGGCCGCCGCATCCACCGCATCCAGATCGAGTCGCCGTTCGCGCAGACCGCCCTCGCCTCGAAGCTCCCCTCGGTCGCGAGATCCGCCTCCCCGACCGCCGCAATCCGTTCGTCGGGGTGGATCACCTGGGACCACGGCGTCATCGACAGCAGCGCGTCGCGAGAGTACCCGAGCATGTTCACGAGGCTGTCGTTGACATACCAGAATCGATCCTCCTGGACGATGGCCACACCGGCGACCGAGCGTTCGGTCACCGAGTGGAAGAGGCGGTGCCGTTCGCTCAGGGCCTCGAGGCTGCGCGCGTCCCACAGCGCCACGGCCGCGACGGACGCGAGTTCCTCCAGGCCCGCCACGGAGGCCGGCGTAGGACGCCCGCCGTCGCGAGGATCGTCCACCGAGATCTGCCCCAGGATCTCCCCGTCAAGGCGAATCGGGACCAGGAGAAGGTCCCCGGATGCCCACCCATTCTGCGAGATGAATCGACGCCGACTCTTGATACGCATTAGGAGGGCGCCACCGTCCGTACGCTCGGGGATGTAGTAGGAACGGCCCAGGCTGTACTGCGGCGCGTACTTGTCGGCGCGGACCGGCTCGCGGCGGACGACCAGCCGATGAACCGCTTCGGCGTCCTGCGCATCGAGCCCCTGGCACGCGTACTTCGCAACGTGCGTCTGCGCTCCGGGCACCACAGCAAGCGGCGCGTCGTACAGGGTGACGACCACCCGACGAAAGCCCGCCTGGGCGATCGCGGCGCGCGCGACGTCGTCTAGGATCCTCTGAAGCACGTCTCCACTCGGTCGGCCAGGATCGACCGCCGCCGGCTCTCTCTTCAGGAACGGCAACAACTGGTTCTTACACCTGCCCTTTGCTGACAATTGGAACCATATCACTCGCCGCGAGATCCGTCAAGAACCCGAACCTCGGGACATTTGTCCCAATTAGGTTAGAAGAACATCCTTCAGTGACGTGGCTGCACGTCCTAGGATGGTGGATCGCGGAAAAAGGAGTCGTTCATGGAACTGGAAGAATGGCTGAAGGTCTACCAGGCCGTCTCGACGACCGGTGCGGCCAAGGAGCGCAGCTACTGGACGATCCTCGGGAGCTTCCTCGTGGCCAACGGCATCCTCATCCTTGCCGTCGCCTTTCTGGCGTTGACCTACACGATCCAGGAGGCGCGGGAGCTCAGCACGGCGCTCGGTGCGCTCGGTGTTCTGACGACCCTGTGCTGGGCATTTGCCCAATCCTCCGCAGCGAGGCAGAGCCTGCACTGGGAACGGCTGCTGTGCAGCCTGGAAGGCGAGTTCGCTGGCGGCGAGTTCCACCGCAGCGCACACAAGCTCCTGCGCGGGCGCGAGGTCTGCGTGCCGGGCGCCCACTGGACGTGCAACGAGTGGCACCCGAGCGTCAGCCACATCCCCTGGGTGTCGAGGAACGCAGCGAAGATGCTGCTGGCTCTCCTCCCGATCGTCTTCTTGCTCGCCTGGGCGAGCCTGATCGCTGCGAGCTGGGTCGCGTAGTCCCCCATCCCCAAGTGACTCTTGCGGACCGCCCACGAGTCCTCCGGACCGCGGGCCCCCTTCTGCTGGTGTGCACACGCCGTTGCGGGTCGAGCCGGGTGCGACCGCGATCGAGGAGGCGGGAGCGGCTGGCGACTTCTTGCCCGGTGCACGACAAGTAGACGCGGCGGAAACGCCGGAGGGCTAAGCATTTCCGCCGCACTTTCAAGGAGGCAAAGGCCTTAAGAACGTCCCCTCTTCCTAAGGGCAGTGCTCCTTTTCACCACCCGGGAACCGAATGTGATTCCCATTACCACGACCATTTAGCGCTCTCTCGTAGACTTGAACAATCCCTCAGCACACCTTTTCAGGGGACACCACACACCTTTCTGTGTGCCATAGGACCACGTCATGCTGTGGAAGAATGCGCGATCTGCGCGGCCCCATCCCCCGCGACCTTCCCCGAAACAAAGGCCCAAAGGAGATTCGTGCCCCCCACTGGGCCAAAGGCGTCGAGCAGCTCGCCGCACAGGTGAAGCCGGGGAACCACTCGACTCTCCAGGGTCCGCGGATCGAGGTCGGCAAGGTCGACGCCGCCGCCGGTGACCTCGGCCTCGCTCCACCCGCCGCACCCCGTCCAGGGGAGCGGGTACGCGCCGAGCGCCCCGATCAGACGGGTCCGGTCCCCCCGCCGAAGGGTCGCCAGGCGGGCGCCGCGCAATCCGAGCTCGTCGAGCAGGAGATCGACCAAGCGATCGGGCAGGAAGTCTTTCAGGCACCGGGCGACCGTGCGGGGACCCGCCGTCAGCCGCACCGCCCACGTCTCGGGATCTGCCCCTGCCCAAGAAACGGCAATCTGCAACCCTTCCCCGGCTTGCACTGCGCGGGCCGCACGGTGCGAGACATCGAGGATCGCCGGCCCGCTGTAGCCGCGGTGCGTGAACAGGAAGTCGCCCGATGCCCGGCTCCGAACGCGGCCCGACCCGGCCGAGAGCGTCACCGGAACCGAGAGACCGGCCAGCCGGTGGTGCGCCGGCGGTCCACCGCGCAGCGGAACGAGCGCGGGGTAGGGCTCGACCGTGCGATGGCCGAGCCTGCGCGCCATCCCGAACCCCGATCCGTCGCTCCCCGTCGTCGGATAGGAGCGTCCTCCGGTCGCCAGGACGATCGCTCCGCAGGTGACCCGTTCGCCGCTCGCCAGGACCACGGCGGTTTCCGAGGGAAGGATCTCCTCGACCGCCGCCGGTGCTCGGAGATCGATCCCCACCCGCTTGACCGCTGAGAGGAAGGCCCGGCGAACCTCGGTTCCGCCGCCAGCTGCAAATCGCTTCCCGGTCCGGCGCTCCTCGTAGAGGCGCAGCCGAAGATCGCGCTCGAGGAATCGTTGCACCTCCTCAAGCGGCCAGGACAGGAGGATCTTCCTCAGGGAGTGGGGGGAGGAATCAGTGACATAGCGCGATGGATCGACGGCGTGCGGCAGGAGATTGCAGCGCCCGCCCCCCGCGAGCACGAGCTTGCGCGCCGGAGGGTTCATCCGGTCGATCAAGAGGACGCGGCGACCGGCCCGCGCAACTCGATAGGCCGCCGTCAGTCCCGACGGGCCCGCACCAACGACCACGACGTCGTAGGATCTGTTCATGCCACTGGAAGCCCCACCAGGACCCGTCCGCGCGAACGGCCGGCAATCTGCACGCGTCCCGCCCGGCCGTTCTCGGTCCGGACACCGAGCGGGTCGCGTGTCATCGCCTGGACCGCCGGACTACACCGGAACGAACTGCAGGCCGTACGTCTTCCGGGCGCCGGAGGTCCGGACCACGCCGATCGTCGTCCGGACCCGCTTTCCGATCTTGGGCGCCTCGTCCAGAAGCTGTCCGGTGGCCCGCAGGCCGCCGTCAAGTTCGACGATCGCCAGGCGCAGGTAGCGCAGCACGTAGTCGAGCGGCAGGGCGTAGACATCGGTGTAGGTGAGAACCGTGCCCTCTCCGGTCACCTCGAACGGTTCGAACGTCAGACCCCCACACGCCGGACAGACCGCGTGCGCGGGGTAGCTTTCCTTGCCGCACGCCGTACAGCGCGCACCGTGTACCTTCTCGCCCATGTCTACCCCTCCCTCCGCAAGATGCTTGCCACGACGTTGTTACCGAAGCCGCCGAAGTTGCAGGCGAATGCGTTCTTCGCGCCCTTCACCTGACGCGCCCCGGCCTCACCGCGCAGCTGCCACACGAGTTCGACGAGTTGCGCCACACCGGTCGCGCCGACCGGATGTCCCTTGGCCTTGAGGCCGCCGGAGGGATTGATCGGCAACTTCCCGGAGAGCGCGGTGACGCCCTTTTCCAGGGCGAGATGCCCCTTGCCTTTCTCGAAGAACCCGGCCTCCTCGCTCTCCGCGATCTCGAGGATCGTGAACGCGTCGTGCAGCTCCGCGACGTCGATCTCCGACGGCTTGAGCCCGGCCCGGTCGAACGCGGCCGCGCTCGCCAGGCGGACGGCCTTCAGGTCCGTCGGGTCCGCCCGCT
>Ga0068714_10002931_pt1 | contig 20963 bp, 19 predicted proteins | sample MTBNYHSulfiMetaG_FD_62988 | JGI IMG/M metagenome (GOLD analysis project Ga0068714, IMG submission 62988) | Enrichment culture microbial communities from rom New York Harbor, USA that are MTBE-degrading - MTBE-NYH (New York Harbor Sulfidogenic)... | ecosystem: Environmental > Aquatic > Marine >... | reverse complement strand
CAGACCTGGGATGACGATCATTCCTTCTGCGTCGATCGACGGGACGTCGGCCGCACCGATTCGCTGCGCAATGCGGGTGATCCGGCCTCGGTGGATCAAGATGTCCGACTCATACGGGCAGAACGGCGGACTGGGATTCAATATGGCCCCCCCGCGAAGCACGGCCTCTGTGCTATCCAGCTCTTTCATCGGTTTCCTCCCTACAGCAATCCTCTAAGGGGACCTTCGCGGGGTGGTCCCCCTATCCGTCGATGGGACTGTCGGCGGTCTTGAGATGGGATGAGTCGATGGGGCGGCTTTGCCCCAAAGACACGGGCGGAAAGTCGTGCGATCAAGATGGGCGTGCTCCGCCTATCGGACGGTGCGAAAGGCACTTGCAGGCGATGCCGAAGTCCGTCTCGGCCTCGGGCCAGCATCGGTTCCCCGAGATGCAGGAGGCTGCCTGTTGTCCCCCGGCGGCAAAGCGCAGGGGAAGATCCGGCTCACAGAGCAGTGGGCGGGAGAGGGAGATGAAGTCAGCGTCACCAGACTGCAGAATCTCCTCCATCACCGACCGGCTGCGTAGACCTCCGACGAGGAGGATCGGCAGATCCGTTCGATCGCGCGCCAGCTGGGCGAAGGGGCGGAAGTAGCCTTCGTCCTGGGCGCTTCGAACCGGGCGGATGTTGAAGGTTCGTGCGCTGGAGAGTCCACCGCTGATCTCCACCGCATCGACTCCCCAAGACGAGAGGGACGCCAGAACCTCGAGGGAGTCAGAGAGTTCGAGTCCACCCTCGAACTCATCGACCACTCCCAGTTTAACGAGGATCGGGAAGCCCGCACCAACGGCATCCCGCACGTTTCGGCATACCTGGCGAAGGAATGCCATCCGTGCCCGGATCGATCCACCCCATCCGTCACGTCGGCGATTCACGAGGGGGGAGAGGAACTGGCTTCCAAGGTACCCGTGCGCGCTGTGGATCTGAACGGCGTCAAAACCGGCGGCGACGGCGTGCCGAGCTGCTTGGGCGAATGTGGAGATCGTCGCTTCGATCTCCTGTGATGTCATGCCGCGTGCAGGCCGCCCCGCGGGAGGGCGGTGGATCGCCGAGGGGGCGAAGGGCGTTTCGACCTCCCCAGCGGATAGCATCCCTGCGTGGCTGATCTGTGCGGCGATCCTCCCGCCGTGCAGATGGACGGCCGCGACGACTTGGCGGAGCGCAGCGACATGCGGTTCGCCGTGAATCCCCGTCATCGCGGGGTGGGCCTTGCCGGCGGGATCGACAGACATGTGGCCGCTGATGAGCAGTCCGGCGCCACCGCGAGCGAGCCGCTCGTAGAGCGAGGTCATCGGCGCGAGGGGAATCCCGGCCTCATTTGACATCCGTTCGGCCGTTGCGGAACGTACGATCCTGTTTGGCAGGCGCATGGAGCCGATGAACGCCGGTTCGAACAACCTGGACATGCTCCCTCCTGATGCATCAAGCCAGTGTCCCAGATGGTCCCGTCCGCCTCCATGCCGACGCTCGGATTGCGGCAGGACGCAAGGGCTGCGGACGGCGTTCGGGTACACTTGAGTGTACATCATCTGTGCCGATGCCGGGATCGCGAGGGCGATCCCGGCGGGGATCGGGCGGATGGAGGCTAGGTCGCGGTGGGGGGAGGTTGCGCGGTGGCAGCGGATGAGAACGAGGGGCCGGGAAGGGGTGAGGATCTGATCATCTTGGTTCCGAGTGGCCGCACGATCCGTGCTGCCATCGGAGTGACGATACGTGAGGCGCTTCAGCAAGGCGGTGTCCCACTTGCCGGCTCCTGCGGAGGCGAGGGGAGATGCGGCGAGTGCAGGGTCCGATTTGTCGATCGCCCCCCCGCGCCGACAGGGGCCGACCTCTCGGCGCTCGATTCGGCGGAGATCGAAGGCGGGTGGCGGCTGGCGTGCATGCATGTTCTCCGCGGGACGGTGGCGATCGAGGTGCGGGAGGCTGCCGGCGAGCTCGATCAGAAGGCGAAGGCCAACGCGGGCGCGGTGGCGAGCAGTATCTCTCCGGAGGTCAGCTCGCGCGAGGTATGTCTCGATCCCGCGTCGGCGGGGGATCCGACCGCGATGGCGGTTCGGCTGCGCGGCGCAGCCGGGGACAAGATCACGGTTCCCCTCATCGCTCTCCAGCGGGCGGCGAGCCTGATCCAGAGCGGGAGCTCGATCCGATCAGTCATCGAGCGGCAAGGGGAGATTCTCGACGTCCATCCCTGCGGAGCGTACGAGATCCACGGGCTTGCGGTCGATGTCGGGACGACGACGCTCGGCGCCCGCCTATTTCACCTCCCTTCAGGGAGGCAGCTCGCCGTGGCGGCATCAAGGAATCCGCAGTGTCGGTTCGGTGCTGATGTGATCTCGCGAATCGCGCATGTCCGAAGGGGCGGGAGTGAGGGTCTCTCGCAGCTGCAGGAGGCGGCGAGGGAGGGCATCAACGCGTTGCTCGAGCAGCTCACGAGCCGCGCCCACGTGCCTGGCGATTCCGTCTACGCGGTCTCGGTCGTCGGCAATCCGACGATGCTTCACATTCTCCTCGGTGTCGACCCCAGGGGGATCGACGTCAGCCCTTACGCGCCCGCGTTCAGCGAAGGCGTGGAGTGTCGCGCACGGGAGATCGGGCTGGCGATTCATCCGCATGCTGTGGTGCGAACGCTTCCGGCCATCTCGGCCTACGTCGGCGCCGATGTCGTGGCTGGGATTCTCGCTACGGACCTGGTGGGATCCGGCGGGAGGAGGTTGTTCCTGGACGTGGGCACGAACGGCGAGATCGTCCTCACGGTGGAAGGCAGGCTAATCGCCTGCTCGACGGCGGCAGGGCCGGCATTTGAGGGGGCTTCGATCGCGCAAGGGATGCCCGCGCTTGAAGGGGCGATCGAGGCGGTCCGGGTGGAAGGAAATCGCGTCCGCTGTGCGACCGTTCGCGATGCGGCTCCGAGAGGGATCTGTGGGTCCGGCCTCGTTTCGGCAGTCGCCGAGCTTCGTCGCGCAGGGATCATCGAGCCGTCCGGTCGGTTTGCCGCCCGGACGGGCCCGCTATCCGACCGGTTGGACGGGGAGGGCAAGCGGCGGCGCTTCCGCTTGACGGATGGCGGCGAGAGCGTCTATCTCTATCAGAGCGATGTCCACGAGTTCCAACTTGCCAAGGCGGCGATCCGGGCGGGGATCGAGTCGCTCCTTCGCGAGGCCGACCTTGCGGCTGGAGCTCTGGACGGCGTTCTGATCGGCGGTGCGTTCTCTGCGCGGCTGGACGCTGAGCATTTGGTCGCCATCGGCCTACTGCCGCCGGTGGACGTGTCGCGGGTGCGAATGGCAGGAGACGCGGCAGGGCGGGGCGCGATGCTGGTTCTGCTGGACCGGAAGTCCGCGGCGGATGCCCGGAGGATCGCCGATCGTGCCGAGTACGTCGAACTATCGGCCGACAAGCGGTTTTCTGACCTATTCATCGAGTACCTATCCCTTTCCCTCTGCGCGTGACACCGGCGCTACCCGAGGAGAGCCGGGCGGTCCGGCCGGTTCAAGCAGTCGAGGGATGACGCAGACGCATCCCAACCCAGGATGTTCTTCCACAATCGCGGCGACGCGGAAGACGTCGCGTACGTTCGCGTGGGTGAGGACCTCGTTCGGTCTTCCCGCTGCGACCATCTCCCCCTCGCGCAGCAGGAGGATGCGATCGGCTGCCTGAGCCGCGAGCGTCAGGTCATGGATCGCCATCAGGACTGCCATCCCCTCGTGCGATCTCTCGCGTACGATCGCCATGAACTGCACTTGATGGCGCAGATCGAGATGTGTGGTCGGCTCGTCAAGGAGAAGGGTTCTAGGTTCCTGCGCCATGGCCATTCCCAGGTAGACCCGCTGCTGTTCCCCTCCGGATACGGCGCGGATCGACCGCTCGGCCAGATGGTGCACATCGGCGAGTTCCATCGCTTGTTCGATGGCGCGTCGGTCCGCCGCCGATTCGCGAGCGAGCCTTCGGCGGTGGGGCAGCCTCCCCATGGCGATTACCTCGCGGACCGTGAAATCGAACGCCATTGGTCGGCGCTGCTCGACCGTCGCGATGCGACGGGCGATCTGCTGTGCGGACAGGCGTGAGACCGGCAGGCCATCAAGATGGACCGTTCCCCGATCTGGGCGCAGGACCCCGGAGACGATCCTCAGAAGGGTGCTCTTGCCCGAGCCGTTCGGGCCTGCCACTGCGACGGATTCGGTGCTCGAAACGTCTAGGCTGAGCGCGCGGAGGGCGGGGCGGCCCGTATCGTAGGCAAAGGAGACGCGCTCGACGTGTACGTTCATCCGAGTCTCGTATTCCTCCTGCGCAGAAGATAGAGGAAGAACGGCGCGCCAAGGAAGGCGGTAATCACCCCAACGGGAAGCTCGGCCGGGGCGAACGCTGTCCGGGCGAGAGCATCCGACCAGACGAGGAAACACCCGCCCGCGAGGGCGGCGACAGGGATCAGGCGGCGGTGATCCGGACCGACGACAAGCCGCATCAGATGGGGAATGATCAGCCCGACAAAGCCAATCGTGCCCGCCACCGCCACCGCAGTGCTGGTGAGCAGTATCGCACAGGCGAGGAGCCAGCGCTGAAGCGAGCTTGGGTTCACCCCGACATGGAACGCCCCCTCCTCTCCAAGTGAGAGCGCGTTCAGGTCACGGGCGAGGCATTGAGCGACCGCGATTCCCACGGCGGTGACCGGAGCCAACACCGCCACGGCTGTCCAGTCGGCCCTCGCGAGCCCCCCCATGATCCAGAACAGGACGTCCGAGAGCCGTTCGCCGCCGGACCTGAGGAACAGGAGGAGGCTTGTGACGGCGGAGAAGAGGCTGCCTACGGCGACGCCGGACAGGATTAACGTGATCGTGGAGGCTGGGCGGTTGCGACCGAAGCCGAGCCCGAAGACGATGGCTGCGGCGGCGGTCGCTCCGAGGAACGCTCCCATCGGCAACAGGAAGTCGGATCCCGTCCTGAACAAGATCACGAACGCTGCTCCGGCCGACGCGCCGCTGGCGATTCCGAGGACATACGGACTGGCGAGCGGATTGTCGAACAGACCCTGCATGACCGTCCCCGAGACGGCAAGCGCCGATCCCACGAGAATGCCGAGGAGGACTCGAGGAAGCCGCAATTGGGACACGATCAGACGATGCATCGGAGAGACGTTCCCCGATGCGTCGCCGAGCAGGATCGACACCACGGTACGCAGGGGGATCGATACCGGACCCACGGCAGCCGCTGCGATCAGGCTGGCGGCGACCATCGCGGCGAGTCCTCCGAGGGTCCATCGCCAGGTGTGGTCCCGCGAAGCGGGCATCCTAGAACTCAATTCCATGGGCCGCGCGGATCATCGCGCGGAGCGCTTCGGCGACGCGGGTCGACGTGACGGTGCTCGCACGGATTCCGAAGACACACCGGTCCGCGACGGCGGAGAGATTCCTCAGGATAGGATTGTCGATCAGGTTTGCCAGTTGGGACGGTGCGGTGAAGATGACGGCGGGGTCCCGAGCGATGATGTCTTCGTAACTGACCTGGCGGGTGGAGGAAAGGTCGGAGAAGACGTTCGTGCAGCCGGCGCGAAGCATCAGTTCGTGTTCAATGGTGTCCGCCCCCGCACCATAGGGCGGATCGTCGGGAGAGGCAGCGTACAGGAACGCGGCGGTGCCCCGGAGGCGATCGAGGACGAGCGCTTCAGCCTGGACGATCTCCGTGGCCATCTGGCCGATCAGTCGGACACTTTCCTCCGTCGCCCCGAGGGCGGTGCCGATGGTGCGGACCATCTCGAACAGAGAGACGATGCCGGTGAGCCACGGGGTGGTGAGCACGGTGACGCCGACCGCCTCCAACGCGGGGCGCTCCCCGGCCCAATCGGTGGCTCCGAGGACCAGATCCGGCTCGAATCCGAGGATGACTTCGATGCTCGGCGCGTGTGCGGGGCCGACGGTCGGCAGCGCGGCGACGGCCTCTGGATTGTCCGCTGACCCCCCAACCGCGACCAGCTGTTCCGTTCGCCCCAAGTCGACGACCAACTGTGCGTACAACGCGCCAATCGCCACGATCCGTCGAGGTTCCCGTTCGATTGTGATCTCCTGGTTGCGGTCGTCGAAGAGGGTGACGGGAAAGGTCGCGCGGGCGGCGTGACCTAACGCCAAGATCAAGACCACGAGGGTCGCGGAAGCGATCGTCTTGCGTAGCATCGGCGCTTGTCCTTGCGGTGGGATACCCCATCCCACATGGCGCGAGCATCATATTCGCTCGGGTGAGCGACGGCAAGCAACCGGGCGACTCACGGATCGAGAGGGAGCACGGTCGAGATGGCGCCCCACAAGCCGGCCGCGGCGCGGGGAGGATCGGGTGCCGAGGCGAGCAACAGGGAGTCCCCCTCTTCGGGGGCCGGAAATCGTTGTCGAATGGCGCTCGCGTCGGCCGGATTGCGGTGGTCGAGCGGCTCTCCGTCATGGGCGAAACACCACTTGCGCGTCGCGAAGCGGAGCACGAGGAGCGCCGTGGCGCCTTCTCGGATGGCGATGTCGCGCAATGTCCAAGCCGGGGTGAGTCTGCCGTCGAAAAGATGTGCCCCCAGGGTGACGCGGTCGAGCTGCAGGGAAGGGAGGCCCAGTGGGCCAAGCGCGCGGATCGATGTGAGGATCGCCGCGAAACGGCGGCGCCCGGCGGGCGTCAGGTCGATCCCTCGGGGACCCGTTCGTACGAGACCTTGATCGTACAGACGTTGGACCTCGGTGCGTGTGGCCATCTCCGTCAAGCCGGAGAGAAGCGCCAGGCGGCGCCGGCCGACGTGCGCGTGGCCGATGAAGTAGGCCAGACGGGCCGCTTTGGGTGAGTGCTGCAAGCCGGGCCTCCTTCGAAGAATGTCGGCAGTGCCGTGTCCAAGATCATACCCCGCGTGACTGCGGGACCAAGGCATGGCCTGCGACGCGAGAGCGAGGGTTCGCAGAAGGGACGAGTGGGGCTGCACGGGGCGGATCGGGCGCCGCGCCATGACACAGGGAGGGATCGCCGGAATCAGTGGCTCTGTTTGCGCTTTCATAGGCGGTGGCTGTCCGCTGCGTTCACGGGGGTCTGGATGGAATGCCCGCACTCCCGTAGCGGCCCACGCGTGGGCCGAGGCACGGCTCACCGCGCTTCGCGAGGAGCAGCGGCTTTCGATGGGCGCGGCTCTTCGTAGGCGGCCATGAGAGCCGCCGCGGCGAGGGGCAGGAAGGCGACGACGGCCATCACCGAGATGAGGCTAAGACGATCAGCGAGCCAGCCGATCGGCGTCAGCGCCAAGCCGCCCACGCCCCACGCGAGCCCCATCACCAAGCCGGAGACGAGTCCGGTGCGCCCTGGCAGGCACTCCTGGGCGGCGACGACGCCGACCGGCGTTGTCGAGAGACCGAGCGCCCCGGCTGCTGCGATGAATGCGAGCGCTGCCGACATCGGGCCGTAGAGGAAGAGAAGGTAGAAGGGGGGCGCGAGGACGAAGGAGACGAGGATCACCCGCTTCCTCCCGAATCGGTCCGAGAGGTTGCCGGCGAGAAACCCGGCCAGTGCACCGGTGAGAAGGTAGACGCTGATTGCCGCGCCGCCGAGGAGTGTCGAGCCGCCTCGTGCGGCGACAAGGACGGCGAGAAACGTGGCGAATGCCGTCGAACACGTGGACGAGAGCATGATCGCGAGCCACAAGAGCAGGAGGCGCGGCGGCAGCTCGCGAAGCCCGGAGCCGCGAATGTCTCGGCGGTCTGCCACGGGGAGCAGTGCGCGAAGCGGGAGGGCGAACGCCGCGAGGACGAGGAGGCCCGGCAGGATGAGCCACGGGGTCTCTCGCAGCGTGAACCGCTCGACGAAAGCGACGATCACGATCGGCGCGATGGCCCCGCCAAGCGTTCCTCCAGACGAGAAGAATGCCATCAGGAGCCCGTGCCGTCGGGATGTCGCCGCCGTGACGAGCGCCGCTGCCGCGGGATGGAAGAGCGCTGTGCCGACCCCAGAGACCACCATAACGACGAGCAGTTGCAGGAATCCGCTCGCGCGTCCGATGAGCGACATCGCGAGCATGGTGACCAGGGGGCCAACCACGACCAGCCCGGGCCGCTGGGCGCGGTCCACCAGATGCCCGAGCCCCGGCTGGATGAGCGAGTTGATGACGATGCGGATCGTTCCGAGTGCTCCGGCGAGGGTCAACGACAGGTCGAGCCGATCGATGAGGAGAGGGAGGAGCGGCGCGAAGAAGGCAGCGAACGCGTCGTTGAGGAAATGCCCGACGAAGAGGAGCGCCGTCCGCTTCCACGGCGTTGTCGAGGGAGTGCCAGCAGGATGCGCCATATGGAGCAGAGATGCTACGTGCATAAAACGGCGGACACAACCCGGGAGGGCACGGCCTGCGGTGTCAGAACAGCCCGACGACTTCCCCGTTCTCGTCGATGTCGATGTCCATAAACGCCGGGTGGGTGGCAAGGCCGGGCATCGTGCTCATCGCGCCGAGAAGCGGGTAGATGAACCCGGCGCCGACGCTGGCGCGCACTTCGCGGACGGGGACGACGAACCCGCGGGGGGCCCCTTTTAGGTGCGGATCATGCGATAAGGAGAGGTGGGTCTTCGCCATGCAGATCGGCAGGGTCCCGAACCCGGCGCGCTCGTAGGCGGCGATCCGTTTGTCGGCGAGTGGCTCGTAGGAGACGCCCGCTGCGTTGTAGATCTCGGTCGCAATCGTCTCGATCTTCCGCTTGATCGGCCACTCGAGCGGGTAGAGGAACCGGAAGTCCGATCGCTCCTCGCACGCGGCGACGACCGCCTCGGCGAGCTTCGCGGCCCCGCGTCCACCGTCCGCCCAATGGCTGGCGACGACGGCATCTCTCGCGCCCTCCCCGATCGCATACCGTCGGATCGACTCCAGTTCGACCTTCGTGTCCATGGGGAAGGCGTTGACGGCGACAACGACCGGGATTCCGAACTTGAGGGCGTTGCGGATGTGAACCCCGAGGTTGCACAGGCCGCTCTCGAGGAGAGGTAGGTTCTCCTCGGTGTAGGCTGCATCGAGCGGGGCGCCCGGCCGAACGTCTGGGCCGCCGCCGTGCATCTTGAGGGCGCGGACAGTGGCGACGAGGACGACGGCGTTTGGGATCAGTCCCGAGACGCGGCACTTGATGTCGAAGAACTTCTCCATCCCGATGTCGGCGCCGAAGCCGCTCTCGGTGATCACGTAGTCCGCGAGTTTGATTGCCATCCTGTCTGCGACGATTGAGCTGTTGCCATGGGCGATGTTGGCGAACGGTCCGGCATGGACGAACGCCGGCTGTCCTTCAAGGGTCTGCAGGAGGTTCGGCATCAGCGCATCCCTCATCAGGACCGTCACCGCGCCGGCGACGCCGAGCCGCTCGACTGTCACCGGTTTCCCCGCCCGGTTCAGGCCGACAACCATCCGGCCGAGGCGGGCGCGCATGTCCCGCAGGGAGGAGGCGAGGGCGAGGACCGCCATGATCTCGGAGGAAACGGTAATGTCGAATCCTGTCCTTCGCGGGAAGACCGGGCTTGGCGAGCCGTCCTGAAGCTGCTCGTCGTTAAGTCCGATCTGGATGTCGCGCAGCGATCGGTCGCAGACGTCGGCGACGCGGCGCCACGTGATCGTGGCCGGATCGATGTCCAGTCGCCGGAGCCCTCGGCTGGCGAGCTGGGCGTCGGTCTGGCGGCTCTCGTGGTACATGCGGGTATCGAGCGCTGCGGCGACTAGATTGTGGGCGACGCCGATCGCGTGGATGTCGCCGGTCAGGTGAAGGTTGAAGTCCTCCATCGGGACGACCTGGGAGTAGCCGCCACCGGCGGCGCCTCCCTTGATGTTGAACGTCGGGCCCATGCTCGGTTGCCGGATGCAGCAGACGGCGCGCTTGCCAAGCACCGAGCCGAGTGCCTGGGTCAGGCCGACCACCGTCGTCGACTTCCCCTCCCCGAGCGGGGTCGGCGTGATCGCCGTGGTGTCGATGTACTTGCCGTTTGGCCGATCAGCAAGTCGGTCGAGGATAGCGAGCTTGACCTTTGCCTTGCGCGTTCCGTAGAGCTCGAGCTCCTCGGCGAGGATGCCGAGCTCGCCTGCAATGTCCTCAATCGGTCGAAGGGAGGTTTTTCGGGCGATGTCGAGGTCGGTGGGGACCCGTCTCATCCGGTCCCTCTTCTCTCGGCGTCCGCGCGGCGTGCCCGGGTGTCGAGCCCCGAAAGGCAGCCGCTGAGGTCGACGTTCCCTCCTGACAGGATCACACCGACCCTTCGGCCGACCACGTCCAGTTGCCCTCCGAGCAGCGGTGCGACGGCGACGGCGCTTGACGGCTCGATCAGGATCTTCATCCGTTCCCACACGAGGCGCAGAGCGTCGACGATCTCGGACTCGGAGACAAGGACGATTCGGTCCACGAGGTCGCGCAGGATCGCGAACGGATTCTCCCCGAGCGGCGTCCGAAGGCCGTCGGCGATCGTGCGCGGTGTGAACTCGGTGATCCGGCGACCTTCTTGCAGGGAGCGGTAGGCATCGTCGGCCCCGGCCGGCTCGCACCCGATCACGCGGGCGCGGGGGGCCCAGCGCGCTGCTGCGATGAGCGTTCCGGCGAGGAGGCCGCCGCCCCCGACCGGAACGAGGACCAGGTCGAGGTCCCCTACGTCGTCGATCATCTCGGCAAGCGCGGTTCCCTGCCCGGCGATCACCTGCGGGTCATTGTGCGCCCCGATGGGCGTGGCGCCGGTGTCCGCGGCGATCCGCCGCGCCGCCTCGGCCCGCCCCTTGTGGGTCGGGAGGCAGAGGCTGATTTGGCCGCCGTACGCGGCAGTGGCCTGTCTCTTGATGATCGAGGCATCTTCGGGCATCACGAGATAGGCGGGGATTCCGTGGATGCTGGCCGCCAGGGCGAGGGCTTGGGCGTGGTTGCCGCTTGAGTGGGCGCATACGCCGCGGGCCCGTTCTTCCGGCGACAAGGCGGCGACTGCGTTCAGCGCACCGCGGAACTTGAACGAGCCGGTCTTCTGGAGGTTCTCGCACTTGAACTGCACACGGGCGCCGCAGGCGCGGTCGATCCCGGAGGAGGTGAGGACCGGCGTCCGGTTCGCGTGCGGTGCGATACGCTCTCGTGCTCGAGCCACGTCCTCCCACGTCACGCGCTGCACGCCGGCTCCTTGAACGTGCAAAGGCGGTATCTTCGTAGCTCCTCGATCGACGCACGGATGTCCTCAAGGGCGCGATGCGCGGGCTCCTTCTCTTGGATATGGTCTTGCACGGGGTACCAGCGGGCGACGAGCTCCTTGATCGTGCTGACGTCGACGTTGCGGTAGTTGAGATGTGCATTAAGGCGCGGCATGTGGTGGAAGATGAACCGGCGGTCGAACCCGATCGAGTTGCCGCAGAGCGGGGCCAGGCTCGGCGCGCAGTGTCTCCGGACGAAGGCGAGCGTCTCCTCCTCCGCTTGTCCGATTAGGACCGTCGAGCGTCGGGAAGCGTCGGTCAGACCGGACGCGCCGTGCTGCTGGACGCACCACGGCTCCATCCGGTCGAGGACGTCGTCCGGCTGGTGGATCACACGATCCGGCCCCTCTTCGAGGACGTTCAGATCCCTGTCGGTGACGATCGTGGCGATCTCGAGAATGACGGCCTTCCGATCGTCGAGGCCCGTGGTCTCGAGGTCGAGCCAGAGGAGGTTCGCCGGGTCGAGCTTTCTTGCCATCCGTTTCTTCCTTTCGGCTCCCTCCGGGCGACGTGCTCGCCGCCCGGTCGCTACGCGGCGCGAGGCGGCTTGAGCAAGAACGCACTGACACATAGGCCGGCGGCGGCCAGCGCCATCACCGGGAGAAAGACGGGAAGATACCCCCCGGACGCGTCGCGGATCATCCCGGCGAGGGTGTTGCCGAGCAGCGCGCCGATCCCGTAGGAGGTGAAGACCAGCCCGTAGTTCTTCGCGTAGTGGCGGGTGCCGAACAGGGTCGACGTCGCGGTCGGCGCGATCGCGAGCCACCCGCCGAGGTTCATCCATAGCAGGATGAACGCGATGAAGTAGACGGTCGCGCTTCCCTCACCCCAGAAGTAGAGCAGTGCCGAGGCGAAGAGGATCAGCGAGAAGGACAGCGAGGCGGCGTAGCGCGGTGTCAGCCGGTCGGTCAGCCAGCCGAAGATCGGGCGGCCGATGCCGTTGAAGATCGCGAAGACCGAGACGGACAGCGCGGCCATCTGTGGGGTGAGAAGGGCGACCTCCTCGCCGACCGGAGACGAGATGCCGATCGCCATCAGCCCGGCGAGGCAGCCGATCGTGTAGGTCCCCCAGAGCGCGTAGAACGAGCCGCTGCGGACCATCTGCACTCGGTCGAGGTCAAGGCCCGAGCCACCGCGCACCGGCTGGCCGCTCCAGGAGGCCGGTTTCCATCCGTCCCGTGGCATGCGCATCGGCAGAGACAAGAGGATGAGGATGACAAGGAACGCAACGCCAAGGTAGGTGAACGTCCGCAGCGGGCCGACCGACGGGTGGTCGATGAGGGTGCGCATCAGCGGCGCCATGATCAGGGCAGACAGCCCGAATCCCATGACGGTCAGTCCGACGGCGAACCCCTTGCGGTCCGGAAACCACCTCGTGGACACGGCGATGGGACAGCCGTAGATGATTCCGACGCCGGCTCCCCCGAGGGCCCCGTAGAACAGCGTCAGCCAGGTGATGCTCGGAGCGAAGCCGGCGAGGATCCACCCCGCGCCGACGAGGGTGCCGCCGAGGAGCCCAGCCCGTCTCGGTCCCCATTTGCCGAGCAGCCCGCCCGCGAGCGCCATGAACAGGGCGAACATCGCGAGGAAGATCATGAACGGCAGCCCGCTCTGCGTTGCTGTGACTCCCCACATCGCCTGGAGCGGCTTCTTGAAGACGCTGTACGCGTACACCGCGCCGAGGCACAGGTTCATCAGCAGACCGAGCAGGACGAAGAGCCACCGTCCCGCTTCCGGCTTCATCCCGAAGACTCTCTCCTCCGCCATCCGAGTTCCTCCTCGTCTAGACAATGCGGGGACGGGTTCTTGCCCGCCCCCCGCGCGCGCTCCTGGCTTCATCCGATGCCCACACGACGGGCCTCTCTACCCTGACTCCCGGTGGCCGACGAGCTGCTTGAGTCTGTCCACGCTCTCGGGGTTCTGGAGCGTCGTCAGGTCCCCGACCGGCTCGTTGCGGACGAGGGCCTTGAGCACGCGGCGCATGATCTTCCCGCTGCGGGTCTTGGGCACGTCGACGGCGAACACGATCTCGTCTGGGCGTCCCGTGGGACCGATCACCCGGTTCACCGTCGCGAGGAGTTCCTTGCGGATCTCCTCGGACGGTTCGATCCCCCGTCGAAGCAGGACGAACGCGACCGGGACCTCGCCCTTCAGGTCATGCGGACGGGAGACGACCGCGACCTCGCTCACCTTGTCATTCTGGGCGAGGGCGCTCTCGACCTCCGCCGTCGCGAGGCGGTGCCCGGCGACGTTCATCACGTCGTCGACGCGGCCGGTGATCCGGATGTTTCCCATCTCGTCCTTGCGCGCGCCATCGCTGGTGAAGTACCTATCCGGCCCATAGTCGGAGAAGTACTGGGCCTGGAATCGCTCCATGTCGTTGTAGATCCCGCGCGTCAGCGACGGTGGGAACGGGCTGTTGATCGCGAGATACCCTCCATCCCCTGGTTTGGCGGGCTTCCCGGACGAATCGAGGATGTCCCCGAGGATGCCGGGGAACGGGCGACCGGCGATCGTCGGGATGAACGGCCCAATCCCGGGAAGGTTGTTCACCATGTTCGCTCCGGTCTCAGTCTGCCACCAGGTGTCGATGATCGGACAACGTCCGCCTCCGATGACCTCGAAGTACCACATCCAGGCGTCGACGTTGATCGGCTCGCCGACGGTCCCGAGGAGGCGGAGCGAGGAGAGATCGTGTTTGGCCGGCCATTCGTCGCCCCACTTCACGAACATGCGGATCGCTGTGGGCGCGGTGTACAGCTGCGTCACCTTGTGTTTTTCGATGATCGCCCAGAACCGCCCGTGATCCGGGGCATCCGGCGAGCCCTCGTACAGAAGGCTGGTGACGCCGTTCATCAGGGGCCCGTAGTTGATGTAGGTATGCCCGGTGATCCAGCCGACGTCGGCGGTGCACCAGAAGATGTCCCCCTCGTGCAGGTCGAAGTTCCACTTGGCCGTCACGTAGGCCTGGACTGCATACCCGCCGGTCGTGTGCATGATCCCCTTCGGCTTCGCTGTCGTGCCGGAGGTGTAGAGAAGGAACGCCAGATCCTCTGCGTCGAGCCTCTCCGCCGGGCAATCGGCCGCTGCCTTCGCCACGAGGTCGTGGTACCAGAAGTCTCGCCCCGAGGTCATCGGCGCGTTGCCGTCGAGCCGGCGTACGACGATGACCTTCTCGATCGTCGAGCCGGCGGCAGCTTCATCGGCGCTCTTCTTGAGGTCGATCGGCTTGCCGCGGCGGTAGTACCCATCGGCGGTAATCAGGACTTTCGCCTCGGCATCGACCATGCGGTCGCGCAGCGACTCGGGGCTGAATGCCGAGAAGACGACCGAGTGCGGCGCGCCGATGCGAGCGCACGCCTGCATCGCGACGACGGCTTCAGGGATCATCGGGAGGTAGATGCCAACCGGATCGCCCTTCTTCACGCCGAGGTCCTTCAGCGCGTTGGCGAGCTTGCAGACCCGCTCGTGCAGCTGTCTGTATGTCAGCTTCACTGCCGTCTCTTGAATCGGTTCGGGCTCCCAAATCAGCGCGACCCGATCGCCGTGTCCGGCTTCGATGTGGCGATCGAGCGAATTGTACGAGAGGTTCGTCTGCCCTCCGACGAACCACTTGTACGCTTGTGGTGCGAAGTCATACGCTGTTTGCCAGCGCTTGAACCAATGGAGCCCATCCGCTTGCGCGGCCCAGAACGCGACCGGGTCGGCGTTGGCCTTCTGGTAAACCGACTCGTCGGAGACCCAGGCACGCTCCTTTAGCGCGCGTGACGGCCAGTACATGTCCGTCCTGGTCGGATCTTTCTCAACCCAGCGAATCCCTTCTGACACGTAGACCTCCTATGTTGAGACTGTGACGTCCGCAGGTTCGCTTGAGTCTAGCCCATGGATTCGTTGGTCGCAACGCGAGATCAGGAGTGGCGGGACGATCTCGAGCAGCCACGGGACGGCGAGATAGAACCGATAGACCGGGACGCTGCGCATCACGCGGCGCACGTAGGCGCTCGTCTCAGGGAAGGGATCGTCGAGCCCTTGCGCCCAACGTTCGGCGTGGCTCGGACCGGCGTTGTAGGCTGCGAGGGCGTCGCGTGGGCTCCCGAATCGATCGAGCAAATGGTGCAGATACCATGCTCCGAGGCGCAGGTTGAAGGCGGGATCGGTCAGCCTCCCAGGGTCGAAATCGCGGATCGCAAGCTGCGTCGCGATCCACGCTCCGGTCTCGGGCATGATCTGCATCAACCCGATCGCCCCGCGGCGCGAGACGGCCTGCGGGTCGAATCGGCTTTCGCAGCGGACGACTGCCGCGACCAGCGCGGGATCGAGTCCGAGCTCCCGAGCGAAGGCGCGAAGCTCGATCGTGTAGTCGATCGGGTAGAAGACGCGCAGACCGAGGAGACCGCCATACAACGCCGCAAGGAGACCGAGGAGGATCGTCAACAAGCGGCGGGCGGTCGGTGCGAGGCGTCGCATGGTCCCCCATCATACGTACGATCCACTATAATCGGCGGAGCAAACCAGTGCAGCGTGGGAGCGTCATGAAGGGGATCCTCCATTGGTTACGAACGACATTCGTCAGCGGGTTGCTGGCGATCCTCCCCGTCGGTGCCACGGTCTTCGTGGTCTGGGCGCTCTACAATCTGATCGACCGCCAAGTCGGCCGAAACACGGCGTTTGGGATGGTCATCGAGCGCGTCTTCGGTCGCTGGATCCCCGGCCTGGGAATCCTGATTACGATTCTCTTGGTGCTCGTGATCGGAGTGATCGTTCGCAGCGTCGTCGGGCGGACGTTGCAGTCCTATCTCGATCGTGTCTTCTTCTCCTTCCCTGGCGTTCGGAAGATGTACGGGACCTTGAAACAGTTCACCGGCGCGCTTCTCAATCGCGAGTCGACGACCTCCTTTCGGAAGGTCGTGATGTTCGAGTACCCTAAGGCGGGACTCCATGTGATCGGGCTTGTGACGAACGAAGATCTGGGGATCCTCCAGGACCTGACCGGAGAGAAGTGCGTCCTCGTCTATGCACCGACCGCTCCGAATCCGCTGTCGGGATACATGCTGATTATCCCCGAGCGGCTCGTGACCTACATCGACATGCCGGTGGAGGATGCGCTGTCGCTGGTTGTGTCGAGCGGATCAGTCCTTCCCGAGAGCATGAAGAAACGGGCGGAGGGGCAGGAAGACGCCAGCCGGACGCCTCGTTCCTCGCTGTTCCGCAAGCGGACAGGGAGAGGATAGCAGATGCCGATCTTCAAAGAGAAGGACTACCTGCGGGTCGAGCTCGGCCGGGAGCCGGACGAGAGCCTCTGGATGAAGTGCAAGTCGTGCGGCGAAATGGTGTTCCGCCGGCGTGTCCGCGAGAACAACAACGTCTGCCCGAACTGCGGGGAGTACTTCTTCCTAACGGCGTTCGAGCGGATCGCACTGCTGGTCGACGAGGGAAGCTACGAGGACATCACCAAGCCGATCGTCGCCGACGACCCGTTGGGGTTTCGCGATCGCACGCCCTACCCGGATCGCATCGTCGACGCGCAGGCGAAGACCGGGCTGCCCGACGCGATCCTGATCGGGCGCGCGCGGATTGGCGAGGTCAGGCTGGTCCTCGGGGTGATGGACTTCCGATTCATCGGGGGAAGCATGGGCTCCGTGGTGGGGGAGCAGATCTGTCACGGGATGGAGACGGCGCTTGCCGAGCGCTGCCCTTTCCTGCTTGTCTGTTCGTCGGGCGGCGCGCGCCTCCAGGAGGGGCTGTTCTCGCTTCTGCAGATGGCGAAGACCAGCGCGGTCCGCGCGCGGATGGCCGAGCAGGGCGTCTTGTTCGTCTCGGTGATGACGTACCCGACCTCCGGCGGCGTGCAGGCATCGATCGCCAGCCAGGGCGACGTGATCATCGCCGAGCGGGGGGCACTGATCGGGTTCGCCGGAAGGCGAGTGATTCAGAGCGCGATGGCGCAGGAGCTTCCCGCCGATTTTCAGTCGGACGGGTTCGCGTTCGAGCACGGTGCCATCGACTGCGTCGTTGGGCGAGAGGCGATGCGAGAGACGCTCGCCGCGCTTCTCGGGCTTTTCGTGGGGCAACCATGAGCGACGAGCGAACGCTGGATCTCCTCGAAGCCAAGATCGAGGAACTGCGAATGCTGAACGCCGCCGACGGGATTGACCTGTCAAAGGAGATTGAGCGCCTCGAGTCGAAGCTGCTCGGCCTACGACGGACGCTTTACGCGAACCTGAGCGATTGGGAGCGTGTGCGGCTCGCTCGGCACCCGAAGCGACCCTACTCGCTGGACTACATCGATGCGTTGTTCTCGGGGTTCTTCGAGCTGCACGGAGATCGGGTGAGCGGCGACGATCGGGCGTTGGTGGCGGGTCTCGCCCGATTCGACGGGAGGACGGTGGTCGTCCTCGGCCAGCAGAAGGGGCGTTCGACCGAGGAGAACAAGGTGCGATTCTTCGGGATGACCAGGCCGCAGGGGTACCGCAAGGCCCGCCGGGCGATGCTCCTTGCAGAGAGGTTTGGGTTTCCGGTGATCGCGTTGATCGACACGCCGGGAGCATACCCCGGGCTTGAGTCAGAGGAATCGAACATCGGGGGGGCGATCGCCGAGAGCCTGATGACGATGTCGCGGCTGCGGGTCCCGATTGTCGCGGTGGTCATCGGCGAAGGCGGATCGGGCGGCGCGCTGGCGATCGGGCTTGCGGATCGCGTGCTCATGCTGGAGAACGCGGTCTACAGCGTCATCAGCCCGGAAAGCGCGGCGGTCATCCTTTGGAAGGACAAGGACCGGATGAAGGAAGCCGCCAAGGCGCTGCGGCTCACGGCGGATCACCTTCGTGAGCTTGGACTGGTCGATGGCGTCGTTCCTGAGCCGCTCGGCGGTGCGCACAAGGACTTCCATTGGACTTCGTCCGCTCTCAGAGAGGAGCTGCGGCGTCAGCTGGCCGAGCTTGCCGTGTTGCGGCCGGACGATCTGATCGAACTCCGATACCAGAGATACCGCACGGTGGGCCGGTACCGTGAGGGACGTCCATCCGCTCGCGGGGACGAATGAGGCGGATGCTCCTCGGTGTGGGGAATCGGCTTCGGCGCGACGATGGAGCCGGGCCGAGTCTGGCAGCGAAGCTCTCGGCGTCATGCTGGATTGCGATCGACTGTGGGACATCTCTCGAGAACACTTCCGGGATCGTCTCCCGTGTCGGCCCGGATCTCCTGGTGATTGCGGACGCCGCGCGCATGGGGCTGGAGCCGGGCGAAGTCCGGCGGCTCCCGCGGCCGGAGGCCGATCGGATGCTCGTGTCGACCCACGGGCTTCCGCTTGCGTTCTTCCTTGATCGGCTGGGCGACGTGGCGCGTTGCATCGAGCTGCTCGGGATCGAGCCGGCAGACGTATCGCTCGGAGAAGGGCTTTCCGAGGCTGTTGGCGCGGCGGTGGAGCGGTGGGCCGTTTTGCTGGCGGATGATCCGGAGCGGCTCGCTTCAGTGCCGGCTCTCGGGGAGGCGTCCGGGGCAGGCCGCTTGGGCGTGTCGTGCGGGTTGCGTCCGCCGGACTGACCCGCTACAACTACTCGTGTCGTCACGGCGTGCCGAGGGCGACGCGTGGGAAGGAACCGAGGGAGCAGAGGCTGCGATTGCATTCACCTAGGAGGCAGCGATGCCCTATTGTGCTGGCGCGGGACTGGACGAGGTATATCGCAAGGCGCAGCGCGAGCGGTTCGCGTTGATGGCGAACAACATCGCCGAGCCGAACGTGCTGATTGGGCTGCTCGCGGCGTACGCGCAGGCACGCTCGGACCTCCTTCTGCAGATCAGCCCGGGGGCGGCCAAGTTCGCCGGCGGGGGAGACAAGCGCGCCGGGCTGCGCGGCCTGTGCGCCTTGGTGCGGGAGCTCGCTGCGCCGTGGCCGATCCGTGTCTTCATCAACCTCGATCACTTCACTGCCGAGGAGATGGAGCTGATCCGCGAAGTGATCGCCGAGCGGCTTGTCTCGTCGATCATGATCGACGCGTCCTCTGAAAGCTTCGAAGAGAACGTGCGGATCAGCCGCACGGTCGCGGATGCGGCGGCCGGCCGCGGGATCCTGGTGGAGGCGGAGCTGGGGAAGATTGAGGGGGTCGAAGACGAGATCTCATCGGACATGGCTTTGTACACCGATCCGGATCAAGCCGTCGATTTCGTACGGCGAAGCGGTGCGGACCTCCTCGCGATCTCCGTGGGGACCCAGCACGGGGTGTCCAAAGGGCATGATCTCGAGCTGCGAGTGGACCTGGCAGAGCGGATCCGGGACCGGCTGCGGCAAGCCAGTCTTCGAACGCCGCTCGTTCTCCACGGGACGTCGGGGCTGCTGGCGGAGCAGATGCGGGAGATGATCTCGAACGGGGTGTGCAAACTGAATCGCGATACGCACTACCAGTACGTGTACAGCCGGACGGCGTGCGAGTACTTCGTGGACCATGCGGACCGGATCCTGCCGCCCGATGGGGTGGAGGACGATGTCCTCGGGCTGTTCGCGACGTCGATATGGAGCCCGGACAAGAAGGCGTTCGACCCGCGGGCGGTAGGCAGGAAGATCCAAGCGAAGGTGCAGGAGATCGCGTTGGGGTTGCTTGATCAAGCGGGGAGCGCGGGAAAAACGCTCTATCGGGAAGGGGAGGCAAGGGCATGAGAGCCGGGGTCTTGACTGGTGGGGGGGACTCCCCCGGGATCAACGCGGCGCTTCGGTCGATAGTCCGCTTCGGCAACAAGCAAGGGGTCGACGTCGTCGGGTTTGAGGAGGGGTGGAAGGGCGCGGTGGAGAACCTCGTCCGGCCGTTGGATGTCGCCGCGGTGTCGGGGATCCTGCATATCGGCGGGACGATCCTCGGAAGCTCGCGCACGAACCCGTTCCGAATCGACGGTGGGCCGGAAAGGGTCATTGAGACGCTCGAGGTGAACGCGATCGACTTCGTGGTTGCGATTGGCGGAGATGACACGCTGGGCGTGGCCCATCGGCTGGCCGAGTTCGGGGTGAAGGCGGTTGGGATACCGCAAACGATCGACAACGATATCGCAATGACCGACCATACGCTTGGCTTCTCCTCGGCGCTCGATGTGATCACCGATGCCCTTGACCGGCTGCACACTACGGCTGCGTCGCACCACCGGGTTCTCATTCTCGAGGTGATGGGGCGCGACGCCGGGTGGTTGTCCCTGATGGGGGGGGTCGCCGGCGGGGCGGATGTCATCCTGATTCCAGAGCAGGCGTTTGACGTCGAGGCGATCTTCCGCAAGATCAAGCGCCGCGAGCATCTCAAGAAGCGTTTCAGCATCGTGATCATCGCCGAGGGGGCGCAGCCGCTGGGAGCGGCGGGTCAGGTCGTGGCGGAGGCTGAGGTCGATGCGTTCGGTCACGCGCGTCTCGGGGGGGTCGGCCAGTACGTTGCGAACAGGCTCTCGGAAAGGATGAAGATCCCGGTTCGGGTGACGAATCTTGCGTACCTGCAGCGGGGGGGGAGCCCGTCACCGTTCGATCGGATCCTCGCGACGCGTTTCGGAGCGGCGTCGATTGAGTTCGCGAAGGAAGGCCAGTTCGACGTCATGACCGCCGTCCAAGGGACGAGGATCGTCCCGGTACTGCTGGGGGAGGCGCTCGCCAAACCGCGCCCGGTCGATGCGGGGCTCTTGTATCTCGTTGACCTGTTCGAGTAGTCGGAGGGGTCGGAGGCGATCGTCGATTCCGCGGAGGCGGCGCGGTCCGTTGGGCCTAC
>Ga0068714_10002930_pt1 | contig 20969 bp, 19 predicted proteins | sample MTBNYHSulfiMetaG_FD_62988 | JGI IMG/M metagenome (GOLD analysis project Ga0068714, IMG submission 62988) | Enrichment culture microbial communities from rom New York Harbor, USA that are MTBE-degrading - MTBE-NYH (New York Harbor Sulfidogenic)... | ecosystem: Environmental > Aquatic > Marine >... | reverse complement strand
GCGGCGGCCACGCCGTACCCGGTCCACCCCGAGCGCAGGAAGGCTCGCCGGGAGGCACGCGTGCGGTTCCCCTGCCGCCGCCGTTCGGCTTCCCGGACCAGGGCGTCCAGCGGGGGGCGGGGGGCGAGGGGGTGGGCGCGGACGTGCCCGAGGGCGTCCCAGAGGGCACGCGCCTCCCGCACCCGGGCTTCGTTGCCGGGGTCGGACGCCCGCCACCTCTCCAGGCGGTGGACCTCCATGTCCGTCGCCTCCCCGTTCAGGTACCTGAGGATCAGCTCATCCATGCTCGGCTTCCTCCTCTGCGGGGGGCTGCGGGTGGGCCACCAGTTCCGGGACAAGATCGGCCAGGAGCGTCCGCAGCTCGGCCAGCGCCATCGTCATGCGGTTGGCCACCGTCTGCTGGCTGAGCCCCAGGAGCCCGGCGACCTCGCGGTGGGTGAGGCCGCGCAGGCGCACCAGCTCCACCACCTCCCTGCGGTCCGGGGGGAGCGCGTCCAGGGCGCTGCGCAGGCGCCCCTGGTACTCCGACCAGCGCGTGTCCTCCTCGGGACCCTCGCGCTCGGTGATCGGCTCCTTCTCCCGCGCCGAACGCCACCGGAGCCGGACCTTCTCGCGGCGGCGGGCGTCCAGGGCCGCGTTCCTACCGATGCGGAAGACCAGCCCCCGCGCCGATCCCTCGTGCCACTCCTCCCGGCGTTCCCAGATGCGGATCATGGCCTCCTGTGCAGCGTCCTGGGCCGCCTCCCGGGAGCCCAGGATCCACACCAGGTGCTCCACCAGGTCATCCCAGGTGTCAGCCAACAGGGCCGCGAAGGCCTCCTGGTCACCGGCTCGGATTCTGGAAAGAAGCACGGCACGCTCCTGGTGGATCGGGCTCCCCTGGGAAGACAACGCCCCGGGGTGCCTGGTACTACCTCACGTCTACGGTAAGGCGAGCCCTCCTCGAGCGTTAGATGTTCAGATCGACCACTGCCTTGGAGGCTCGATGAACCGCATTCGTCTCCGCCCTTTCGCCGGCCGCCTCCGGCCCTGGCTCCTGCTCTGGGCTCCGCTCCTCGCCGGGTCGTGCAGCTCCGGCCCCACCGGCCCTGACGCTCTCTACCCCGAGGCCCGGCGCCTGGGGATCCACGCCGGCCTCTTGAAGGAAGCCTACGAGCGGGCCGGAGAGGCGCCAGGGCTGAGGAGCCTCCTGGTGCAGCGCAACGGCGTCCTGGTGGCCGAGGCCTACTTCAACGGCTGCGCGGCCGACTCCCTCGAGCAGGTGTGGTCGGTGACCAAGAGCGTCATGTCCATCCTCACCGGAATCGCGCTCGAGGAGGGGTACCTGAACAGCCTCAACCAGACGCTGGCCGAGTTCCTCCCCCCGCTGGTGGACAGCCTCCCCGCCGACAAGGGACGCATCACCCTGCTTCAGCTCCTCACCATGACCAGCGGGCTCCAGTGGCACGAGATGGACGGGGGCGGGGAGTACAACCGCTGGGTGACCTCCGGCGACATGATCCAGTACATCGTCGACCGGCCCTGGGCGCACCCGCCCGGCCAGACCTTCCTCTACAACACGGGGGGGTCGCACCTCCTGTCCGTCGTCCTCACCGAGGCCACGGACGTCTCCACGCTCGAGTTCGCCCGCCAGCACCTCTTCTCGCCCCTGGGCATCCAGGCCGTGGACTGGTGGGACGACGACCGAGGCTACTTCACGGGAGGGATGGGACTCCTTCTGCGGCCCCGGGACATGATGAAGCTCGGGGAGCTCTTCCTGCGGGAGGGGAGGTGGGGCAGCGCCCGGGTCGTGCCGGGCGCGTGGGTGCACGAGTCCACGGCCCCCCACGTCTCGACGGCCAACGCCGTGCCCTTCGGCCCCGAGTACGGATACTCCTGGTGGGTGGGCCGGGGGCAGGGGCGCGACTTCTACTTCGCCAACGGCTACGCCGGACAGATCATCCTGGTGGCGCCGGCCCTCGATCTGGTGATCGTGGCCACCAGCGCCTGGCGCGGGCATACCTGGTCCTCCGCCGGAGCCCAGTGGAGCGGGGTCATGGACGTGATCGTGAACGGGGTCCTGCGGGCGGTGCAGCCCTGAAGAGAGGGCGGTCAGGTGGTCGTGGATCTCCCCGTTCCCCCGGGGGAAACCCTGTCCGCCGCAACCTCGACGGCATCTTCTTCCCTCCCCCTCCCCGGACGGCCGTCGGCAACGCGGCCCTTGCGGACCCTCCCCCCAGCCCTTGCACGACTCCTGTAGGGAAGCTACTGTAGCAAAACAACTGTAGCGAATCAACAGGAGGAGCCATGCTGGACACCAGCCAGGACCTGCCCCGGGGTGCGTTGGAGCTCCTCATCCTCAAGATCCTCTCCCTGGAGCCCATGCACGGGTGGGGGATCATGAAGCGCATCCAGCTCCTCTCCCACGACGTCTTCCAGCTCAACCAGGGCTCCCTGTACCCGGCGCTCCAGCGGCTCACCCGAAAGGGGTGGGTCCGCGCCGAGTGGCGGGTCACGGACAACAACCGCAGGGCTCGCTACTACATGCTCACCCCCCAGGGGGAAGAAGAGCTCGCCGGAGAGCTGCGGGCCTGGGAGCGGTCCACCGCCGCCGTGGGGCGGATCCTCGAGGCCGAAGGCTGAGGGGGCGGCCATGGCGATGCTGCGGAGGGCAGGCGCGTGGCTGGGCGTCCGGTTCCTCGCGCTCTGGGAGCGGCTCCAGCGCGTGCGAGGGTGGGTGGGCCGCCTCCGGTCTTCCGGGCCGGGCTCAGGGGCCTGGGAGGAGCTGGACGAAGAGCTCCGCTTCCACCTGGACATGGAGATCCAGGCTAACCTCCGGGAGGGGCTGAGCCCCCGGGAGGCACGGCGCCGAGCCCTGGTGGCCCTGGGCGGAAAGGACTGGACCGCTGAGCGGGTCCGGGAGGAGAGGGGGGGGCGTTGGCTGGAGGATCTGGCGCGGGACCTGCGCTTCGGCCTGCGGAGCCTCAAGAAGCGGCCGGTGTTCGCCCTGGCGGCCATCCTGACCCTGGCCCTGGGGATCGGGATGACCACGACCATGTTCGCGCTGGTGGACACGATCCTCCTGCGCCCCCTCCCGGGGACCCACACCCGGGGCATGGTCTATCTCCAGCGGGCGAGCTCTGACGGCAGCTTCGAGGCCTCTCCCTCCCCGCAGCTCCTGCGGCTCGTCCGGGATCACGCCACCTCCTTCTCCCACATCGAGGCGTACTCCACCTCCGACCACGAGATTGCGGTGGAGGGCGAACCCCTGCGGGCCACGGGAGCCACCGCCTCGGTGGGGTTCTTCTCCTTCCTCGGGGTCCGGCCGATCCTCGGACGCTCCTTCCTCCCGGACGACGCGCGGGGCACCGGGGGCCCGGTCGTCCTCCTCAGCTACGCCTTCTGGGAGCGGCGCTTCGGGGCCGGCCGGGACGCCCTGGGACGGACGGTGAGGGTCGGCGACCAGATCCACGAAGTCATCGGGGTCCTTCCCCCGGAGTTCCGGGTGGACAGCCCCAGGGAGATCCTGTTCTGGCTTCCCGCGGGGAGTGCCGGAGTGCTTCCGGCCGAGGGTGAGCCGGTGGAGGCGGCGCTGGCCCGGCTCGCCCCGGGGGTCTCCCTGGAGGCAGCCCGGGCCGAGCTGGACGCCATCGTCCGAAACGACCCCCTTGCGCCGGTGGCGAACATGACGCTCGTGGGGCAGATCCTCACCCCTCGCGACCTCATCGACCCGGGCTTGCGGCGGGCCATTCTCCTCCTCCAGGCCGGCGCCTTCCTGGTGCTCCTCATCGGGTGCGGGAACCTGGCCAACCTTCTCCTGACGCAGGGAGAGGCCCGAGCCCGGGAGCTGGCGGTGCGGGCTTCTCTTGGAGCGGGTAGGGGGCGCCTGGTGCGCCAGCTCCTGGCCGAGAGCCTGGCTCTGGGCGTTCTCGGCGGGGTGAGCGGTGTCCTCCTCACCCTCTGGGCGCTGGAGGCGCTCCCGGCCCTGCTCCCCGCCGGTCTTCCGGGGTTGGTCTTCAGCCGGGACGTGTTCCTCTTCGCTGGCGGGGCGTCGCTCCTGAGCGTGGGGGCGATAGGAGTTCTCCCGGCCCTGAGAGGCTCCCGGAGGGACCTGCTGGAGGTCATCAAGGGAGGCAGTGCGGGAACCCGCCGGGTGTGGCGGGGGCTGGGGTGGCAGGGGCCCGGCGTGCGCCAGCTCCTGGTAGGGGCGCAGGTGGCCATGGCCTTCATGCTCCTGGCATCGGCGGGTCTTCTGCTGAAGAGCCTCGCCGGCCTCGGAGCGCTGGATCCCGGCTTCCGGGCGGAAGACCTGATGGCGGTACGGGTCGAATTGCCCGATTCCCGCTACCCCGACGAGGAGGATCAGCGCGCCTTCCTCGGCCGGCTCCGGGAGCGGCTCAGGGACGGGGTGCCGCCGGCGGTGGGACAGGTGGCTGTGGCCAGCGGGCTTGTGGAGAACCTGGCCGCGTCCTTCCGTCCCCTGATCCCGGAAGGGTCCCCGGGCCTGGAGGGGGAGCGGCGGCTCCTCCTGATCTGGGGCGCTGGGCCAGGCTTCTTCGAGACGGCAGGGATTCCCGTCCTCCAAGGGAGGGAGTTCATCGACGAGGATGGACCCGGGGCGGAGAAGGTGGTGATCCTCGGCGAGGCGTTGGCCGGGCGCCTCTTCCCCGACGTCGATCCCGTGGGCAGGAGGGTGCAGACGGGGGAGGAGTGGCTCAGGGTGGTGGGGGTGGCTGGTGAAGTGCGCACTCCGGACCTGGCCCGGAGCCGGGTGGGGGAGCTCCAACTCTGGTTCCCCCTGGCACAGGACCCGGGCCGGGGTGTCACCGTCCTGGTCCGGGTCGCCGGAGACCGGACCTCGGCGGCGGAGCTCGTGAAGCAAGCCGTCCGGGAGGTCGACCCCTTCCTGCCGGTGTTGAAGGTGGCCATGGTGGCGGACGAGATGGGGGAGTCTCTGGGCCAGGAGCGGACCAACACCGCCCTCATGGGCCTCTTCGCCCTGACCGCCCTGGCCTTGGGGGCAGTGGGAATCTACGGGGTGGTGGCGTACTCTGTGGGGCGCCAGCTCCGGGAGATCGGCATCCGGGTGGCGTTGGGGGCCTCGGCGGGGGAGGTGGTGGCCCGGGTGGTGACCCGGAGCATGCGGTCTGTGGGGGTGGGGGTGGCGGTGGGCGGGGTGGGAGCAGCCGCTATTGGCAAGCTCCTGTCAGGGCTCCTCCACGAGGTCCACAGCAGGGACCCCGGGGTCCTCGCCCCGACGGCTGCGGTGGTGGTGGGGGTGGCGCTCCTGGCTGCATGGCTCCCGGCCCGGAGGGCGGCCGGGTCGGGCCCCGTCGAGAGCCTCCGGAGCGAGTGAGGGGGAGCTCCCCCGGGCCGGCACTGCCCCGAACATTCGAGTCCGGGGGTTTCTGACTCCCAACCCTCCCCAACCCTCCCCTCCCGGCGGGCCGACCTCCTTCCTGGATCCATGAGGCTCTTCCCCCGACCCGCCGCCCCATTCCTCACTACCCTCAGTGCCGACGCCGGAGGTCCTTGCAGGTCCTTCCCGTGGCTGATCCACGGAGGAACCAAGGATCCTCACTACCGCCGGATTCGCCAGGATGATCTTCCCATCCACCTGGTGGCGGAGCGGTGGGGAGGGGCGCGGGTCTTCGCCCGGGCTGAAGCCGTGTGAAACCCCCTTCAAGCCAGTCCCGTAGACTACAAAGTAGTCGCGTTGCCCTGAGACCCTTCACTCCGGAAATGCCATGCCCATCTCCCCTCTTGGCGAGTTCGAACAATTGGTTCTCCTGGCCATCCTCCAGCAGGGGGAGCGGGCCTTCGGCCTGGAGGTCCGGGCCGAGATCGAGAGCAGGGCCCGTCGGAAGGTGTCCCGGGGCGCGTTCTATACCACCCTCGATCGCCTGGAGAAGAAGGGATACCTGACCTGGGAGGAGGCGGTCCCCGACGATCCTTCCCGAACGGCGCCCCTGCGGAGGTTCAGGGTGACACCTCCGGGGCTCTCGGCTCTGCGGGCTTCCCTGCGCGCCGTCCAGGCCCTTTCGCGAGGGCTGGACGGGATCCTGGAGGACGCATGAGGCCCGGGAGGGGTAGGTTGGGGTCGGAGCGAAAGAGGAGCGCACAGGAGCCGCCCCGGCTCGGGGCGTGGATCCTGCGCCGGACCCTCCCGTCAGGCGTCGTAGGCGACAGCATCAAGGGAGATCTGGACCAGGAATACTCGGGACTTCGAGCCTCCACCCCCGACGCGTCCTTCCGGGGGTGGTACCTGTGGGAGGCGATCAAGCTCGGGGCGCGATTCGGTGCCCTCCGCTTTCTCGATGTCCGTTCGCCCTTCCGCCACGCCCCCGAGGCAGCCCGAGGCGCAGGCCCGCTGCAGGTCCTGCTCCAGGAACTGGGGCAGGGGTTTCGAATGCTGGTCAGGAGCCCGGGGCTGGCCCTCTTTGCCGTAGCGGCCATCGGCCTTGGCATCGGCGCCACCGCCACCATGTTCAGCGTCTCCCATGGCCTCCTGAAGGAGCTTCCCTACCCGGAGTCCGACCGCCTCGTCTATGTGGGATGGAGCAGGGACGGGGAGTCGGACAACAAGATCGAGCTTACGGCTTCGGAGCTCTCGGAATGGCGGGGGGGCCAGTCCACGCTGGAGGTCCTCTCCGCCGTAAGGTTGGGGACCATGGACCTGGCCGGAGGCGAAGGGCCGCCGGAGAGCGTGTCAGGGGCCCAGGTCACCGCGGACGCCTTCGAGACCCTCCGGATCCGACCGGCCCAGGGACGAGGGTTCCTCCCCCATGAAGGAGTCCCCGGGGGGCCCGACGTGATGATCCTGGGCCACGGCCTGTGGACCCGGCGTTTCGGGGGAGACCCTGAGGTGCTGGGGAGAACCGTACGCGTGAACGGGACGGAGCGGACCGTGATCGGGATCATGCCCGAAGGGTTCCGGTTTCCCGAGCTCGAGGACGTGTGGACCCCCCTCCAGCCCGCTCCCGGCGGGGAAGGACCGGAGGAGGGCGCCCGGGTCTTCCGGGGCTTCGGCCGACTGCGGGAGGGGGTTTCTTTCGACGCGGCCCGGGCCGAGTTCGAGACGCTGGCCGGGCGTCTGGCGTCGGCCCATCCCGAGCCCTATGAGGGGCTCGCGTCCCGGGTGATCCGCTACTACGAGTACTACGTGGGCAGGGAGGCGGTCATCGTCATGAATGCCCTCGTGGTGATCGCGTCCTTTGTGCTCCTCGTCGCCTGCGCCAGCGTGGCGAACCTCCTCCTGTCCCGGGCGGCGGGACGTACCCGCGAGCTGGCCGTGCGCAGCGCCCTGGGGGCCAGCCGTGGGAGGATCCTGGGGCAGCTCCTGGGGGAATCCCTTGTGATCTCGGCCCTGGGAGGGATCCTGGGTGCCCTCATCGCCTGGATGGGCGCAGCCCTCTTCCATCGATCGGTGGCGGAGCAGCTTCCCTTTCATTGGATGACCTGCCGGATCGACGGTACGGTTCTGGTCTTCGTGGGCCTGCTGGTCCTGGCGGCGGGTGTGTTGGCGGGAATCGTCCCGGCCCTGCGGGTCTCGAGGGCCGGGGCGGGTGAAGCTTTGAGGGACGGGGACCGGGGGTCGTCCTCTCTGCGGCTTGGGCGGTTGAGCCGGGTGCTGGTGGTCGCCGAGGTCACCCTCTCCTTCGGGTTGTTGGCGACGGCGGGGATGATGGCCAAGGGGCCGCTCCTCTACGGTCGCCGGGACCCGGGCTTCGAGAGTGCCACCCTGCTCACGGCGCAGGTGGGCCTGAGGCGGGACGCCTATCCCGAGGCCGGCGATTGGAGCCGATTCTTCCAGGAAATCCTTCCTCGGCTGGAAGCGTCGCCCGGGGTGGAGGCGGCGGCCCTTTCCTCGAGCCTCCCGGGGCTGGCGGCGGCCACTTCGCGGTTCCAGCTCCGGGGCGCGACCTATGAAAGGACCCTCGACCTCCCCCAGGCGCGCATCAACATGGTCACCCCGCAGTTCTTCCGGGCCTTGGGCGTGGCGGCGGAAGAGGGGAGGCTCTTCGACGAGGGGGACGATGCCGAGGGTGAGCCGGTGGCCGTCGTGAACCGGAGCTTCGCCCAACGCTTCTTTCCGGGGGAAAGCCCGGTGGGCCGGCAGGTCCTCACGGGGGACCTGGACTCCAGGGATGCCTGGGCGACGGTGGTGGGTGTGGTCCCGGACCTGCGCATGAACGGTCAGAGGCCCGGGGTTCCCGAGGGGATCCTCCTCCCTCTCTTCCAACGCCCCCAGCGTTTCGTCAACCTGCTCCTGCGTGCCTCCGGCGATCCCCTCGATCTGCCGCCCGTGATCAGGGCCAGCGTGGCGGAGATGGACCCCGACCTCCCCATCCGTCAGGTTCGGACCCTCCGGACGGCCGCGGCGGACGAGATCCGCCCGGAGCTGGTGTTCTTCACCCTCATCCTGATCTGCGGCTCCATCGCCCTGGTCCTGGCCGCCGTGAGTCTCTTCGGGGTCCTGGCCTTCTCGGTGCGCCGCCGCACGCGGGAGATCGGCATCCGGATCGCCCTCGGGGCCGAAACCCGGAGCGTGCTCTGGGGAACCCTCAAGGGGGGGATGACCCAGGTGACGATCGGGTTGGCCGGAGGGGTGCTCCTGGCGCTCGCCCTTTCACCCCTGGTGGGAGAGCTCTTCGCCGGCGACCAAAGGGTGGACTGGAACGTGTACGGAGCGGTGGCGGCGCTCATGGCGGGCACGGGACTCGCGGCCTCCCTCATTCCCGCGGCCAGGGCCGTGAGGGTGGACCCCGTGGAGGCGCTGAGGCGGGAATAGGGGTACGGCTACGCGGCTTGAACCCCCACGCCCGGAACGAAGAAGGAGGGACCGGTGAACCCGCTGTTCTTCGAGGACCCAGGAGCGTTACGAGCCTGGCTACGCGGAAACCACGCCAGCCTGGCGGAGGCCTGGGTCGGCCTCCACAAGAAGGGGACGGGAAAGCCTAGCATCACCTGGCCGCAGCTCGTGGACCAGCTCCTCTGCTTCGGATGGATCGACGGAGTGCGGCGGAGCCTGGGTGCCGAGAGCTACGCCATCCGCGTCACGCCCCGGAAGCCCGGTAGCGCCTGGAGCGAGGTGAACCTCAGGAGGGCCCGGGAGCTGGAGAGGGCGGGAGAGATGGAGCCGCCGGGGCTGGCGGCGCTGGCGGCGGGCCTGGAGCGACGGACTCGGGAATCTCCCCTGGCAGGAGAAGAGCTGAACGCCCGGCTGGAACGCTACCGGCTCGAGCTGCAGGAGCGGGGAAGGGCCTGGGAGTTCTTCTGCGCCCAACCACCCTCCTACCGCAGGGTGGCGCTGGAGTGGGTGGCAAGCGCCAAACGGGAGGAAACGCGGAGGCGCAGGTTGGAGACGCTCATCCGGGACTCGGAGAGCGGCCTCCGCATCGCCCCCCTCCGGCGGTGAGGGAGGAGACCCGCCGATTCCCCTGGACCCGGTGGCCCCTCCCCTCGCTGGAAGTCCGCCTCATCGCCTCGGCGCGGCTACCATGCCGTGTCATCTCCGGCCGGCCCCGGCGTACAAGGAGGGCAGTTGCCGTTCGTTCCACGTCCAATCCGGAGTCTGGGTCCATGATTCACCGTTTCAGAGTGACCGTCCTGTGCCCCCTGGGCGCGGCCTTCCTCGCCGCCGCCTGTTCCACACCTCCTGCCGGGGAGGAGGCCGCCGACACCGAGCCCGTTCTCCAGGGGCCCTACCTTGGGCAGGCGCCCCCCGGGGAGACGCCGGTCCCCTTCGCGCCCGGGATCGTGTCCACCGGATTCAGCGAGCGGGACATGGCCATGACCCCCGACGGGAACGAGATCTACTGGGGAGTGGTGGGCGGGAGCTACTCGTGGAACACCATCCTGATGTCACGCCTGGTGGACGGCCGCTGGACCGAGCCCGAGGTGGCCCCCTGCTGCAAGGACCCCCGGTTCGGCGACCTGGAGCCCCATGTGACCCCCGACGGCCAGCGCTTCCTCTGGCTCTCCGCGCGCCCGGGCGGTGCCCTCGACGAGGTGGGAGGCCAGGACATCTGGGCCATGGACCGGGTGGGCGAGGGATGGGGCGAACCCTATCCCCTTCCCGAGCCGGTCAACACTACGGCCTCGGAGTACTTCCCCTCCGCCACTCGGGACGGCACGCTCTACTTCACGCGCAGCCCGGCGGGGGGCGGGGAGAACCGCATCTACCGCTCCCGTCTCGTGGGCGGGGTGTACCAGGAGCCGGAGCTCCTCCCGACCCAGGTGAACACCGGGCTCAGCCGCTACAACGCCTTCGTGGACCCCGGCGAGCGCTACCTGATCCTGGGGGTGGTGGGAAGGCCGGAGGGGCTGGGCGGAACCGACTACTACGTGGTGTTCCGCAGCGCCGACGACCGCTGGTCCGAGCCGGTGAACCTGGGCAGCGTGGTAAACACCGAAGGCGCCTTCGAGTACTCCCCCTACGTGAGTCCGGACGGCCGCTACTTCTTCTTCATGACCAGCCGGGTCGACTGGGGGCTCCTGGCGCCCGAGGGGGAGATCTCGGCCGCCGCCATCCGGCTCATGGAGAACCAGCCCAACAACGGGGCCTGGGACGTCTACTGGATGAGCGCCGCCTTCCTGGACCGCCTGCGGCCGGCAGGGTTCTGAGACAGGCCCCGGGCGGGGAGCTGGCGTTCCGAGCACGCGAACGTGGTTCGTCCGCGGCGGAGGCTGGACCGTGGCTGGGGGCGGTGGCGTTCGCGTTCAGCACGGCGGGGGGATCCCCTTCGTTACGATCATCAACCTGTCCCTCAGGGACGGGAAGAGGACCAACCCTTGCATCAGGGCGGCGGGGGTGCGCGCGGTGCCCATGAGCGCCCGGATGGTGCAGCCATTCGCCTCCCAGGAGACGAACGGCGGGGTGAACCCCCTGATGCCCGCCATGGGCCCCAACGTGGCCGGAGTCATCGGCAGCGGCGTTGCTCCCGGCCCGGGAGGCTCCGAGATTCTGCCCATGGGAAGCCTCCTCTCCGAACCGAACCGGGCCGCGATCGGGTGCGCCCTTGGCGCCACCGCCTCGGGGCTGGTCTACATGATGGCTGCCGGGGCGCCGCTTCAGTATTTGGTGATCAATGGTGGAGCGTTCCTCCTGGGACTTGGTCTGGCGGGTCTGATGTCCGCCTTCGGGCGTGCCGCCACGCATGAGAAGGGCGTGGGCACGCTCGCCCTGGGAGTCCTCCTGCTGGGAAGCAGCCTCTTCGGAGTGACGGTGAATGGCGCCACGCGCTGGATCACCCTCCCAGGCTTCTCCCTTCAGCCGAGCTTGCTCGTCATCCCGATGATGGTCGTGCGGTTCGCGGGCAGCCGGGACTTCTTCTCGGCGGGCGGGCTCGCAATTGCAGGCGTAGCGCTGGCGGTGCAGCCGGACCGGGGCATGGCCGGTGCGCTTCTCGCCGCGCTGATCGCACTTGCGGCTCTTCGATTCGAGGTATCGGTGCTCATCGCCCTGGCGGCTGCCATTGCAGGATTCGTGGCGACCCTGGTTCAGATCGATGTTCAGCCCGCCCAGCCCTTTGTCGAGCAGATCTTCTTCAGCGCATTCGAGGTGCATCCCCTGGTGGGCCTAGCCGTGATCGGGGGCGCGGCGTTGCTCCTTGCCCCTGCGTTCTTCGGCCTCCGCGATGCGGGGACGCGGCCGTCCCACGCAGCCTTCGGAGCGATCTGGCTGGCCGTCATCCTCGCTGCGGTGCTCGGGAACTACCCCACGCCCGTGGTAGGATACGGCAGCAGCGCAATCATCGGATATCTCCTGAGCTCGGCGTCACTGCCGACAGTGGCGCCAGATCCCGCTGTACGACGGCCCGAGGTCCTTCCGGCCCTCGGGTAGGAGGGACCGTCCGCTACTCGACGCGCACCGACGATGCCGGGTCCACCCGTGCGGCCCGGGCCGCCGGAACCAGGCACGCCACGACGCCCACCAGCGCAAAGAGCGCCGCCGACGCCAGGTAGGTGAGAGGGTCGGAAGGGCTCACTCCGAAGACCTGGCTCTCGATGGCCCGCCGCGCCACGAAGCTCGCCAGGAGCCCCAGGGCGATGCCGACACCGACTCGCGCCAATCCCTGCAACACCACCTGGGCCACGACCGAGTCTCGGGCGGCACCCAGGGCCATGCGGATCCCGATTTCCCGGGTCCGCTGGCCCACGGCGAAGCTGATGACGCCGTACAGGCCCACGGCGGCCAGCAGGAGGGCCGAACCGGCGAACACGCCGATGAGGAGCATACGGAAGCGGCGCCGGCCCATGGACGACCGAACAACGTCCTCCATGCTCGACACTCCGTAGAGGGGTACGTCCGGGTTGACCTCGGCCACCGCGCGGCGCAGCTCGGGAGCCACACCATCGGGATCCCTGCCCACACGGACGACGAACGTGGATGCGTTCATCACTCCCTGGCGTATGGGGACGTACAGTTCAGGCTCCGGGGCCCGATCGAGGCCCTCCTTCACGGTGTTCCCCACCACCCCCACCACCGTGGCCCACTGGGTGTCGGGGTCTTCGGGGTCTCCCCACACCGTAATGCGAGCCCCCAGCACGTCCGTGTCCGGCCAGTAGCGCTGCGCCATGGACTCATTCACCACGACGACGCTGGGGGCATCGGTCTGGTCCGATTCCTCGAATCCTCGTCCCTGTAGCACCGGAATGCGCAATGCCGCGAAGTAGCCGGGACTCGCCACCTGGTAGCCCGCGAGCAACTCCTGGCCCTCTTCTTCCGGCCGTCCCTGGACCGAGAAACCGAAGCTTCCACGGACCGCCCAGTGGAGCGGCAGCGTGAGGACCGTTCCCGCGTCCTCCACACCCGGAATGGTCCGGATCCTGTCGAGAGCCCGCTCGTAGAAGTCGACCATGGCGGGGTCGTCCTGGTAGCGAGGGCCGGTCAGCGTGACGTGCGCCACCAGGACGCCCGAAGGGTCGAAGCCCGGGTCCACCGAGTCCACCGCGCGGAAGGTGCGTACCATGAGGCCGGCGCCGATCACCAGAAGAAGCGATAGGGCCACCTCCATCACCACGACGCCGTCGCGCAGAAGCTCGGGGGCCCCACGCCCCTGCCCGCTTCGGGACGAGCGCAGAACCCCCGATGCGGTGCGATCCGTGAGGCCGACCAGGGGTGCCAGGCCGAAGGCCAACCCCGTCAGGAGGGTGGCCACGAGGGCGAAGCCCAGGACCCGCAGGTCCACGCTCACCGTGGCGAGTCTGGGGATGTCCGTCGGTGCGAACCGAGTCAGGAACCGCGTGCCGACCAGGGACAGCAGAAACCCCGGCAGGCCGCCCAGCAGCGCCAAGACCATGCTCTCCGTCAGGAGCTGGCGACGCACCCGCCCCAGGCTGGCGCCGATAGACAGCCGCACCGCGAGCTCGTGCCGCCTCCGCGCCGCCCGCACGGTGAGGAGGTTGGCGACGTTGGCGCAGGCGATGAGCAGGAGAAGTCCGACCGCGCCCAGCATCAGGAAGAAGGTGGGACGGAGATCCCCGACCAGATCTTCGAGCACCGGAACGACCGACGCTCCCTTGTTCAGGTTGGTCTCGGGGTGCTCCCGGGAGAGGCGGGCGGCCAGAGCCGCCATGTCCTCGTTCGCGGCATCCACGGTCACTCCCTCGGCCAGGCGACCCACCGCCGAGAGGTATCCCGCTCCACGCTCGTTGCTGCGGTCCGTGCTCTCCAGCGGCGCCATGGGAACCCGGTACGGCGACGGTGCGTAGAGTCGAGCTTGCTCCGGGAAGTCGTCGCCGGGCTCCAGGACCGCCACCACGGTTCTTGCTTCACCGTTGATGACCACCGTGCGACCCAGGAACGTCGGGTCCGCGCCGAAGGCAGATCGCCAAAGCGCGTCGGACAGCACGACGCTTCCAGAGCCCCGATCGGCGTCGTCCAGCGAGGGGAGCCGGCCAAGGGCCGCCCTCATGCCCACGACCTGGAAGAAGTCGGGGGTCACCGAGAGACCACGAACTCGCTCGGGACGATCTCCCCCCGTGATGTTGAAGTCGATGGCACGGTACGCCGCCAGCCCACCGAAAGACCGGGCGTCCCGCACCCAATCGAGGTAGTCCGCTCCGGACGTGACCTGGCGGAACGCCCCCCGCTCCGGTCGGGTGCTCCAGACCTGGACCAGGCGCTCGGGCTCCGGAAAGGGAAGCGGGCGCAGGAGCACCGCGTCCGCGACGCTGAAGACCGATGTGGCGGCACCCACGCCGAGGGCGAGGGTCGCGCTCGTCACCAGGAGGAAGCCGGGCGCCCGCCGGAAGCTGCGAAGCGCGTAGCGCAGGTCCTGCAGGAGCCGGGCCCCCGGCGGTGCGCTTGGGGAGTCGTGGAGCTCGACGGGGCCGCCCCGCAGAGGGCGCCGGCCGCGCATGCGCTCCCGGCCGTAGGCCGTCACCACCTCGAGCACGGCTCGCCAGTACCATGCCTGCGCACGCAGGGGGGCGGTGGCGTGGCGCGCCTGGTATTCCTCCTCCAGGTCTCCCATCAGAGACGTTCCGGACCACCCCCTGGGGACGAACCGGGAGAGGAGGGCCGAGGCGATGCGCGGCGGCTCGGCGGAGTCGTTCATCCTTCCTCCGCCAGGAGGGATTCGAGGCCGTCCCACGATGCCAGCAGCGACGCGCGCACGTCGCGGAGCGCCGCCCGGCCATCGGTGGTCACCTCCAGGTAGCGGCGGGGGCGTCCCTCGCGTCCATCCTCGGTATCGGGACGGGAGCGCAAGAGCCCTTTGGCTTCCAGACGATCGAGGGCCACGTAGAGCGAGCCGCGGTTCACGGAGCGCCCGGTGCGCTCCTCGAGCCAGGTCAGGACGGTCGGAGGGTAGGCCTCTTCGCCGACCTGAAGGACGGCGGAGAGGACCAGTTGCTCGAACGTCCCGAGGAGTTGTGGGTTTGCCATGCTTGCATTGTAAGCATTGTCCGCGGGCGTGTCCAGTCCCCCCTTGCTGAACGCGCTTCAGCCCACAAGCCCCGTTCCCCCCGGTGCGCCAATGGGTGCTGTCCGTTCCCAAGCGTCTGCGCTCCTTCCTCCTCCGTCGCCTCCAGCACACGATTCGAAGCAGGGTTCTCCGCCACTATGCCCGCTACGGCCTCCTGGAGCCCCACGAGGCCGGAGACATAGCTCGCCCGGACCCACCAGCCCCCCGCTTCAGCCCCTCCTCCCCTCCGGCCGGCCCATTCCTTCCCCACCCCGACCGTCCCCCCTGACATTCCACCAGCGGTCGCCGGCCAACAGGGCCCTTGGATGCCTTATCCCTTGCCCTCGCCCTCATGGCCGCGTCGCCCGATCATCCAGCGGCGGTGGGCATGGTGGGATGGACCGCGGCCCGCCTGGGGGACTCCCTCCTGGCGTTCCGGATCATGGACGGCATTTCCGGACTCCCCCGGCGCGACGCCCCTGGGGAGCACCTCTACCAGATGGCCTCCATCGCCGCCGTCCCCGGCCAACCGGAGGAATCCGTGCGGCTCCTCTACCAGGCCTACGCCAGTGGCTTCCCCCACACGCTTCGCCTGCACCGGGACATGGACTTCGAGTCCCTGAGGGGGCGCACGGATTTCCAGGCGCTGGTGAGACCCAAGGGGTGAGAGCCCCCGACCGACGCACCCTCCATGTGCCGAGGCTGGACGGAACGGTGAGGGTCTGGAGGGAAGGTCTGCCTCCGGCCCGGCTGGCCATGGATTCACCCGTCGGCCAGAGGCAAGCTGAAGCGGTCAGAAACCCGAGAGACTGGGGCCATATATGGTAACCAGCTATCATGGAGCATGGCCACCGTGAAGACCACCGTCTATCTGGACGCTACCGCTTACCGCCGCATCAAGACCCTGGCCGCAGCCCAGGGTCGTTCCGCCGCCGACCTGATTCGGGACGCTGTGTCCGAGTACGCCCGGAGCCGGGGGCAGGATAGCCTCCCGTCGAGCCTGGGTGCGGGGCGGAGCGGCGACGGGACCCTTTCGGAGCGCACCGAAGCCCTCCTGGAGGGGATGGGAGAGGGCTGATGGTCGTCGCCGACTCGGGGGCCGTCGTGGCGCTCATCGACGCCGACGACCGGAACCATCGGGTCCTTCGTCAGGCATACGAAGCGGATCCTCACGCCTGGATCCTGCCCTGGGCCATCCTTCCCGAGGTCGACCACATCGTGGCCACCCGACTCGGCCCCAACGTGGCCCGGGCTTTCCGGACCGACCTCGTGCGGGGGCTCTTCGCGGTGGAGTGGGGGGAGGGGATGGACCTGGCTCGAGCCACCGATCTCGACGAGCGCTACCGCAGTCTCGACATCGGACTGGTGGATGGAATCGTCATGGCCGTGGCGGAGCGGCTGGGGGCCCACGCCATCGCCACCCTGGACCTGCGGGACTTTGGATCCGTGGAGCTGGCCGGGCACCCCCAGCTCTGGCCCCGGGATCTCTGAGCCGGACTGTGAGCCTGTGCTTGGTGCGGTCGGTAGCCACGACCCGGCTTTCGATTCGCTCCAGCTTCGCAAGATCGGCCTCCGTTTCCACCTCCGCTCCCCGGTCGGACCAGCTTCCCTCGGTGCCCAGGAGTTCCACGTCGACACGAAGAAGGGACCGTTGATCCGCCTGGCTCGAACCGAGGAGATCGAGCACCGGTTCCCACGCTGGAGCCGACGGCTCCTCTCCCGGAACGGCTTCCTACTGGAGGGCGGCGGGGCTGCCCTCCTCGGACCATCCCCAGGGCGTTGCCACCAGGGAAACGAGAGATTCGGCGAGCCCTCAGTAGGCCCACGGGCTCATAGGGCCCTCGAAGTTCCTACCCTTCGGAGGATGCTACCCTTCTTCCCGGATCCTGACGAGGAACATGGTTGGCCAGAGCTTGCCGGTCAGGAAGAAGAGGTCGCTCCCCTCGTGGTGGGCGATGCCGTTCAGGACCGCATCGGGGTCCTCAGGCGCTCCGCTCAGCAGGCGGAGCCTGTAGCCGTCCATGGCCTGGACCACCCGACCGGAGGCCTTCGCGATCTTGATGATGCGGCTCTCCTGGAACACGTTCGCGTAGACATGCTCACCGACGCATTCCAGCTCGTTCAAGCCTGCCACGGGACGCCCCTCGTACAGGACCTGGCGGACCCCCTCGACCTGGAAGCTCCCCGGGTCGCGCCAGTAGAGCGAGTCACTCCCGTTGGTCATATAGAGGTAGCGCCCGTCGAAGCAGAGCCCCCAGCCATCCCCCTCGTACCGGTGGGTCCTCCGGACCTGAAGGGAATCGAGGTCATACACGAGGGCGATCCCTGCCTTCCAGGTGAGCTGAACGAGCTCGGAGCCCACCAGGGCGAGCCCCTCGCCGAAGAGGGTGTCCGGGAGCGCCCGGCTCATGACGACGGCTCCTGTCTCGGGATCCACCTTGCGGACGGTGGATTCGCCGTAACGGCCCGTGCTCTCCCACAGGAACCCGTCGTGATACACGAGGCCCTGGGTGTACGCACCGGGGTCGTGGGGAAGCGTGAACAGCACCTCGTACGTGGCCCATTCGACGGGCGCGTCGCAGGCGCCGAGCCCGAGGGGGACGAGGAGCAACGCCATCACTCGGGCCCGGTGGCCCCTCTCAGCCGTCCCGAACACCCTTCCCGAGCCCTTTCTCCATGACCATGGGGTTCCTTGCCTTCTCCCGGACACGGGAAGGGAACGACCGATCGGATCCAGCCCCCGTTCCGCGCCCCGTCCGTCCGTCCGTCCGTCCGTCCGTCCGCCGGGAAGCTAGGCCGGAACGCATCGGCGGCAAGCCCCGGGAGGAGGCGGATCCTTCAGAAAGGCGAGGGGCGGCCTCCTCGAAGCGCCGGCAACCTTGCCCCCGCTCCTCCTCCCTTCCAACCTTTGAAGGTAGGTTCTTCCGTCGCTTCTCCCGGAAGGACGAAGAAGACCTTGCCGCCGCCTCTCCCTGAAGGACGGCGCACGCGCCGCACTCGATCCTGGTCCATCAGCGGGCGGACAGCGCCCCGGAAGCTGGCCATGCACCATCCGGAACCCGGTCACTCCTTCCTCACCTGCCAAGGGTGCGGGGTTCGTCTGCGCATACCCCCGGGGCAAGGGGAACGGGGCGTGGGGTGCCCCCGGTGCGGGCGTGTCTCCTACCCGCCTCCGGCGGAAGGCAGCCGTGAACCGTCCGCAAGCCGGCCGGGGCTCTGGATCCTGGCTGCCCTTCTCATCCTCGGGACATGCTGGGCCCTCCCCTTCCCTCCTCTCGAGGATCTCGGCCTTCCAGGAGTGGGAGAGGACAGGGGAGCCTGTGACACCCCCGTCGCGTGGAGCATGGGGACCGTGGACCCGCGCTTCGGGCTGGGGGATCAGCAGGTGCAAGATGCGGTGGAGAAGGCCGTGGCGCTGTGGGAGACCGCCGCCGGCCGCCGGCTCTTTCTCCAGCAGCCCGAGGGAGGCATGCCCATCGACCTGGTCTACGACGGAAGACAGCAGCGCCTGGTGGAGCGGATGCAGGAGGAGGAACGGCTGGGTCGGTGGGAGGCCCGGCTCACCCGGGGCCCGGCCTCGCCCGAGGACATCCCTCGGCACAACCGGGAGGTGGCTCGGTTCAACGCAGCTGTGGATGCCTTCAACCGGACCCCCCTGGAATCGTTCCAGGCCGGGGAGTACGGCTACGAGCGGCTGTCCCGAACGGGGCGGATCACCAGCCGGCGGATCCGGATCTTCACGGTGGCCGGTGAAGCCGACCTGGTGAGCACCCTGGCCCACGAGCTGGGGCATGCCCTCGGCCTCGAGCACGTGTCCGACCCCTCCGCGGTCATGGCGTACGAGGAGGATCTCGCGAGACGAGCCCATCCGGAGCTCCGCCCCGCGGACCTGGAGGAGTTCCAGCGGCACTGCGGGATGGGCCCTTGAACGACCCGATGCGCCCCAGGTGGGTGTCCGAGAAGGCGCTGGGGTATTTCAAGCCGTACCCGAGGAGGCGATCGAACCCGAGGTGGGCCGCCCAGATGAGGGGAATCGCCACCGGCAAGCCGACAAGCAGGAGGACGGCCGCCATGGACAGAGGGCCCAGGTAGGTGTGCAAGGCGTTGTAGCTCGCCGCACCCGCCCGGGGCCCTGCCAGAAAGCCCAGGAAGCTCAGGTCCGGCGCGAGGAACAGGACGGCGAAGAGCCACCAGGAATGGCCGCCCTGTGCGAAGAGCACCACGGAAACCAGCAGCGCCGCCATCCCCTCGAGGCGGAGCAGAAGCCTCGGGGTGCCCGTGACGGCGCCTGACGTCGAATCCATCACTCCCCCCTTCTCATCGTGCGCCGGTTTCCGCAAGGAGCCTTTCTATCCACCCCACCTCTCCTTCGTTCGTCCAGCGAGCCGCCAGGGCGTAGAAAAGGACCCGGTCCAGGAGGACACCGGCCGCCAGCAGCACCACCGCCGCAGAGGCCCAACCGAGGAGGAAGGCGGCAGTTCCGGCCAGGTCCACCAGGACGAGGCGGATGGCCAGGAAAAGGCGCCGCCGGGCAAAGACGGCAGGGTGGGACGGCTCCGCCCGCCTCCGGACGCGATCCAGCCGGCGTCCGTGCAGGACGAGGAGGAGAGCGTCGGCGAGCGTGACGAGGAGGAACACGAAGAGCAGCGGCCCGGCGGCGATCCAGCTCCCGGCGGCTCCCTGCGCCACCATCCCGAAGACCAGGCCCAGGGCCAGCGGCCTGAAGGCGGCTGCCCCGCCCCACCCCACCTGGCCGGGGAGGCGATACACGGAACCCAGCGTCAGGAGGACCAGGAGCGAGAGCCAGGGCAGGAGGGCCCCGGCCACCTCCCCCAGGGCGCTCCCTGTGGGGAGGAGAGCCGCCAGCGCCGCGGTAGCCACGGCCGCCCCCAGGGCAAGGACCTCGGTGGTGAGGGGGCTCCTTCCGGCTCCCCGAAGGGCGAGCCCGGCCCGGAGGGGCCTTCCCAGGTGAAAAGTCGACGCCACCATGCCAACGACCAGGAAGGTGGCCACCGCTCCGGCCTCCCACCGGCCCGGCGCCCACCCCCCCTGCCCCGCCACCGCCAGGAGGATCCGCGACCCGGCGATACCGGCCCCCGCCACGGCCAGCGCCGTGAAGAGCACCAGGGGGGCCTCGTGGAATCCCTTGCCGGACCTTCTGCCACGCCTATCCACGGCCCGGCTCCTTCCCTTCCGCCTCGGCCTCGGCCAGGACCGCCAGGAGAGCCACGAACCGCGCCCCCCTGATCTCGCCGGAGGGGGCCACCAGGCGCAGCGCCGGCTGCGCGCTCCCGGGATCCACGAACCCGGGAGCATCCCAGGCTGGCATGCTCCGCCGTTCCGGGGGCTCAGCGGCACCCTGCCCCCCAAGCTGCAGCGCCCCCGTGGGACACGCCTCCACGCAGGCCGGAAGACGCCCCTCGTCCAGACGCTCGTGGCAGAGGTGGCACTTGGTCATGACCCCGGCATCTGCATCATAGGCCGGCGCCCCGAAGGGACAGGCCATCTCGCAGTACCGGCATCCGAGGCACAGGTCGGCCTCCAGCATCACCACCCCGTCCGCCCTCTTCCGGAGGGCCCCGGAGGGGCATCCCCGGACGCAGGGAGGGTCGTCGCAGTGATGGCAGGCCAGGGAGAGGAAGTAGGTGGGACCCCCGGCGAAGCGGGCCAGGTTCAAGGGTACGATCCGCCGCCAGGAGATTGCCGCCGGCAGCCGGTTCTCGATGCGGCAGCCCAGGACGCACGCGCCGCACCCCACGCAGCGCCCCAGGTCCAGGAGGAAGCCGGCCGTCGCCGGCCTAGCCGGAGCGCCTTCCCGCGTTCGGGTATTCACCGACGGGCCCCCGGCCGGGAACCGGCCCGTCCAACCGGTACCGCTTCCACTTCCACGAGGCACTCGTAGAAGGTGGCCCCCCAACCCATGTCCGTGACCCCGTCGGCGGTGACGAGGTTCATCCAGGGATCACCGGGGACGCACCGCCCCTCGATGACGTGGACCACCCCTGGGCGGATCCCGGGGCTCAGGCGGACGGGGGCCTCCGCGGCCCCCCGGTCGTTCCAGATCCGGGCCGGGTCGCC